>Ga0265294_10000116_pt1 | contig 89119 bp, 97 predicted proteins | sample MunlanPumphouse3_FD_192504 | JGI IMG/M metagenome (GOLD analysis project Ga0265294, IMG submission 192504) | Groundwater microbial communities from a municipal landfill in Southern Ontario, Canada - Pumphouse #3 | ecosystem: Environmental > Aquatic > Deep subsurface > Groundwater | place...
CTAACGAAGCTTTCGCAGCTCAATCAATCGCTGTCTGCCATGACTTAAAACTTCCAGCAGAGAAGACAAATATTTGGGGCGGCGCTATCGCTTTAGGTCACCCAATTGGCTGCTCTGGTGCTAGAATTCTTGTCACATTACTCAACGTTATGGATAAGAACCATGGTAAGAAGGGTCTTGCTACACTCTGTATCGGTGGCGGTATGGGTACAGCAATCTGTGTTGAGAAGTAATTAATTTAAATCTTAACAACCAATAAAAAACGAGGGTAACACCTCGTTTTTTTGTTTGATCAATCTAATAAATCACAAAAATGTCGAGAATTTCGGCGTTTATTAATTCTTGATTTGGTAAACGTTTTCTTTTTTTGTCCTTTTATAAAAGAATTTTATAAAAATAAGTGAAAATCAATGGTTGATATTGTGTATTTAAGGGAATATAATTAAAGTACATTCGAACATAGAATGTGTTTCATTATAAACAAAATGGAGGGGAAAATTAATGAAAAAAGTAGTAATCGTTTCTGCTGTCAGAACTCCTATCGGAAGTTTTGGTGGCGCTTTCAAAAATGTTTCAGCAGTCCAACTTGGTATTGTTGCAGCAAAAGAAGCTATTAAAAGAGCTGGCTTAAAGCCAAATCAAATTGAAGAAGTCTATTGTGGTAATATTTTAAGCGCTGGTTTAGGCCAAAATATTGCACGTCAAATCACACTTGGCGCAGGTTGCCCAGTCGAGGTTCCTGCTGTCACAATCAATATTCTTTGTGGTTCAGGTATGAGATCAGTATCATTAGGCGTTCAACAAATTCAAACAGAGAATGCTGAAATCATTCTATGTGGTGGTACCGAAAATATGTCAAGAGCTCCTTATATTGTTCCAGCAGCACGCTGGGGCGCAAGAATGGGCCCTACACCTATGGAAGACACACTTCTTTATGATGGATTATTTGATGTCTTCAATCATTATCATATGGGTGTTACAGCTGAAAATATTTGTGATGAATGGCATATCACACGTGAAGAAATGGATAAGTTCTCAGTTCGTTCACAAAACAGAGCAGAAGCTGCTCAAAAAGCTGGCTATTTCGATTCCGAAATCGTTCCAGTCGTTATTCCAGGCAAAAAAGGTGACGTCGTTATTGATAAAGATGAATTTATTAAATACGGCTGCACATACGAAGGTGTCTCTAAACTAAAGCCATGCTTCAAGAAAGATGGCCGTGTTACAGCTGCTTCCTCTTCAGGTATTAATGATAGTGCTGCTTTCTTAGTCATTATGTCCGAAGAAAAAGCCAAAGAATTACATATTAAACCATTAGCAACAATCGTTTCTCATGGTACAACAGGCTGCCGTCCAGAAATCATGGGCGTTGGTCCTATCGAAGCTTCCAGAAAGGCTCTTAAGAGAGCTGGCTGGACGGTTGATGATCTCGATTTCATTGAAGCTAACGAAGCTTTCGCAGCTCAATCAATCGCTGTCTGCCATGACTTAAAACTTCCAGCAGAGAAGACAAATATTTGGGGCGGCGCTATCGCTTTAGGTCACCCAATTGGCTGCTCTGGTGCTAGAATCATTGTTACATTACTCAATGTCATGGAAAAGAACCATGGTAAGAAGGGTCTTGCTACACTCTGTATCGGTGGCGGTATGGGTACAGCAGTCTGTATCGAAAAAGAGTAATTACTCAATAAATTTAGTCAATAAAAAACGGGGAGAAATCCTCGTTTTTTTATTTCTTAGAATATGCTAGATTTTTAAGATTTAATCGGTTATAATATATTGCACGTAGATAAGGCGGTAGTGAGTATGTGGCAAGAAGTTTTAGTCTTATGTTTAACAGTATTCTTTGGTAGAATTGCTGATGTTACTTTTGGTTCAGTGAGAACCATTTTATTGGTGGATGGAAAGAAACTCCAAGCGGCCTGTATGGGCTTTGTTGAAGTCTTTATTTGGTTCACCATTGTTAGAGAAGCTTTAAATAGTGATATCGGTGGTTGGTATATTGTTATTGCTTATGCTGCTGGTTTTGCTATCGGTAATTATGTCGGCGGTTGGGTGGCTCATAAGTTTGTGGGTGAGATGTTAAGAGTTAGCATCATCACTTCTAAAAGAGATCCTAAGATTGCCGAAGAATTAAGAGAAAAAGGTTATGGCGTTACCGAAATTGAATGCACTGGTAAAGGTGGGTCATTACGTTCTATGCTTTATCTTGAAATCAAGAGTAAGAAACTCCAAGAGTTACAAGACTTAGTTAATACGGTTGATAAAGGCGCTTTCTTGACGGTTTCTAAATCAAAGATTACGGTCAATGGCTTTATAAAATAAAAAAGGAGTTTTCTCCTTTTTTTATTGTATGATATAATAATGCTGAGGTGAGAACAATGAAACTAATCATTGCCATTATTGCAAATGCCGATGCTAATGCCTTAATTGATGCTTTAGTCAAAGAGAAGTTGTCAGTCACTAAACTGGCTACTAGTGGGGGTTTTCTTAAAAGAAAGAACGCCACTTTATTGATTGGGGTTTCTGGTGATGAGGTAGAACATGTAGTCTCCATCATTAAGAAGAATTGTAAATCACGCAAAGAAATTGTCCCAATGATGTCGAGAGCCGGGGATGGTTCCTTATATGATGCTCAGAATATTACTGTACCGGTCGGTGGTGCCACTATCTTTGTGGTCGATGTCGAACAGTTTGAAAGAGTATAATAAAAGTCCGAGATAATTAATCTCGGGCTTTTTTAGAATTTTAAGGTTTTGGCTAAAGCGGCTAAATCAACTTGATTAGAATGATCAACGTTCTTAATAACTAAGTCATCACCTTTATAACGTGGGATGACATGAATGTGGGTGTGCAAAATGGCTTGTCCTGCGCCCTCCTTGCAATTATTAATGATATTGACACCAATTATGCCCGGTAAAGTTTTGAGCATGCGTTGGGCAATCTTTTGGGCAACAATGATTAAATGCTCCAAGTCTTCTTTAGAAGCAAAGGTAATATCGTCGCTATGCTTTTTTGGCACAACCAAAGTATGACCTTTAGTGGCTTGGGAAATATCGAGGAAGGCTAAGACTTGATCATCTTCATAAATAGTGTAGTTAGGAATCTCATGATTAATTATCTTACAAAATAAGCAGTCCATAATATCACTCCTTTAAAAATAAGGAGGCCTAAGCCTCCTATTTTTTATTTTGCTTCGTAACTATAAGTAGTATTGATATAATCATATAAATCAGACTCATGAACAGTCACACCATACTTTTCTAAGTAGAAGAGAATAGCATTACGATAGTTCGAAGAGTTCTTAGACAAGGCTTGAGCGGCAGCCCGTTTTTCTTCAATGGAAGAAGAGGCATTAATCTCAGTCACCTTAATGATGTAATAATTACCATCATCAGAGTTATGACAAATAGATGTGCCACCGGCTTGAACTAATAAGTAACCATTGTCATCGAGTAAGAGGGAAGTTCCTTCCTTGAAAACCTTAGTATCCATATCACTGTAGATGTAGGTGGAACCTTCATTGGTACCATAAACATCGTAGTAATAGAATTGATTTTGAAGGTCAAGTAACTTGAGTTCATAACCCTTGAAAATAGATTGTGCGCCACTATTAGAATATTCACTAACTTCAGACTTTAGTGAAGATTGAACGGTGGATGAATACTCTGACATATCAAAAATATTCTTATATAGGTCAGCATATTTAGTTGATTTCTTATAATCAATCAAGGCAAAACTTTCAGCTTCATCATCCCGCTTAACTTCTCGCCATTGATCATCGAGGCCACCTGCGCCAAGCGCGATAGTTTCAAAATCAGTCGAGCCAGCATTCTTGACATATTCTTCAAAGAGGATAGAATACTTATCTTGATCAACATAAGTTAGTGGCGCAAACTTGAAGTATTGCATTCTCCGAATAACTTTGTTGGTAAAATAAACTGACTTTTCATTGAGAATATATTCTTCTCTTAAAAAAGCTGTGGCAACATTTCGATCAACAACTTTAGCAATGTAATCAGAATAGTTGCATTTTAATGCAGAATATAGATTATTGTATTCAGGGAAATCTTCACCAGTTCCAGTGAATGTTCCACTTGGACAAGTGATGGAATAACCCTTAGCTTTTAAAGAAGCCGCAAATAAAGCTTCAACATATTTATTATCAATCATATAGGAAGATGAGAAGGCGGTGTTAATTTCACTGGCCACTCTTTCATCCCATTCGGATTGAGCTCTACCTGAATCTTTAAAGGCTTGAACTCCTAATTGATAAATGATTTCATTAGTTGCAGTTGTAGTTCCACTAGAAGCATACAAACTATCATAAATAGATTGTAAGGTAGTGTTAGTAACAGCGCTGTTGGTAGTGGCGACAATGTCATCGCTACCATCGACTAATTTGATGGTAGATGAACTTCCACAAGCGGTTAGTAAGGAAGAGCAGAGAAGTAAAGTTCCAATTAATTGTTTACGTTTCATTTCTAGTTCCCTCCTTATTTATATAGGTAGCTTCTGACGCCAGCATCGTATTCGAGCTGATCAATATAAGCTGACCAATTTGATTTTTCATAGGAATTAATCGTATCTTCAAGAGCACCAGTTAAATTAGATAAGTAATTGCTAACAGCGGTCTTGATAACTGAATTTGGAATTGTGATTCCAGATTGGTTGAGATAATAATTAAACATCTCATAACTTAAGTATGAATCAGAAGCTGTTAAACCAACATAGCCACCATTGGCATAGTTCAAGACTCTAGTCTCAACTTCGCTCTTACGGGCAGTTTGGGCATCTGCTAAAGTATCATAACCTAAATAATTAGTTCCTTTGACATAGTTGTTAGTTTCGCTAACTGCACTTGTACTATTTTGATAGGAGAAATAAGTAGTATTCTCACTTGAAGTATGCAAAGCTGAATCATAACCAACAGTAATGAAGTGAATACCATAAGTAGAACGAACCACGATAATTGGATTACCACTATCATCGGTGACAATCTTATCGGCGTTCATAGAACGATATTCAGTTGGATAATCGGTTGTACTTGCTGAATCACTAATTGTTAAGAATTGAACTGCTGGAGTATTGAAATATTGATTGAAAACAATGTTTCTAATATATTTCGAGGTATCTTCAGAAGTTGCGGTTGGATCTTGAACTCCAACATCAGTACTATCGTTAACCAAAGAGGAACAAACTTGATCAACACTAATTTTATTAATGGAGTAGTTGGCATAAATACCATCACTACCAAATAAAGGATCACTTTCTTCACTAGTTAAACCATAAAGGGCTTCATTAAAACTAGCTGAATTATGATTTAGAACTGTTTGAGCAACATAAGTTCCATACTTGAACTCACTGACATAGGAAGTATAGGTATCCATGATACCAAGATTACCACCACTGGAGTAAGATCCATCATCGGACTTGGTTGCAACAGCTGTGAATTTATTTGAACTGTTATTTGATAAAGCTAAACGGTTGCAAATAGAACCCAACTTTTCTGATTCAGTTTGGGTAATAGTTCCACCAGTATAAACATTAGTGGAATCACTGATAGAAACAAGAATATGGGATAAGATCATTGGTGTGGCTTTATTCACATATTTTTCTAAGATAGTTGAATTATCTAAAACAGTTAAATCAGCTGGTTCAATTTTATTCTTTTTATAAGATTTGATTAAAGCGGTCTCTTGTTCTGCTAGCAAAAGAGCAGCTTTCTTATCTTCGACAGTTTCATAACCTTCGCTTTGTAAAACTGCAGCTCTAGCTTGACGTGTTGAGACACTGTAGTTAGTGGCGTAAGTTGCGACTGTATCTGATTCCCAAGAATCATAAGCTAAGTCGGCTGAATTTTGAATGGTTGTTGTGACAGGTTGTGAGGCTTGAACAACAGCATTCCAAATTGCTTGATAGGCAGCTTTAACTCCGGCAGTTGTATCTAAGAAAGATAAATCAACATTACCATCGTTGGCTCCTAGTAAGTCATCGGCATAATAATTTGTCCCATTAACTGTAAAAAGGACATATTTTCCATCTTCTACTTTTGTGTAGTTGCTACTTCCACAACCTGCGACAAGCAATGAAGTGGCTAAAACAAGAGCAGAAAGTGTTTTTTTCTTCATAGTATTCCTCCTTTGATTAGGCACTTATATATTCTAAACTAAACCAATATTTATTTCAATAAATATTAGAATAAGCACAGGAAAATCAGTTTTTATTCACCAAAACTTCAAAATGCACCTCGTCTTGAGTATTTTCATTGAATTATTGCTCTCTTTCGACTAAAATTATCGGGTAAGGAGTGATTGTGGTGCCAACTCTTGAGATTAAAAATTTACATGTTAATGTCGCAGGGAAAACTATCCTTCAAGGCGTTAATTTAACAATAAAAAGTGGTGAGATTCATGCCTTACTTGGACCGAATGGTCACGGTAAGTCAACTTTACTCAACGCTATTATGGGTCATCCTAATTTTGAAGTTACTGAAGGTAGCATCTTTTACGATGGCCAAGACGTACTCAAACTCGGGGTGGATGAAAGAGCTCATCTTGGGCTATTTTTAGTCATGCAGGCACCAACAGAAGTACCGGGAGTAGTTGAAAGCGACTTTTTAAGAGCAGCAATCAATGCCAAAACTAAGCAACCAGTCCCACTTTTTAAGTTTCTAAAAGAACTGGATTCTGCGACTAAATCTTTGAACTTTAATCTTGATGTAGCCCAACGTTACTTAAATGAAGGCTTTTCAGGCGGGGAAAAGAAGCGGAATGAACTGCTTCAAATGCTTCTACTAAATCCTTCTTTAGTCTTATTTGATGAATTAGATTCTGGCTTAGATGTCGACGCTTTAAATACCGTGACAAAGGTCATTAATGAATATAAACACAGTCATCCTGATTTTGCGTGTATTATTGTTTCCCATTATGCTCATATGTATGAGTTAGTTAAACCAACTAAAGTCCATATTATGGTCAATGGTAAGATTGTTTTAGAGGGTGATGAGTCACTCATTAAAAAAGTCAATGCTGAAGGCTATGAATGGCTTCAAAAAGAACATGGGATTAAGATCAATAAAGATGTTAAACCGATTGTACTTGGAAGTTGTGGAGTAAAGGTTAAAAAATAATGGATAGAATTAGCGTTATTCCCACTAGCCAGAAAGGCTATAAAATAAGTCAAAATAAACAAGGATATTTCTTGTCCTTTTTTGCAGATGGGATTTACGCTATTGAAAGTGTTGAATCACCTTTAAATATTAAAGTGAATTCGGGCTTAAATATTACTTTGATTGAAGAACATAAACAAGGTAGTAATGAAATTGAAATTGCATCGGATGCTTCTTTGAAGCATGAGATTATAAATTTTGCGAATAAAGAGCAGTTGGATGTTATAGTTAACACCTTTGTTTCTCGGGGTGCAAATTACGAACAAGTCCTGCTTGATTTAGATTCTAATAACGTGGCTTTTGCGACCACGATTTCTTTATTAGAAGATAACGCGCGAGCTAGTTATTTTGGCTCGCATTTTGCGTCTTCTAATAACACGAAAAAAATCGCAGTAAAAATCATTAATGATAAACCTAATACCAGCGCCCAAATAGAGGCGGTTGGTCTATGTAAAGATACCTCAAAATTAGAGTTTATAGGTTATGGTGAGATTAAGCGTGGTGCTAAGGGAGCAAGTTCAAAACAAAAATGTAATTTACTCATCCTTGATGCTACCTCTTTTGGAAGTTGCAAACCTATTTTAGCCATTGATGAGGCTGATGTAGTGGCGAGTCATTCAAATTCTGTCGGGACGATCCCTAGTGAGATTTTATTCTACTTAAAATCGCGGGGCTTGCATGAAAAACAAATTAAAGAATTAATGATTTTAGGTTATACTAAACCTGTCATTACTAAAATTGACGATTTAGATCTCCAAAGACAAATTCTTGGAAAGCTAGGAGCAGAATTATGATTGATGTAGTTAAAATACGGAAAGAATATCAACTATTAAATAAAAAAGATCCAGTTATCTATTTTGATAATTCAGCGACAATGTTAAAACCACGCTGTGTTATTGATGCGATTGATAACTATTATTCCGAGTGCAGCGCTAACCCACATGGGGAAGATTATTCCTTGGGTATTGAAGCCCAAAAAGAATATGAAGGAGCTCGGCAAATTGTAGCTAATTTTATTGGAGCAGATGCTAAAGAATTAGTCTTTACATCGGGGGCTACTGATGCCTTAAATGCAGTGGCAACCATTCTTGGCTATCAACTCAAAAAAGGTGATGAAGTATTAATCACTAAAGCCGAACATGCTTCGAATATTTTACCTTGGTTCCGTTTACAACGTGACTTAGGTATTAAAGTTTCCTATATCGAATTAGACCATGGTGTATGTACTTTAGAAAATGTCAAAAAGGCCATTACACCAAAGACAAAAGTTATCTCGATTGCGCAAATTACTAACGTTTTAGCTTATGTAATTGATGTGAAGTCAATTTGTGAATATGCCCATAAATTCGGGATTATTTGCGTTATTGATGGTGCACAATCTTCGCCACATTTAAAGGTCAATGTTCATGCTTTGGGCTGTGATTATTTTGCCTTAGCTGGGCATAAGCTTGGCGGTCCAACTGGGATTGGCGCTTTATACATTTGCGCTGGTTTAGAAGAGAGTGCTGAACCCCATAATCTAGGTGGTGGCATGAATGCTCGCTTTGATAAGAGTGGCAAGTATAGTTATGTTAAAGTTCCCTACCGCTTTGAAGCGGGAAGCCAAAATGTTGATGGCGCAATTGGTCTTGCTAGTGCTGTTCAATTCTTAGAAAGCATTGGTCTTGATAACATCCATCAATATGAAGTTGAACTTAAGCGATACGCTGTTAAAAAACTAAAGGCTGAAGTTCCGGGTATTACCATTTATAATGAAGGTGCAGAATCGGGAGTTATTACCTTTAATTTGAAGGGTATCTTCGCGCAAGATGTTGCTACTCATTTCAATAGATATGGAATTTGTGTTAGGGCCGGCTTACATTGTGCTAAATTATTACCTGAAGTCTTAAATACTCCAGTTACTGTTAGAGCTTCTTTAGCATTTTATAATACTAAGGAAGAAGTCGATAAATTCGTGGCTGTTGCCAAGAAGGGAGATGAATTCTTAGATGTCTTCTTTTAACTTAAGTCCTGAAATGATGCGTTCAATTATTATGGATCATTATCAATATCCGCATAATAAGCGGCATGAAGCTAGTAAAGACTACTTTGAAATTCATCAAGAATCAGAATCTTGTGTTGATGACATTTTCGTTATGGCTAAAATCAAAGATGGAGTCATTGAAGATGTCTGTTTTGATGGAGTGGCTTGTGCCATTTCTACTGCGGCCACTTCAGTTATGACTGACTTACTTAAGGGTAAGAGTGTTGCTGAGGCTGAAAAGGTTATTACGAATTATAACAATATGATTTTTGAGAAGCCTTATGATGCTGAACTTTTAGGCGAAGGTATCGCTTTTCAAAATGTGCATAAACAAGCCAATCGAATTCGTTGTGCTACAATCGGTTGGGATGGCATTAGTAAACTAATAGAGCAGTCCAAACAAGGAAAGAAATAATGAAAGAGAAGAAGCAAGACTTTGAACAAGAATACCAATATGGTTTTAAAGACAAAGAAACCATTGTTTTTAAGACGCCGAAAGGTTTAAATGAGGAAATTGTACAAAGTATTTCTTCCCAAAAAAGTGAACCTAGTTGGATGACACAGTTTCGTCTAAAATCTTATCATGAATTCACTAAAAAAAAGAACCCAAGTTGGGGCCCAGATTTATCTTTTCTTAATTTTGATGATTATACTTACTTTATTCGTTCTAGTGAGAAGTTAACTAATAAATGGGAAGAAGTGCCTGAAACCATTAAAAATACCTTTGAAAAGTTGGGAATTCCTGAAGCAGAGCATAAGTTTTTAGCCGGAGTTTCAACTTATTATGAATCAGAGGCTGTTTATCATAATATGCTAAAAGAAGTTAATGAAAAAGGCGTAATTTTTCTAGATATCGATACAGCTTTAAAAGAGCAACCAGAACTCTTTAAGAAGTATTTCAATACCATTATTCCATATACTGACAATAAATATGCGGCCTTGAATGGTGCTTGTTGGTCTGGCGGGTCTTTTATCTATGTGCCAAAAGGGGTTCATCTTGATAAACCTTTACAATCATACTTTCGGATAAATGCCGAAAGAATGGGCCAATTTGAAAGAACCTTGATCATTGTTGATGATGATGCTGATTTAAGTTACGTGGAAGGTTGCACAGCGCCAATTTACTCCAAGGAATCTTTACATGTTGGGGTCGTTGAAATCTATGTTGGTAAGCGCGCTCATTGTCGTTATACCACCATTCAAAATTGGTCTGATAATATCATTAATTTAGTCACCCAAAGAGCCAAAGTAATGGACAATGGCTTTATGGAATGGATTGATGGTAATATTGGTTCTAAATTAACCATGAAATATCCTTGCTGTTTATTAGCCGGAAGCGGTGCGACGGGTTCGATAGTTTCCATTGCGGTAGCTCGCCATAATCAATATCAAGATTCAGGAGCCAAAGCCATTCACCTAGCGCCCAAAACTCGGAGTATGATAGTTTCTAAATCAGTTGTTTTAAATGGTGGTGTTGCTAACTACCGTGGCCAATGTAGGATTGGCACAAAGGCCACTGATTCACGTTCCCATATTAGTTGCGATACTTTGTTATTAGATGATAAGAGTGGTAGTGATACTATCCCTTGGAATGAAGTTAACAATAATACCTCCATTATTGAACACGAGGCGACTGTTTCAAAACTTAGTGAAGAACAACTCTTTTACTTAATGTCCCGGGGTCTTTCTTTAGAAAATGCCACTTCAATGGTGGTTATGGGCTTCCTCGAGCCATTCACCAAAGAATTACCGATGGAATATGCCGTTGAACTAAATAGACTCATGAAGATTAGTATGGAAGGTAGCGTCGGTTAGTAGTGAATTAAACTAAAAACAGTGTTAAAATAAAAGCACTGCTTTTGCTAGCATAGCTCAGATGGTAGAGCAACTGATTCGTAATCAGTAGGTCAGCAGTTCGATTCTGCTTGCTAGCACCATTATTTTATCCCCACAAAGTGGGGATATTTTTTTATTTGCTAATATTTTAGGATTTTTCATTTTTGACTCCTATGTATATAGTAGGAGAGTGATTTAAGATGGTACCAACCAAAGATCAAATTGAACTAATCAATCGTGTCTATGCTCGTTATCGTAAATCGAAGAAGATGCTTGGACTATATAAACAAGGTTATACCTGCTTTTTTGAGGGAGAAGCGGAAGAAGACCGTAAGGCGCAACTAAAAAAAGAACAAGATTTTGTTAATTTTGTGAATCAAGTTTATTTATTATTATCGACTGATTCCCGCTTAATCATAAAAAATGATTATTTACTGCAACGCGAAGACTTTTGGTGGGAAGAATTGTATTCTAGAAGTACTTATTATCGTCGACGCAGTCAGGCGTTAAGAGATTTCATTTATTACTATTCAATATGAGATTACTTTTAGTTTTAGCCTTAATAATACTTCAAACTCCAATTATGAACTTAACTAGTGAGACTTTAAGTTTAGAAGGGCTGGAATATAGTACTGTGAGTTTAGAAGAGACTCCCAAAGTCACAATTACCTATGGGGGCAGTGGCTCTAGTAGCATCACGATTGTAGTGAAAAGCGGCACAGTAGTCAAAGAGACAAAGACATACAATGTTATAACTACTCAACCGACTAGTCTTGATTATTCTTTCCTGAAATTTACCAAGATTGGCGAAAAATATAATTTAGCAATTACTTTAGGAACAAAAACCTTAAATTTAGTGGCTAGTTGCGGAGTATCTAATTCCTACACCTATACTTCTAGTTCGAGAAATCCTCAGTTAGGTTTAACTAAAAAAGTGGCAGTTAATGCTAATAATGTTTCTACTACCATTACACAATCTCTTTCTTATCAAGCTTTCTTTAAAACAAGTCCTAAGCAAAACCGAATCTTCAATTTGGGAGCTTATAAGATTGCTGCTACTAACTTTGAAGAAAGTGATTTTGGCGCTATTAGCCTTAATCTTAGTGGCGGCTTAGAAGTAGGCTTTTGCAATAGTACAACTAGTTGCAATGTCGATCTATTGCCGGTCATTAAAGATAATACCTTATCCTTTAAACTAAAAGAAGGGTATTGTTATTCAAGAAACGCTGATGTAATGGGATTATGTGCTGATTATAGTGATGGCTATCCCTTGAAGAATCTAATTCTAAGAAATGATTTAGATCCAAGCAAAACTTATACCATGAAACTAACAGTGACTGTTAACAATGGTAATCTGGCTAGAATTACTGCCACCTTAACTGGAATTAGTGTTAATCGCAGTATCTATGGCGATTGTGAGAGTTCAATTTACTGTGTCAGTCAAGAAAGTATTTTAGAAGATGTAACTTACACGAAAGAAGTGACTTATCCATGATGATGATTATGCTTGTTTTTCAATTGTTTTTAGGAGTGGTGACACTCAATAGTCTTTATAACATTAATTATGCCGATTTTCATAATGCTTGTGAGGCCTTAGATGCCACGATAGTTTATAGTAGTTTAGCAACTCCAGAAATTTTAGATTTAGAGGTATTAGGCATTAATGAAGCTAACTTTGAAGATCTAGTTATGGATTTTATGGTCCACAATGTTCATCAAAGTAAAGTCAAAGTGGCTTATTACTTCTATAACCATGATGGCTCCACTTGTAGTAGCAATCAATGTGACTCAGTCCAACTTAAACTAAGTAGTGTTCATCAAATATTCAAACTCAAACAAGAATACAATTATCGGCTGATTATCAATCTATGAAGTCATTGGTTCTTAAATATCTAGAAGAATCAATCTTCTTTCCCTATTTAACTAGTGACATTAGTGAACTGTCCTTTAATGGCAAGGAAGTTTATCTCAACTACGTTAATAAAATTCGCGAAAAGTTAGACTTAGAGTTTAACAATGAACAAGCTTATGAGTTTGTGCGTCATATCGCTGATTTAACAGGCAAGAATTTTAACAATACGAATCCGATTCTAGATGTTTCCTTTGCTAATTATCGGTTCAATGCAGTGCATAGTAGTGTGGCAAGTAGCCAAAATGAACCGGCCATCACCTTTATCATTAGAATTATTTACCCGGGATTAAGAATCAAAGAAGATGATGAGAGTTTGTGTCCCAAAGTAGTACACGCTTTATTAAAAGAGATTGTTAAAAAGAATTATTCAATCATGATTAGTGGGGTGACAGGGTCAGGTAAAAGTGAGTTACAAAAGTATTTGATCTCCTTAATTCCTAAATCCCAAAGAATTGTCATGATTGAAGACACTTATGAAACCCACATTAAAGAATTAATTCCCGGTTTAGATATCAATGTTTGGTTAGCTAAAAACCAAACTATTACTTACCACGATAACTTGCAAATGTTAATTAAAGCAGGTTTAAGAAATAATCCGGATTGGTTAATGATTTCTGAAGTTAGAGGAAGTGAGATGTTAGATTTACTCCAAACTATGACTTCAGGCTTGGCAATTATTACAACCATTCATGCTCAAAGTGCTTTAGATACACCAGATCGAATGCTCCAACTACTTAGTGAGAATAAAGTCTTAAACATTGAGCAAATCAAAAAAGAAATCTTCTCACATTTACACTTTTATTTGCATATGAAAAAAGTAGTGTTAGAAGATGGAACATTAAAGCGGTATCTTGGCTCAATTGCTGTCGCATATGAAAGCAATAGCCAAACTAAAATCTATGAAATCTATTCTCAAGATCAACACAGCTTCACCAAGTTGGATGAACAATCATCAAAACTACTAAATATACCAGTCAACTGGTTCGAAAGGGGGTGAGGGAGTTGAAGAAAATTGGTCTAATAATTCTCCTAAGTATTGCCTTTGCTGGCATCTCGTATCTACTTCTCAATAATGTTCTCCTAACTTTATTGCTAATGCTAGCTTTTGCCTTTTGTCTCTATCGCTTTATTCTTCCTTGCGTAACAAAGGCCACGGCATACTTAAATAGACTAGATGAATTGCATTCATTTGCGACTTCTTTTGTTATGCAATTGGCCTCAACTCCTTCTTCATTCGAAGCCTTAAAAATATGCCAACCATACTTTAAGAAAGAGGTAAATGAAATTGCTAGTCAATATGGCGATGATTTGGAAGATTTCTTAAATGCTTTAGATGGTTTCTTCCAAAATCAATCTTATCGTGTTTTGGCTCAACTTATTCGGATTTATGAGACCCAGGGTGGTGTTATCTCTACGATGGCCAAATCCATTTTAGAAGACATTGCTTTTAAAAAGACGAGTGCCTTAGAACTCTTTAAAATGAAGAAGCGGAAAATAGCCGAGTTTCTTTCAATGTGGATCTTTGCTTTTGCTTCCTTACTTTATTTAAGAGTGGGACTAAAAGATTATTATCTAGAAGTTCTAAATAAAAATTTATTGATTCCTGTCTTCTTAGTTTTAGTGCTATTCCTAATGGCAACTTATAGTGCCTTCCAAGGCTTCAAAAACATTAGTTTTGAGGATAAAGTATGAAACTAGAAAATATCTTAGAAAAGGTCCTTCCTAAAAAGAAAAATAATGAACCAAATAAGTTACACTTACAGATGCAATTCATCAACTTTTTAGCTTACTTTAATGCGTATATTAGTTGTGGTTCCAATGTCTACCAGGCTTTAAAAGAAACCACGAATAACTTACAAGAAGAAGTTCAGCATTATGTTTTAGAATTAGTCGCTGCCATCGATACTGACAAGAGTATCAAGCCATATTTAGATTTTGCCCGGAAGTTTGATAATGAAACGATTACGCAAATCGTAACTATGATTTATCAATTGAGTTTAAATGGCTTGGGCCTTGAGCAGATCGAGCAGATGTTACCACTGCTAGAGAGATTAAAAAACATCACAATTAGCGAGTATATTAAGAAAGAAGGGGACAATTTAAATGTTTATCTAATGACTCCCTTACTAGGAGTTACAATTGTGAGCATTTTCTTCTCGATAGGGGTCCTAACTAGCATTATGGTAGGAATTTAAAATGTCAAATAAGGTCAGCTTGTTATTATGTATGTTTTTCTTACTGCAGTTTGTGATTTTTTGTGGCGATATTATCGGCTATCAACTTGCATTATCAAAAGCTTATACAGTCACCACGTATGTGAATGATTATGTCTCTAATAAAGGAGTGATTGATGATGAAATCCAAGAGTACGTCTCAAATTCAATACACAGCAGTATCGTCTGCACTAATTCCTGCAGCGCTAGCAGTGGTGCCAGTCTTGACTATTCTATACAAATTGCCTACACACCAATTCTGGGTATTCTTAAAGAATATGCTGGGGATGCTGTTTTAAGTCAAAGAGTATATATCAAATAAAGGAGGGGAAATATATATGGGAGAATTTAAGGCTCAAATTCTAGGTATTATTTTAGTCTTAAGTATTTTTGCCGCATTAAGCTCACCAGTGAAAACATCTTTCACTAACGCTTGGAGTGCAATTAGCAATCAAATATCATCACAAATCTCTGCTGCAGCAACACCTTAGTTTTTGTTTACTTTCTTAACCTTCTTTGTTATAATCGTTAGTTGTGAGGTGTTATTATGGAAATTGAAAAGAAATTCATTGAAATTCTTAGAAAAAAAATCGGTGATAAAGAGGTTAAATCTGATACCGATCTTAGAGGTCTTGGTATTGACTCACTTGACTTAGTTGAAATTATTATGGAGTCTGAAGATGTCTTTGGAGTTCAATTCTCAAATGAAGAATTAAATAACTTCCAAAAGGTCTCGGACGTCGTCAAAGCGATTGAAGCAAAGAAAGCTTAGTTTATTAACCAACCTTAACGAGGTTGGTTTTTTATAGAGGTGTAAGAATATGGCGCTATTAGAAGTTTCAAATCTCAAAAAGGAGTTCAATGGAGAACCCCTCTTTCATGATGTGAACTTTAATCTAAATAATGGTGAAAAGATGGCAATTATCGGCAACAACGGGGTCGGTAAAACCACCATTTTAAAGATGATCTTAAAAGAGTTGGATATTGATGAAGGAACTATTCATATTGACCGTAACGCCACAGTTGGATATCTTTCCCAAGTCATGATTTCTTCCTTTGATAATACCCTTTATCAAGAGATGCTTTTATCATTTGAGGGTGTCTTAAAACTGGGGACTGAACTTAAGAGTTTAGAACAGGAGTTAAGTCACAATCCTAATGATCAAATCCTGATTAAAAAATATGGGGAACTTGAAACAAGATTTACTAATGCTCATGGCTACGATTATGAATATCTAATCGCAATGATGACATCTAAATTCGGTTTTAGTAAAGAAGATTATTCGCGTAAAATATCCGAATTTAGTGGGGGAGAACGCAATAAAATCGCTTTTACTAAGTTGTTGCTGAATAAACCAGATTTATTGATTTTAGATGAACCGACTAACCACTTGGATGTGGAAACAGTTGAGTGGCTAGAAGACTATCTTAAATCTTATGAAGGTAGTGTTTTAATTGTGACTCATGACCGTTATTTCATTGATGCAGTTTGTGATAAGGTTGTTGAGATTGCTAATCATACATCTGATGTTTTTAATGGAAACTATTCTTATTATCTCAATGAAAAAGTTTTAAGGTATGAACAACAATTACAAGCCTACAATCTTCAACAAAAAGAGATTGAGCATTTAGAGACCCTAATTAAAAAATTCAAACCAAAGCCAACTAAAGTAGCCTTGGCTAGAGATAGAGAAAAGAAATTGGCCAGAATTCTTGATAATAAAATTGATGCTCCTAAGAATAGAACTAAAAAAGTAGCCTTTAATCTAAGAACAGTCGATGACCGTAGAGTTCGGCAATTCACTTTATCTGATTTTATGTTTGGCTATGATAAGCCTTTAGCGGAGAATGATCTTAATCTTAGCGTCTTTTTTGGGGATAAAATTGGTATTATTGGCCCGAATGGGATTGGTAAAACGACTTTACTTAAAACGATTGCAGGCATGTTACCTGCTTTAGGTGGAAAGATGCAAAAGCATCGTGATTTAAGAATGGGTTACATTGATCAAAATCAAATTCAGATTAGTTCAACCAAGACTGTTTATGATTATTTCCATGATGAATATCCGAGTTTAGATAAGTTTGATGTTTATCATAAACTGGGTGCCTTCCTTTTTACTGGGGAAGATGCTTTAAAAGAAGTCAATTCTTTAAGTGGTGGCGAGAAGGTTAGACTTTCTTTTGCAAAACTCATGATGAAGAAATATGACATTTTGTTGCTAGATGAACCAACCAATCACTTGGATATGGATACAAGAAAAGTCTTAGAGAGTGCTTTAAGAGAATATCCTGGCACCATTATCTTTGTTTCGCATGACCGTTATTTTATTGATGAGTTAGCGGCTAAACTAATCGTAATTAAGAATAATGCTGTGACTATCTTTGAGGGAGATTATGCCAGTTATCAAAGATCACTTAAGGGGATTGTAGTTAAAGAAGTCAAAGTAGAGAAGCCTGACAGTGAAAAGGTCACCAAGGTAAAGACGCAAAAGAAGGGATCAAGACTAAGTCCAGCTAAACTTGAAGCGAAGATAGCCAAGTTAGAGGATGAAATTGATAATCTACAACAGTTAATGTATGAAGAAGAATATTATACTGATTCTAGAAAGATGGAAGAATTAGATAATGCGATTACTGATAAAAAGATTGAATTAGATAAACTGACCGAGGAATACTTAGAGAAAATCCAAGAATCAGAGTAAATATTATGAAGTTTTATAAGATGAATGATAGGATGGTTGGAACTTTTATTTATGTAACTGTATTTTTTGCACAATTGCCAAGATGAAAATTATTTTTTTTTGTGTTATCATATAATTAATAGAGGTGAGATCCATGGGTTTTTGGAACGCAGAAGTGTCAAAAAATAGTCTAGAAGATTGTCTATAGTAAACAACAAAAAGGGAGATGCTAATTATGTTTAAGTATTTACTTGTCATAATGGCTTTATGTTTGTCGATTTCTGGTTCCACTCAAAACAGTAATTATTCCAATACATCCGTACTTGATAGTGATAACGATAAATCTCATCTAACACAATACATTGCGTTAAATGAATTAAAAACAATAACTCTCGGAGCGGGAGAAAGTGTGTCTTATCTATTTTCTTTTGCCGATTCTAGGTATTATACTATTGAGACTTATGGATCAAGCGATACATACTTATCAATGACCCTAAATGGTTTTACATTTACAAATGATGATAGCGGGGATGGCTCAAATGCTCGACTAAGTTTTGTGGGAATTAACGGCCAAACGGCGATTTTTACTGTTAGATTATATAACGCAAATAGTACCGGCACATTTTCCATGAGAATTCGTAAACAACAATTTGTGATGTTCACAAATTTTTACGATGCTTATCACAGCACCGTAACTCATTCAGATACGGCTGAATCACTTTTTTCAAGCACTTATGATACGCATGTATATTTTGATTACACATCAACTTCTGCTGCAAGTCTTGGAGTGACGGGGTTTCCATTGATGGATGGAGATGTTCTTTTCTTTGCTGGACACGGCGATGGATTACTCTCTTACGCTTTTATGGACCTGTGTCTAGAGCCACAACACCAACCTCTTTTATGAGTACAAGTTCTTAATCAATTACATATTCCCTTAATCTAAGAAAATAAAATGAAGGTGAGAATAATGAAAAAAAAGAAGAAATGGATAATTGGTCTTTGTTTCTTTGCCGCTATTTGCTTAATATTAGGACTATATTTCTTTGGACCGACGATGTTATCGGTTACATATTCAGATACTGAAAATATCACAATAAAAAGCATTGTTATTGAAAAGCACTATGCGTATGGCACATCTAGTCATGAAGATATTACCTTGCCAGAAGACAAGATAGATATTTACAGTCAATCTCTAGAAGGCTTTTGGTTTATTAACCAAATGTTTTCATCCCAAGGAGATACACCAACTTATTATGTAAGTGTCATTAAATATAGTAATGGATCTAGGATGTCTGTTTCTTGTCATATGGTAAATGGTAATTTTAAAAGTGGTTTTGTTAAACCTTTAAATAATGTTTGTAGTTCAGTCCCAGAAAAGTATTGGAATGAAGCCAAGAGTTAATTAAAAACGGATAACAAGTAAAAAACCAACTTTTATTGAAATAATGCTAAGTAAATGATAAAATACATTTGCGCTTATTTTATAGGGGTGTGGTTCAATGGTAGAACAGAGGTCTCCAAAACCTTTGACGAGGGTTCGATTCCTTTCACCCCTGCCACGAAAACATTAATCCTTGTTAATCAAGGATTTTTTTAGATAAAGTAGAGATAATATGAACATTAGTTTATGGGTTATGCGGCAAAAGATTCCAAACCATCTCCGGCGCATTCAAAGAGAAAAGACTTAAAAGAAATCGTAACGGTGCTATAAACATACGTTCCATTCGATTACTTCAGTTCATGTTTTTGTGTCAAAAGTAATTTTGATAGGTCTTGTAAAAAGGCTCTTTTGTATAATATTGCATTGAATACGCATTTGGATAGTAAAAGATTGATACATAATGCACTTGCCAATGAAAAGTAGACAGCTGCACATTGTATCACTGCATAAATATCAGTCTTTTTTTGTGTCTTTTGGTGTAAAATATAAGAAGTAAGGATGGTGCAAATTATGCCAAGTAGTTATTATAAACCTTGTCAAGAATTGGATAGATGCGTAGCCTTAGATCATTTTTGGCAAGAGAAAGAATATAAAAAGTGGTTTGCTGGCTATTTAGCAATTGCTAAAGATTCTAGTTATCCATTAGCGGAGTGCCAAGTTGGCTACGCCTATTTAGAAGGAATTGGCGTTGCAAAAGATTTGGCAAAGGGTTTTTATTGGACACAAAGGTCAGCTGAACATGGAGATAGAGATGCACAATATAATTTGGCTTGTATGTATGAAGAAGAATTAGGTGTTACTAAAGATAATGAAAAGATTGCTTATTGGTTAAAAAAGGCCGCTTTGCAGGGTAATGACCTAGCGATAGAAAAGTGTCAGAAAGATAATATTTGTTTAACTGAATGATACCTTAGTATTTAATCACCCCATTAAAAGAGTAAATGAAGTATAATTAACATGTGAAAGTGAGAAAAACCATGGAACCACTTAAATATCGGGATATTGTGATTAGAGAAGCCGTAATAAAAGATGCCCCACAATTAGTTAAGTGGTGGAATGATGGTAAAATTATGGCTCATGCCGGATTTCCTAATGGTTTAGGAATCACAACTAAGAAAGTTGAGCAACAACTGCAAATCAAAGATAAAACACGTTTGATTATTGAAATCAAGGGTAAGATGGTTGGGGAAATGGCTTTTTATCCAAAGGATAAAGATGTCGAGATTGGCATCAAGATTTGTGAGTCCAATTACCAAAATCAAGGTTATGGTCGCACAATACTAAGTCTATTAATCGCTTACTTATTTGAAATTGGTTATACCAAGATTGTGCTTGATACTAACTTAACAAATTTAAGAGCACAACATGTTTATGAATCGTTAGGATTTAAAAAATTAAGAGTCAACAAAGATAGTTGGCATGACCAACTGGGCAAGGCTCAAAGCAGTGTTGATTATGAATTGGTAGCAAAAGACTTTGTAGATTATAGAAAGGGGAATGGAAAATGAGTTTAATCGGGAATGTAGTTTATAATAGAGTGTTTAAGAGACAACCTCCATTAAAGAATCCGGGTAAATCTAATCGGGGAGCAGAGCGGTATATGGGCCCTAATTTTCAGGACTTTCTAGATTATCGAAGAAAAGAAAAAGATGATTTCCAATCTATTCCCAGTGAAGTAATAACTATTACCACCGCAGATGGTTTGAAATTATATGGTGATTTTTATGAAAACAAGCAAAAGACAGATAAAACCATTATTTGTGTTCATGGTTATCATTCTTCGGGCAAAATGGGTTATCCACTTGTTTGCTTAAAATATCTAGATGAAGGCTTTAATGTATTACTAACTAATAATCGGGCCAGTGGTCCAAGTGAAGGCGAGATCTTTACCTTTGGAGTTATGGAAAGTAAAGACAATGTCCTTTGGGTCAAAGCTATTACTAAACGTTATCCAAACGGCGATATTATTGTCCAAGGTAATTCTTTAGGTGCTGCTAGTGTTTGTATGATGGCCAATAAAGACTTGCCAAAGAATGTAAAATTATTAGTGTCAGATTGTTCTTATTCTTCAATTAGAAAGGAATTCACTTATACTATGAAACATTTAATGCATATTCCAACTTGGCCGGCCCTAAATATAATTAATCGTGAGTTTATTAAGAATATTGGTCAATCAATTGATAAGGAATATCCACTAAAAGCAGTGAGTGAAGCAAAAGTAGCAATGTTCTTCGTTCATGGGGAAGAAGATCGTTATATTCCATATTCAAATATGTTAGATTTATATGCTGCTTGCACTAGTAAGAAAACTAAATTACTTGTCCCTAAGGCCGGGCATGCCGCTTCATTTATGTATGGCAAAGATGATTATTTTAATGCCATATTGGACTTTGCTAGTAACTTTATGACTCTACCTAAAAAGTGCAATAATTAAAGCATATTTGTGGTTTTAATTATTTAAATTAGGTAAAATTACTTTGTTAGAGGTGAGATTATGGAATATTCAAAAGAATTAATGAAACAAGCCCTTATCAGTCAGCAAGATGAAATAGATGGGGTTGAAATCTATAAATATATGGCTAAAAGACAAGCCAAAAAACATCCAGAAAATGAGAAGATTCTTTTACAGATGTCAAGCGATGAACTTCTTCACTATAATATGTGGGCAAAGATTACTGGTAAAACATTAAAAGCTCATGTTTTTTGGAAGAAAATAGTAACCGCTGTTTTAGGCATAACTTTTGTGATTAAAAGGATGCAAAAGGCTGAACAATTAGCCACTGCTTCTTATGAAATACTACAAAAAGAGGTGCCTGAAGTAGCTAAGATGTTAGCCGATGAACGGAGACACGAAAAGATTCTTTATAATATGGTTGATGAAGAACGTCTTCATTATGTCGGTGATATGGTTTTAGGCTTAAATGATGCTTTAGTCGAATTAACTGGCGCTATTACTGGCGTGACTTTTTCATTACAAAACCCACGCTTAATTGCATTAACAGGTATTGTGACTGGTATTGCTGCAACTTTATCAATGATGGCCTCCAACTATTTAGCTCAAAAAGAGAATGGTAATGAACATCCATTCAAGAGTTCATTATATACTGGAGTGGCTTACTTAATTACGGTAGTTTTACTTGTCTTACCATACTTACTCTTTATGAGTTCGACCAACCCAATGGCTTATTTATACGCCTTCATTATTATGATTGCAATAGTGATTAGCGAAATCGCTTTATTCAATTATTATATCTCAGTTGCTCAAGAGAAGAAATTCTTCAAACACTTCTTACTCATGGCTTCCATCAGTTTAGGTGTAGCGGTTATTTCCTTTGCGATTGGCTTGCTTGCAAATCAATGGCTTGGAATTAATGTATAGAAATAAAAAACTCCCAGATAATGGGAGTTTTATTTTACTTTGTTAAGAAAGCAATATAGGCTAGATATGCTTCATAGACATCGGCTTTAGCAACAACTTCTAATGGAGCGTGCATGTTAAGAACTGGCACACCAGCATCGGCAACATTCATATTTTTATTGCCGAGAATGTAAGCAATTGTTCCACCGCCACCTTGGTCCACTTTACCAAGTTCAGAGGTTTGGAAATAAACATTACTTTCATCCATAACTTTTCTAATCCAAGCAAAGAATTCTGGATTAGCATCGTTACTGCCACCTTTGCCACCACTACCGGTATATTTATTAAAGACAATACCTTTATTAAGGTAGGCAGAGTTCTTTGGATCATTAACTTCTGGATATAATGGATCAAAACCAGCACTAACATCACTGCTGAGCATCTTGGAATTTTCCATAGTTTCTCTTAAAGCTAATAAATCATCGTTCTTAGAAAGATGAAGTAGTTTTAAAATACTATTTTCAAAGAAGAGGGAATGAGCACCAGTTGAACCGACACTTCCAATTTCTTCTTTATCAACTAAGATACAGCAAGAAGTATATTCACATGGCTTAGAATCAAGGATAGCCATTAAGGAAGTATAAGCACAAACTCTATCATCATGGCCATAACCAGCAATCATACTGGCATCAAAACCATAATCACGAGCTGGTCCGGCTGGAACTACTTCTAGTTCACTGGATAAGAAATCTTCTTCCTCAATTCCATATTTCTCTTTTAGAAGTTTTAAGATATTAGCTTTAACGCCATCTTTCTTACTATCTTTTAATGGGATAGACCCAAAAGTAATATCGAGTTTCTCACCATTAATGGCATCACCAAGTTTTTGGCCCATTTGGTCGCGAGCTAAGTGAATTAATAAGTCATTAACACCTACCACTGGTTCATTTTCTTTTTCACCGATGGAGACTTCAATAACTTTACCATCTTTCTTGCAAACAACACCATGGATGGCTAAAGCAGTTGTAACCCATTGATATTTTTTAATCCCACCATAATAGTGAGTATCTAATAAAGCAAAATCATTTTGTTGATATAAAGGATTTTGTTTAATATCAAGACGTGGGGAGTCAATATGAGCTCCTAAGATTCTTAGTCCTTCAACTAAAGGTTTAGAGCCAATTTGATATAAAGCGATATTCTTATCTTTATTAACAAAATAAAGTTTATCGCCTTTCTTGATATTCTTGACTTTATCACCATTAACATAGCCGGATTTTTCTGCTAGTTTAATGGCTTCTTTGACACAGAGACGTTCGGTCTTTCCAATGGAAATAAAATGTTTATAATCTTCACAAAATGCAAAGATCTTTTTAATTTTCTTTTCATCAGCAGTTTCATAAATTGATTTTGAATACATAATAATCCTCCTAGTTTATAAACTTATGTATATAGTTATATCACAAAAAGAATGAAAATGATTTACATTTTCACACCTTACTGGATTATTTTGGTTTAATGGCTCGTGTGGCCACAAAACAATTAAGGTTATATTGGGCCGAAGGGCCTTCATTACCTGTATCATCATAGATGTCGGTTAAAATAAAACCAGCCTTTAGTTGTCCACCGATTTCTTCTTCCAATGTATGAGAGAATTGAACTCCACTATTTGATGCGGCTAATTCCTACATTTGTTCGGGATGCTTAAGTGGATTAAAAGGGAAGGGTGTCCAGCGAATACCAGTTTCCTCTTCATTAAACAAGTAATCAAATTCTAAATCAAAGCCACAAAGAAAGATGCCACCTTTTTTTAAAATGCGGTAGGCTTCTTTAAATACTGGTTCGATCTTTTCGATATAACAGTTTGAAATTGGATGAAAGATTAAATCAAAAGATTCGGTCTCAAAGGGGAGTGGTTCGGTCATATCGGCTTTAATTATTTTAATCGCATAACCTTCTCTTTCACTTACCATTTTTTCACTTTTTAACTGTTCATCTGAGTAATCTAAGACAGTACATTCGGCTCCTAAAGCAGCAAAGATAGGCATTTGTTGCCCTCCACCGGAAGCTAAACCTAAGACCTTTTTACCTTTTAATGAACCAAACCAACTATGAGGGACAGGCTTTGTCGGAGTTAAGAGCACATCCCATTCTCCATGTTGGGCTTTAAGATAGGTTTCATGAGTAATAGGTTTGCCCCATTCCCAGCCATCTTTAATCCAACAATCGACAGTTTTAGCATTAATATCTTGATATTTCATTTAAATCACCACACAAATTATAAAATAAAGAACTAGGAAATGCTATAATTAACTACATCGGGACATAGCACAGCTTGGGTAGTGCGCTAGCTTCGGGAGCTAGAGGTCATGAGTTCAAATCTCATTGTCCCGACCATTCTTTAAGGAGTTTGTATGCAAAACTATTTATTTATCTCACCGGATTTTCCAAAGTCATATTACTTATTTGCTAAAGCCTTAGCGAAAGCGGGCTTTCGTGTTTTAGGCGTGGCTAGTACCGCGTATGATGATCTTCGTCCTGAATTAAAAGAAGCCTTAACAGAATATTATCGCGTTAACAATATGGAAGATTATAGCGAGATGCGGCAAGCTGCTGCTTATTTTGTTAATAAATATGGTCCTCTTGATTTTGTTGAATCTAACAATGAGTATTGGTTAGAGTTAGAAGCAAAATTAAGAAGTGAATTCCAAGTAAGTACAGGCAAGAATAACACAAATATTATTGCCTTTAAATCTAAAGAGGCAGAGAAAGAGTATTATCAAAAAGCTGGTGTTAAAACCGCGAGATATTCTGTGGTCAAAGATTTAGAATCAGCTAAACAGTTTATTAAAGAAGTCGGGTATCCGATTATTGCAAAACCAGATATTGGGGTAGGTGCATCCAATACTTATAAAATTGAAAACATTCGAGATTTAGAGGGTTTCTTTGCTCATTATGATTATCGGACCAAGTATCTAATGGAAGAATATGTAGAAGGAGATTTAATCTCTTTTGATGGTATTACTAATTCCACAGCCGAGGTTGTTTTCTCTTCTAATGAAGTTTTTCCTTACCATATTATGGATGTAGTTAATCATCAAGGGGATGTCTATTATTATTCCAATATCGAAGTTCCTTTAGATTTAGAAACTATTGGTAAAAGAGTCTTAAAGGCTTTTGATGCTAGGTATCGCTATTTCCATCTTGAATTTTTTAGAATGAGCAAGGTTAAGAAGGGCCTTGGTAAAAAGGGTGATATCATTGGATTAGAAGCCAATATGCGTTGCCCAGGCGGGTATACTCCTGACATGATTAATTTTGCGCATAGTGTTGATACTTATAGTATTTATGCACAAAGTTTAATTAATGATAAAGTTGAAGTTCAGCAAAATGGCTTAAATTATTACTGTGTTTATGGCGCCAGAAGAAATGGCGCAGAATACGTGATGTCGAGTGCTGAAATAATGAATAAATATGCTAATGAACTTGTTATGCATGATTATATGCCAACAATTTTAGCCTTTGCTATGGGCGATGAATTTTTCGTGGTTAAGACAACAAGTTATCAAAAACTTTGCGAGTTTCGTGATGATGTTTTACAAAGAAAGTAAAAATGCTTATAATGAACTTAGTCGTACCAATATAGGAGGAGAGAAAATGAATCAACTACAACTAGAAGTAATGAAGAAACGTCCTGGATTTATTGCCGCTTTAGACCAATCTGGTGGCTCAACACCTAAAGCTTTAAAAGGTTATGGTATTAAGGAAGATGCTTATCATAATGATGATGAAATGTTCGCCCTTATTCATGAAATGCGCAGTCGGGTTATTACCTCTAAAGCCTTTACTAGTGAACATATTTTAGCCGCCATTCTCTTTGAAAAGACGATGGATGGCAAGATTATGGGTAAGTTTACCGCTGATTATCTTTGGGATGAAAAACAAATTGTTCCAATCCTCAAAATTGATAAGGGTCTAAAAGATGCCCAAGATGGCGTCAAACTTATGAAAGATATGCCAACTTTAGATGATTTATTAGCAAGAGCTAATAAGCGTCATATCTTTGGTACTAAGGAACGTTCTGTCATTGATGCCGCTAATCCAAAAGGTATTCATGCCATTGTTGAACAACAATTTGAAGTGGCTAAAAAGGTTATTTCCTATGATTTAGTGCCAATCATTGAACCAGAAGTTACCATTACAATCCCTGATAAAAAAGAGGCTGAGGCCTTATTACTACAAGAATTAAAAGCGGGACTTGCTAAGCTTGGCCCAAATGATAAAGTTATTTTCAAACTTTCGATTCCAACAGTACCAGGTTTATATGATAAACTTGCCTCTGATCAACATGTAGTTAGAATCGTGGCTCTATCTGGTGGCTATTCCCAAAAAGAAGCCAATCTCAAACTCAAAGAAAATAAAAAGATGGTGGCTTCCTTCTCAAGAGCTTTGTTACAAGATTTAAGATATCAACAAAGCCAAGCTGAATTCGATGACACACTTAATAAAGCAATTCTTGGCATCTATGATGCTTCAGTTAATAAAAATAAATAACAAAAAAAGGAAGGGACAAACCCTTCCTTTTGTGTGCGTTTAATTAATTACTTTAAAGCGCAAGTAATGATAGCCATCTTATAAACTTCATCGGCATCACAACCACGGCTTAAATCATTGATAGGAGCATTGAGACCTTGGAGAATAGGACCATAGGCTGCAAAACCACCAAGTCTTTGAGCAATCTTATAACCGATATTACCAGACTGAATTTCTGGGAAAATAAAGGTATTAGCATGTCCAGCAACTTTGGAACCTTTGCATTTAACTTGAGCGACTACTGGAGAAACAGCAGCATCGAATTGTAATTCGCCATCAACAGCGAGATCTGGTTCGAGTTTTTGAACTCTAGCAGTAGCATTTCTCATCTTATCAACATTGTCGCCTTTGCCTGAACCCTTAGTAGAGAATGAGAGTAAGGCAACTTTTGGATCAATTCCGAAAACCTTGGCTGTTTTAGCTGTTTCAATCGCAATTTCAACGATTTGATCTTCAGTTGGTTCAATAGTAATAGCACAATCGCCCATGGCAAGTAATTCTTTGTCACGGCTCAAAATAAAGCAAGAAGAAACACTGGAATTTCCTGGTTTAGTCTTGATGATTTGTAGTGCTGGTCTAACTGTATCAGCAGTTGAATATGTAGCACCACCTAGTAAGGCATCGGCTTTGCCCATCTTAACGAGCATAGTGCCAAAATAGTTACCTTTCTTTAAGTTGGCGCGGCATTCTTCTTCGGTCATCTTACCTTTACGAAGGTCAAATAAGGTTTTAACCATTTCTTCGAATCTTGGGTAAGTTAGTGGGTCAATAATTTCAAGACCTTTAATGTCAAAATTACCTTTCTTAGCGGCGCCTTCAACTTCTTTAACATTACCAATTAAAATTGGAGTAATGAAGCCATATTTCTTAAGACGAGCAGCAGCTTCCAAAATACGTGGATCTGGTCCTTCTGTAAAGATTAAAGTCTTTGGATCTTTTTTAAGTTTTTCGACTAATTTAGTAAACATTTTATCCCTCCTCAACGTAAATGAATATTTACCTATATGTAATCCTACTCTTTTTTGGGGTTCTAGTAAAGATATAATTCACAGAATTATAAAGATAAAAAAACATTTTGAAAGCGTATACATGGGTGTAATTTTTGCTTTTATTACTTTAGTATGCTAAAGTATATTCATTATTGCAACGGAGGGAGTAGACAATGAAATTAGTCATAATTCGTCATGGTGAAAGTGAATGGAATAAACTCAATCTTTTCACGGGATGGACTGATGTTGATTTGTCCATAAAAGGCAAGGAAGAAGCTAAGCAAGCCGGGCTGATTTTGAAAGAAAAAGGTTATGACTTTGATTTATGCTATACTTCAGTGCTAAAGCGAGCTATCAACACCTTAAATTATACGTTAGAAGGATTAGACCGCGAGTGGTTACCAGTTATTAAATCTTGGAAACTAAATGAACGCCATTATGGAGCGTTACAAGGCCTCAATAAAGCTGAAACAGCTGCTAAATATGGTGAAGAGCAAGTTAAAATCTGGCGCAGAAGTTTTGGAGTTCAACCACCATTACTTGATGTGAATGATCCACGCTGTCCAGCGCTTCAAACACCATATCGTGATGTCGTAGATAAATCAATCTTACCACGAGCAGAGTCATTGAAAGATACGATTGCAAGAGCAGTCCCGTACTTTGAAAGTGAAATCTTACCACAAATGAAGCAAGGAAAACGAGTCTTAATTGTGGCGCATGGTAATTCAATTCGAGCTTTAGTTAAGTATTTTGAAAATCTTGATGAAAAAGCCATTATTGATGTGAATATTCCAACCGGAATCCCACTTGTCTATGAATTTGATGATAAATTTCATTTCACTAAGAAATACTATTTATTAGATGAAGCTGACCTCCAAGCCAAGATGGCTAGTGTTGCAAATCAAGGAAAGGTAAAGAAATAAGTATGAAAAAAATTGTTCCAATTACAAACGCACATTTGTGCGAAGTCGCTAAAGAGTATTCAAAAGATCCACGTAATGCTGTTTTACGTCATGCCTTAAGTAAAACTGCAATTCCAGATGTTGTTCACAGTAAAGATAGTTGTGCTAGCATTAAACCTCAATTTAGTATTGATATTAAAACTATGGGCGCAACTAACCAAAAACAGTCTGGACGTTGCTGGATTTTTGCTGCTACTAACGTTTTAAGAGAAATTATTGCTAAGAAATGCGATATTAAGGAATTTGAGATTTCCCAAGCTCATTTTGCTTTCTATGATCGTCTAGAAAAGATTAATTTTGCCCTTGAAAGCATTATTGATTTAATTGATGTCGATTATGATGATCGTGTTCTTCAACACGTTTTAACTTGGGGCGTTGGTGATGGTGGTCAATGGGATATGTTTGTTAACATTGTTAAGAAATATGGAATTTGTCCTAAACTTGTTAATGATGAAACAACTCAAAGTGACCAAACTTGGATTTCAGCTAGTTTAATTAACGCTAACATTCGTAAGTTTGCTTCTGATGCCCGAATTGCCTATAAGAAGGGCGGTATGGAGAAAGTTAGAAAACTACAAGCTGAATTAATGGATAAGTGCTATAAGCTCTTAGTGAATTGCTATGGCTTGCCAGTTGATAAGTTTGACTTTGAATATGTTGATTCTAAGAATGCTTATCATATTGAAAAGGGCTTTACACCAAAATCCTTCTTCGATAAATACATCGGTTCCGAACTTGATGAATATGTGAGCGTTATTAACGCTCCAACTGCTTCTGGACCATATGAATTCAATAAATCATATACTATTGCTTATTTAGGTAATGTGGTCGAAGGCAATGGTATTCGCCACTTAAATGTTTCAATGCCACGTCTTAAGGAATTAATTATTGCTCAATTAAAGGATCAACAAATCACTTGGTTTGGAAGCGATGTTTCCTTCTATGGTGAACGTAAAGATGGCATTTGGGATGATGCAACCTTTGATTATAAGTCCGCCTTTGATCTTGAATTCAAGATGGATAAGGGTGAAGGCTTAAAGTATCGTTACAGCGCTATGAACCATGCGATGGTTATCACAGGCGTTAATCTCGATGATAAAGGCGTTCCAACAAAATGGAAGATTGAAAACTCCTGGGGCAATGAGAATGGCAATAAAGGCTATTACATTATGTCCGCCTCTTGGTTTGATATGTTTACTTACCAAGCAGCCATTAAACGGAAGTATCTATCACCTGAAGAACTTAAGGCTTATAATACGAAACCAATCGTGTTAAAACCTTGGGATCCAATGGGAACTTTAGCTAAATAAGAAAACGAGGAGTCCTAAAGGACTCCTTTTTTTATGCTTGACAGACTTTATTGTTGTGGTATAATTATGGTATAAAAAGGGGACGCTTATGACCAAGATAATTCCAATTAGAGATTTAAAAAATACCAGTGAAATATCCGAATTGTGTCATAAAGAGAAAAGTCCAATTTTTGTAACAAAGAATGGCTATGGCGATTTAGTCGTCATGAGTTATTCGGTCTTTGAGAAACAATACGATGCCTCAAAGTTACTCATTGATTTGAGACAAGTTTATCAACAACTTGATTCAAATATGATCTTAGATGCCCAAGCCACACTTGAGAAAATGTTGGCGAAATATGGCAAGTAGGAAAGGCAATAACTAACAACTTATCATTTCTCTTTCCCAAAAGCACATAAATAAGTACCCTCCTTGTTACAAGAGCGCTAAGTAATAAACCCCACCTCGTGGGGTTTTATTTTTGTTTACTTTCGTGTATAATATTTTTTTGGCGGAAGAGGTGAGATTATGTTTAAAAAGTTTATTTCCTACTATAAAAATTATCTTGGCCTCTTTATCTTTGATTTAACTTGCGTCTTAATCATGGGCGGGATTGATCTCATCTTTCCAAGTGCTCTTAAAAACATCTTAAATACAATTATTCCGGCAGGAGATATGCAAACACTGGCTGTTTATGGGGCAGTCTTGTTTGGTTTATATGCGTTACGTTTTGGTTTGGCTTATTGCGTTGGCTATTATGGTCATACTTTAGGTATCAACATTGAGAGTTCAATGCGTTTAGATTTATTCAAGAAATTTGAAACTTTAGATTACAGTTACTTTGATACTAAAAAAACTGGTGAATTATTAGCTAATCTAACTTCACATCTAAATGATGTCAGTGAAATGGCTCACCATGTTCCAGAAGATCTTTTTATTTCTATTATTATGGCTGTTGGGAGTTTCATTATTTTAATGAATTCTTGTTGGCAATTGACTTTGATTGTTTTTGCCTTTGTCATAATTCTATTAATCTATGCCATTTGGAGAAGAAAAAAGATGATGGCCAGATTTAGAAGTGTTCAAAATGAGCGCAGTGAAATGACTTCCAAGATGTCCAATTCTTTGGAAGGAATATACTTAACTAAAGCTTATAGTAATGAAGAGTTTGAAATTGAGAAGTTCAAAGACACTAACGAATCGTACCGTCAATCTAGAAGGAAGTCTTTTAAAGAGATTGGTCTATTCAGCAGTGGAGTTACTTTCTTTACTAATATGGCGAACTTATCCATGTTAGTTATTGGTGGTTTCTTTGTTTATAAACAAATAATTGATTATGTTGATTTAATTACTTTCTTCCTCTATATCAACTTTTTAATTCAAGCTTTGAATAAGATTGGAAACTCAGTCGTTGAAACTTTCCAACAAGGCTGGTCAGGGTATGAGAAGTTTTATCAAGTTATGCAGACAAAATCTAAAATCCAAGAAAGCGAACATCCAATCACCCAGCACGACTTTAAAGGTGATGTAGAATTCAAGAATGTAACTTTTGAATATCATAGTAACGAGAGCCATGTTCTCAACAACTTTTCTTTACAAGTTAAAGCGGGTCAAAATGTGGCTTTAGTCGGAGAGACTGGCGTTGGTAAATCGACTATCTCTAAGCTCATTCCGCGTTTTTACGATGTTGAAAAAGGCGAAGTCTTAATCGATGGCATTAATGTTAAGGATTATGATTTGTATACCTTAAGAAGTTCATTGGGTCATGTTCAACAAGATGTCTTTATTTTTTGGGGCACCATTAAAGATAACATTCTTTATGGAAAACCTAACGCTAGTGAAGAAGAAGTGGTTGAAGCCGCCAAAAGAGCCCATATTCATGACTTTATTACTAGTTTACCTGATGGGTATGAAACCTTGGTGGGTGAAAGAGGTATTCGTTTAAGCGGTGGCCAGAAGCAAAGAATTGCTATTGCTAGACTCTTCTTAAGAAAACCCAAAATCGTTATTTTGGATGAAGCCACCAGTGCTTTGGATAATGTGACAGAGCGACAAATTCAACATGATTTCGATGAGTTGGCCAAACACCAAACAACGATTGTTATCGCCCATCGCTTAACCACGGTTAGAAATGCTGATAAGATTGTAGTTATGGGTAAGGATGGTATTATTGAAGAAGGAAATCATAGTGAGTTGATGGCAAAGAATGGTGCTTATGCTAAGATGTACAATGCATCTTTGGAGAAATAATTATGATCTACAAATATTTGGGCCATATTGCTGATACGATTTATCCTGAAAAACCAATTGTTAACGCTCGTTATTGTACTCGGGGTATCGTCATGAATGCTAAAGGTGAGATTGCCTTAATTCATATCGTTGGAAAAGATGACTTTGGGGATAGAGATCACTATGAACTACCTGGTGGTGGTATTGAAGACCACGAGGGCAGTAAAGAATGCTTTATTCGGGAAATACAAGAAGAATTAGGTTTACATATTGATGAGCCAGTTCCCCTTGGAGTTATGACCTACGACTTTAATCTCATTCAGTTACATAACATTGCAATCTACTTTTTTGCGCACGTTATCTGTGAAGCGCCAAAGCACTTAACTGACCAAGAAAAAACCTTATTTAATGAAATAAAATGGTTGCCTTTAGATGAGGCCATCTCGTTTCTAGAAACGGTTCCAGTTAAGAATGTAGGAATCTTACTTCACAAACGCGCACTTATTGCGCTTAAAGAGTGCTCAAAACTCTTTACAAAGTGAGTGCTTTCGTTTACAATGAAATAGCGCTAATAGGCGCTTATGGCGGTTGTGGCGAAGCGGTTTAACGCACCTGACTGTGACTCAGGCACGCGTGGGTTCGATCCCCACTAGCCGCCCCAATTGATTTGATGATGTCCCCTAAAATTGTACTAATCAAGGTTCAACAAGAGGGGACATTTTTTGTGCATTTAGGAATCGAAATTTGCCAAAAGAACAAACGCTGGGTATCTTCATTTTCAAGAACAGTAGCAGTTTTTGCTTTTTATTACATATACTATTGTCTATTTGCTTTGCTTTTTTACTGTAAGAATAAAATTGTGAAAATTGCTTAAAACTATTATGGGTCTTGACACATATAGGCAATGTTATTATAATATAGGCAAGTCAGGAGGAGAAATAAACAAATGGGTTTTATTGAAAAAGTAAAAAGGTTGATGAAAGACAAGGACTTGACACAAAAAGAATTAGCTATAAAAACAAATATTACAGAAGCTTCAATGTCAAAATATCTTTCTGGTGAAAGAACTCCAAGAATTGATGTCATTGTTAGTATTGCGAAAGCTTTGGAAACCACTACTGATTATTTATTGGGCAACGACCTTCTTGGGACTGATGCTTATATTGATTCTTATGAAGTCCTTGCTAGAAGCAAAGATACTTTATCCGATGAAGATAAGAAGAAACTGATTAGATTTCTTTTAGAGGATTAATGTGAGATTAACAAATTCAAGATATGAGGAAATAAAAAAAGAAATAGCTAATGTTATTGAGGATTATAACATTACCTCTTTTCCAGTTAATGTTTTTGAGTTGGCAAATAAAATGGGAATTAAAATTGTTTATGCATCATCTATCATTGACAAAAACCCTGGGAAGGTGGATGAATATTTTTTCCTTAGGCTACCAGATGCCTATTTGCAGATAGATAAGCGCGAAGGCGAAATCAAAATGTATGTTGATAATCTTGGAACTCGGGTTAGTAGACAAAGGTTTAGTATCGCTCACGAAATAATGCATTTCATCTTGAATCATCGAGAGCAAAATGAAAAGAATGAAAGTGAGGCAAATTTTGGGGCTACTTATATGCTTGCTCCCACAAGTGTCTCTTTAATTCCAGGTGCTTATGATGAACTCTATAGAGATTTGTCAAAGATTTCGCCTTTTTTTGGTATCTCTCTTCAAACAGCAAGAATTACTATGAGATATGTTGATAATCGTATTCAATATGGGCCTAAATATGTTTTATCCTATGAAAAGACAATCAACGAACATTTTGAGAAAGAAGTCAAAGAAAAACTAAAATTAGATTAGTCAATAAAAAGTGCAGTTTGTGGTGGAACACTCACTGCATGGCTAGATAAATGTTATATTTATCGTAGATGAGAAAATTATAACTATTTCTAGCTTTATTGTCAATTAGTTGTGACCGTATTTAACGGCAAGAAAGGTTATAGTTATGGATGAGAAGAACAACAAAAAAGTGAAAGATAATTATCAGGCATTCCTTACGAATGGAGCCTGTTTTACAAAAAATGAAGAATATCCAATTATCGAAGATTGGATGATTCCCAAAGAACCACCAAAGAGGATTATCCCTTTTGATAAACTTAGCTTATATACATGTAAAGAAATTAGTGAAAGTTATATATGTTTTTATTGCGCTGATGTTGCATTTGCTAAAATAATTAGAAATCCAAAGCATTATTTGAAGATGTTTCGCAGATGCAAAGGACTGATAGGATTTGATTATAGTGTTTTTAGAGATATGCCTCACTGGAAACAAAAAGAATTAATGGGAAAGAATTTATCTTTAGACTTTTATTATGGATTTCAACATTATCCGATTATTCCTAATATTAGGTGGGGATCTGAAGATTTAGTTGACGAGTATCTTGCTGCAATTCCCCAACACACTCTCATTGCCGTTGGAACATATGGGTTTATAAAAACAAATGAAGAAAAAACAACGTGGATGGAGTTTTTAAAAAGTGTTTGCAACAAACTTCATCCATCAGGAATTATTGTTTATGGTTCTGCGCCAGAATCTGTGTTCAACATTTGCGTTCAACAGGGAATTCCTATTTATCAATATGAGTCCTTTCAATCAAAAAGGATGAAGGAGGTTCACAAAGATGGTTACCGGAACAAAAGGGTATAGTAATTTATATGGCAATTCAAATCATATGCCGGATCGACATATTAATTACCCATATGCGCTATCATTTAATCAAAGTACATTAGCAAAACATACAGAATCCCACCATACGCTTTTAAGCATCGAATCAAACGATTATAATGGCTACAAGGAGAAGGCTATTGCATTTGCAAATAAAGTCGATAGTATTTTTAATGATAGTTTTGTGGATACCAAGGGTACTACATATAAATATAGTTATGAAACAAAAGAATTCGTAATTGTCAAAAGCGACGGCACTATTATTTCATACTATATTCCAAGATCTAGGGATAAAGATCAATACTGGGAAAATGTAAAACGAAGAATAAAAGGGGGGGAAAAAAGGAATAATGAAGAAGAATGAAATGTCCGTAGAAGAAGTTGAAAAAATGAAATGTCCAGTTTGTGGCGAATACACTTTTAATGGCTTATATGATATATGTCCAGTTTGTGGTTGGGAAAACGACATTGTTCAGTTAGATAATCCTGATGATGGTGGAGCAAATGCTATGAGTCTCAATCAGCGCATTGAATGGTTTAAAGGAAAAAGAGCAAAAAACCCAAATTATCATTGGGAAAAATCGGGATATATAGAAGATTAATTTTTGTCATATAAAGTTTGTCTCGATAAAAGTGAATCTGACATTGACAAAGGCGCTTTTGTGAATAGTGTGGCAGCATGGATAACTCTACTAGTATAAAACATATGGAGTTTTAGAATCACTTTTTTATTTTTTGAAAAATGGACTATTTTTGATTTTACAAAGTAAAAGTTACAATTCTTTTAGTTAATTCAGCAGATTCAGTAAATTTATCTAATATCTTAGGCGCAGTTGATTATATTGAACCTCCAGGTGGAGTACCAAGAACTGGTGTTAGTAAAGTTGAAGCTAGAAAGCAATTAAAAAAATCTTAAGTGAATAGTATTTTTTGCCTTGTAAGAACTCAACAGCAATGTTCTTGCCACCATGAGACAAAAACAACTTATAATTAATGACACTTCGGTGTCATTTTTTTACTTGAAAAAATCGGAAATGCTGTATTTTTAAGAAGTTGACCGGTGGTTAGCTATTGAAATTTGGTTTATTTACTGGCATTAATCTATTGTAGTCGATGTTGCAAAAACCTTTGGAAAAGAATAAAGTAGTTCATTGGAGAGAAGGATTTAGCATATGATTAATTTTAAAGAGATTACTAATAAAAATATCTGGGATGTATGTAAATTAGAAGTTAATTCGGAACAAAAAGATTTTGTGGCTGAGAACATTCAAAGTTTAGCCGAAGCTTATGCCACTAGAAATGAGGGTAATAATGTTTTGCCTTTGGCAGTTTTTAATGATAATATCCTGGTTGGTTTTTTGATGATAGGTAAAGGTACTGTTGGCGACGAAGATGAGTCAATCTTAATAAAAGAAAATTATTCTATTTGGCGTTTAATGATAGATAAGAAATACCAACATCAAGGACTAGGAAAACAGACAATAGAGGCAGCAATTGAATTTATTAAAACATGGCCTTTTGGAAAAGCCTCCTTTGTCTGGTTATCATATGAGCCTGAAAATAAAGTTGCCAAGAAACTTTATAATCTAATGGGTTTTAAAGAGAATGGCGCTATGAGCGGTAATGAAATTGTTGCAGTTTATAAATTTGAGGATAAATAATTATGAAAAATATCTTAATAATTTCTTCTTCACCTCGTAAAGGTGGAAATTCTGATACTTTATGTCATGAGTTTGAAAGAGGCGCCAAAGCAGCCGGTCAACATGTTGATTATGTGAATCTAGCCGATAAAGATCTCAATTATTGTTTGGCTTGTTATGCTTGTCGAAACAACCAACGTTGTTTCCAAAATGATGGCTTTAATGAGATTCTTGAATTAGCTTTAAAAGCTGATGTAATTTTGTTTGCAACTCCGGTTTACTTTTACTCAATGTCAGGTCAATTAAAGGTCTTCTTTGATCGTTTGGTGGCCGATTATACTGCGATTAGAGCTGATATTTATATCTTTATCACCGCTTGGGATCCAAATAAAGATCATTTATTATCAACTCTCGAAGCCATCAGAGGTCAAACTAGAGATTGTTTCGAGCAATGCCCTGAAAAAGGAGTATTACTAGCTAGTGATGTCACTGAATTTGGGGAGATAAAGAAACATCCAGAATGTTTAAAACAAGCCTATGAGTTTGGACATAATTGTTAACTTAGCAAAAAAATATCTTTTTTTCTTGTTTCCGTTTTGTTATACTTCACCTATAGTTACGCGAAGCGTAAGAAAAGGAGAGATTTATGAAAGGTTGGTTATTTACTAAAACTCATGTCGCCCCTAAGTTGATTGAGAAAGCAGATCCGCATGCTGCTCCAGGTGAAGTCGTCATTGAAGTTCATGCTGCTGGTCTATGTCATTCAGACGTTGGTGCCTTAGAAGATCCAACATGGATGAATATTATTACTGCTGCACCATGTATCTTCGGTCATGAATGTGCCGGTATCGTTATTGAAGTTGGAGAGGGTGTCACTGATCCTAAAGTTGGTGATCGAGTAGGTGTTTCACCTCAAGACCCAGATGATCCAACAAAAGCGATTGGTTATAGCCGTGATGGTGGTTATGCCACTAAAGTAGCCGTTAGAGCTAAGCAATGTGTCCATATTCCTGACAATGTTTCATTTGTTCAAGGTGCTGCTGCAACAGATGCTGGTATGACTTCATACCATGCTTTATTTGTTGAAGGTAAGGCCAAGAAGGGTATGAAAGTTGGTATTATTGGTATTGGTGGACTTGGTCAATTCGCTGCTCAAATGGCAGTGATTGCAGGCTGTGAAGTCTACGCTGTTGATAATTCACCAAAAGCTCGTGAAATTGCTAAGAAAATCGGCTGTAAAGCTGTTTATGAAAATGTCTTAGATATGCAAAAAGATGCCCCGGCATTAATTGTTGACTACGCTGGCTTTGGTCAAACAACTAGCGATGCGATTAAGGCTGTTGGTTTTAGAGGAACAGTTGTTATTGTTGGTATGGGTATTTTACATGCTGACATCGACACTTATCTCATGATTACCAAACAATTAGACTTCAGAGGTTCTAATGGTGGTGGACCAAGCGATATTAAAGGTGTTTATGAATACTTCTCCACTGGTAAACTTACTCCAGAACTGCATACAATTCCATTTGAAAAAGTTGATGCAGGTTTACAAATGCTGAAAGATCGTAAAGTTGGTGGTCGTTTAGTTGCGATTATCAATGAACCTTGCGATCACTTCGAATGAAATTAATTGCCAACCTTGAAAAAGGTTGGTTTTTTGTTATAATAACAGTGAGGTGAGAATATGTTACAAGAAATAAAAGTTTGTGAATTAGAAAAGTTTAATCCTTTTACAAAAATTGAAAAAGAGTGGGCTTTAGTGACTGCGGGAAGTCTAGATAAATGCAATACTATGACTGCAAATTGGATTACTTTGGGATATTTATGGCGTAAAAATGTGGCTTTTGTTTATGTGAGACCCCAACGTTATACCTTCGAGTTTACCGAGAAAAATGACTATATTACACTTTCTTTCTTTGGAGAAGAGTACCGCAAAGTTTTAACTTATTGTGGAACTAAAAGTGGACGAAATGAAGACAAAATTAAGAATTGTAACTTAACCCCAGTTCAACTTGGTGGTGGAGTTGGCTTTGAGGAAGCAACACTAGTCTTAGTTGGTCGTAAAATCTATACTGACTGGATTAAAGAAGATAATTTCATCGATAAACAAGTCATTCCTGCTTGTTATCCACAACATGATTTTCATAAATTTTATATAATTGATATAGAAAAAGTCTTCATTCAACATTAATCTAGGTGAAAAACCTAGATTTTTTTATAACTAATGTTATAATTTAAGTATATTGGGGTATAGCCAAGTGGTAAGGCATGAGGCTCTGACCCTCAGATGCGTAGGTTCAAATCCTACTGCCCCAGCCAGAGTGGGAGATTACATGAATTATTTATTGTACAATCCAAGCGCAAATAACGGCACCGGAGAGCAAATGAAAAGTCAAGCTCTTGGTGTTTTGCAACGCAAATATGGTCATTTCAAAGCGATTGATATAACTGTTAATCCAACCCAAGCTTTTATTCTTGGTTTAAAACCCGATGATTTTTTAGTTGTTATTGGTGGTGATGGCACCCTCAATAAATTAGTCAATTTAGTGCGCGGTCAAATTCCAACCTGCAAGGCTTATGTCTACAAAGTTGGTAAAGGCAACGATTTCTTGCTTGATAACAAGGACTATGTTAAAGATGATTTACTAGAAATTAATGGGATGATGCAACATTTACCAACCTTGTCAGCTAATGGTAAAACCCGGCTTTTTGTTAATGGAGTTGGGTTTGGACTTGATGGTGAAGTATGCGCAATTACCGAACACTATAAAAAGCTAGGACAATATGAAAAGATCAACTATGCGAAGATTGTCACTAAATTAATCATGAATTATAAACGAACCAAGGCTACAATTGTGGCCGATGGTAAAACTTACACCTTTGATAAGACCTGGATGGTTGCTATCATGCATGGTAAGTATTATGGAAATGGAATGCTAGTTGCACCAAAGCAAAACCGGAAGAGTGGTAAAGTAACGGTTGTTGCGATTCATAGTGCTAGTAAACTTAAAGCATTAACTAGATTTAAGAAACTCTTTACCACTGGAATCACAGAGTACCAAGATATGGTAACTTCAATTGAAGCCAAACAGGTAAGTGTGACTTTCAACGAACCACGGGCCATTCAAATTGGTGGAGATCTCATTCCGCGAGTTACTTCATTAAGAGTGAACGCTCATTAGGGAGGAAATTATGTATCGTATTTGTGACTTGTATTGTGACACGATTTCACAAGCCAAAAAGGAAGGCCAAACTTTAGCAAAGAATAGTCTTCATGTCGACTTAGAGAAACTGAAAGAGGGCAATTACTTATTGCAATGCTTTGGGTTGAATGTTGTTTTAAAAGAAGAACATCCATTCCGGCTTTGTAATGAAACAATTGATTTCTTTGCCCAACAAGTCGCACAAAATAGTGCCGTGATTAAACAGGTGGCATGTAACTCAGAGATTGATACAACCAAAATAAACGCGGTTTTAGCGCTTTCTGAAGCAGGTGCTTTAGAAGGAGACTTAGATAAACTGGTTAAATTCTATCGGCGCGGGGTTAGAATTGTCACTTTAGTCGGGATGTCTCCTAATGGTTTAGCTTTTCCAAATTTTGTTTTAAAAGAAAAATGGTCAGATAATGACTTTATTACCCCAAACACTACTCAAGGTTTAACTGACTTTGGGATTGATGTTGTGAATAAAATGCAAGAGTTAAGGATGATTGTTGATGTTGCTAACTTGTCTGATGTGGGATTTTGGGAAGTGGTTAAGTTAGTCAAAGGACCTTTTATTGCTTCGCATTCTAATTCAAGAGTAGAGCATAATGTTTCCCATAACTTAACTGATGCGATGATTATTGCTATTGCTGATGCAGAAGGCGTAATCGGTGTCTCTTATAATCCGGATTATGTTTCTAATAGTCGCGATAACCAAATTCAAGATATTGTCCACCAAATTCAACATATTGTTGCAGTGGGTGGGATTGAGACCTGTGCTTTAGGTAGTGGCTTTGATGATACCGCTACTCCAAAAGGCATTAGTGATGCTAGTCAAACTAAAGTTTTATACGAGGCTTTAAAAGAGGCTGGTTTTAGCGAAAATGATATCTCCAAGATTTTCTATAAGAATTTCTTAAGAGTTTTCAAAGAGGTTTGTGGATAATTGATGAACGAGAATTATGAAATAAGCAGTTTAAAGAATCATTCTTTTGCGGAGATTGCCGAATGTTTTAATGTGGCTTTCAGTGACTATTTTCTTAAGACGGAGATGAATGAACAACGCTTTAAAAGTTATTGCTTATCTAACCATGTTGCCTTAGAACTTTCCATCGGAGCTTTTTTGAATGGGAAAATGGTGGGATTTATCTTAAATGCCACCGATACCTATCAAAATAAACGGGTAATTTATGATGCCGGAACTGGTGTCATTAAAGAAGCAAGAGGAGAACATCTGCTCGATACAATGTTCGACGCCGTTATTGGTCTATGTAAAGAGCAAGGCATAACTCATTATTATCTTGAAGTTTTACAAAACAATGATAAAGCTTTATATCTTTATAAAAATAGGGGATTTCAAATTTGCCGTAACTATAACCTTTATATGGGTGATTTTGTGGCTCCTTTTAATCCTAATGAGATAGTGGTTAAACAACTGGAGCCAGATGATACATTGAATTTACAAGCCATGTATTTATATGAGCCAAGTTTCCCTTGCACCAAAAACACTTTGTTAAGAAATATTTCTTTATATAATATTTATCATTACTATATTCATGAAAAGAAAGTGGCTTATGTGATTGCCACTAAAACTAACCATGTTGTCATGCAACTCGGTTGTTTAAAAGGGAATGAACACCAATTAGAAAGTTTACTTGGGTATATTTCCCAATTTAGTCACAATCTATCAATCTTTAATGTTGATGATAGCTGTACTTTCTTGGTGGATTCGTTAGCTAATCATCATTTGACTTTGTATGCTAAACAATATGAAATGTATTATGAAATAAAATAAAAATGAATCGTTATGATTCATTTTTTTTAGATTACTTGAGCCCCTTCGATATCTAACCAAGGGTCTTTTTTATTGATTCGGTCATAGAATAAGATGCCATCAAGGTGATCTAATTCATGTTGAATTACTATGGCTTCATAACCTCTAAATTTAACTTGAACGGTTGTTTTAGTTAAGTAGTCATAGCCTTGCACTGTAACAAAGGAAGAGCGAACTACATAACCTGGATGATCGCCTTCAACTGATAAACAGCCTTCGCCACCTTTTAAGTAAGCGGGGCGGACTGATTTTGAAATTATTTTAGGATTAATAAAAGAAAATTGAGTTACTTGAGCGACATTACCTTCTTCATCGTGGTATTCAATATAGATGGCAAGCATTCTTTTAGCAATACCTAGTTGATTACAGGCTAAGCCTACTCCCGGTTTAACTCCCATTTCTTCAGCGACTTTATCATCGCTAGTGATAACTAAATAGTTATGGAGGAAATTAATTATCTTTTCATCTTCAACGCTGAGTGGGAAAGGCACTTCTTTTGATTTTTGTCTCAAAACTGGATATGGATCTTTCACAACAGTATAATCGAGTTTTTCCATTTTTACACCTCCAACCATTTGATTATAACATTTGCAAAATTAGTCTGCAAACATCATGCTTATTAGAGTATACTATAAATGAGGAAGAAAATGGGAAAAGAAGAATTATTGGCGACAACTTACACAATTCGTGATGAACTAAAAAAGAATGAATTAGTGCAAAAAAGTAAAGCCTTAGAAAAAGAAATTATGGCTGATCCAGAAATCATCCCTTTTATCATTGCTTTTAAAAATGCAGAAGAGCGTTATAATGACGCTGTTAGATTAAAACTAGCTAATCAAGCTACTTATTCTAATGAAGTAAGTGTGGCTAAGACTAAACTTTACAATTTACCAAAAGTTAAAGAGTACTTTAAAAGTGTTAATGCCACTGAAGAGTATTTAGGAGAGATTGCCAAAAAACTTTTTGAAGGTATTATTTATGATATTGGTTTAAAGCAAAGAATGGTGAAGCGTTAATGAGAATTGTAGCAGGTAAGTATGGTGGTAGAACTATCAAAACACCAGAGGGGCAAGAGACTCGCCCAACTTTAGAACGGGTCAAACAAGCTATGTTTTCGAGTATTCAAAATGAAATTCCAGGAGCGATAGTTTTAGATTTATTTAGTGGTTCAGGGAGTTTAGGTATTGAGGCTTTATCTAGAGGTGCAAACCTCGTTATTTTTAATGACAATAATCCAGAAGTAGTGGCTTTAATTGAAGAAAACTTAGCCACTTTAAAAATAAGTAAAAACTATGAATTAAATTGTTTGGATTATCAACGTTTATTAGAACAACTTGCCAAGCGAACAATTAAGTTTGATGTGGTTTTACTTGACCCACCTTATAAAGACTTAATTAATCAAGAAATTATTTCCACTTTATTGAAGCATAATAATTTAGCTGATTCTTGTGTTATCATCATTGAGACCGACCGCAAAACACCAAGCGAAGAAATCGTCGGTTTCAAGCGGAAAGAACATGCTTTTGGTAATGTTAAGTTTAATGTTTATCGGCGTTAGTTGGATCAATATAAATTGTTTTATAACTCTTTAAAATGACTTGCCCAAACTTATAACCTTTGGGCTTTTTAATGTTTTTAACTTGAGTATAATTAACCGGAACCGTACTTGAGAATCTGGCTTTTGAATAATAAGCGGCTAAATTAGCAGCAGAGCGGATGGTGGCTTCACTGAGTGGTTGATTAGAATGAACAATCACGTGAGCACCCGGGAAGTCTTTAACATGGAAAAAGTACTCATCATAATGAGCCAAGCCAAAAGTTAAGTAATCATTTTGGATGTTATTTCTTCCAACATGGATTTTGATGCCATCTGGACTTGTAAAATCCATAACATTATAAGTTATCTTTTTTTTGTTTTTAACTGGCTTTGCTTGCTTTTTAAGATAACCTTGTTCGGCAAGTTCTTGCTTGATTTCTAGTAAACTCTTTGGGTCAGAATCAGTGACTTGAATTTCAAGTAACTCAAAGTATTCAATTAATTGCTTAACTAAATCAATTTGTTCTTGAATAGCAATAATTGCGTTCTTACCTTTGTGATACTTATCATAATATTTTGTGGCATTTTTCGAGACAGAAAGAGCCGGGTTTAGAGGAATAGTAATTCCTTCTATTGTGATGCTAGTTAATCCTTGTTTATCTAAGTCTGCGTAAGTGTAGAGAAGGTCGGCATATTTTTGATATTCAGGTGCCTTTAAAGCATTCTCATAATCTTGGATTAGATTAGTTTGTTTCTTATTGGCTTTTGTGAGTTCTTTTTTGATTAAATGAATGAGCTCACTTGAACTTTCATTCTTCTGTTTTTCTTGAAGTTGCCCTTGGTAGAAATTATAAATACCTTGGTTCCAGACTTCAGTTTGATATTCACCGTTAAAGAGTTGAAGCGGCATTAGATGAAATTCTCGTTTATTCTTAATCATACCAATGTAAACATTGGTAGAGTTCAAAAGTTGTTGCACAAAGCCATGGACATCACTTGTCTTATATTTTGCATTAGTCCACTCAGAATCTAGTAAAGTTGAAACACCATAAAACTGAGTAGAATAAGTTAGATTTGGATTATAAGGCGATGTTAAAGGATCTTGCATTTCTTTTAAAGGTGGGATCCGATACTCAGCTCCAGCATATAAAGTTCTTTTTGTGGCTTCATTTGGGCCCATTCGATGCAGAGCATCAATGATTTTACCATCTTCTTTTACCAAGATTAAATTGGTCATTCTTCCTAAGAATTCTAGATAGAGTTTTTTAGGGATAAAATCACCGATATCATTGCGCTTTGAAACTTCAATTTCTAAGATACGATCTAAGTTACATTGTTTGAAACTACGGATAACTCCACCTTCAATGTGGGTATGTAATAGGTTAATGAAGTGTTCATTAGGTAAATAGTTACGTTGTTCACTTGGAATAATGGTAAAAAAGGAAGCGGTTGGGTTCAAAGATAGTAACAAAGTTTGCCGTTTTCCATCATTATAAAGTTCAAAGGCAAAATCGGTGCTAGATAAAGCACCAATTCTTTCTATTCTAGCGTTAGTTACCTCCTTGGAAACCAAGGTTGTAACCCGTCTAAAAACTAAACCATCAAATGCCATAATTAACCTCTTTTACTTAATAAAGTGATCTTTTTTAAATAAGCAAAATCACTATCATTTTTTCTTAACATATAAATCCAGTTACCATGAATGGTGCCTGGTGTATTAATTCGTTTTGGTCTTGAGGTAATGGCTAAATCAGCCAGATTATAAATGACAAGGTTAGCTTTTGTTAAGGCTAAGACTTGTAATAAGTTCCTCGTTACTAGTTTTGGTTTTTTGGCCTTTGCTACACTTTGAACAAGTTCTTGAGTGTGTGCATCCAAACTCCGATACCAATGCGAGGTTGTATCATTATCGTGTGTACCTAAATAGGCAACACAGTTTTCTTGAATATTATTAGGTAAAAATGGATTATTTGGATTACCATCAAAAGCAAACTGTAAGACTTTCATACCTGGAATTTTGCTGCGCTTTAAAAGTATAGAAACACTGGCTGGAATATCGCCTAAATCCTCGCCGATAAAATCAAGATTTGGAGCGCTTGTAAATAACGCATTAATTAAAGGATAACCTTCACCTTTAACCCACTTGCCATTCAAAGCGGTTGTAGCACCTTTAGGAATGACATAATAGGAATCAAAAGCCCGAAAATGATCGAGTCTAACTACATCATATTTTGAGGCTAGATAATGCATTTTATCTTGAAAATAAGGGTAGTTATTTTGGCGTTCATTTTTAAAGTTATATAAAGGTTGGCCCCAGAGTTGTCCTTCTTTAGAAAAATAGTCTGGTCCTACTCCTGAAACCGCGATAGGTTCTAACTTTTCATCTAGTCTAAAACTCTTAGGATTAGCCCAGACATCAAAAGAATCATAACTCACATACATTGGGACATCACCGATAAGTTTAATGCCTTTCTTGTTGAGGGCTTGTTTAAATTCTACTAGTTGTGTGTTGAAAATATATTGGACAAAGATTTGATAATTAATCTTCTCTTGGTTATTTTTTTGAAACTCAAGAAGAGCTTGGCTATCACGGTATTTATATTTGCTAGGCCAAGCGGACCACTTCTTATGATAGTGTTCATGGAGAGTTATAAAAGTAGCAAAGTCTTTAACCCAAGGATTAGCTTGAATAAAATCACGATAATCATTATTTGGCTTAAATGCAACATAAGCTTTCTTTAACAAATTAGTCTTTAAAACTTTGGCTTTCCGATATGCGACTTGTTTACCATAACTTGTATTTGGTAAGTCTTTAGCCTTTAGTAAGCCTTGCTTAACTAAAAGTTCTAAGTCGATAAGTAACGGATCTCCGGCTTTAGTTGCTAAACTAGCATAAGGCGAATGGTAAGAATCAGGATAAGACAAGGGTAAAACTTGCCAATAACTTTGTTTGGCTTCTTGTAGTTTAGTGGCAAAATCTAAGGCCTCAGCCCCAAAAGATCCAATGTAGTATTTGGATGGTAAAGCACTAATCGGCAACAAGACTCCACTTTTTTTCATAATTAAATCATATCACAAAATCGAAACTAGGCAGTAGTAGCAATTGACTTTAAGTCAATTTTCTTTTACAATGGTAAAAAATAAGGGGTGGGAGTATGAAGAAAAAAGGAAAGCTAATTATTTTTAGTGGTCCAAGTGGTGTTGGGAAGTCAACAGTTAGACAAGAAGTCTTTAAACACCCCGAATTAAATCTTAAATATTCAATTTCAATGACCACTAGAGCACCACGTGAAGGTGAAGTAAATGGCGTTGATTACTTCTTTGTAACCCCAGCAGAGTTTAAAAAAGCCATTCAAAATGGCGAATTACTGGAATATGCTGAATTTGTTGGTAATTACTATGGCACCCCTAAAGCCTATGTCGAAAAACTCTTAAATCAAGGTTATAATGTTGTCTTAGAGATTGAAGTTGTTGGTGCTACCCAAGTTATGCAAGCCATGGATGACTATATTTCCATCTTCTTAGTTCCACCGACAATTGAAGAATTAGAGAATAGAATAAGAAATCGGCGCAGTGAGCCAGAAGAAATAATTCAAAAGCGCTTAAATAAAGCTAAAGTCGAAATGGATTTAAAGAACAATTACCACTTTGTGGTAATCAATACAAGTATTGAGCAAGCCGAGAAAGAAATTGTTGAGATAATTAAAAAAGCCCAAGAAAAGTAGCAAGTGCTATTTTTTTTGTGTTAAAATATGGTTGATTAAGGAGGAGTACTTATGCTCATTGCGAAAGTTTTAATTGAACATCCAATTTCAAGTTTAGATACTCCTTTTGATTATTTTATTCCTGCTGGGGTTAGAGCCAAAGTTGGAACGCGGGTTCAAATCAATTTTAATGGTCAAGATATTGTGGGATATGTGACGGGAATTAAGGATGAAACTCGTAGCAAAGAAGAGATTGAAAAAGAACAAGGCTTTGAAATTAAGCCAATTTTAGGCGTTTTAGATGAAGAACCAATCTTAAATAATGAATTACGAGATTTGGCTACTTGGTTGGCCAAAACAACGGTTTCACCTTTAATTGCTTGTTACCAAACAATGCTTCCACCTTCTTTAAAACCTAATAGTGCTAAGCATATCAAAATCAAAACCAAGAAATATGTCCGAGTTATTAATCCTAATCCAAGCGGTTTAACGGTTAAACAAAGTGAGTGTTTAGCAAGTTTAAATCCAAATGAAGTCTATCTCAAGAGTAGTCTTGAATATGGAGCAAGTATCATTAAAAAGCTTTGTGAAACGGGACACTTAGAAGAATTTGATAAAGAAAGTTATCGTAATCCTTTAGATGAGGTTTATTTTTCAAGCCAAGAACCAACTTTAAATGCTGAACAAAAAGCCGCTCTCGATTTAATTGAAAATGGTAAGACTGAAGTCCCATACTTACTCCAAGGTGTGACAGGATCTGGTAAAACTGAAGTTTATATTCGTTTAGCAGCCAAGTATTTAGAAAAAGGCAAAAATGTGTTAATTTTAGTACCAGAGATTTCTTTAACACCGCAAATGGTACAAAGATTTAGAAGTCGTTTATCTTATCCATTAGCCATTTTCCATAGTGGAATATCGCAAGGGGAAAGATATGATGAATATCGCCGAATTGCACGCCATGAAGTGAATTTAGTAATTGGAGCTAGAAGTGCCGTTTTTGCACCGCTAGATAATATTGGATTGATTGTAATTGATGAGGAACATTCTGAATCATATAAACAAGATAATACGCCTTGTTACCATGCTCGCAATGTTGCTTTGAAAAGAGCAGAAACTCACCACGCTAAATTAGTGTTAGGAAGTGCTACTCCTTCTTTGGAGTCTAAGGCAAGAGCCATAAAGGGAGTTTATCAATTAGTCGAACTCAAGCATCGGGTTAATAATTACCCATTAGCGACAGCCAATATTGTTGATTTAGGAGCTGAGATTAGGCAAGGCCAAAAGGGCTTACTTTCTCGACCATTAAAGAAAGCCATGCTTGAGACTTTAACTAGAAAAGAACAAGTCGTTCTTTTACTCAATAAGAGAGGTTATGCCCCAAGCGTGATGTGCCCAAAATGCCGAACTGTTTTTAAATGTCCAGAATGTGATGTACCTTTGAAATATCATAAGGACACCAATACGCTCAATTGTCATTATTGTAACTATGTTACAAAGTATCCAAGTGTTTGTCCAAAATGTGGTTATCAACACTTACGTAATATTGGGTATGGAACACAAAGAATTGAAGAAGTAATTCAAGGGGAATTTCCAGCTGCTAAAGTAGTTAGAATGGATTTAGATAGTGTCAAGATGCAAAAAGGGTATGAAAGAATTTTAAACGGTATCGAAGATCATGAATATGACATTTTACTCGGAACTCAATTAGTGGCCAAAGGTTTGGACTTCCCAAATATTACTTTAGTCGGTGTTTTGAATGCCGATGTCGGACTATTTAATGGAAACTTTAGAGCCAATGAAGAAGTCTTCCAACTCTTAACTCAAGTGTTGGGTAGAGCAGGTCGGGGGGAGAAAAAAGGGGCAGCCTATATTCAAACCTTTAATCCTGACCATTTTGTGATCAAATTGGCAGCTAAACAAGACTATGAAACTTTCTTTAAAACTGAGATGAATTATCGCCATCAACAAAAATATCCACCATATCGTTATTTTGCTTTGATAATGTTGACGGGTCGGAGTTTAGACGAGATAGAAAAGACGGCTTTACTTATCAAAGAATACATTGGAAAAGAGGACCCAGTTGAAGCCCGAGTTTTGGGCCCAACTTTGCCTTATATTGCCAAGTACCAGAAGAAAAACCGGATGCGTTTAATCTATTGGTTTAAGGACCGAGAAAATGCATTACGTATTCTCAACGAGGTCAAAAAGTTGTATAGTGATAGTAGCAAAGTGCGATTAACCTTTGATGTTGACCCGTACAGTGATGTTTAGGAGGGGCCATGAACGTAAGATTAGCAATATTCACAACGTTGAATGCTATTTATAAAGAAAAGGAGTTCTCTAACTTAGCGGTTGGAGAGGCCTTGAAGACAAATGATTTGTCTCCTTTAGATAGTGCGTTTTTCACCAATGTTGTCTATGGAGTCTTACAAAATTCTTTACTATTAGACCATATTATTAAAAGTTATGCCCCTAAACATAAGATTACAGCTAAGATGAGAACTATCCTAAAAATGTCTTATTATCAATTATATTTTATGGATAAAGTTCCGGAATATGCGATTACTAATGAAGCAGTTGAAATCATGAAGCAAGACTCGGGACGAGGCTCGGCTGATTTTGCTAATGCTGTTATTCATAGCATGATTAAGCAAAAATATGAGTTTAAAGAGAGCAATTTTCCTGATTTAGATACTTATTATGCATTTAAATACTCAATTCCACTTTGGCTATACAAGATGGTAGTTAAGCACTACGGTGCTAACGCCGCCTTGAAGTGGGCTTCTTTATCAAAAGTCCCACCAATCTCTTATGTTCGGGTTAATACTTTGAAGTCTACTAAAGCCGAAATATTAAAGAATAAAGACTTTAGTGATTCACCTGATTTCCCGGATTGTGTTATTTATAATGGCAAGGGAAGTGCCGCTACAACACAAGAATACTTGGATGGTAAAATAACAATTCAAGATATCTCGGCCCAACAAGTAGCACCATTATTAGATCCTAAACCAACTGATTCTATAATTGATTTATGTGCTGCACCGGGTTCAAAAACAACCCATCTAGCAGCTTTACTTAATAATGAGGGTAAGATTATTGCCAATGACTTATATCCGCAAAGAGTGCAACTAATTGCTAATTCCTTAAAGCGACTAGGAATTAAAGATGTTGTTTGTACTTGTGATGATGTTTTGAAGATGAAAGATAAATATCCAGCCGCCTATTTCGACAAGGTCTTACTAGATGCACCATGCACTGGTTTTGGCGTGATTAGAAGGAAACCTGATATTTTACTTTCATACACCGAACAAACTAATAACTTAGATGAAATAATTACTTTACAACGTTTTATGCTAGATGTGGCGTATTATTTAGTTAAGCCTAATGGCATAATTGTTTATTCGACTTGTACCTTAGATAAGAAAGAAAATGAGACTCAAGTGGGTCAGTTTGTGGCAAAACACCCTGATATTCACTTAGTTTCAGAGAAATTACTATTGCCGACAGAGACAAGTGGTGATGGTTTCTATATGGCTAAATTAACGAAGGAGTAACATGAAAAATATTTACGATTTTACCTTAGAACAACTCGGAGATGAAATGGAAAGTTTGGGTCAAAAGCGCTATCGTGCCACCCAACTTTTCATTTGGTTATACAAGAAAAAGGCCACTTCTTTTGATGAAATGAGTGATGTGGCCAAAACTTTTAGAGATGTTTTAAAAGAAAGATATTTCATTTATATCCCCAAAATAACTCAAAAACAGGTGGCTCAAGATGGAACAGTTAAACTTTTAGTTGAAATGCAAGATGGGATTAATGTTGAAACAGTTTTAATGCCTTATGATTATGGTAATTCCATTTGTGTTTCCTCCCAAGTTGGGTGTGCGATGGGTTGCAAGTTTTGTGCTTCTGGTCTACTTAAAAGACAAAGAAGTTTAAGTGCTGGTGAAATGCTTGGCCAAGTTTTAGCCATGGAACAAGTTTTACCTAATAAACCAGTTACGCATATTGTGGTCATGGGAATAGGTGAGCCTTTTGATAATTATGATAATGTCATGGATTTTATTCGGATTGCTAATAACCCAAAAGGTTTAGAAATAGGTGCTAGACACATCAGTGTTTCGACTTGTGGGATAGTGCCAAAGATTTTAGATTATGCTCATGAAGGTTTACAAGTAAACCTAGCTATCTCTTTGCATGCTCCTAATAATGATATTCGAGATATGTTAATGCCAATCAATAAAACTTATCCATTAGAAGTCTTAATTCCTGCTGTTAAAGAGTATGAAAAGATTACTGATCGAAGAGTTACTTTTGAATATATCATGTTAAAAGGCGTAAATGATGGTTTAGAACAAGCAGAAGAGTTAGCAAAGTTAGTCCAAGGTATGAATGCTTATGTTAACCTCATTCCTTATAATAAAGTCGGTGAATCACCATTTGAAAGAACGAGTAATAACCAAGTCCATCTTTTTGCTGATTATCTAAAAAAATGTGGAGTTGGCGTAACTATTCGTAAAGAATTTGGCGATGATATTGCTGCTGCTTGTGGTCAATTAAGAGCAAAAAAAGAGGGAATTATCAAATGATGGAAGGCTTTATCACTAAGGTACAAGCCGGACAATTCTTTGTTTTTTCCAATGGGAAGATTTATAGTTGTCGCGCTCGCGGTAAATTTCGGATTGATGATGTCACACCATATTGTGGTGATGAAGTCATTTTTGATGAAAAAGACTTATATTTACTAGAGGTAAAAGAACGGAAAAACTGTATGGTTAGACCCCCAATTGCCAACGTGGAACAATTGGTGATTTTGGCTTCTTTACACCACCCAGAAATCTCACTGGCTTTAATCAACCGTTTTATGACTATGGCCTTAGTCCATGGGATTAAGCCAATTCTAGCAATATCTAAGTTAGATTTACAAAAAGAGAACGATCAAATGTTAAGTGATATTAAGGCGGCTTATCAAAACTTAGATTACAGAGTAATCTATTTCTCCAATAAAAGTGAGGAAGGGTTAAGTGAAGTCCTTGATTTATTTAAGCATAAAAGAACGGTTTTAACTGGGCAAAGTGGGGTGGGAAAATCCTCCTTAATTAACCATTTAATTCCGGGTTATAAGCAAGCAACTGCTGAAATTTCTGAAGCTTTAGGACGGGGAAAACATGTGACTAGAGTAAGTGAATATCTTCCATTTAGTGAGGGTTGGGTAGCTGATACTCCTGGCTTCTCATTATTTGAAATAAGTTTAACTCCAAATGAACTGGCCACTTGCTATCCGGGCTTTGAAAACTACTTTGCTGATTGCAAGTTTAGAAACTGTTTACATAATCATGAAGATGATTGTGCTATTAAAAGAGCAGTCAAAGATGGTAAAATAAGTGAAGTCCATTATCAAGCCTACTTACGCTTGTTGGATGAATTACAAAATAAAAAGGAGCGATATTAAAATGGTTATTGTAGCACCTTCTATTCTCTCGGCTGATTTTGCAAACTTAGGTCAAGAACTACTTAAAGTTCAAGGTTCTGGCTGTAAATGGGTTCATGTTGATGTTATGGATGGGCATTTTGTGCCTAATATTTCCATTGGAGCCCCAGTCTTAAAGGCCATTAGAAGATCAACTCCTTTATTTTTAGATGTTCATTTAATGATTAGTGATCCAGAACAATATTATTCTGACTTCATTACCAGTGGGGCTGATTTAGTTTGCTTCCATTATGAAGCAGTTGAGCCAGAGAAAATAATGCCTTTAATTAAAAAGATTAAAGGAAGACATGTAAAAGTTGGAATTAGTATTAAGCCTAAAACCCGCCCAGATGTGTTAGCACCTTATCTACAATACTTAGATTTGGTCTTAGTTATGTCAGTTGAACCGGGTTTTGGTGGTCAAGAATTTATGCCTAATAGTTTAGAAAAAGTCCGCCAATTACGGGCAGAAATCGATAATAATGGTTATCAATGCTTAGTCGAAATAGATGGTGGTATTAATGAAAATACTGCAAAAATGGCCATTGCTGCCGGAGCTGATGTCTTGGTGGCGGGAAGTTACTTGTTCGGTCATGATGATTTCGCTGAAAGAGTTAAAAAATTGCATTAAAAAAGGAAGGTATTGAACCTTCCTTTTAATTAACCGTTCTTCTTGAGGGTTTTTAGTGCTCTTGCAGAGACACGGATTGTTTGTACTTTACCATCAATCTCAACCTTAACTTTTTGTAAATTGACATCTTGATGACGTCTAGTTGCAATTAAGGAATGTGGACGATGATTGCCGTACATTGCTTTTTTACCAGTAACGACACAAACTCTTGACATAACTAACCCTCCTATCAATGTAAATGCTTGTTTATTTTATCATTGAAAAGCAATAAAAGCAAGTATTAAAGTGGAGTTTTTAAGTTTTCCCATTTTTGAAATGGCTTTTAAGGATAAAAAAACTTGAAAAAACTGCTTATTACTATATAATAGTAGTAGTCGTTTTTAGGAAGAGGTGCGCTGCGATGGAAGTTTCACGTAAGTTACAACGTGGGAAAATAGATATTTCAATGAACGCGATAGCTGCCATAGCGGGTAATGCTGCTTTGGAGTGTTATGGCGTTTTGGGAATGGCTTCCAAAAGAAAGATTATTGATGGTGTCGCAGAACTCTTACAAGACGATAGTTATGCTAAAGGCGTCTTCGCTATTTCTACTTCTAAAGGGGTCGAAATCAATATGTACATTGTTTGTGCTTATGGAGTTAAGATCACTGAAGTCGTTAGTGAAGTTCAAAAGAAAGTCCGTTATGTTTTAAAAAAGACTTTGGATATCGATTTTAGCGCAATTAATGTTTATGTCCAAGGAATTAAAAATATTGAATAGGAGAACTTAAGGGTGAGCGTATTTAACGAGAAAATTCTCGATGGCGAGGGATTAAGGTCGATCTTAATCTCAGGGGCAAATAACTTATTCAACCACTATCCAGAAGTGGATGCTTTAAATGTCTTCCCAGTGCCAGATGGCGATACTGGGACGAATATGAACTTAGCAATTACTTCCGGTGCCAAAGAGATTATGAATATTAGAAATGTCGCAATTGGCGATATTGGTAAAGCCTTCTCAAGAGGTTTATTAATGGGCGCTCGGGGTAACTCGGGTGTTATTTTGTCACAAATTTTTAGAGGTTTCGCGCAAAGTATTGAAGGCAAAGAAACTATTGACATCCAAGGTTTTGCTGATGCTTGGACAAGTGGTTGCAAAATTGCTTATAAAGCAGTTATGCGGCCAGTAGAAGGCACTATTTTAACCGTTATTCGTGAATCTAGTGCTCATTTAGCTAGTGAAGTGCCTAATCTCAAGACCATTGGTGAAGCTATGGAATGCTTACTTACTGAGGCCGAAGCTTCTTTAGCCAGAACGCCAGATTTATTACCAGTTCTAAAAGAAGTCGGTGTTGTTGACTCTGGTGGTGCCGGTTTAGTTCGGGTTATGGAAGGTATGTTACTTGGCTTAAAAGGTGAGATTATTGAAAGAAAGCAAATTTCTTTGCCTCACGCTGAGCAAGAAGAAAGAGTCGAAGCCTTAAATGTCCAATCTAAGTTTAAAAATGATGAATTTGGTTATTGCACTGAATTTATTTTAAGACTAGCTAATCAAGGTTTAACTGGCAAAAAGAAGTCATTTGATGAAAGTGTCTTTAAAGGTTTCCTTGAATCCATTGGTAACTCAATTGTTATTGTTAGAGATGAAGAACTTGTGAAAGTTCACGTCCATACCTTAAAACCAGGCGCAGTTTTCAATTATGCCCAATTATACGGGGAATTTGTCACTTTAAAAGTTGAAAATATGCAGGAACAACACACCCATTTAACTAATGGATCTATCGTGACTGGCGGCGAGAAAGAAGTTGCAACTGCTGCACCAAAAGAGACAGCAAAACCAACTAAAACGCATAAAAAATATGCCATTATTACTGTTTCAGTCGGTTCTGGGCTAGATGAGATGTTTAAGAGTTTAAATGCCGATTACATTGTTTCTGGTGGTCAAAGTATGAACCCTGCTACCGAAGATTTTGTTAAGGCGTTAGATAATGTTGATGCTGATCACATCTTCATTTTACCAAATAATAAAAATATCTTGATGGCTGCTGAACAAGCTGCCCAAGTTAGTGAAGGCAAAGACGTCCAAATTATCCCAACAAAGACTATTAATGAAGGGTTAAGTGCCTGTATGATGCTAAATCCTGATGTGGATGTTGAAACCAACCTCGAAGAGATGAAAGATGCAGTTTCACGCGTAGTGTCGGGTCAAGTTACTTTCTCAATCAAAGATACCGTAATAGATGATATTAGAATCAAAAAGAACTATTTTATGGGTATTTTAGGAACTAAAAAGATTGTGGCTTCTGAAAAACGACTCAGTGATGCTTGCTTCAAATTACTTGATAAGATGATTAGTCCTGATAGCAGTATTGTCACCATTATTTATGGTGAAGATGTGAGTAAAGATGAAGCCGAAAAGTTAGCAACTAAGATTTCCAAAGAATATAAGATTGAGACCGATCTTCATGAAGGAGATCAACCAGTTTACTTCTATTATTTTGGAGTAGAATAAAAAGGGGTTGCCCCTTTTTTTGGAGGTAAAACAGTGGATTTTGCTTTCAATATCACTAAAAAAAGAGCTGAGTTTTTAACCAAATTAGGTTTAGAAACCCCTTTTCAAGTGCTGAATTACTTGCCCCGCAAATACGCTGATTACACTCCAACCAATATTTCCAAAGATTTTGATAATGAAAGAGTAGTTATTAAAGGTGAGGTAATTGCTAAAGACCGCCTTTTTAGAATTAAAAAGAATTTGAATCGCTTTTCATTTAAAGTGGCATATTTAGCCGATGAATACAAAATTGTGGTTTTTAATCGTGATTATTACTACTCCAATATTATTATTGGTAAACCAGTTCTAGTGGCTGGTAAACTTGATTATTACCATCGTGAAGTGAATGCGACAGATTTATTTATTAAAGATTTGGATAAAATTATAATTAGACCGACTTATTCCTTAATTCATGGCGTGAAAGATTATGAATTTGCCAGGGTTGTAAAATATAGTTATGACCAACTTTGTGACTCTAATAAACTCAACGAGATTGTGCCAAGTGAATACTTAGCAAAATATCGTCTTGTTGGACGTAAACAAGCTTATTACTGGGCCCATTTCCCTAGTAGTCTAGTGGAAGTAAAACAAGCAAAAAGATATTTAAAATATGAGGAAGCTTTAGTTTATTCTTTAACTATGCAAAAGCTAAGAAGTGTGAGTTTAAACACTGTTTCCAGTGCTAAAACCATAAATATTGGTTTAGTTAACGATTTTATTGCCTCTTTACCTTACCAACTAACAACAGATCAAAAACAAGCCGTTCAAGAAATTTTAGCTGATTTAGCAAGTCCAAAATCAATGTATCGACTCTTACAAGGCGATGTGGGTAGTGGCAAAACTATTGTGGCTTTAATTAGTATGCTGGCAACTGTCAGCGCCGGTTATCAAAGTGCCATCATGGCTCCAACTGATATCTTGGCTCGGCAACACTTTGAGACGATTACTAAACTCGTTAAACCATTTAAGCTTAAAGTGACTTTACTTGTTGGTTCACTTTCAAGTAGTGAACGCAAAGAGGCTTTAACAAGTATTAGCAATGGGGAGAGTCAAATTATCATTGGAACTCATGCTTTAATTCAAGAGAGTGTTCATTACCAAAAACTGGGTTTATGCGTGATTGATGAACAACATCGGTTTGGAGTTGAACAACGCAAAATGTTACATGAGAAGGGTGATGAAGTGGAATTACTCTTAATGAGCGCCACTCCAATTCCAAGGACATTAGCTATTGCTATCTTCCAAGATTTAGATGTTTCCTCTTTGCTTGTCCCACCAATAACATCTAAAGATGTTAAAACTAAACTTATTCTCGGCTCGTCTATTAATACTATCATTCCTAATATGGAAGCAACACTTAATAGAGGCGAGAAGATTTATGTGGTTTGTTCCTTGATTGAAAATGAACTTAGTGATTATCAAAATGTCACTAAAATCTATCATGAAATGAAAACTAAATTTGGTGGTATTTGCCCTGTTTTGTTATTACATGGAAAGTTCAAAGAAGAAGAAAAAATTAAAGTTATGGCTGAATTTGTTAACTCACCAAGTGCCATCTTAGTTTCCACTACAGTTATTGAAGTAGGTTTAGATGTGAAAACGGCAACTATGATGATTGTTTATGATGCCAATTGTTTTGGCCTAGCTCAACTTCACCAACTAAGAGGAAGAATCGGTAGGGGCGGCCAAAGTTCGACTTGTTACTTGTTGGATAATAGTGGGGATGAAGAGGCCGAAAAGAGACTAAATTTCTTAGTCAATAATAACGATGGTTTTGAGATAGCTCGGTATGATTTAGCCTTGCGTGGACCAGGCGATATTGCTGGTTATTCCCAAAGTGGAGAATTGAATTTTATGATGTGTGATATTTTCCAAGATTATAAGATCTTTGAATACGCTAAAGAAGACGCAAAAGCCATTTTAAAGGCTAGTTTTGATTCAAAGAATCAACCAATTCTAGCTTTTCTAGCCGAACAAATGGCAAAAGATGTGGCAGTTATTGAATAACTTTGCTACAATAAATAGTTAGACAAAAGGAGAACCAAAAATGATTAAAATTGCTGTCGATGCAATGGGAAGTGACTTAGGAAGTTCAGTTGTGGTCACTGCCATTCAAAAATTCTTAAAAGATTATCCAGACGTTGCATTTATTGTTTGCGGTCAAGAAAATGAATTAAGTGCGCTCAATAATCTAGAGCGTGTTTCAATATGTCCTACCACGGGAGTTATGGGAATGGAAGATGGGGCATTAGATGTCATGCGCCGGAAAGATACTTCCATGATGAAAGCCATTGAATATATGGCAAATAAAGAAGTGAATGCAGTTGTTTCAGCAGGCTCAACGGGGGCTTTCTTAACAGCAGCAACTTTGAAGTTAAGACTGATTCCTGGTGTTATGAGAGCCGCTTTAGTTTCACCTTTTCCTCGTCAAGATGGTCAAAGTGTCACAATTTTAGATATTGGGGCTAATAACGAGAATCAACCGGCTCAACTAGTTCAATTTGCACATATGGGCAAAGTCTTTAACCAAGTTATGAATGGGACAAAAGAGCCAAAAATTTATTTATTAAGCAATGGAGCAGAAGCCAAGAAGGGCAGTCCATTAGTGAAAGAAGCCCATAAACTATTAGAGGTTGAACCAGGCTTGAACTTTAAAGGAAATCTAGAAGCCAGAGAAGTACTAAGTGGTGTTGCTGATGTAGTTGTGGCGGATGGTTATTCAGGCAATGTCTTACTTAAAGCCACTGAAGGTGTCGCCTCAATGATGAATGGCATGATTAAAACTGCCTTTAAAACAAATGTTTTAACTAAGATTGGCTATATTTTTGCTAAAAAAGGTTTTGGTGATTTCAAAGCCAGAATGGATTATAAGAAATACGGCGGTGCGATGTTATTAGGAGTTAATGGTGTAGTGGTCAAAGGGCATGGAAATAGCGATGATTATGCTTTCTATAATGCTATTCGCGTAGCTTATACTTTAGCTAAACAAGATATCGTGACTGCTTTAGGAAAGGAAATGGCGCATGGCGAAGGATTATAAAGAGCTTTTAAAGTATCTTAGGATTAAACCTAACGATGACAATTATTATTTACAAGCTTTAACCCATCAATCTTATACCAATGAGCATGAAGCTCCTTGGGGCGATTATCAAAGAGCTGAATTTATGGGGGATGCTGTGATTGAACTTGTCATCACTAAATATATCTTTGGTGAATATGCCTATATGGATGAAGGCAGTTTGTCTTTATTACGTTCTAACTTAGTTAGAATGGAGACATTAGCTTCTTTAGCCAAAGAGATTGGTTTAGGAGATTATATCTTATTAGGCTCAGGAGAAGCAAAATCACAAGGCCAAGAAAGACCTTCTTTACTTTGCGATGTTTATGAAGCACTTGTGGCGGCTATTTACCTTGATCAAGGTTATAACCGAGCAGAATCATTTATCTTTAAGCAATATCGTAAACTTATCGCTGAGCGTGGAATGGAGAGTTTCTTAGAAGTTAAAGATGCTAAGTCGCAATTACAAGAATTAGTCCAAGCTGATAGTAAGCGTTCATTATCCTACCTTTTAATCTCATCAAGTGGACCAGCCAATCATCCAACTTTCGAGATGGCAGTTAAAATGGATGGGAATGTTTTAGGAACAGGAACTGGAACTTCCAAAAAGGAAGCTGAACAAGCAGCAGCTAAAGATGCTTTAAAAAAGTTAGTGAAATAAGGAGTAAGAAATGGGATTTTTTAGTAAACTAAAACAATCAGTATTTGGCAAGAAAAAGACTGATGCTAAAACCGAGCAATATCAAGTGGGGCTTTCTCAATCAAGAAGGTCTTTTAAAGATAAACTTAGTCGTCTTTTTGCCAAGCACCGTGAGGTTGATGAAGCGTTCTTTTCTGAACTCAATGACCTCTTAATTGAAAGTGATGTTGGGGCCTCTTTAGCCGCAGCTATCATTGAAGAAACTAAAATTGAAAGCCAAGTTCAACATACCCAAGATCCCCAAAAGATTTATGAAATCATGGTGGAGAAGATGCGGGATTTCTATTTGCAAGATTTAGAAGTACCGACTTCTTTAAACTATGCTGAAGACGGACCAACGGTCATTCTTGTAGTGGGAGTCAATGGAGTAGGTAAAACTACCGCCATTGCCAAACTGGCTTTTAAACTTAAAAATGAAGGGAGAAGTATTTTACTAGTGGCCGGTGATACCTTTAGAGCTGGGGCAGTCGAACAATTAGATGTCTGGGCTAGTAGAATTGGTGTTAAAGTGGTCCAAGGACCAGAGAATAGTGACCCTAGTTCAGTTATTTATGAAGGGTTAGCGCAAGCCAAAAAAGACAAAATAGATGTCGTAATATGTGATACAGCAGGGCGACTTCAAACTAAAGCCAACTTAATGGCTGAATTAAATAAAATTCATCGGGTTATGCAAAAGATTATTCCTGCTGCACCCCATGAAGCTTTCTTAGTTTTAGATGCTACAATGGGTCAAAATGGCATTATTCAAGCTGAAGCTTTTGCCCAAGTTACTACTTTAACAGGCATCATCTTAACTAAGATGGACTCAACTTCTAAAGGCGGAATTGTTTTAGCCATCAAACATCAACTGGGTATTCCAGTTCGTTATATCGGTCTAGGGGAAAAGATGCAGGACTTAGCTGCCTTTGACTTAGATGCTTATTTATGGGGACTAATCGGAGGTGAAGAGCATGCAAGTTAGAAATCCTATCTTACGTTTTCTGATCTTTTTAGTGCTAATTATTGCTTTCCAAAGAGGTTTAGCTTGGGTTTTATCTTTAACTCCACTAACAGGTATTTGGTACTTAATTGTCTTCGAACTCATTATGGCCTTTGTTTTTGCTTATATCTATTTCCCAGCCCCTTATCGCAAGGGCTGCTTCACTAATCCAAAATTCCATATGTATGTGGCTGGGTTCTTTGCCGTACTAATTCTTATGCAACTATTATGGGGTAATTTACTCTAATGGAAATCACAAAAACTATTAGGATTAATTACTTACTTGATATTTATGGCTCACTATTAACTGCTCACCAGCAAGAAGTTATGGAAGAGTATTATCAAGATGATTTATCTTTATCAGAACTAGCAAGTAACCATGGTGTTTCGAGAAATGCTATCTTCACCTTGCTTAAAAAAGGTGAGGCTTGTCTAGAAAGGTATGAAGCTAATTTACATCTATTAGAAAAACGCGAGAAGATTTTAAAAGTCTTAGACAGTGCTAAACAAGTCGACTTAACTAAGAAGATAACCAAAATTATGAATGAGGAGGAATAAAAATGGCATTTGAATCATTACAGGACAAACTCCAGGGAATATTTAGAAAGATCAGTGGCCAAGCTCGACTAACGAGTAAGAACATCGAAGATATGCTCCAAGAAGTTAGAATTGCTTTACTGGATGCTGATGTTAATAACGAAGTTGTTAAATCCTTCATTGAAGATTTAAAGACTGAGCTCATTGGTCAAGAAGTCATGAATAAACTTAACCCATCTCAAATGGTGGTTAAGATTGTTGATGAAGAAATTACTAAATTATTGGGTGGGGAAGAGAATGAAATTGATTTCTCTGGCAAGAAATTCAAAATTATTATGATGGTTGGTTTACAAGGTGGTGGTAAAACCACCTCTTGTGCTAAACTTGCGAGATATGCCGAGAAGAATTATCAAAGAAAAGTGATGTTAGTTGGGCTCGATATTTACCGGCCTGGTGCTATTGATCAACTTGAACAGTTAGCCCTAGCTAATAAGTTTGGTTTCTATGCTGACCGCAATGAAAAAGATGTCACTAAGATTGCTATTGAGGCGATCAAAGAAGCCAAAGCTAAAAGCTTTGATGTCGTGATATTAGATACGGCTGGACGTCTCCACATTGATGAGAATTTAATGGGAGAACTCCAACGCTTAAAAACTAGTGTTAAACCGACTGAAATTATGTTGGTGGTTGATGCCATGGGTGGCCAAGAAGCCGCCAATAGTGCCTTTAGATTCAATGAATTACTTAAAGTCGATGGCGCGATTATGACAAAACTTGATTCTGATGCTCGTGGCGGTGCGGCCTTATCAATGGCTAAACTGAGTGGCATTCAAATCTTCTATGCTGGTTTAGGTGAAAAGAGCGATGAATTTGAACTTTTCCATCCTAAACGGATGGCCGAAAGAATTCTCGGGATGGGCGATTTATTAACACTAATTGAAAAAGCCCAAACTGAAATGGATGAAAAGCGTTCTAGAAGTATTGCCAGTCGAATGATGAGTGGTAACTTTAACCTAGAAGATATGCTTTACCAAATGGAATCATCTAAGAAAATGGGTTCTATTGGTTCAATTGCTAAATTGATGCCAGGTATGCCAAAACTCTCCGAAGCGGATGAAGAAAAGGCTGAATTAAGACTTAAAAAGTCCAAAGCTGTCATTTATTCAATGACTATCGATGAAAGACGGCATCCAGAAATACTGAAAGCGACCAGAAAAGAAAGAATTGCTAAAGGTTCTGGCTTAGAAGTTAGTGATGTTAATTTAGTGCTTCGTCAATATGATCAAACTAAAACCATGATGAAGCAAATGATGCCATATTTCAAAAGTGGCGGTAAATTACCTTTCAGAAGATAATGAGGTGTCAACCAAAAAGGCTTGACACCTTTTCTTTATATGTTATAATCTTCTTGTTAGAAGAAGGAGGTCTTAATTGTGTCAGTAAAAATTAGACTCAAGAGAACTGGCCGTGTCGGTGTTGCCACTTATAGAATCGTGGTCGCAGATTCCCGTTCTCCAAGAGATGGGAGATTCATCGAAGAAATTGGGTATTATCATCCAACCGAGAAAAATAGTGTTGTTTTTGATAAAGAAGCAGCCCTATCTTGGCTCAAGAAAGGTGCACAACCTTCCGATACAGTCCGGACTATGTTATCAAATGCTGGACTGATGAAAGAATACCATGAATTCAAAGTTAGTGCTTTAAAAGCCAAACCAAAGAAAGAAAAAAAAGCCCCAGTAGCAAAACCTGCTAAAAAAGCAGCAGCTAAAAAGGCTCCAGCCAAGAAAGCCCCTGCCAAAAAAGCAGCCGCTCCAAAGGCCGAATAGTTAATGGAAATTGAAAAGTTAGTTCATGATATCATTGATCCACTAGTTGAGAATAAAGAAGCAACCGGTGTTAGAATCATGCCAACTGATGATGAGAACGAAGTTCTAATCTTAGTCTTGGGTGAATCTAATGATGTCGCTCGTCTAATTGGACGTGGTGGCAGTGTTGCCGATGCTATTCGCAAAGTTGTGAGTGTCACTGGTAAACTGAATGATAAACACATTCGCATTAAATTTGAATCATTTGATGAAGAGAAAAAAGAGAAGACACTTTAATAGGTGTCTTCTTTTTGTTATAATACGGGTATGAATTATGTTACATTAGGTAAGATTATTAACGTGCGGGGTTTAAAGGGTGAAGTTAAAATTTTAACTTCGACTGATTTTAGTAAACTTCGTTATAAAGTTGGTAATGAACTTATCTTAGAAAATGAAGATACTCATGATGTAGTTACAGTGACTGTGGCCCATCACGTGCAAGTTGCTTCTTTTGATTTTGTGATTTTTAATGAGATTAAAGACGTTGATACTGCCAATAAATACCGTGGTTATTATGTTCAATATCCTGTTGATAAACTCCAAAAACTTGATGATCAACTCTATTACTATGAAGTGATAGGTATGAAAGTTTATGAGGGGGATGAATACCGGGGTAAAGTTGTGGATTTAACATCTGCTGGTAAAACCACTTTCTTAGTTGTGAACTCACTCTTAAACCAAAGAATTCAAATTCCTTTTATTTCGGCTTTTGTTAAAAGTGTTAATACTACAGATAAAATCGTTATCTTAAATAAATGGGAGGGGTTATTTGATGAAGATTGATATTTTAACCTTGTTTCCCGAGATGTTTACAGGTTTTCTAGATACCTCAATTATTAAAAGAGCAGTCTTCAAAAAAGCAGTTGAGATTGCTACGCATGATATTCGCTCTTTTACCTTGGATAAAAATGGGAGAGTTGATGATTGTAGTGTTGGTGGAGGCGCGGGACTAATTATGAAGTGCCAGCCAGTCTTAGATTGTTTGGCTTCCATTAAAACAAGCGATACTTTTGTGGTCTTAACTTCACCAAGAGGAGTAAAGTTTAATCAGGCTTTAGCCCATGAATTAGCCAGTAAGAAACACTTAGTGATTATTTGTGGTCATTATGAGGGCGTTGATCAAAGAATATCTAAACAAGTAGATTTAGAAGTATCTATTGGCGATTATATTTTAACTGGCGGGGAATTACCAGCCATGGTGATTAGCGATGCTATCATTCGTCTTGAAGATGGTGCCATTAGTGAAGAATCAATCATTGAAGAGTCATTTGAAAATGGTTTACTTGAATATCCTCAATATGCACTTCCTCGTGAATATAATGGGGAGATTATCCCTGATATCCTATTTAGTGGTAATCATACTGCTATTGCTAAATGGCGTTTGAAAGAAAGCTTAAGACTAACCAAAGCTAAAAGGCCTGATTTACTAGTAAATCGCAAATTCACTAAGACCGAACAGAAGTTATTAAATGAGTTAGAAGAGGGTAATGAAAATCCTAAATGGTTGCAAGATGCAGTCAAAAAAGCTAAAAAGTTTATGAAATAAAATAAAAAAGACCTCGTGAGAGGCTTTTTTTATTTGCACACAAGGTGTGTGCATTTACCCCAGTAGGGTTAATTCTGAGTCCTGTAAAACTCAAATAATTGCAAACTCTAGTTATACTGAAAAGATGAGCCACAATGAGCCATAACGAAGTGTTATAATGGTAGCATAGAAGTTTAGGCGATAAAGATAACCACCATTACAGGTGGTTTTTTTATTAAGAAAGGGGTTGATAATATGCCAAAGAAACCTAATAGAACCGACTTGCAAAACTATGTTCCAGCCGGAAATGGCGACGAAAGTGGCGAGTATCGGGGTGGAACATCTACTAGCGAGGGAATGCACGATAGCGACTGTGAGAATTATAGGAAGGTCCTTGAAGCCAAAAAGGAAGCATTAGGCAACGCATTTAACCCGGCAAGTAAACCGGAAGAAGAATTAGTTCGTGATCCAAATAAACAAAGCACAGAGTTTAATAAAGAAAAATATTTTAAGACTTACACCTTAAACGATAAAGATACATCGTTCTTTGTTAGCAAATACGATGAAATGAATGATTTTGGGAAAAAACAAATAGCCGAATTGTCAAGTAAAATGGACACTAGGTTTGACCGAAGTCTAAGCGGAACGGGAAGTTTTGTTGTCCACTTGAATGACTTGAACGGAGGAACAGTGATTATTCCTGGCGACGACAATAGAGCCAACCGTGTTATGGCACACGAATAAGGTCATGCCATAGACTTTAACTTTGGAGAAGAGGGGGTGTTTGCTTCTTCAAGCGTTCACCTATCCAACGGTAGAACAATGGAGGATGCTGTTTGCAACCACGCTAATGCAGTAGACAGATCCAGGATAAGCGACTTATTTTATGAGTTTCATGACGAAGTAGGTAAATTAACATCCAAAGTATGCGAACAAGAAGGAATTAGTAAAGAAGATATAGAGCGTGCCACTTCTCTTAATACCGAGTTGGCAAGAACGGAAGCACAGTTCTATCATGAAACATACAATAACCGAGAATTGCAAGGACGCAAAGAAGAAATAATGAATAAAAAGGTTGCCGAAAAAGGTTCCAGCCCTAGTGAAATAGATACATTAAAAAAAATATATAAGAGGGTTAGCGAAATCAAGTCTAAATCAATGGCCGAACTACAACCAAAATGGGCTGTTATCAGCGACTATTATGGTTATATTGATGGGGAGGGGTATCTAATGGGCTGTGGACATTCCGTAGATTATTATAGAAAAAGGGGTGGATATTCCGCCGTGACACGGGAGGTCTTTGCTGAATTAACAGAACAAAGGTTCAACGACGAGGCTAATTACCAATTCACGAAGAGTAAAATGCCCGATGTTGTAGAAGCTTATGAAGAGTTATATAATAAGATTAAATCAGGTGTAATTAAGTCGCTTAAAGAGAGAAGAGGGTAGTTTATGGAACAAGAAAGAATAGCAAAAGTGTTAGAAGAAATGAGAGAAACTCTTGCCAAAGAATACAGAGAAGCGTTTAACGAAGACCTGCCACAATTATACGAGTTTGGAACCAAAGATTATATAAGGCTATATTCGCTGGCCTTAAAGCGAGGGTCGGCTATTACTAGGGAAGAAATAGATAAAGAGGCCGACAAAATCATAGAAAATACACCGGACGATGTATTATATTAGTTAGCAAGGGAGCGAAAGCTCCTTTTATATTAGGAAAGGTAGGGGGAGTAGTGATTCCCACTCCTGTAAAACTGAAGTAATCGCAAACTGTTAGAGATTTTGTATTGAATTAACTAGGGCAGAAACCGCAATATTTTGCGTGGCCCAAGAAGTGACAAATCTTGTTACTATTTTATCATCTGAGATCTTTTCCCAAAGGGAGAATTCATAATCTTCAGCTAACTTATCATATTGTTTTTTTGTTAAGATAGGGAAGATTTGATTGGTCGGATTATCTTGAAATAACTCAATGCCTTTCTCAACAAAGGCCTTTTTAATTGTTTGGGCTGTTTCATCTTGATGAGCTCCCAGTTTGAAGTATAAATTATCTTTGAAAAGAACTTCATATTGCATACCAATGAGGAAGCCTTTTGCTAGCATGGCTCCTTTTTGTTTAATGGCGTTTCTAAAATGAGAGTTAAAACTAGGATTAGAAATTACGAGTGCTTCACCAAATAAAGCGCCACATTTATTGCCACCGATATAGAAAGCATCGCATAAATTGGCAATATCTACTAAAGTAACATCACTATCTTTGGCACTTAAGGCACAAGATAGTCTGGCTCCATCCAGATATAAATAAAGTTGATATTTATCACATATTGCTCTTAATTCTTTGAGTTCATTTAAGGAATAGATTGTTCCAAGTTCGCTTGGATGAGAGATAAAGACTACTCTTGGTAAAACCATATGTTCATCGGCATGGAATAAAACACACTTTTCAATGACTTCAGGTGTCATTTTACCATTCACACCTTTAACAGCATTGACTTTATGACCGGTGGCTTCAATGGCTCCAGTTTCATGAACATTAATATGGCCTGTTTCACAAGCAATGACACTCTCATAGGGTTGTAAGACATGGCTTAAGAAAGTTAAATTAACTTGCGTTCCACCACTAAGGTAATAAACCTCAAGATTTTGGTTATTACAAACTTCACGAATTAACTTGGTGGCATGACTTGAATGCTCATCTAAACCATAAGGAATATTGGCTTCATAAGTATAAGTAGCTAAACTAGTTAAAATGTCAGGATGACCTCCAACGTTATAATCACAATAAAAATTAAATTTCATAAAATCAACCCCTTGACGAGTATATTATACTCGCCCACGGTAATAAGTGTTGAAAAAAACTCATAAAGACCGTAAAATAGAGACTATGTAAGAAAAGAATGGTGATGACTATGGCAGAAACTTCGAATTTTATCAAAACAATCATGGAGAATGATTTAAAAGCAGGAAGAGTTAGCAAGATTGTGACTCGTTTTCCTCCTGAACCAAATGCCTATTTACATATTGGTCATGTCCGCGCAATTATGACTGATTTTGATTTGGCTGATTTTTATGGTGGAACGACTAATCTCCGTTTTGATGATACTAACCCAACCAAAGAGGGTGAAGAGTTTGTCCAAGGCATCCAAGATGATATTGCTTGGTTAGGTTATAAGCCAGAACATGTTTGTTTTGGTTCGGATTATTTTGATGAGACATATAAACGCTGTATTCTTTTAATTAAAAAGGGTCTAGCCTATGTTGATGACCAAAGTGCAGAAGAGATTTCTGCTACTCGAGGGACATTAACTGAAGGTGGGAAAGACTCACCATGGCGGAATAGAACTATTGAAGAGAACCTAGATTTATTCACTAGAATGAAAAATGGTGAATTTAAAGATGGCGAGAAAGTTTTAAGAGCTAAAATTGATATGAAGAGCCCAAATATTAATATGCGGGACCCGGTTTTATATCGAATTCTGCATGTTTCACATCAACATACTAAGGATAAATGGTGTATTTATCCAATGTATGATATTGCTCATCCATTACAAGATAGTATTGAAGGTGTTACTCATTCACTTTGTACTATTGAATTTGAAAACCATCGGCCTTTATATGACTGGTGTATTCGGGAATGTGAAATGCCGCATGTCTCCCACCAAATTGAGTTTGGGAAACTTTCAATTACCCATGTTATTATGTCTAAGCGTTATTTTAAATTAATGATTGAAAAGGGCGTTGCCAGTGGTTTTGATGATCCACGTTTACCAACTTTAAGAGGTTTACGTCGCCGGGGTTATACTCCAGAAGCACTCAAGACCTTTGTGGCTGATACTGGACTATCAAGAATTAATTCTGAAACCCCATATGAAAAACTTGATTACTTCTTAATGGAAGATTTAAAACTAAAAACCAATCGTTATAATGCAGTAATTCATCCATTAAAAGTAGTTATTACTAACTATCCTGAAGGTCAAATTGAATATATGGATGTGCCAAATAATGTTGAAAATGAAACTTTAGGAAGCCATAAAATACCATTTGGTAGAGAAGTTTATATTGAAAAAGCTGATTTTATTGAAACAATGCCAAACCGGAAGTGGAAGCGACTCGCTAAAGATGTTGAAGTTCGTTTAATGCATGCTTATTTTATTAAATGTAATGAAGTTATCAAAGATAAAAATGGTGAAATAATTGAACTACGCTGTACTTATGATCCAGCCACTAAATCTGGGAGTGGGTTTGAGGGTAGAAAACCAAATGGGAATATCCATTTTGTAGAAGCCAGTACTGCTATTAGTGCCGAATTTAGATTATTTGGACCACTCTTACAAGATGAAACTCCTGAGAATAAAGATTTACCATTTGAAGAGAAACTTAATCCAAATTCCTTAATTAAAGTTATGGGTTATGTTGAGCCGACTTTAAAAGATGCTCCAATTGAGTCTAAATATCAATTTGTCAGAAATGGCTATTATTGTGTTGATACTGATTCTAGTTTAGCCAAACTCGTTTTCAATCGAATTTGTGAACTAAAGTCATCATTTAAGTTTTAAAGATTTAGCCATTGATTAGTTCAATGGCTTTTCTTGCAATAAAGCGAGGGAAACATGAAATATAAAGTGACACTGTTACTCTTAGTAGGTCTCCTTACCAGTTGTTCTATTAATTATGAAGTAACAACCAACCAAGTTGCTAATCTAGTGGTTGATGGCGAGATTGTCATCCCTTTTGCTGCACCTATGTCACTAACTTTATATCAAAAAGGTGAGATGGATGAGTATTATCCAGCCTATAATAGTTTAATGCAAACATTACATAAAGAAGCGGATCGTTACCACAATTATCCGGGTATTAATAATCTTAAAACCATTAATGATAGTTATGGAAGTGGTGAAGCCATTGTTATTAATTCTGATTTATATAATCTATTAGAACAAGCTTTATCTTTAAGTGAGTTAACAGATGGCTACTTTAATCCAACTATTGGTACTCTTAGTGATTATTGGTCACCAATAATTAATGGCGAAGTCAGCGAAATCAATGATAATAAAGTTCAAAGCGCCTTAACTTGTGTTAGTAGTGTGGCTGAATTAAGAAATGTTATTAAGTTAGATAAGGCCACTTCTAGTGTGACTTTTAATACTATTCCAGGTTGTGAAGGCAAAGGGGTCATCTCTTTAGGGGGAATTGCCAAAGGTTATGCTTTGGATGTTGCTGCCTCTTTATTTAGTGATACCAATGTCTTATTAGATGGCGGTAGAAGTAGTATGCGCACACTTGGCACTAATCCAAATCCAAAAAGAGATACATGGAATATTGCAATTCTTTCTCCATATAACACTAACCTTGGTGTTTTGGCTTTAAAAGGAGATTTAGCCTTTTCAACAAGTGGGGATTATGAACAAGCGGTTGTAATTAATGGAGTGCGTTATCACCATATCATTAATCCATATACCGGTTATAGTGAGAATTATTATCGTTCAATCTCTTTATATTCAACAGGTAATGCCACCGTATTAGATGCTTTATCTACTGCTTTATTTAATGTGGGTGGGTTAGGTGATCTTCAAAGTATTATAAGTCACGTAGAAAAATACTACGGAATTAAGATTGAAGTTTTACTAGAACAAGAAGTTGAAGATGAAAAACTTAATATCTATGCCACAAATACATTTTATGGGGCGATGTTAGATAGCGAATGGAGTAACTCTATTAATCATTTATATGTTTTAGGAGAGTAGGATGGATTTAAAACACAATAAAACAGATTATGTCATTTACAGTGTTTGTTTAGCAATAATTATGGCTTTACTTATTGCTTTTTTAAGTGTGCGGACCGTTCCAAGTAGTAAAGCTAATGTCTATTATGATAATAAACTAGTTTATACATTGGACTTAAGTAAAGATGAAACCTGGACAATGCAGCAAAAAGATTATCCTTTGTTATTGGCCAATTTAGTGATTGAAGTTAAAGATCATGCAGTTAGAGTCAAAGATGAAGAATCACCAAAGCATTATTGCTCAATCTTAGGTTATCAAAGTGAAGCGGGGACGAGTATCATTTGTGCTCCGAATAGTGTCAAGATTGTCATTGAAGGAGATAACGCAATTGATTTTCAGCCAGGAGGTGTTAACTAATGAACACTAAAATGGTTGTTCGCTTTGGCATCTTCTTAGCTTTAGCTTTACTTATTGGGTATCTAGAAAGTTTAATTAATTTACCTTTCTTATTCCCGGGGGCAAAACTTGGGCTTGCCAATATAGTTGGCTTATTAGTTTTAGCTTATTATGGGCGGAAATACTATGTTTTATTTGCTCTATTAAGGGTGGTTTTAAGCGCCTTGTTATTTACCGGTTTTGGCTTAAGCTTTTTTATCTCACTTGGTGGAATGGTTTTATCGGTAATTACGGTTATAGTGGTCTCAAAATATACTAAAGCATCTATTTATGGCATTTCTTGTGCGAGTGCAATTATGCATGGGTTAGGACAAGTTATTGTGGTTGCCATCGTTTATCAAACTTGGTTATTACTTAACTACGCCTTATTTATGGCAATTCTCGGTTTAGTTACCGGTCTAATTGCAGCGGGTGTGGCTGCTAGTATTTTAACTCGGTTAAAGAGTGTTAAAGAAAGTTAATCGCTGTTGCAATATCTAGTAGATATTGCTAAAATATAATTAAAGATAGGTTCGTTGGGAAATACCAAGTATTTTCCCTTTACATAGAAAGGATGATAATATGAAATATCAAATCGTCGGTAAGAACGTTTCTATTACTGAAGGAATGGAAACAAAGATTGTCAAGAAGTTGACGCCGCTAGAAAAGTTCTTTATTGTGAAGAACGCCGAATGTCGGGTGGTGGTCTCAATCGTGCCAGATGGTCAAAAGATTGAAGTGACAATTCCTACTAAGTTTGGACCAGTCCGGGCTGAAGTTGTTGATCGCGATTTGTATGCAGCCATTGATCTTGTGGTTGATAAACTCCAAGAACAAATCCGCAAAGCCAAATCCAAGTTGGATCGGCGGCACAGAGATAGTCTAGGTGAAGCCTTTGTTTTAGCCGAGATTAAAGATTTAGATGAAGCACCAGAAGAATTAGTTAGAACTAAATCTATTGATGTCGATACAATTGACTTAGATACTGCGATAGCAGAGATGGAATTATTAGGCCACTCTTTCTATATTTATCGCGATGAAGAAGATAATAAGATTGCCGTTGTTTATAAGAGAATAAATGGAGGATATGGCCTCATTGAAGTCGAAAATTAAAGATTACCGGTCTTAGGACCGGTTTTTTTAGACATGAACGTTTTAGTATGCTATAATTTTAAAGACTGGAGGTAGATAATATGCAAGATGGCTTAATTAAAGTTAGTGCTGTAACTCCGAAAATTAAAGTTGCTGACTTAGCTTATAATGAGAAAAACATTTTAGAATGCATGAATCAAGCCTTTGAAAAGCAGGTAAAAATCTGCGTTTTTCCTGAACTTTGCATTACCTCTTATAGTTGTGGCGATTTATTTATTCAAAGAGCCTTATTAGATGGCGCTAAGGAAGTTTTAGATCATCTGCTCAATGCCTCAAAAGGTCACGATACTTTGTTCTTTGTGGGTTTACCATATGAACATCGTTCTAAATTATATAATGTTGCGGCTATTTTCCAAGATGGTCAAGTTTTAGGCTTTGTACCAAAGTCTTTCTTACCTAATTATGCTGAATTCTATGAACCAAGACAATTTAGTGCGGGGTTAGGAATAAATACCAAAACTACTTATGCTGGAAAAGAAGTCCCTTTCTCAACTAAATTACTTTTAAACTGTGCTAATATCGAAAAATTAGTGGTAGCTTGTGAAATTTGTGAAGATGTTTGGGTTCCAAACTCACCAAGTATTTCGCATGCTTTAGCGGGAGCTAATGTGATTGTTAACTTATCAGCTTCCAATGAAATTGTTTCCAAGGCTGAATACCGAAGAAACCTAATAAAAATGCAATCCGCTAAGCTTGTTTGTGCTTATATCTATGCCAGTTGTGGTGTCGGTGAGTCAACGCAAGATTTAGTTTATTCTGGTCATAATATTATCGCTGAAGATTATAATATCTTAGCTGAATCAGAGAGATTCAAAGAATCTTTCTTAACAGCTGACATTGATATTCAAAAACTCAATTGTTCCCGTCGTAAATATACAACTTATTTACAAAATGAAGCCCAAGATTATCAAATTGTTGACTTCAAATTAGTTGAAAAAAAAACTAAACTAGAGCGGCATTATCCTCAAAATCCCTTCATTCCAGAAGAGAAAGAAGAACTAGAAGAGCGTTTAAATGATATTACTCTCATTCAAGCACTGGGTTTAGTTAAAAGACTCGAATATACCAAATGTAAAGATGTCGTGATTGGTCTTAGCGGTGGCTTGGACTCGACTTTAGCCTTGCTGGTTATTAATCAAGCATTCTCAATTATGAAACTAGATAAAAAGGGCATTCATGCGATTACAATGCCAGGTTTTGGGACTGCTAGTCGCACCAAAAATAATGCCATTCAATTAGCGACTAGTTTAGGGGTTTCTTTAGAAACTATTGATATCACAAAAAGTGTTACCCAACATTTAAGTGACATTCATCATGATTTAGCTAAGAGCGATGTGGTTTATGAAAATGCTCAAGCAAGGGAGAGAACCCAAATCTTAATGGATTTAGCCAATGAATATCATGGTTTAGTCATTGGGACAGGTGATTTATCTGAATTAGCTTTAGGCTGGGCCACATATAATGGTGATTGTATGTCAATGTATAATGTGAATGCTTCAGTTCCTAAGACTTTAGTGCGTTACTTAGTGAAGCATTATGCTGATAATAATCCTAGTCTTGCTCCAACTTTATTAGATATTGTAGCAACTCCGATTAGTCCGGAGTTATTGCCATTAAAAGAGGGTAAGGTAGTGCAAGAAACTGAAAATATTATTGGACCTTATGAACTCCATGACTTCTTCTTATATTATGTCTTTAAGAATGGTTTTAAACCGGAGAAGATTTATCGTATTGCTAAAATAACTTGGGGAAGCAAGTATGATGACGCAACTATCCTCAAATGGTTGAAAGTCTTCTATACGCGTTTCTTCTCGCAACAATACAAGCGTTCTTGTATGCCTGATGGTCCAAAAGTTGGAACTATTTCCCTTTCACCAAGGGGAGACTTAAGAATGCCAAGCGATGCCGAAGCCACTTTATGGCTTAAGGCGTTAGAGAAGATTAAGTGTTAAGCAATTTTGTTTACAAATTGAAACTATATCTTTATAATACTAGTGTTTTATAGGAGGCAACTATGAAGAGTTTTACCCATCGTCAATTAGGTGTTTGTTCCACTAAAGTTGATTTTTGTTTAGATGATGATAATAACATCCATGATGTTCAATTTTCTGGCGGTTGCAATGGCAACTTAAAGGCTATCGCAAAACTAGTAGAAGGAAAACCTGCTACTGAAGTAATTGCAATCTTAAAAGGCAACAAGTGTGGACCACGTCTAACTTCTTGTGCTGATCAATTTGCTAAAGCTTTGGAAGCGGCTTTAAAACAATAATTCTTTCATATTCAAAATTCGGATGAAGCTGCACTGTAAAAGGTGCAGTTTTTAAATACTCAAGCAGAGCTTGATATTCGGCGCCATTATCGTGTTGAGTATAAGCTACAATAATGATAGTTCCATCGTTATTAAGTAATGTTTTAGCAACCTTAATTGATTCGATTGTAGTCTTGGCATCTGTTCTAATCTTATGAGAAGTTCCAGGTAAGAAGCCAAGATTATATAAGACTAAATCAACCTTTTTATGGACATATTTTGTGAAATTGATGAATGAATCTTGAATAATGGTGATATTAGCAATATCTTGTAAGAGTTTCTGACTTCTTCTAATAGCTAAAGGTTGAATATCAAAAGCGTAAACCTCATCAAAGAGGGCAGTTAAATATTCCGAATCATGACCATTACCTAAGGTGGCATCAATTGCAACATTAAAGTTTGAATTATTTAAAATTAGATTATGTGAGAAACTTACAGCTTCCGAGATTTTTTGATATTTAGCACCTTGAACAGTATTTAAAGCAGCCATTTTCTTATCTATTTCATTGGCTACGATTGTTTTTTTACTTGACCACGTTGGGGCGATTAGTTCTTCTTCTTTGGCATCTGCGCTGATTCTTTCTACTACGATATCCTCTCTTAGTAACTCTAATTGTTGGACAACTAAGGAAGTGTATTCATCCACATTCATTATTTTAAAGGGTTTGAGAGCATAATCTTTGGCTAATTTAGTATCTTTTAAGATGTTTAGAGAATGAATCTTGATTCCTTGAATATCTAAAGCAGCCAGACGTCTAACATTAGTGAGTTGCATATTCTTTGTTTCATTTGGTAAGCCATTGATGAGGTGAACAACAGTAAAGATTCCTCTTTTTCTTAACTCATTCACGGCTTTAAGAAAGACTTTATAGTCATAACCACGGTTGAAAGAAGCAGCACTTTTATCGAATGTTGTTTGTAAACCCAGTTCTACATACAAAGGTTTACGTGCCTGTAAAGTGGCTAAGTAATCTAAGATATCTTGTTCTAAACAGTCGGGGCGAGTAGCAATAGTTAAAGCCACTACATCATCCCGCTTGATAAAAGGTTCATAAATCGCTTTGAGTTCTTCAACAGAACCATAAGTATTAGTAAAGGCCTGGAAGTAGGCAATGAATTTAGCATTAGGCCATTTGTGTAACATCACTTGTTTGGCAACATCGAATTGCTCAACCAAAGAGAGTTGATTATTTTCTAAGCCATAGGATCCAACGCCATTACAAAAACTACAGCCACCAATTCCAACTTTACCATCCCGATTAGGACAAGTGAAAGAGGCATCTAAAGGCAGTTTAGCTACTTTGGATTTATAGGTTTCTTTGAGATAGTAATCAAACGTGTAATAACGCTTGTTGGTCTTACTATATTTATAAGGATTATTCATAACTTTATTATACTCCTAATCCTGAAAACGCTATCACAAAAAAAGTTTTAAAATTGTCTTGTCTAAAATGGTTGATATGATATAATCAAATAGGCACACCAAAGAAAAGGATTTAGTCCTTACTCGAGGCGTGTTGAATACCCCTTTTCAATGTTGGGCCCAACGATAGGGTCCTTTTTTTTAGGACGAGGGAGGTCAACGATGAAAAGTAGGGAGTCGCGCTTCAAATTGAATGAAAATGGTTTACTTCTAGACGTCAATCAGAAACCAAAAAACTTTGGTAGTTGGTTTTTATTAAGTTTCCAACATGTCTTCGCAATGTTTGGTGCCACAGTGGCCGTGCCACTTGCACTCGGGATGCCAGTATCAGTAGCTTTATTTGCTAGTGGTATTGGCACTTTAATTTATATCCTCTGTACGGGAGCTCAAGTTCCAATTTATCTGGGCTCATCCTTTGGCTATTTAACCGCAATGGCTATCGCTCAACAAGCTTTGGGTGGTGACATTTCTGCCAGTCAAACCGGCTTAATTATGGTCGGTCTTGTCTATGTAATCTTAGCCATTATCCTTAGATTTACAGGGACAAAGTGGTTACATAAGTTATTACCACCAGTTGTCATTGGTCCAATGATCATGGTTATCGGGTTGGGATTAGCTAGTTATGCTGTTTCACAAGCAGGCTTAACTGCTACTAATAGCAATTGGAAAGTAATGTTAGTCGCCTTAATCAGTTTTGGGGTTAGTGCCTTTATATCGACAAAAGCTAAAGGCTTCCTGAGAATTGTGCCATTCCTGATTTCCATTGTAGTTTCTTATTTAGCGGCTTGGGCCTTAGGTATCTGCGATTTTACAAGTGTACAAGAAGCTAGTTGGATTGCCGTTCCTTCCTTCAGTTTCCCATTTGATACGGGTGGAGTATTTGGCAGTTATAAATTCTATTTCGGGCCAGAGACTTGGGCAATACTACCAATTGTCTTAGTAACTGTTTCAGAGCATATCGGAGATCATAGTGTCATTGGTAAAATTGTCCACCGTGATTTCTTGGAAAAACCGGGTCTTCATCGGACTTTAATTGGTGATGGTATTGCGACTGCAGTCTCAGCCTTTATCGGCGGACCAGCCAACACAACATATGGTGAGAATACCGCTGTTGTAGGTATTACAAGAGTGGCTTCTGTCTGGGTTGTTGGTGGTGCAGCAGTTATTGCAATTGTAATGTCATTTTTAGGTAAATTCACTGCCTTAATTCAATGTATGCCGGCCCCAGTTCTTGGTGGCTTAAGTATTATTCTTTATGGTGTTATTGCTTCTAATGGTTTACAAACATTAATTGATAATAAAGTCGATTTCACCAAAACTAGAAACTTAATCATTGCTAGTTCAATGTTAGTTATTGGTCTAGGTGGTGCCGTCATTAATCTCCAAATCGTCAGTCTAAGCGGAACCGCTTTAGCAGCTATCGTTGGGGTCGTTCTTAATCTAGTTCTTCCTAAAGATAAAGAAGAGAAAAAAGAAGTAAAACCAGAATAAACAAAAAAAGACAGGTTCTCAAGGACTTGCCTTTTTTGACACCTATTTGTTTGTTGAAAAAGGTATCTAAAGTGTTACAATTATAATAGAATTTTATTCACTATTCATTGATCTTCTAAATAATGGGCAATTTGGAAATGACAAAACCAATCAATACACAAATTGGATACTACAAGATATACAAAGGGATGTATTTTATTTATGATGAAAGGCATGAGATAATATGATTAAAGTATTAATTCCGATAATTTTGTCGAGTTTTATTGTTTATTCTGGAGTACAAGGGTCTACTCTACATCCTTCTAATAATGGCATTATTAGGTCACCAATGGCTCAATACATAACCTTGAATACTTTCCAAACTGTTTCTACAACACCGGGAACGACCAAAGAATACTTATTTACTTTCACTGATAACGAGTTTTATGTTGTAGAAACATCTGGCATAGGTAATCAAGATACAACATTAACTATTGAGAACCTTGTGGGAGGCACATTAACTGATGATGATTCTGGTGAGGACCTCTTTTCAAAGATTTACGTTACAGGTCAAAGTGGAACACTGATGAAGATAAAGGTTACTTTGAAGTCTTCTTCTGCTCCTGGGAATTTTGCTTTACAGTTACGCCGGCAGCAAATGGCATTATTTGGATTCGACTATGACGCTTTTCACATTACTACAGGGCATCTGACTTCTCCTTTTAATAATTTTACAGCGACATATGATGCTTATAAGTTTGAAAACAAGACAAAGAATTATGGATTGACTCAAGATTCAAGGAGATATGCTAGATTAAATAGTGAAGTGCTTCTTTTTGCTGGTCATGGAAATGGGGCGGTTAATTCATCTACTTATGGAGGTGCTGTTGCTTTTATTAATAGTAATGGAACTCTTGACTGGATGAACCTCAATGATTTCCCAACTATGAATAATGTTAAAGTTGCGGTATGGAGCGTTTGCTATGGAGGGAGTACAGCCAACGAATTCAATAATTCAGTAGTCCAAAAGGCTGTTGATCAAGGCGCAAAAGTTTCCTTTGGATACTATCCTTCTGTTCTTTTATCCTCTGCCAAAACAGTATCGGATATATTGTTCAGTAGAATGGCATATGGCTATTCTTTTGGAAATGCTGTCATTGATGGAATTGCCGCATTGCCATACTACGATACGGCTAATCAATACTTGATTGTTGGCGATTCATCAATTCATTTGAATACTAGTAATAGAAACCCCGAATATCCTTTTAGGGCTCAAAATGAACTTAGTCAAATGACGAACAGAATTGTATCTGCTCGATTGTTTCGTCATGAGATTAGTAGTAATTATGTTAGGTATTACGAAATGATTAATGGAAAAGTTGCTTTTTCTTATTATGATGTTTTCTATGATGGGGATACAATAGTTTCCTTCAAAGATATGACAATGTTGTATAACGATGTAAAGCCACTAAATAAAAATAATTCTTTTGAAGCCATAAAGGGGACATTACAACTAGATTCAAACGGACAGATGCAAAAACTTGAAAAAGTTCAAAAACATATCATATATTGTGGAATTGATGGGTCGATGCACCCTATTGAAATTACACTTATGGAATATCAAACTGGTTCTGGGGTTGTTTCTATGGAGGCAAAATGTACTGATTTATATAATGGATCTGATATTGATTATGAACGATTAAATTCGATTCATTCTCGATATAATTGGTGGTGATTGAAGTGAAAAAAGATAAGAAACCAATGAGTAAAAAAGTAAAAATATTACTTGTTGTTATAGTAATCTTATTTTTATTCTATTGCCCAAGACCTTGGGGCTTAAAGACTTGGCCTTTTGGTGTTGAAAAGATTACCTATCATTCTCATTCTATAGAGTGTGCGCAATCTGAACTAGAATTGCCTAAGGAAGAGAATGCCGAGTTCATGAAAAGATTATGGTCGATTTGGGGGATTAATAGTCTTTTAGGCTGGAGTGGCGCAGAGCGAGAATACTTTGTGATAACGTATAAAAGTGGTCGCAAAGTGACAACTCCAATAACGGGTTTTGGCACCTACCACACTTTTTCATCTAAAGTCCCATTATCTTCAATGTTTAATGATGTTGAAGAATTTTGCATTGTACCAAATAAAGGTTATGAGAAGAGTTCATAACAACATAATTAATAATAAAGACCAGTTGACTAATGCTGGTCTTTCTTTTATAATTTTAGTGTTCTTTCGTTGAGTTACATTAGTAAGTTAAAGTTTGCTTTTAGAGAGTCAATGGTTGCTGAAAATTGATACAAACAAAACTGAACTCAGTAAGGAGAAGGAATCGGCTGTTCACGTAAGCAACATAAATAAGAGCATAACTATGTTATGAATTAGGATGGTACCGCGATTTAATCGTTCCTAAATGGAACGTTTTTTTATGGAATGAGGTGGAATTATGGTTGATTATGATTTCCAGACAATCGAACAAAAATGGCAAGATTATTGGTATAACAATGACAAGTTTAAAGCCATTGATTTTGACCCAAGACCAAAGTTTTATGGACTAGTTGAATTCCCTTATCCTAGTGGAGCAGGAATGCACATCGGTCATATTAAAGCTTTTTCAGCCATGGAAGTAGTAGCCAGAAAGCGGAGAATGCAAGGTTATAATGTCTTATTTCCAATTGGGTTTGATGCCTTTGGATTACCGACTGAAAACTATGCTATTAAAACCGGCATTCACCCAAGAGAAGTTACCGATAAGAATATTATTACTTTTACTAACCAATTAAAGAAGACTGGTTTCTCTTTTGATTGGAGTAGAGTGATTGATACTACCCAAGTTAGTTATTATCGTTGGACTGAATGGATCTTTTTACAACTTTATAAAAAAGGCTTGGCTTATAAATCCAAGACCTATGTTAATTATTGCCCATCTTGTAAGGTGGTTTTAGCTAATGAAGAGTCGCAAGGTGGCAAGTGTGATCGCTGCCATAATGAAGTCATTCAATTAGAGAAGGAAGTTTGGTTCCTGAAGATTACCGCTTATGCTGATGAATTATTAAAAGGTTTGGCCGATGTTGATTATCCAAATAGAATTAAAGTTGAACAAGAAAATTGGATTGGTAAATCCAGTGGAGCGGAAGTCACCTTTAAAACAACTTTAGGTGATGATTTAATCATCTTTACTACCAGACCAGATACCTTGTTTGGTGCGACTTTTATGGTTATTGCACCAGAACATCCAATGATGTTGAAACGGCAAAAAGAAATCAAGAATTACCAAGATATTGTTGCTTATCAAGAAGTGGCTAAACATAAGACAGAATTTGAAAGAGTCCAATTAGCCAAAGATAAAACCGGGGTTGAAATTCAAGGCATCAAAGCCATCAATCCATTGACCCAAAAAGAGATTCCAATCTTTGTGGCTGATTATGTCATGATGGGATATGGAACTGGTGCAATTATGGCTGTTCCGGCTCATGATACTAGAGATTATGATTTTGCTAAGAAGTTTAAGTTACCAGTCATCGAAGTTATTGAGGGTGGCGATATTGCTAAAGAAGCTTTTACTAGTATTGAAACCGGCAAATTAATCAATTCAGACTTTTTAAATGGTTTGAGTGTCAAAGAAGCTAAAACCAAGATTATTAAATATCTAACTGACCAAGGTATTGGTCATGAAATGGTCAATTTCAAGATGAAGGATTGGGCCTTTAACCGGCAACGGTATTGGGGTGAACCAATTCCTATCATTAATTGTCCACATTGTGGTCTTGTACCAGTCCCAGAAAAGGATCTCCCAGTTATCTTACCTAATATCAAACATTTCCAACCAGGTGATAATGGAGAATCTCCTTTAAATAATGTCAAAGAGTATAGAGAAACGACTTGTCCTATTTGTGGAGAAAAAGCTATTCGTGAAACTGATACTATGCCACAATGGGCTGGGTCCAGTTGGTATTTTCTTAGATACTGTGACCCAAATAATGACAAGTGCTTTGCTGATTATGAGAAGTTAAAATACTGGATGCCAGTTGATTGGTATAACGGTGGTATGGAACACGTGACTCGGCACATGATTTATTCCCGGTTTTGGAATCAATTCTTATTTGATCAAAAACTAGTACCATACAAGGAACCATATAAACGGAGAACTGCAATTGGTTTAATCTTAGGACCAGATGGTGATAAGATGTCAAAATCTAAGGGGAATGTTATTGATCCACTTGATATCATCAAGCAATATGGTGCTGATGTCTTGCGTTTACATATTCTCTTTATGGGTGAATATGACCAACCAACACCTTGGAGTGATTTAGCCATTAAGGGTATTGATCGTTTCTTGAATCGGGTTTACCATTTCCAAGATAAACTTGATCAAGAGAAAGGCTATCATGCTTCAATTGAACCATTAATTCATAAAACTATTAAAGAAGTAGGTAATGATATTGAACAAATGAAGTTTAATACTGCTATTTCTAAGTTAATGATTTTATCGAATGCTTATGCAGAATTAGATTCAATTCACCAAGAGGAATATGAAGCCTTGATTAAGTTACTTAATCCATTCGCACCACATATTTGCGAGGAATTAAATCAAAAACTCGGTCATAAAGAGTGCTTAGTACACGCCCCATGGCCAAGTTATGATGAAAGTAAAACCATTGATAATGAAGTCGAAATTGGCGTTCAAGTTAATGGTAAGTTTAGAGGGACAATTGTAGTTAAGAAAGATGCCAATCCAAAAGAGATGGAACAAGCAGCTTTAGCCTTAACTAGTGTCCAAGCTCAAATCAAAGATAAGACCGTTAGAAAGGTCATTTGTATTCCAAATAAGATTGTGAATATTGTGGCAAATTAAAAGTGGACTTAATGTCCACTTTTTTTTAATTAATGAATTTCTTCTTTTGGCATGTTAGCTTCAGCTAAGGCATGACGTTGTGCTACCCTAATAGCAGCAACAGCAGCAATCGCACCAACAATATCATCTAAGAAACAATTGCAATGTTCTTTATCACCTTGTAAGATGGAAATCTTACCAGGTTTATTGACATCTAAATTACCAAAATTAGTAACTCCGATTTGTCCATAGTTTCCCGCAATGGAAATGGCGATTGTTTCATCAAGACCAAATAAACCTAAATCATGCATTAAGATACTTTGTAATGGCTCATCTAATAAGCCTTTCTCAGCAGCCACATCAACTGATGCAGCTAGCATAATGGCGTGAAATTGATCTCTTTTACCTAAGATTTCTAAGACTGATTCTTGCATTTCTGGTAAAGTCAAGCCGTCCACATATTTGGATTGGGCAGAATACGCTAGAAAAGCAATATCATCAACAGAAACTCTTCTTTCTTTTAGAATAGCAATATTTATTTCCCGCATCTCATTTTCAGTATAAACATCATGAGAGCGTGGTTTGAAATTCTCTAAACACTTTAATAATCCCATATATAAGCCTCCTTTTTGTTCTATTACTATACATTATTGGCCGAAAATATGCAAGAATGAAAAAGTGCTGTTTGATTGAAAGTCAAATAATGATATAATGTTAAACGGAAGTAAAACTATGAAAAAAGGCTCGATAACGAAGTTAGTGACCGTCATAATGATAGTAGCCGTTGCCATCAGCGGTTATTTTATCTTTCGGCCAAGTAAAGCCAATACTGTTGATTACACTAACTACAATTTAGCTAAACAAGTGCTTGTGCAAAATGAACATGCGACTACTTTTAAGTATTGTTCTAGTGAGGCTTATTTAGTTGTAAATGTTAGTACATATCAAGTCAGTGTGGTTTTAGCTAATGCCACTGAAACTTTACAAGATGTGGATATTTTAGTTATGAATCCAGCTGATTCTAGTTCAGTCGCTTATCCTAGTTTAGGACTTTTGGATGATAATCATTATAATTTAATCCCCGGTAAGACAAGTTCAGGCGATAATAAACCATCTTTCTTATTGAGTTTTGATAGTAAGAATGGCGTTTCAACAGTTTATGTTTATTTGGCTTACACTTTGAATGGCACTCGCCAAGAAGAATATGTGGAGTTAACTCCGAAGATCTAATGCGCTTAGATAAGTTTTTGGCCCACTTGGGTTATGGCACAAGAAAAGACACCAAAACGTTAGTGCGTTCTGGTGCTGTTTTAGTTAATGGTGAAAGTATTAAAGATGGTGGTTACATCATTGATGAAAATAATGATGAAGTTGTGGTCTATGATACCAAACTAGATTACGAAGAATACTTATATATAATTATGAATAAACCAAGCGGAGTAGTTTCTGCGACTTTTGATAGTAACTGTGAGACTGTCTTAGATTTATTGCCGGACTATGCTTCAAGAGGCCTATTTCCAGTCGGTAGATTAGATAAAGACAGTACAGGTTTATTACTGCTTACTAATGATGGGCAACTGGCTCACCAACTCTTAAGCCCGAAAAACCATGTTAAGAAGGTTTATGAAGTAAGTTTGGATCAAGATGTTTCTCAAGCTTTGATCCCAGCTTTTAGTAAAGGGGTAGTGCTAGAAGATGGCTACCATTGTAAGAGTGCTGAATTAGTAATAATTGAACCACGCAAGGCTTTAGTTACAGTCACGGAAGGTAAGTTTCATCAAGTTAAAAGAATGTTTCAAGCCTTCAATATTAATGTGCTAACTTTAAAGAGAATCAAGTTCGGTTCTTTGAGTCTTCCTTCTTCATTAAAAGAAGGAGAGTATCAAAAAATTAGTAAAGAAATGATTTACTAGTTTTTTAGAGGGCGTTATAATAAAGTTGTCCTGTACCAGTAGTGGACGGGAACAAAGGAAGTGATTATATGATTTTAGTTGTCGATATGGGTAATTCTGATATTGTGCTCGGCGTCTATGATAATAAAGGCCAACTCTTGGCTGTATCAAGGACACCATCATTACGCTATAAAAGCGTGGATGAATATGTAGCAACAATTAAGGAATTGCTTTTTTTGAAGGGAATCAAGTTTCAAGACGTTACTGATTCAATCCTTTCAAGCGTGGTCCCGCAATTGACCGCAGTGCTAGCGACAGCGATTAGAGCAGTGATTGGTAAAAAGCCAACCTTATTGGCGCCTGGTATTAAAACCGGATTAGCCATTCACGCTGATAATCCCTTAGAAGTTGGCGGAGATTTAATTGCTGACTGTGTTGGTACCATTAAAAAGTATGGTTCACCAGCGATTTTAATTGATTTAGGAACAGCGACTAAGATTTGTATGATTGATAAGAAAGGTGACTTTGCTGGTTGCATTATTACCCCAGGGGTAAAGGTCGCAACATCAGCACTCGTTAAGACTGCTTCTCAATTACCAAACATTGGCTATGTAGCCCCTAAACATGTTATCGGTAAAAATACCGTTGATAGCATGAATTCTGGAATCGTTTATGGACACGCCTCAATGTTAGATGGCTTTATTAAACGTTTCGAGGAAGAAGTCGGTTATCAGGCTCAAGTTGTCGCAACAGGCGGACTAGCAGGAACAATTATTCCGGCTTGCCAAACCCCTAATATCATCGTTGATAAGACCATCATATTGGATGGCTTATATGAGATTTACTTACGTGAAAGTAAAGAAAAACAAAAAAAAGAAGGAAAAAAACATGCGTAACAATAGAACACAAGAAATGATCGTGTATGCAATGTTTATTGCCATATTAGCGATTCTTTCATTTACACCTTTAGGCTATTTTTCACTTGGAGGCGTGAGTATCACGTTAGTCCATATCGTCGTTTTGATTGCAGCTTTCTTATTAGGACTTAAGGGAGGTATCATTATTGGTTTACTCTTTGGTATCTTCTCAATGCTACGGGCTTGGGTTGCTCCTAATGCCATAGCAGATTATATTTTTAGAAATCCTTTAGTTTCCGTTTTACCAAGAGTTTTGTTTGGTTTATTAGCTGGTGCCTTTGCTGAATTATTAAAGAAGGTTTCACCTAAGAATGCTTTATATATTGCCAGTGGCAGTATTGGAGTAGTGGTCGTAGGTTTAGCCATCATCTATTTTACTTCCAGCAAGAATACTTTAATCTTACAATATGTGGTTCCAATTGCCGCCATTGTTTTGCTTATCGGAGCCATTTTATTAATTGTCTTTGCTAATAAAACGAAAGGTAAGAGTATCGATCAAGTTGCTATGGCTGGATTATGTGGGGTTTCGACCTTTGTGCATACTGCTATGGTCTTACCATTAATGTTTTATTTTGGAATGTCCAATCCTGACACCGCAGTGGCGTTTGGTGATTTGACATTCGGTGCTTTATTTGGGGGAACATTAGCTGCAAATGGCATTGTTGAAATTGTGCTAGCAGTTATCATTGTTCCAGTCGTTGTTTTCGCTTTACGTAAAGTTTATCATCCGATTAAAAAAGAGAAAGGTGAGGTTCATGCAAGTTAACTGTAAAAAAGAGATTAAAAACTATCAAGCTGCGATGATTAAGCACTTACAAGGTTGGGTCAAGATTAACTCAGCTTTGGATGAGAGTAGTGTGGGACCAAATGCCCCATTCGGTAAAGGGCCACACGAGGCTCTAGAGTATATTGCTAAAGTGGCCGAAAAAGATGGTTTTAAAGTTGACCGCTGTGATGGTTATGTGACCGAGATTACTTATGATGTCGGGGCTCAAGATTCCATTGCTATTTTAGGGCACTGCGATGTTGTTCCATTAGGTGAAGGTTGGAAGCACAATCCACTCGGTGGTGAAGTCATAGATAATGTCATTTATGGGCGGGGAGTTTTGGATGATAAAGGTCCAACTTCTGCTGCTTATTTTGCCTTAAAAATTATTCGTGATTTGAAGTTACCTTTAAAGCACAATGTTCGTATTGTGGTTGGAGGTAATGAAGAGACAGGTTCACGTTGCTTATATCATTATTTCCGTGAACTCAAAAGACCAGCACCTAAATATGGCTTTACTCCAGATGCCGAATTCCCACTTATTTATGGTGAAAAAGGGATTATGGGCTATGTTTACAGCGGTAATATCCATGATAGTGTCATTGAATCATTAGAAGCTGGTGTTGCAACAAATGCTGTTCCAGCTAGTTGTAAGTTGGTTTTTAGAAAAGTAATGAACTTAGAAAAAGAATTTAAAGACTATTGTGCAAAGCACAATTTCTCGGGCGATTATCAAAATGATAAGGATGGCAAAACTGTCATCTTAATGCATGGTAAAGCAGCCCATGGTTCTACTCCTGAACTTGGGGTTAATGCTTTAACTGTTTTACTAAAGTTTGTAGCTAATCAAGACGTTTCAGAGATTGCTAACCATTTTGGTCCAAAACTTTGCTGTTATTATGGCAAGAGACTGGGGATTAATGGCTCGGGTCCTAAGATGGGTTATTTAACTATGAATGTTGGGATTGGTTCTATCAAAGATGATAAGTATTATTTCATCCTAGATATTCGTTATCCAATTGACTTAGACTATGCCAAAATTGTCAAGCAATTAGACAGTCAAAAAATGCATGAGGGAAAGGCTAGAGGTAACTCTAAACCATTGTATCTTGACCCTCATTCAAAGATGATTGAAACTTTGCTGAGAATCTATCAAGAGGTCAGTGGTGATTATGAATCAAAACCAATGACTATTGGTGGCGGAACTTATGCAAGATCCACTGAGAATACTGTGGCTTATGGCATGGATTTTTTAACTCATCGGGGCAATGGTACTCAAGGTATGCATTCACCGGATGAAGGGCTTTGTTTAGATGATTATTGGCAAGGTTGCGAGATCTATGTTAACGCTATTTATGAATTAGGAAATTTAGATTAATGCGCCAACGTAACAAGAAGTGGGCTTTACCATATTTAGGAACACTTGATTTTGTTTTTATTAATCGGGTTGAGCCTTTTCATAAGATAGAAGTTACTGCCCCTGCTGAACTCGAAATTGGTTGTGGCAAAGGTGACTTTATTTTGGGCTTAGCCACTAAGAATCCTAAGATTAATTATTATGGGATTGATGGTCAAACCACGGTCTTAGCTACGGCAGGTAAAAAGTTAGAAGAGCAAGAACTAAGTAATGTCAAGTTGGGCTTAATGTTAGCCCAAGATCTTACTGCGGTTTTTGCCCCAGAAACATTTGCCAATATTTATTTAAATTTTTCTGATCCTTGGCCGAAAGTTAGACATGAGAAAAGACGCCTGACTTCACCTAAGATTTTAGCGATAATTGATTCAGTTTTAAAGCGTGGTGGTCAGCTTATTATGAAGACCGATAACCATGATTTATATACATACTCACTTAAGATCATTGAAAAGTTTGGTTATACCATCATTTCTAGTGATGAAAACTATGCTTTTGATGAGAAGTGCGATGCCATGAGTGAATATGAAAAGAGATTTAGAGCTTTAGGTAATCCAATTTACCGTTTAGTGGCTCAAAAAGGAGAGACAAAATGAAACTAAGTCCAAGTCGGCGTGAGATGTTTATCAAAGTAACCCAAGCTCATGGGGTATCCGGTTATGAAAGTGAAATCTCCAAAGTTCTTAAGAGTTACTATGAAGGCTATTGCGATGAAATTATTTATGATAATCTTGGTTCCATCTATGCAGTTAAGAAATCTAAAACCAAGAACCCAGTTCGGGTGATGGTGGCGGCTCATATGGATGAAGTGGGATTTAGAGTAGGTAAAATCAATGGCGATGGAACTTTAAAGTTTTCAAATGTGCCATCAGGTATTTGGGAACAAGTAGTGATGACAAGTCGTTTAACCATTAAGACTCAAACTGGCGAACATATTCCGGGCGTGGTTAATGCAATTGCACCACATCGTTTAACTCCTGAACTAAGAGCTAAACCATTACCAGTTAATATGATGATTGTTGATGTCGGTTGTAGCAGTGCAGATGAAGTTAAAAAACTAGGAATCAATATTGGCGACACCGTTGTTCTAGATGGTGAATTTGTTGAGTTAAATGGTGGTAAACGCCTTTTATCGAAGGCCTTTGATAACCGCTATGGCTGTTTAATGACCATTGAGGCCTTGAAAGCCTTAAAGGGGGTAGAATTACCCTATGACCTATATATCGGCGCTGACGTTCAAGAAGAAGTGGGTTGTCGGGGAGCTCAAACAGCAGCCAACATGATTAAACCTGACTTTGCAATTGTTCTTGACTGTTCTCCAGCCATGGATACAAGTGGCGATGCTTCGGGGTCAGGTGATGGACTCGGACATTTAGGCCAAGGTGTATTAAACCGCTTTGGCGATGGCTCGTTTATTGCCTTTCCACAACTTTTGGCTTGGCAAAGAGAAATGTGCGATAAATGCAATGTTCCATACCAATACTTCTCTTCAACAGGCGGAACTGATGCTGGTTTAATTCATAAAAGCAATGCCGGAGTATTGACTCTCACCCATTGCATTTGTGCTCGAAATATTCATACTTCGGGCTCAATCATTGACTTAGGAGACTATGATGGCGCTCAAAAAGTTTTAGTAGCAATGCTAAGAGCATTGTCTGCCAAGCAAATAGAGCAATTCAAAGAGTCTTCAAGATAGAGAATAAATTATATTTATGACCCCCATAACTTTCCGCTATCATCAAAAAGTTTTTTTCTTTTTTCAATTGCGAAAAATGGCAAAAAAAGCGATTTGAGACTTATAAAGAACAAGAGAAAAGTATCTAAAATTACCATAAAAATTATAAATAAAAGGTGCTAAATCTTCGAATTATAGCACCTTTTTTGCGTTTTGCTGAAAATGTTTTTCTTCATCTATTGACTCGATTCGCTCCTTCCGCACTTCGTTGACTTATTTTGGGGTTAACAACACAATTAGGGTATGTAAACGCTCTCACGAGCAGAAATGTATAAGGAGGGTACAAAATGAGAAATAAGATTATTGAGAAGACCGACATTCGTCCTTTATTAAAGGATGGGATGTCAATTATGATTGGTGGCTTCTTATCAGTCGGATCAGCCGAGACCGTAATCGATCAAGTGGTAGCATCAGGCGTT
>Ga0265294_10000117_pt1 | contig 89102 bp, 82 predicted proteins | sample MunlanPumphouse3_FD_192504 | JGI IMG/M metagenome (GOLD analysis project Ga0265294, IMG submission 192504) | Groundwater microbial communities from a municipal landfill in Southern Ontario, Canada - Pumphouse #3 | ecosystem: Environmental > Aquatic > Deep subsurface > Groundwater | place...
CTTTTTGCAGTATCGCGTTGAGGATCTTCTCTCCTATCTGTCTGAACCCCTCTGTCTTATTGGCTAACAGCAGCGGCGCCAACTCCTCCAGATCAAACTCTACTTTGTTATTTTCTTTTACTTCCATCGCTATGACTCCTTTTTCTTTTTATCATAGCTGATTTGGAATTTACAGAAATATTTTTACGCTACCGACAAAATTTGGTAATCAGATAAAACAATCATAATATAACAGTAACTCCATTTGTTTCAGCTATCCTAAAACTTTATTGATCGGTGGAGCATAAGGTTAGATCTTAGTCGATGTGGAACCAGTCAAGTGGTAAATCACAGGAAGAGGGGGAGGCAGATAGAGTAAATATAGCTGAGTATAGGAATTTTAGGTGGCAGTGTCTAGGAAAAATAGATTTGAATGAAAGTAATTACAGGGGAAGAGAATGAAAAAAAGCGTAAATAAACTGATAGCGGTAATGATAGTACTTTTGGGTATGACAGCTTGTTCTACGAACAGGATGTCGGTAGAAGCCAAAGAAAAAATGAACAATCAAACAGGTTTTCAGCTAGAGAATGTCCATGTAGAACTGGTAAAAAATCCGTTTTTCTCAGAAGATGAAAAACATGCACTCTATATGAATACAACAGAGTTGGCAAAACTTCTGAAGTCGTCACTCAAAACAGAACTACGTTCAGGAGCGCTTGATTGTAAGTCAAAAAAACGATGCCTTCATGTCGATGTGAATGTCGACTATATGAGAACTTTTGTTCTTGGATCAAATACGCTTGACACTCCTAAAATTGGATTTGAGATAGATATCAAGGATCAGAATAAAGTGATACATACAGAGAAAGCATCCGAACTGATACTTTCGCGGGGAACACTCACCAATATATTTACTCAGACCAATATCGGCAGTGATAAGGTTGACAGGGAAAGAGAAGTTTTGGATTTCCGAGGGATTGCCAAAGAGATCGTAAAGAGGATCAGTGACCTTACTCACTGATCCATATGCTTCACTCGTTTCGTATCGAAAGAGAGTGTGTTCTTTCAGATTCTCGGGTGTTGAACGAGAGGGAGTACGCCTACAAGGATTCCCAAAGAAGAGCCAGGAGGATGCCGGATAGCCTCTATATCAAAGCGTAGCGGTAAAACATAGGAGTAGCTGAAACTTTATAGGTGAAATTGTACTTATGATTTGAATGGGCGGATTTAAATGGAGGGGGATAAATCTATAAGATTGATTGAAATGAGTAATGGTGGAGCATAGCGGGATCGAACCGCTGACCTCTTCGCTGCCAGCGAAGCGCTCTCCCAGCTGAGCTAATGCCCCATTCATAAAGCAAAGAATTTTACTAAAAAAATAGTTAAAATCTACTGTATACTGAGGCAATGGCCCCGAGTGCACCTGGATATACTGAAATCGCATGTTTTGTTTTCCTGTAGCTTTTTGATGATGTGGTATCATATGAGATATGAAACGAGGAAAGATAATTCCAAAAAACAAAAGAGGTGGAAACAGATGCGCTCACTCTATATCACCGCAACGCAGAAAAACGTCGGGATGCTTTTTGTCTCTTTGGGGTTTATGGAGATACTCAAACGCAAGATTCACCGAGTGGCGTTTTTCCGTCCTATCATAGAATCAAAAGAGAAAAAAGACCACAGTATCGCTTTTATGCTTCAGCACTACAAGCTTGATATGGACTATGAAGCGTGCTACGGATGCGATCTGGAATACGCTGAGAAGATGTTTGCCGCAGGAGAGAGTCAAAAGCTCTATAGCGAACTTCTGGAGAAGTTTAAAATACTTGAAGCGCATTACGATTTTGTGCTGTGCGAGGGGCTGCCCCGAAGCGTTCTGAAGGCATTGGAGCATTATGATCCGAACCTTCAGCTGGCGCAAAACTTTTCAAGTGCGATAGTAAATGTCATCACGGCGCAGCAGAGGGAGGTTGAGGATATCTGCGAAGAGATACTTCTGGAGGATAAGAAGCTTAGAGACGAAGGAGGTGTGCATTTCGCAACCTTTGTCAGCCGTGTCGATGCACAGCAGCAGAACCTCTTGCAAAAAAAGCTCATGAAGGAAGAGATGGCACTCTATTATCTGCCTGAACTTCAAGAGCTCGGCACGCCCACGATCCAGGATCTGCTTGAGACGCTTGATCTAAAGAAGGTGCTCTTTGGCGAGCATGACCATACTCGCACTATCGGCGCTTTTCGTGTGGCGGATATGGAGACAGTACACTTTTTGGAGCAGATCCAGGAGGATGACCTAGTGGTGGTCCCTGCCGACAGGGTGGGGATCATCCTCTCTCTGTTTTTGGCACTCTATTCAAAAGCCTATCCCAAGATCAGCGGGATCATCTTTCCCTCTTCTGTGCCGCTGCATCCCGGGATCAAAAAGATGATCGATGGGCTGGAGGGGCACAAGATACCACTTCTGAGCACATCACAAGATACCTACCAGATAGCCCAAGATCTTGCCGGTGTACATCCACGCCTGCGTGCGGAGAACTACAGGAAGATCGCTTTGGCACTGGGGCTTTTTGAAAAAAGTATCGATACCGCGGGGTTGGCACAAAAGCTTGCTCATCTGAAAAGCGAGGTGCTCACCCCTTTGATGTTTGAGTACAGGCTGTTTGAACTGGCACGCAAAAACATCAAAACCATTGTCTTGCCCGAGAGCTCCGATGAGCGTATTTTGCGGGCTGCAGAGATCATTTTGCGCAGAGGTATCGCCCGGATCGTGCTGCTTGGAGAGAAAGAGGAGATCGAACAAAAGAGCCAAAGGTTGGGGCTGGATCTTGCACAGGCGAAAGTGATCGATCCGCGCACTTCGGAGTACCTGGAGCGTTTCGCACAGACATACTATACGCTTCGCAAGGCAAAGGGGATCAGCCGGGAAAGTGCGTATGAGAGAGTACGGGATCCTAACTATTTTGCAACGATGATAGTCTATATGGGGTATGCCGACGGGATGGTGAGCGGGGCGATCCACGCAACCGCCGATACGATCCGTCCCGCTTTCCAGATCATCAAAACAGTACCGGGTGTCAGTGTGGTCTCAAGCGTCTTTTTTATGTGTTTCAAAACAAAGGTACTTGTCTACGGGGATTGCGCGGTCAACCTTGATCCCGATGCCGCCACTTTGGCAGAGATCGCGATCGCTTCGGCAGAAACGGCGCGCGCTTTCGGGATAGCACCGAAAGTGGCGATGCTCTCCTATGCTACGGGATCGAGCGGAAGTGGTGCGGAGGTGGAGAAGGTACGCGAGGCGACAGAACTTGTCAGGGCAAAAAGACCCGATCTCCCCGTCGAGGGGCCGATCCAGTACGATGCTGCGATCGACAAAGCGGTGGCAAAAACAAAGATCCCCGACTCGGAAGTCGCGGGGGAGGCAAGCGTCTTTATCTTCCCCGATCTCAACACAGGAAACAATACCTACAAAGCGGTCCAGCGTTCAAGCGGCGCCCTCGCGGTCGGACCGATCCTGCAGGGGCTCAGGAAACCGGTCAACGATCTCAGCCGAGGATGCAGTGTCGAAGATATTGTCAATACGGTTGCCATTACAGCGATCCAGGCAGGGGATGCCGGATGAAAATAGCAGTGATCAATGCAGGAAGCTCCTCGATCAAGTTCAAACTCTACCGTCATCACACGCTGGAACTTCTCGCGCATATCCATATCGAGAAGATTGGTGAGGATTGTTCGACCGTTACACTGAAATCCCTAGACGGGGAAAAGGTGCTCGACACGGTGATCAGAGATCATCAGGAGGGGCTGGAGCAGATCGGTTCACTTTTGGCAGAAGAGGATATCCTGGAGGATTTTTTCTCTTTGGATCTGCTGGCACACCGGGTGGTGCATGGCGGAGAGTACTTCCGTGAAGCGACCTTCATCACGGAAGATGTCATCGGGAAAATAGCGTCGCTGATCCCTTTGGCACCCCTGCACAACAGGGCCAACCTCGAGGGGATCAGGATCTCCATGCAAAAAGCGCCCAAAGCGGCACAGATAGCTGTTTTTGATACCGCATTCCATGAGACCATGCCCAAAGAGGCTTTTATGTACGCGCTGAAGCACTCTATGTATGATGAGCATAAAATACGCCGCTACGGCTTTCACGGAAGCTCTCACGCCTATGTTTTGGGTGAAGCGGCAAAATTTCTGGGAAAAGAGGCAAACGAACTGAATGTGATCACGCTGCACCTGGGCAACGGATCGAGTGCCTGTGCGATAGAAAAAGGAAAAAGTATCGACACCTCGATGGGATTTACCCCGCTTGAGGGGCTTGTGATGGGGACGCGCAGCGGGGATATTGATCCTGCCGTAGTGCTCTATATGCAGCGGGTTTTGGGGATGAGTGTCGATGAAGTCGATCGTATCCTCAATGAAGAATCGGGCCTTGCGGGGATCTGCGGTATCAAAGATGTGCGGACGATCCTGGAGCAGGAGGATGAAGCCTCCAGGCTTGCCATTGATATGATGGTACGGCGTATCAAAAAATATATCGGGGCATATATGGCGCTTTTGGGGCATGTCGATGCGATTGTCTTTACCGGCGGGATCGGGGAGAACAGCGCTGTGATACGCCGGAAAGTTTTAGAAGATATCGGCTTTGGGATTGTTCTGGACAGGGAGAAAAACGCTTACAATGCCGGATCTATCTCTGCTTCCCAAAGCAGCATAGCCTTGCTTGTGATCCCGACCGATGAGGAGCTTGAGATCGCCAAAGAATCGCTGAAGCTACTGGAGAAAAATAAAAATATGACAATATGAAAGTTTTTTCAACACAGGCCCGTCTGATAGGCTATCATCTATAAAAAAGGGGTAGCATGAGCCAGAAAGTGACAGCGCATATCCGGGAACTCGAAGCGATGAAGAAGTACCCTGATCCGCTCTTCTACAAAGGGGACCTGGCGCTTCTGCATCGGCCGAAAGTCTCTATCGTCGGGACAAGAAGCCCCTCTGTCTATACCCAGAATTTCACCTATACACTTGCCAAGGCATTGGCCAAAAGAGGGGTTTCTGTCGTAAGCGGTGCGGCGATGGGCGTTGATGCGATAGCACATAAGGGTGCAGGGGCGGAAAACACGATCGCCGTGGCAGCCAACGGGCTGGATATACGCTATCCGGCAGTCAATAGGAGACTGATCGAGACAATTGAAGCCAGGGGACTGGTGTTGAGTCAGTTCGATGACGGTTTCAAGGCAACAGGGTGGAGTTTTGTTGTCCGCAATGAACTGGTTGTCGCGCTGGGGGAGATACTGGTCGTCACCGAAGCGGATATGGACAGCGGTTCGATGCGCTCGGTGGAGTATGCTCTGAAGATGGGAAAGGAGATCTATGTCTGTCCCCATAGGCTCGGAGAGAGCCAGGGGACCAATACCCTGCTGGCAGAAGGGAAAGCCAAACCGATCTATGAGATAGAAACTTTTGCTTCGCGCTTTGGAAGGAAGGTAAAGAGTGAAATTCCCAGGGATGAGTTTTTCTATTTTTGTCAGTCCTCGCCGACATTCGATGCCGCATTGGAACGTTTTGGGGGCAGGGTCTATGAAGCGGAACTGGAAGGGGTCATCACGATACAGAACGGTATCGTGAGACTGGAGTGATCCGAAGGGTTACTTTGAAAGCTGTTCAAAAAGGTTTTCGAGATAATCCTGAGGGATCATCCCCGCCTGTACGAACTGTACGTCCCCTTTTTTATCCATGGCAACCATGAAAGGAATACTTCCGCTCCATTCGGCACGCGTTGCGATATAGTTGACCAGCATTCTTGCATTTTTTTCTGTGGAAACGGTATAGTTGATCCCTTTTTTGAAGACGAAGTCTTTTAACTCTTCTTCATTCATCCCCTGTACCTCGACCGAGACGATCGCCAGTTTATCCTTGTGTTTTTCCTGAAGCTCAATCAGGTGGGGGATGGACATGAGGCATGGAGGGCATTTGTGTCCAAAAAATTCAAGGAAGACCACTTTTCCTTTCAGGGAAGGGATATCCAGCCCCTGATCCGCACCTTTGGCCTGCACAGTTGTACCATTGATGTCCTTGAATGAGAGATCAGGATGTTCTTCCGCCACTGACCATGTCCCCAGCGAAACGATCAGAAAAAAGAGAGTAAGCATTTTTTTCATCGATAAAACCTTTGTGAGAAATTGATGGACACATTATACAGTAACAATATGTAATAAACGTGAAGCGAATGATAAAAGTATTTGAGGGAGAGATAGGGGGAATACAAAGAGCAACTATGGAAGGGATTGTTTAAAGGGAAAAGTTTGAAATGTTTATAAGGAGGTATGAAATCTTCAAAGGGGAGTTCAGATTTATACAGCCCATAGTTGCTCTTGTAATCAAATGATACAAAGAGAAGGTAAACCGAACACTAATCATCAAGAGTGGTTTAACCATAGGAGGAGTAAGATAAGAGCATAGATCATGCAAAAAAGGAGAAACGATGGATCCGGTAAAAAAAGATATTCAGGCAAGAAAAGAGGAGATCCTTACGGAAGTGAGAGCGATCTTTAAGGCCAATATGAAGTTCACAGACTGGAATGTCCCTGAAGCAAATGACAGGCTTGGAGCCGAGCTGATCATCGGGGTGATGCAGGAGGCGCTTGATACGCTGAAAAAAGAGGTGGAGGAAGGAAAATACGACATCTATTGATCCTGTATGTGATAGTCCCTATGGCACGGGATGAAGCCCAGTTGTATTATAATGGTTTTTTTAAGTGAAAGAAGGGCATTGCATGAGTAAAAAAATCTGGTTTGTGTTTTTCATCCTGCTGGCAGGCGTTGGAAGTTCGGCAGCGGAGATGAAGGAGAGTCGACTCTCCGAGATGGCCGGGCAGATGTTGATGGTAGGATTTCACGGCACCTCTGCCCCGGAAGGTTCGCAGATCTGCAGGGATATCAGAAGATATAACCTGGGAGGGGTGATCCTCTTTGACTTCAACCCCGTCGATAAGAACAAACCCAAAAATATTGCAAGCAAATCGCAACTGGCCAAACTGACAAAAGAGCTTCAGGCCTGTTCCCATGACGGCAAACTCCTGATCGCCGTGGACCAGGAGGGCGGACGGGTTCAGCGGCTGAAGAGCAGGTACGGATTTTACGGCCAGTACCCCAAAGCTTCAGATGTCAGCAAGATGGACCGCTCACAGGTGAAAAGTACCTATGAAAAGATGGCGAAAGAGCTTCAAAGCGTAGGGATCAATTTCGATCTTGCACCGGTGGTCGATCTTGCGATCAATCCTAAAAACCATGTGATCAACGGTCTGGGAAGATCGTTTGGCAAAGATCCCAAAAAGGTCGCTGCTTTCTCCTCTGCCTTTATCGATGCGATGCATCGTTACGGCGTTCTCACCTCCCTCAAGCACTTTCCGGGGCACGGCTCTTCGCTCGGAGATACCCACAAAGGTTTTGTGGATGTGACAGGTTTGTGGCAGCCTGAAGAGCTGGAACCCTACAGGCTGCTTGCCGATAAGGCGGATACCGTGATGGTGGCCCATGTCTTCAATAAAAAACTGGACAGCCAATACCCTGCCAGTCTCTCCTATGAAACGGTGACAAAAAAGCTTCGGTGGCATCTGGGGTATCACGGTGTCGTGATCACCGATGACCTGCAGATGGGGGCGATCTCACAAAAATACGGGCTGAAAAATACGCTTAAACTGGCGATCAACGCAGGGGATGACATCCTGCTCTTCGGCAACCAGCTTGATCCCGCAAAGACGGTAAGTACAAAAGAACTGGTCGATACCATCATGGCACTTGCAAAGAGCGGAGAGATCAAAGAAGAGAGTATTATCAAAGCCTATGAGAGGATACAAAGGCTCAAAGAGAGGTTATAGCCTAAAAAGTCAGATTGGGATATCAAGATGAAAAATATCGATAAAAATGTGGTGATGCTCGGGTGGGTGAGCTACTTTACCGATATGGCAACGGCGATGATCCAGCCCATTCTTCCGCTTTTTGTCGTCTTGATACTGCATGAAGGGATGGATAAACTGGGATTTATCGTAGCCGTTGCGACATTCGTCTCCTATGCGATGCGGCTGCTCTCAGGCTATCTGAGTGACCGCTATGGGATCGTCAAACCCTTTGTAGTCGCGGGGTATGGACTCTCTGCGCTGACCAAACCGCTCATAGGGATTACTACCAACTATCAACAGATTACAGTACTCCAGTCCCTGGAGCGTCTGGGAAAAGGGCTGCGGTCAGCACCCAAAGACCTGATGATCGCAGCCTATAGCAGGGAAAATGCCTCTGGGAAGACCTTTGGGTTTCACAAGATGCTGGATATCGCTGGGGAACTCAGCGGGACAGTGATCCTTTTTGGAGTACTTGCTATTTTCGGGCAAAGCGAGAGCGTGATAAGAAATATCTTCTATGCCACACTGATTCCGGGGCTGATCGGTTTGGTGATTATGATGTATTGGGTACGGGATATCCCCAAACCTTCCCGGCATGAGAGATTGAAATTTACCTTCAATGTAGAGGATAGGCAGACGATCAAAGCATTGCTTGTCTATTTCTTCTTTGTATTTTTTATGTTTTCTGCCGCCTTTTTTACGGTACAGGCAAAAGAGGTGGGTATCGCAACGGCAGTGATCCCACTGCTATTTGTCGTCTCTACCGGGATACAGACAGCAACGAGTTATCTTATCGGGACATGGATCGACAAGATCGGGGTGAAGCGTATCATGCTGTTTGCCTATCTCAGCGGTGTGATCGCGCAGGCGCTTCTGTACGCTCAAACCCCTCTTTCGACCTGGTTTGCTTTTGCCTTTCTCGGGCTCTTTACGGTCGCATCGCTCAATGCAAACCGTGCCTATATCGCTGACAACGCAAAGAACAAGGGCTCGGTTTACGGGATATTTTATGCGGGTGTAGCGCTCTTTGGTGCGGTCGGAGCCTATATCGGAGGAGTACTCTGGGAATATTTCGGGATGCACGTGGCGCTGGGGTATTCGCTGGCAGGGACTTTGATGATGCTGGTGCTTTTTGGTGTGATCATCAGGAGTGGCAAAGAGGATGATAAGGGGTAAGATCAAATCTTATATTTTTCTTTTAGAAATTATCTGCATAACGGCAGAGGCAAACACCAGCCCGCCGAGTGTGATCCCTGTGGCGACAAAAAAGTGCTGGACCCCGAAATACTCTACCGATCATGTAGATTGATTTAAAATCATAGTACCTTTTAAAATATGGAAAAGTGAGCGCCCCGAGTGAGGTGACAATGGCGACATTGGACATCATCGTTGTCATCGAGAGCAGCGGGGTGATCTTCGTACGGTTTTCAATAACATTATATCCAAGCTATGATAGAATGATGTAAAGCGTAGTTATACACGTCAGAAAATTGCATTCTGGAAAGGTTAGTGCATGGAAGAGATGCAAAAGATCATCAATTATCATAAAGATACACGTAAATGGCAAATTGGGATGATCGTTGTCATTGGCGTCATATTTATTGCTCTCTATCTCTTTTTTTCAGGGGATTCGAAGCAGATGACGTATCGTTATGTGACTGAAGCATTGAAAAAAAACGATCTTTCGCTGACGGTCTCAGCCAGCGGCTATATACAGCCGCTGGAAAGCGTGGATGTGGGTACGGAGGTATCGGGTACGATCGACGAGGTCTATGTTGATTATAACGATCAGGTCAAAAAAGGCCAGCTTCTGGCGAGCCTGGATACGACGAAGTATCAAAGTGCGTACGACAGGGCAAAGGCCGCGCTTCAGATCTCCAAAGCGGCGTTAGAGAGTGCCCGGGCGCAACAGTATCAGGCGGAAACAACCATGGAACGCTATAAGGAGCTCAAGCGCTCCTCCGGCGGTACCTTGCCGACACAGAGCGACTGGGACAGGGAGTGGGCAAACTATCTTCTGGCCAAAGCGCAGATCGCCAATGCCCAGGCACAGATCGACCAGGCCGGTCACGCGTTGAAGGCTGCAGAGTACGATCTGGAACGTACGAAGATCTACTCACCCGTAGATGGGACGATCCTGGTGAGAAATGTCGATCCCGGGCAGACAGTGGCGGCAACGTTTCAGACGCCGGTACTGTTCAATATCGCAAAAGATCTGAGCAGGATGGAGCTTCAGATCAGTATCGATGAGGCGGATATTGGGAAGATTGCAGCGGGCCAAAAGGCAAACTTCAGTGTTGATGCCTATCCGGATACCGATTTCAATACCTCGATCCGTCAGGTCAGGATCAATTCGGAGATCCTCGAGAGTGTTGTAACCTACAAGGCGATCATGGATGTGAAGAATGCGAATCTGCTACTCAAACCGGGTATGAGTGTCGATGCGGATATCGTGACAAAAACACTCAACGATGCGTTTGTCGTCAAGCGGGCTGCGCTGCTCTTCATCCCTGTAGAGCCGCAGTCAAGATCCTTTTTTGGAGGGGAGAGAAAAAGGAAAATCAAAGTTGATCCAAAGCCCCATGTCTGGATACTCAAAGAGGGGGTCCCGACAAAAGTCTATGTCAAAGTACTTGGAAATAACGGGCCGTTGAGTGCAATAGAGTCAAAAGAGCTGCAAGAGGGGGATAAGATCATCATCAATCAGGAAAAGGCATCATGATCTCCCTGAAAAAGATCAGCAAAGTGTACGGAAGCGGCGATGCTGCAAGTACCGTCCTGCATGAGATCGATCTGGAGATAGAGGAGGGAGAGTTTGTCGCGATTATGGGACCCAGTGGAAGCGGAAAATCGACACTTTTGAACATACTGGGGACGCTGGATGTACCCAGCAGCGGGCAGTACACCTTCCTGGATACGGAGATCGGTGCTCTCAGCCCTGATCAGCGCGCTCTGTTTCGAAGATCGCTTTTGGGGTTTATCTTTCAGGGGTATAACCTCCTAAAAAAAACAACTTCCATCGAGAATGTGGAGATGCCTTTGATCTATCAGGGGATCGACAGCAAAACGCGCAGAGAGAGGGCGATTGAGGCACTTAAAGAGGTGGGATTGGAAGACAGGCTCTCTTATGATCCCGGGCAGCTCTCAGGAGGGCAGCAGCAGCGTGTAGCGATCGCCAGGGCCATGGTGACACGCCCCAGGATACTGATCGCCGATGAACCGACGGGGAACCTTGATACCAAGCGCGGACATGAGATCATGGAGCTGATCCGTACCTTTAATCAGCAGGGGATCACGGTGATCATGGTAACGCATGAAGATGATATCGCAGCCTATGCTTCAAGGACGATCTATCTGCGTGACGGGGTGATTGAAAAAGAGGTGAAGCATGTTTCGTAACGCATTTTTGCAGGCACTGCGTGAGATCAGGAGAAACCTGATGCGTTCACTGCTCACTGCGGTGGGTATCGTTATCGGTATCGCTTCGGTGATCGCGATGGTCAACATCGGCAAAGGCGCGAGCCAATCGATCACTCAGAGTGTGGAACAGCTGGGAAGCAATACCCTGTATATTACCCCGGGGCAGCGAAGAGGCCCGGGAACGAGAGGTGTGATAGAGAAACCTTTTAAAGAGAAAGACCTTGAAACGATCCGCTCCTCTGTCTATGCGCTCGATGTCATCTCGCCGGTAGAGTCTGCCTATATGACAGTGGTCTACAAGGAGCAAAACTACCGTACCAGTGTCAGGGGCGTGGAAAATGAGTATCTCCAGGTACAGAACTGGAACCTCTTGGAGGGAAGGGCATTTGATAAGAACGAGCTCAGGACAGGGCAGAATGTCTGTATCCTGGGCCAGAGTGTCATCAGCAATCTTTCCCTGGACCCCAAATCGATCATAGGCAAAAAGATCCGTCTGAAAAACTTCTCCTGTGAAGTGATCGGAGTGCTTGAGGTGAAAGGTGCCAATACGTTCGGGGCGGATCAGGATGATGTGGTGCTGGTCCCTTTTTCTCTCTTCCAGAGGCGCATAGGGGGAAGCGACAATATTCACCTGATGATGGCAGAAGTCAAGGAGAATGTACCGCTGGAACTGGCAAAGACCCAGATCGAGCGGGTGCTTAGGGAGCGCAGGAATATCGAAAAAGAGGATGAAGACAATTTCCAGGTCAGGAGCATGACCGCACTGCTGGATACGATTTCACAGGTGACAACCGTACTGACGGTAATGCTCGGAGCGGTGGCCGCCATCTCCCTGATCGTAGGGGGGATAGGGATCATGAATATCATGCTGGTTTCTGTGACAGAGCGTACCCGCGAGATCGGGATACGTATGGCTGTGGGAGCCATGGCAAAAGATATCCTGGTACAGTTTCTTATCGAGTCGATCGTACTTTCGGGACTGGGAGGGATCGTAGGGATCGCTGCGGGTATGCTGATCACCCTGGGGGTGGCAGAGTGGCTGGATATCGCATTGGTGATTGATCCTTCCATTACGATGATCGCACTGGTCTTCTCGATGCTGATCGGGATACTTTTCGGGATTATCCCTGCCAGAAAGGCAGCCAATATGAATCCCATCGATGCGTTGCGCTACGAGTGACCGGAACTATATGCCGAGATACCTCTCCAGAATGATTTTTGCCGCCATCGAGTCAAGACGGCCGTCCCTTTTGTGTCTGAAGTCACCCTTGGTCAGTTCCTTGGCTTCAAAGCTGGAGCCCTGTTCATCCTGGTAATCCACTTCGATATCCAGATCAAGCAACGCCACGAAGTGTTTGATGCGGCGTTCCATCTCCTCTTCGGCAGAGCCTCCTTTGGGAAGGCCGACAATCAGCTTCTCTATCTCCCACTCTGATAAAAAATGGTTGAGATCCCTTGCCGCCTGGTTACGGTTTTTTCTCAGGATCGCCTCCTGTGGCAAAACGATCTTGCCGTCCAGGCAGATCGCCACACCGATACGTTTAAGTCCTACATCTATACTGGCTAGTTTCATAAGTGAAATTATACCAGAGCTTCCAAAAAACCCGGGAAAAGAGATCTGTTTGGAAAGAGAATAGGATCATAAAATAAATTTGCGGCACGATTATGATCGATGATAAATTTTGACTTAAATCATGAGTGAAATCAATTACCTGTATGATAGAATACCTGAAAGGAGTTTTACATGGGTAGAGTCATTTGGTTGTTTGGCAGTCTGTCAATTCTGTTCCTAGAAGCAGCGGAGAGGGAGAAGAGCTTCGAATCGGTCGGTATATGGACGGTTGTCCTGATTGTGGGGATCGTAGCTGCGGGGATACTCTTCTTTGCTTCCAGGGAGATGGCAAAACTTCGAAAATTTTATGAGAATATGCTGGCCAAACAGCTGGAGATCGAGGAGAAACAGAACCAGATCCTGACAAATATGAGCGAAAATATCCATGACGCTGCCCATGAGGCGTTGAAAAAAAGTCATGATATTATCGAAAATCACGCACATTCCACTCTGGAGAAAGAGAAACTGATGGAGGATATCGAAGATCAGCTCCTTGGTGTGACGAATAATCTGATCTATTTTTTACGCCTAAAATCCAAAAAGATTGAGATCAATAATAAGCCTTTCAATCTGAATAACGTGCTCAACGAAGTATCCGGCTTACTGGGTACGAAATATGCAGGCAAGGAGCTGGAACTGGTCTTTGATGTGGATAACAATGTGCCACGCTATATCATCGGCGACTCCCTGCACATAGGGCGCGTTCTGACCAATCTCTTTGAGTATATGTTTTCTCAGCTTACCGATGAGGAACTGAAACTTGAAGTCACAATGTTCAGGAGCCATGAAGAGAAGATCGATGTGCAGTTCAGACTGAAGGATACCGGCCCGGGTATCCCTGCGGATCTGCTGGAATCGCTCTTTGTTCCTTACTATGACGAGGAGCAGGGTGCCTATGTGGGACTGGAGCTTTTTATCGCAAAAGCCCTTGCTGAGTTGATGGGCGGCACGCTTTATGTGGAGAGCAGGGAGGGGAAAGGAACGACGTTTATCCTTGATCTTCCGCTGGAGCTTGTGGACTCCGAGAACAGAAGAAGATACCGGCTGCCGGATAAGGCATTGACTGAGAAAAAGGTATTGATCGTAGATTCCAACTTCAATGCTGCATTGGCGATCAAGAAGATGTTTGCCTACTTCAGGCACGATGTACGGGTGATCAGGAGAGAGGATTTTGAATTTTCCATGCCGAAGATGGACGAGTATGATATTGTGATACTCAAAGAGGCACTCTTTAGCGAAAAAGTGCTGAGATATCTTCAGGAGATCAAAAAAGTAAAACGTGGCCTGAAGATTATTGCGCTCAATAATCTGCTCAATGTCAAAGAGAGCAATTTCCATGACGGACTGATCGATGCGCATCTCTTCAAGCCGGTCAATCAGGAGCGGGTATTTGAACTGATCATCAGTCTCTATGATATGGATGTACCCAGGGTACTGTTTCAGGATCGGATCGAGGAAGAAGGGGAGAGCCGTCTGCCCAGGGCAAAAGTATACAAATCGGAGATACAGGAGGCAAAAGGGATTACCCCGGAGAGTTTCTCCGAATTTGCAGGCAAACAGCTGTTGATCGTGGAAGACAATATGATCAACCAGAAGGTACTGACCAACCTGCTTGCACATTCCGGCATCAAGATCACACTTGCCAACGACGGGCAGCAGGCTGTTGAGATCGTGAAGTCCGGGAAGGTGAAGTTTGATTTCATCCTGATGGACATCAATATGCCTGTGATGGACGGATTTACCGCGACACAGGTGATACGTGAGGAGGGAAGGTTTGATATTATTCCGATCGTAGCCTTCACAGCTTTGATCCTTGAAAGCGAAAAGCAGAAGATGTTCAGCTGCGGTATCAATGCCTTTCTGGCGAAACCGCTGAATGTAGGCAAGCTCTACCAGGCGATGGCAATGTTCATCTCCGACAAGGCAATCGAGTCGGCAAAAGAGGAAGAAAAGCGGGAAAAAGAGGCGATATTTGACGGACTGGAGATCAACAAAGGTATCGCGCACACGAACCACAACGAAGCACTCTATATAGAGCTGATCAAAGAGTTCATTGAAGCCTATGGCCAGAGCGATGAGACCTTTGCAAAACTGGTCCGTGAGAAGCGTTATGAACAGATCAAGATGCTTTGTGTCGATATGCGCGGACTTGCCGGAACGATCGGTGCCACAGGTTTGCATGATCTGGTCAATGATGTCTACAAGTATATTCTTTTCAATAAGCATGAACTTCTCTGGGGGTATGTTGAGAAGTATGCCAAAGAGTTGACAAAGGTCAGAAAAGCGGCTGAAGCCTATCTCTTCTCTAAGGAGATGATGTCATGATCAGGAGATCAGGCCATCTGCATAGAGCCATCTTCCTTCATGCTTCAGAAAGCGGCTTTTTTCTGTAAGTATACCGCTGGAGAGCGAGGCCTCGAAAGTGACATAGGCCTCCTCCTTGCCATCAACAAACTCTATAATTTTCAATCCAAGAAACTCGGTATATTGGCTAAAACGATCGATATCTTTTCCCCATGATGTACGATCGTTGGTATACTCTGGGTTCTCGGGGTGTGTGGTGTTGATGATATAGGCAGCATTGCCTGTGGCATAGGCGCTGTAGCGCGATTTCATCAACGTCAGTGCATCCGGGGCCGGTACTCCCTTATGATAGATGGCGCAACACTTTTTATACTTCTTATGGCTTCCGCAGGGACAGGGGATATTGGGTGAGACTTTTGCCATAGATGCGACTCAGTTGGGCACGGCTTTTTTTGGGAGTGGCATTCCTCTCTTCCATGGAGTCGTGTAGCGTGAGCTGGTGACATGCATTTTTTGAATCGGTGCATCAGCGCTCATATAGAGCTTTTGCTCATCTCTGCTGAGGTAGCGTTTGCATACCTTCATACGTTTGAGATAAATCGGCTCTTCATCAAAATGTGTCACCGTGACCTTGCGCGTTTTGCTGCTTGCGTGTGCAAACCAGCCCTCTCCGAGATAGATGCCCACATGGTTGATATGTTTGCTTTGTGGATTGGTCGAACCAAAGAAGATCAGGTCACCCTCATGCAGCTTTTCAAAGGGGACGGTTTTACCCACTTTGGCCTGTTCTCTCGCGACACGGGGGATCTCTACCCCCATTTGCCCGTAGATATTGTAGGTGAGCCCGGAACAGTCAAAGGCATCCGGTCCCTCTTCGGCCCACACGTAGGGTTTGTCCAGATTGGACCCCAGTTGTGTCTGGATGTTGTAACGGTTCGGTTTGTAGGCCACTTCAGGTTTGATGATATCGTAGTTGGGATAGGTGTAGGGTTTTTTTTGGGCGCATCCTGAGAGCAGGAGCATCGCAAAAAGTAGTGCTGTGAACTCTTTCATCTCATACCTCTATAGAATAAGCATTGCATCCCCGTAAGAGAAAAACCTGTAGTTCTTCTCTACCGCCTCTTGATACAATTGTAACGTTTTTTCCCTTCCAATAAAAGATGATACCAGCATAATCAGTGTACTTTTAGGCAGATGGAAGTTGGTGAGGAGGTGTGTCACACGTCGGGGAGGGTTGTGCGGGTTGAGAAAAAGGTCGCATTCGCCCTCTTTTTTACCGGTACGTATATAGTACTCCACGGTACGAGTCACGGTGGTGCCGATCGCCAGGATAGGGACATTGCTGTCGAGTACCGCTGCTGCCTGGTCACTGATAGAAAAGAACTCCGAGTGCATCGGGTGATCGAGGATATTTTCGCTCTCTACGGGCTTGAAGGTGCCTGCACCTACATGCAGCGTGATCTTGTGTGTTTGATGCCTTTTCTGCATCGCTTCAAAGAGTTTAGGGGTAAAGTGCAGGGATGCGGTAGGGGCTGCCACTGCACCTGCGTGCCGCGCAAAGAGAGTTTGGTAGTCCCTCTCATCCTCTTTGTTGTCTTCGCGCTGCATATAGGGAGGCAGCGGAAGATGGCCGATCTTGTCAAGCAGTACCACGAGGGTTTCAAAACGCAGCGGTGTCTGATCCTGAGTAAAGGTGACGGTACGGGTGCCGTCTTCATGCAGCTCTTCGACCGTTGCAACCAGCCCTTCATCAAAGTAGAGTTTCATCCCTGCATGTACTTTGCCGCGGATCAGTACCAGAGACCGGTAGGCATCGAGCGATTTGTTGAAGAGGAGTTCCACTTTTCCCCCTCCCAGTCCGCCGATCTTCTCTTTGTGACCGAAAATACGTGCTTTGATCACACGGGTATCGTTCAAAAAGACATGGCACGCCTCGGGCAGGTACTCCAGAAGGTGGGCAAAAGTGGTATGGGTGATGGTATCGCTATGACGGTCATAGACCAGAAGTTTGGCACTGTCTCTGGGATAGACGGGTTTGGAGGCTATGAGCTCCGAGGGGAGTTCATAGTTGTAATTTTCGGTAACGAGTTCAGATGAAGTTGCCAAGGGTTAACTATCCTTCTTTTCTGCTGCTTCCTCGTCATCGTCTCCCTCGTACGGATTGACCATACGTACGATAAGAATCGAGACTCCATAAAGAACGATAAGCGGGATTGCCATCAGAAACTGCGTCAGTACATCCGGCGGTGTAAGCAGGGCTGCGAGAACAAAAATGATCACGATCGCATATTTGAAGAAATCCTTGAGCGTTTTGTCTGTCACAAGGCCCAGCAGTGCCAGGAAGTAGGCAAAGACCGGCAGCTCGAAGGCGATACCGAACCCCATCATGATCTTGGCGAAGAACCCTACATAATCTTCGATATTGATCAGCGGGGTATAGAGGAAGGACCCAAAAGTGATTAGGAACTGGAATCCAAACGGTGTGACGACATAGTAGGAAAAAAGTACACCGACAAAGAACATGACCGACCCGCCTGCGACAAACGGGATGATCATCTTCTTTTCATTATCATAGAGCCCCGGAGAGACGAAGAGCCAGAGCTGATAAAGGATGAACGGCAGTGCGCCAAGCAGTGCAGCAAAGAAAGAGACCTTGAGCGCGACAAAGAAGACTCCCCCGATCTGGTGGGTTGTCACCATCCCTTCAAAGTTCTTTTTGCCGGCGTTCTCTACCGAGTGGTTGACATCATCCAGAAGTTTAACGAGTTGTGCCGTGGCATCTGCAGTGGCTTTGGCAGAGGAGGCAGCCTCTTTGAGCAGCGAAGCCAGTTCGGGATTCTCCTGTTTTCCTGCAAGATCGGAAGCCTGGGTCAGATCGTCACGCAGTTTCCCTGCCGAGACTGAAGCCTCCTGCGCATAGGACTGTGCGCTCTCCGGCTGATACTCCGGTGTTTTGAGCGTGACTTCAGTGGTGTTCTGATCCTGTTGTATCTTCCACTCCGTAGCACTCTTGCTCTCTATGACCAGGCCTACCTGGGTGAGCGCATCATTGAGGGGCTGGGTAACCCAGGCAAGAATATGTTTGTGGAAAGTAAATGCGATCGCAAACATGATAAAGACAGAGATGACTGAAAGCCCGAGGCGTTTGCGCAGCTCGGCTAAATGGGGACGGAGATCTTCAAACATCAGGCATCCCCGCTTTTCTTCTCTTTCTCTTCTGCTACAGAGCCTTTGGGTGTTCTGTCAGGCTGTGCATAAGGGTCCGGTTTCTTTGGTTTTGTTTTGATCTCGCTGTATTCCTGTTTGGGTTCGACCTGCGTAGCGATCTTCTCGTTATGTTCCGGGGCAGTGCTTTTCGCTTCTGCTTCAATCTGCTGTCTGTGTTTTTGTGCAGCGGTCATATCCGATGACTCTTCCCGGGGAGCAAAATCATCATCAAGATCCTCCAGACTCAGGTTCTTAAAGCCTCTCAGCTCATCCGAAACTTCTGTAAGCTGTTTTTTGTAGTTCATTGCCTCTTCTTTGAGATCGGCGATCTTGATCTCTTCCTCAAGCGAACTTTTTGCCTCGCCTACGGTCTGTTTAATGCTTTTGATAAATTTTGCTATATCCACCATCGCCTGAGGCAGCTTGTCGGGCCCCAGAAAGAGGATGGCGATGATAGCGATAAGGACTAACTCAGTAAATCCGATTCCAAACATAAAATGCCTTCTTGTTTAATTGCTGTATTTTAACCAATTATCCTAAAATATAGAGTGCGAGCTCATCACTTAAAAAGTAATTTTGATTGAAGTACCGGCTCCCCTTACGATGTAGTTTATTCTCTGCCAGAAGGGTCTCTGCCCTTGTTCTCATCGACTCGCTGAGTATCGCACTCTCGATGCCGACAGCACTGCGCAGCCCCAGAAAAATCCTTTCGGTCAGGAGATCATCCGCACTGAGCAGCTCCTCGCTGATCCGCATCGGATCGGAGATATAGGCGTGAATATCATTTTGCGGATAGAAACGGCGCTCTTTGAGAAAACCGACAGCACCGGCTCCCGCACCGATGTAGTCCTTGAGCTCCCAGTAACCCCTGTTGTGTCTGCTTTGGTAGCGTCCGAAGTTGGAGATCTCATAGTGCTCAAAGCCTCGCTCCTTGATCCTGTCGGCAACAAAAAATGCCAGCGCTTCATTCTCCTGTCTGGCTTCGGGTGTCTGTGTGAATTTTGTCCCCTCTTCGATCGTGAGTTCATAGGCTGAGATATGATCGATCGGCAACTCAAAAGCCTGCGCGATATCGGAGTGAAGCAGGGTTTTTGTATCACCTCTGTAGTTGTAGATCAGGTCCAGAGAGATATGCGCTATCCCCAGTTTGTATGCCAGTGTGATCGCCTCTTTGGCCTGCTTAGGGCTATGCGCACGGCCCAGGGCCTTCAGTTTCTCTTCATCAAAGCTCTGCACACCGAAACTGATACGGTTGACGCCCAATGCTTGCATCCCCTCTATCCAGGAAGCGGTTGCAGAGTTGGGATTGGCTTCCGTGGTGATCTCCGCGCCCTCCTGCAGATAGGGCTGCAACAGTGTAAAAATAGGTTCATAGAGCTCAGGCGCCACGGTGGAAGGGGTGCCGCCCCCGATAAAGAGTGTCTCGATCGAACCTTTTTTCGCTTCAAAGCGTTCAAGTTCGAACTTCAGCTGTCTGTGGAGCGCATCCATATAGGCTTTGCGCGTATCAAACTTGTCCACATAGGAGTTGAAGCTGCAGTAGTGACATTTGGAGTCACAGTAGGGGATATGAAGGTAGGTCAGCAAATTACACCTTTTGGAGTCTTTTCAAAACTGAATATAACTCTATTTTAGATAAAATTTTATCAGAAAAAATTACTTTAGTTAAGTTGTGGAAGAGCAGATGCAGACAAAAAAGCGTTATCGCCCAAATGTTGCAGCTGTCATACTCTCCTCAAATTATCCAGATAAGTGCGAATTTTTTATCGCGCATCGAAGTGATGTCAAAAATGTTTGGCAATTCCCGCAGGGTGGTATCGATGACGGAGAGACGCCGTACGAAGCCTTGCGCAGGGAGCTGCTTGAAGAGATAGGGTGTGCAGAAGTTGAGATATTGGGGGAGTTTCCCGAATGGATCACCTATGACTTTCCGGATTCGGCGAGAAGCCATAAAATCTATCCCTATGACGGACAGACCCAGAAGTATTTTCTGGTGCGTTTGAAAGAGGGGGCGACGATCGATCTGAATGCATATGATATCCCGGAGTTTGAAGAGTATGATTTTGTTGCATATGAAGATGTGTTTAAGAAGGTGACCTATTTAAAACGTAAAGTCTATCGCAAAGTGATCGACTACTTTAAAGATGAGGGTTTAATTTAAAATTTGAGAAAAGGCAAAAGATGTTAATCGTCCATAAGTATGGTGGAACTAGTGTTGGCGGTTTGGACCGTATAGAAAACGTAGCGTCCCGCGTGATCAAAGCACGTGAAGAGGGACATGACCTGGTGGTAGTCGTCTCTGCAATGAGCGGAGAGACCAATAAGCTTGTAGAATATGCAGAGCACTTCAGCAGCAACCCTGCGAAAAAAGAGATGGATATGCTTCTGAGCTCGGGAGAGAGAGTGACTGCGGCACTGCTGTCGATCGCGCTGCAGGCAAAAGGCTATGCTTCTGTCGCAATGACGGGAAGACAAGCAGGAATCGTCACGGATACGTTCCATACTTATGCGCGTATCGAAGAGATCGATCCCCAACCGATGAAGGATGCGATTGCTGAAGGAAAGATCGTGATCGTTGCGGGTTTCCAAGGGATCACAAAAGAGGGAAATGTCTCTACACTCGGGCGCGGCGGTTCAGATCTTTCTGCCGTAGCGATCGCGGGTGCGATCGGGGCGGACCAGTGCGAGATCTACTCTGATGTGGATGGTATCTATACCACAGACCCGCGCATAGAACCAAGAGCAAAAAAGCTTGATACGATCTCTTATGACGAGATGCTTGAGATGTCGAGTCTCGGTGCGAAGGTATTGCAGAACCGTTCGGTTGAACTGGCTAAGAAACTGCATGTTAAACTGTATGCAAAAAGCAGTTTTAGCGACAATGAAGGTACATTGATAACAGAGGAGAATGAAAATATGGAAGCAGTATTGGTAAGCGGTGTTGTATTGGACAGAAATCAGGCAAGAGTGACACTCAGAGGCGTCTCTGACAAGCCAGGAATCGCGGCGGAAATTTTTACCATGCTTGCCGAGAATAACATCAACGTGGATATGATCATCCAGAATGTGGCAACAGCAGACGGTGAAACAAACCTCGGATTTACCGTTCCTCAGAGCGAATTGGAGAATGCAAAGTCGGTGATCGAAAAATTCGATCATGATATCAAAGGGATGGACTTTGACGAGAAGATCTGCAAAGTCTCTGTCGTGGGTGTCGGGATGAAGTCTCACTCCGGTGTCGCAGCCAAAGCATTTTCGACGATGGCAGAGAACAATATCAATATCCAGATGATCGCAACTTCCGAGATCAAGATCTCTATGGTCGTTGATGAGAAGTACGGCGAGCTTGCAATCCGCGCATTGCATGAAGCTTACGAGTTAGACAAGTAATCCCCGTGCAGCAGCTCTTAAAGTGGACACTGGACACGATCCGGGAGAAAGAGAGCGCTTTCTCGTGGATGGAAGAGCACCGTTTCGCATGGGCTCCTCTTGTTAATAACGCAGTCTCTCAGATACTGGAAGGCAAAACGGTACTGGTGATGACGGATGAATCGCGCCAATGGTTTGCAAGGTATATACTTCAAAAGGTCAATGACTTTGAGAAACACCGTCCTCTTTTGCCTTTTTATCCGCTTGGCGGATGTTTCCCGAATCTTCATAACGTGAAGTCCAAAGAGGATATCCAGCTTCTCGAAGATATGCTTGAGATCTCCTACCCTAACGGATACTATATCTGGTATATCGGGAAAGGGGATCATGCTGCGACCAAGATCGCCTTTCGGAATGATGACAGTTTTTTATGGCTGATGGATGAGGAGGCACAGAACAGTTTCCACCTACGCAGCGCTGATCCGCTTCTGGATATTAAACTTCTGCAGCTTTACAGACTTTTTGACGAGACGCTTTCAGCAGCACTTTTCGGTGATCTAGACTTAGAGTCATGAGCAGATTAGAACTTACCAGCCAGGTACTGATTACTCCCCGGATCGAAGAGACGATCAAAGCACTTGAAGCGCTGAAAAGCGATGAGCGCATCGTCAAGATCGTCAAGGAAGATAATTTCCTCGTCGAGGATGCCGCACTGGCGATAGAGAAAGCCTATCTTGCCAGCGAAGAGACCACGGTGATCATCCTTGCCGCACGTCTTTTCAGCCCTGTCGTTCAAAATAAATTGCTCAAAGTGATCGAAGAGCCTCCTCCGCATAAAGAGTTTATCCTGATCACGCCGGGCAAAGCGACGATACTTGCTACGATACGTTCGCGTCTGCCGGTACATGTATCGGGCGACACTGTTTCGCATGAGGATTTGGGACTGGATCTCTTGCAGCTCTCTTTGGAGACGGTCTATCCCTTTGTTCAGGAGCATAAACGCACGGCTGCTACGGAGATGAAGCGGATCGTTGAAGAGATCTCCAAGGCGGCGATGCGTTCAGGCAGGTTCAACCTTGATGAAAAGACCCTGAAACTCTTTTCCGATGCTTTTATGGCACTTGATATGGGCTCGCCTCCTTCCTTTGTACTCAATACGCTGCTCTTGAAGCTGCTGGCAAAGAAAAAGCGCTAAAACGATTCAATGCGGCTGTATTGAAAGTGAATAATTAATAATTAATAGTGAAGAGTTGCGGTATGCTTTGAGAACAAAGTAAGCTATTGACAGGAGATCATACGTATGCAAATCTATAAACTTGGTGATATTACGGATAAAGAAGCGGCACTCAAGGCACTCGGTGTGGAGAGTGGCGGTATCTCCATTATGGCGAAGAAGATGGAGTTGCTGTGCTTTTATATCAAAGACCTCAAAACCCCTGCGGCGAATATCCTGAAGCAGGATGCACTGAGTATCGGCGCGGAACTGGCAGTGCCCGGCGGCGTGATACTCTGCGAAAAACCTGCCTATGACTGTATCCTGGTCGGCACGAAAAAGCATATCGAGATCCTTTCGCGCAAAGAGCTTGCGCAGCCTTTCGGGCTGAAGGCTCTGGCAGGCGAACTGAAGAGGTTTCTCTCTGCAAAACGCTATCCGACCCGTATCATGGGGATCATCAATGCCAACGATGACAGTTTTTTCGAGGGGAGCAGGTTTGTGGCCGAGGATGCCGTGGCACAGTGCGAGAAGATGATAGCAGAGGGTGCAGAGATCATCGATATCGGTGCCGTCTCCTCCCGTCCCGGTGCGAAAGAAGTGAGCGCAGAGGAGGAGCTGGAGCGTATCAGGCCGATTTGCGATGCGATACATGATCAAAAGCTCTATGAAAAAGCGCTCTTCAGCATCGACAGCTACACGCCGAGTGCGGTAGAGTATGCGCTTAAAAGCGGGTTCGGGCTGATCAACGATATCACCGGTGCCAATGATGAGGAGATCATCAAACTTGCGGTGAAATACAATGCTAAGCTCTGCATCATGCATATGCAGGGTACGCCTCAGACAATGCAGAAAGAGCCCTGCTATCAGGATGTGACCGTCGAGGTCAGCGATTTTTTCGAGGAGCGCATCGCCAAGTGCGAAGCGATGGGACTCAGCCGGGCGCAGATCATCCTTGATGTGGGGATAGGTTTCGGGAAAAGCCTGGAGCACAATCTGACGCTTTTGAGAAACATGGACCACTTTACCCACTTTGGCTGCGAAGTGCTGATAGGGGCGAGCAGAAAATCGATGATCCATAAGATCATCCCGACAGCGACAGAGGAGAGGCTTCCCGGGACACTGGCGATTCACCTCAAAGCTGTCGAGAACGGTGCGAGTATCGTACGGTGTCATGATGTCGCGGAACACAGACAGGCGATCAAAGTTTTGGAAGCGATGAGGGAGATGACACACAAAGTGTAAGCGATATCAATGATGCACTATGTATTAACTCAAAGCTTTGCGGAATATACCTTTTGGTAAAATAGAACGAGGAAGAGGGTATGATGATACGAGACGAAAAATACATTTCCAGATTACTTTTTCAAAACAAAGTCCATGAAACAGATGAACTCTTTATTGGTACAGACTACCAGTACATCGTCACTGTAAATCAAAACCAACTTAATGAAGTTAAATCAATACTAACAGAGCAAGAATATCAAGAGATCATCGAACAACATACGATTTTAACGCTTACTGATGAAGATGATAGTGAGAAACTTTTGGGCGTAAAGGTGGATGTTGGGTATGAGTAAATTAACATTTTCTGCATTTCAATTGATTATTGATGAAAAAGCTCCTAGTATTGGAGAATTTTTAGAATACAAAGAAGAGCAGTATGATACCAAAGACAATATTTATAGAATCACTACTCAAAAAATAAATAACACATATTATTGGATTTATATGGAATATGGTGGTGAATTGCCTTATGGTGAAAAAGTATATGATAAGGAAAAATCAGAGATATTAAATAACCCAAGAACAAAAAGTCAAGCTGAATTAAATAAGCAACTTTTTTGTCTTTATGATTTTGAGCAACATGCTTTTTATGTTTCTGATGGGAGAAAAAAAGGTTTTCTTGAAGAATACTTAAAATACAAATTGTCAAAAGACATAGTAATTAAAAGATTTTTTAAAAGTCCAGAACAATTTCTTGAATATGTTAAAACAATAGAAAATATAAGTTTTACTTCAAAACATAACCTTTTTTCTATTAATAATGATATTTTTGAAGATCCAAAAGATATATTTGGTTTAGGTCAACCAGAAAACTTTAAAATGGATATTGAGTACAATGGAAGAACAGTTACGAAGAATTTTAAAACAAAGTTTTTTGATCTTCTTTCAAAAAAAGACAATAGTGAAATACAGTCTTTGGTATGTATTGGAAAAGATGATAATAAGGTAGAAGCCATTTTTGATATATCAAGTTTTACGCAAACAGTACCTTTGAGTTTAAAGAAAGATAAGCTAGGAAGATATGAACAGAGTGTAGTGCAAAAAAATTTATTAAACATATTAAATGGACAGCAAAATGTATAGTGAACATGTCAAGAGTTTATTTCTAACAACAATAGGTATTTTTACAATATTCTTTTTTATTGATGTCACAATTAGTGAATCCTTAATGCAAAACTTTATTACTTTTCTTTCAATTACTTTTGGTTTTTATATGACAAGCTTATCTGTTTTATATAATTCAAAATATATTAAAAAATTATATGATGAAATTGATCCTAAAAAGCCAACTCAAAGAAAAATACACACTTTAAAAACATATTTTAAAAATAGTGCTTATTGGTCTTTGTTTTCCATTGGCTTACTAATGATTTATTCATTAATTACAAAAATTGAAAATAATGTTTTAGATTTAAATGCTTTTTTTGAGAGCATTTTAGTTTCTGTTGTTTTTATAAATTTTATTTTTATGATTTTATTATTTAAAGTATTTATTAATGGGCTAATTGAAGAGTCTACAAAATGACTATTTCTAAAGTTAAAGATTAAATAAGGGTGAGGAAATGAAAATAGTAAAAGTTAAGTTAGAGAATTTTAGAAGCTACAAAGATGAAGTTGTTGTTGACTTTTCAGATTTAACTGTATTTGTAGGTAAAAATGATATTGGCAAATCTACAATATTAGAAGCATTAGATATTTTTTTTAATAATGGCAAAGGTGCAGTCAAAATTGATAAAGAAGATATCAACAAGCAATCAAAAGAAGAAGGTAATACAGAAATTAAAATAACAGTAATCTTTGATGATTTATCAAACTCATTAACTATAGATTCTACAAACCCAACTACATTACAAGATGAGTATTTGCTCAATTGTGAAAATAAGCTTGAAATTATTAAAAAATATCCTAATGCAGGGAAAGAAAAAGTTTTTATCAAAGCTAATCATCCAACAAATCAAAATTGTCATGATTTGCTTCTAAAAAAAATTAGAGATTTACAAAACATTTTAGATACAGAGAATATTATTTGCGAGAACAGATCTAAAAGTGCTATCGTAAGAAAATCGATTTGGAATCATTATGCAAACGATTTGCAATTACAAGAAATAGAGATTGATGTTACCAAAGAAGATGCAAAAAATATTTGGGAACAATTAAAAAACTATATGCCTCTATATTCATTATTTCAATCAGATAGAAAAAATAGTGATGGAGATGATGAAGTTCAAAATCCAATGAAACTTGCAGTACAAGAAATTCTAAAAGATGAAACATTAAGAAGTAGCTTAGAGCAAGTTGCAAACGAAGTTTCAAGTAAGCTAAGAACAGTAGCCGAACAAACTCTGGAAAAGCTAAATGAAATGAACCCTGAAATAGCGAATAGTTTAAATCCTATAATACCAGAAGCTGAAAGTTTAAAGTGGGCAGATATATTTAAAAATGTATCTATAACTGGAGATGAAGATATCCCAATAAATAAAAGAGGAAGTGGAGTTAAAAGACTTGTACTTTTAAACTTTTTTAGAGCAGAAGCAGAGAGAAGACAAAGAGAACAAAATGTTCCAAGCATTATATATGCTATTGAAGAACCTGAAACATCACAGCATCCTAGTCATCAAAAAAAACTAATAGAAGCATTTATTCAACTATCAAGTGCAAATAATACACAAATAATTTTGACAACACACAGTCCTGCTATCGTAAAGATGTTGGACTTTGAACATCTAAAATTAATTACAAATAATAATGGCAAAGAAATTATAAATATAGAAAGAGCTAATTTACCTTATCCCTCATTAAATGAGGTAAATTTTTTAGCATTTAATGAATCAAATGATGAGTATCATAATGAGTTATATGGTTATATTGAAAGTGAGGGTGAATTAAATAATTATAAATCTACTAAAACAATAGTTAACTATCAAAAAGTAAATCCAAGAAATGGGAATATTACTTCTATGCAAATAATTATGACCGAATATATAAGGCATCAAATACATCATCCTGAGAACAATAACAATCGTCAATATACACATGAAGAATTGCAACAGTCAATCACTGATATGAGAGACTTTATAGAAACTAATATTTTGTGAAAAAAGTCACTAACATTATGAAATTAGAGCTTAAAAGGTATAAATATAGATGAAAAAAAATATAATAGAAGAACAAAGTATAAACGACAACGACTACCAAAAACTATTTCTACATGCCATAAGCATAAACAAGAGATAAGCCAAATGGATACACCTAACACATCAGATATGATTATTTATAACGACGGGGAGCTTGAACTGAGTGTTTCAGTTGACGAGGAGACTCTTTGGCTTACCCAAAAACAAATAGCCCAGCTTTTTGAAGTTACGGTGCCAAATATCAATATGCATATAAAGTCTATCTACAAAGAAGAAGAACTTTTTGAAAACCGAACTATTCAGAAATACTTAATAGTTCAAAAAGAGGGAAAAAGAGAGGTCAAAAGGGAAGTCGATCACTATAGTCTTGATGTAGTTATCTCCGTAGGTTATAGAGTCAATTCTAAAAAAGCCACAACATTTAGACAGTGGGCAACAAGTGTTTTAAAAAACTATATCCAAAACGGTTATGCGATTAACTCTGAAAAAATAACAAATGATAGGTTTGTCTCTTTAGAAAATGAAGTAGTATTTCTAAAATCAAAAGTATCAGAGATCTCAAATGGACTTGAAAATACAACGCTCAAACAAAAACAAGAAATACTTTTCGATGGACAGATGTATGATGCCTATGCTTTTGTAAATGATTTGTTAAAAAGTGCAAAACGAGAAGTGGTACTTGTAGATAACTACATAGACGATACAGTTTTTACACTCTTTAGCAAATATCAAAATTTAAAAATTACAATCTATACACAAAGTATCTCAAAGCAGTTGCGTTTAGACTTTCAAAAGTATAGTTCTCAATACAAAAACATAAAGCTAAAAGAGTTTAAAAAAGCTCATGATAGATTTTTGATACTTGATAGTAAAGAGGTTTATCACATAGGAGCAAGTCTTAAAGACCTTGGTAAGAAATGGTTTGCATTTTCTCGGTTTGAGATGGATGGTTTGGAAATTTTAGAGAGGTTGAAAAATGGATAAAACAAAAATGAAAAAAAACATAATCGAAGAACAAAGTATAAATGACAACAACTACCAAAAATTAAAAGAGCTTTTTCCTCATGCGGTGAGTGTGGGTGAGGATGGTAGATACACAATAGACCCTCAGAAGTTACAGATGAGTTTAGATCCTAGTAAGGCGGAGATACGAGAAGATGGGTATGGGCTAAACTGGGTTGGTAAAAAAGAGGCGTATCATAATGCATTTACAAAAAACTACAAGGTATTGAAACCGCTTAAAGATGAGAGTAAAAACTGGGATGAGACAGAGAATATCCTTATCAAGGGGGATAATCTTGATGTTTTAAAAATTCTAAGACACAACTATTTTGAATCTATCAAGATGATCTACATCGACCCACCTTACAATACTAAAAATGATGGGTTTGTTTATAATGATAACTTTACAAGTTCAACTGAACAAACTCTTGAAGAACTTGGGTACGATAAAGAGTATATAGACTATATAGAGAACATCCAAGGGGCGAAGACTCATAGCGGGTGGCTTTCGTTTATGTATCCACGGCTTTTACTTGCTCGTGATTTGCTCAAAGATGATGGAGTGATTTTTATCTCTATTGATGATAATGAAGCAGCACAACTTAAAATATTATGTGATGAAGTTTTTGGTGAAGAAAACTTTATAAAAGATTTGATTGTGAATACTTCAGAAGGTGGAGGGCAAGCAAAGTATGTAGTCAATGGTCACGAATATTTATATGTTTATGCAAAAGACATAATGTCATTTGATAATTTAAAAAGACCTAAAGATATTAGAGGTAAAAAAATTAAAATCAATGATGAATTGTATTGGATTCAAGAAGATGCAATTAGAAAAGAATTTGGTAAATATGGAAATTTGCATTATGAAGAAATTTTAGAATATAGAGATGAAAAGTTTAAAGAAAAAATTGATAAAGGTATTCAAAATAATGAGTACACTTTAGTAAAAAAAGATTATGGTATGCATATTATTGGTAAGCTTAGAAAGTTATCTGATGACTTCTCTAAATTTCATAGTATTTTGAATATTGATAATATTAATAAGCACTTAACAGCTGATGGTATAAAAGAGTTAGAAGCAATTTTTGAAGCCTCAAAAGGTGAGTCTCCTTTTTCTAATCCCAAACCATTAGAATTAATCAAAAGGGTTATTTTATCTTCTACTTTTAAGCCAAAGGAAGATGATATTATTTTAGATTTTTTTGGTGGAAGTGGTACAACGGCACATGCCATAATGGAGTTAAATTCACAAGATAATGGTAACAGAAAATATATACTTGTACAATTGCCTGAATTAATTAATAAAGCAAAAAGTAAAGCTGCTTTTGATTTAGTAAAAAAATTAAGAAAAGTTCAGCACCCTGAAATCAAAAAAGAAGAAGAACTGCTAAAAAAATATCCTCCTGTAATATTTGATATTACAAAGGCAAGAATAGATAAAGCTGGAGAAAAAATTGGTAAAGGCGATATAGGTTTTAGAACTTTTGAAGTAGTAGAAGATGCAAAACAAAAGATCTATCAAAAATCACTAGAAGAAGTAAGCCAAGATGACTTAGTAGCTATGATGGAAAAACCTGAGATAGAAACAAGCGAAGAGATACTTTATAACCTTTTTGTAGCAGAGGTTTTACCACTTAGCACAAAACATCAAGAGCTTATAAAAGACAAGCTTTATTTAGCTTCAAATGTAGCTTTTATACTAGGTGATATTACATCCGATGAGTTGGTAGATGCACTCAAAGGGTATAAAGAGTGTGAATACATCACGGTTTATAGTCCAAATATAAGTAACGATAAGTTTACACTTGAGATCGAGAGCAACATTAGCAAGCTTGGTATCAAACCTGATAAGTTAAGATTTAGAGGGTAAATGATGGAACCAAAATCAACCATACTTATTTATCAGAGTGAAGATGGGCAAACTAAAATTCAGACACGACTCGAAGATGAGACGGTTTGGCTGACACAAGAGCAGATGGCGGAGCTTTTTCAAAGAGATAGAACGGTTATATCTAAACATATAAAGAATATCTTTCAAGAGGGAGAACTTGATGAAAATATGGTATGTGCAAAATTTGCACATACCACTAAACACGGAGCAATAGAAAACAAAACTCAAACTTCAAAGATTAACTTCTACAACCTCGATGTCATCATCTCTGTAGGTTATAGAGTAAAATCCCTTCAAGGTACCAAGTTTCGTCAATGGGCTACAGCACGGCTTAAAGAGTACATCGTCAAAGGTTTTACTATGAATGATGAACTTTTAAAACAAGCAGGTGGCGGAAACTATTTTGAAGAGCTTTTAGAGCGAATCAGAGATATACGAAGCAGTGAAAAAGTTTTTTGGAGAAAGGTGCTAGACATCTATGCGACGAGTATAGATTATGACTCAAAATCAGAGAGTTCTATCCTCTTTTTTCAGACAGTACAAAACAAAATGCACTGGGCGGTTCATGGCAATACAGCAGCAGAGATCGTATACGAAAGAGCTAATAGTGCGAAACCAAATATGGGGCTAACCAATTTCAAAGGCTCTAAACCTACCAAACAAGAGGTGGGGACTGCTAAAAATTATCTAAGTGAAGATGAGCTAAAGCTTCTAAACCGTATGGTGAGTGCATATATAGAACTAGCCGAGATTCAAGCGATGAACCAAACACCTATGTATATGACAGACTGGATAGAGCGACTTGATGATTTTTTGAAAATGACTGGCAAAGATATACTGTCTCACGCAGGTAAAATAAGCCATGAAAAAGCTATAGAGAAGGCAAACAAAGAGTATCTAGCTTATAAAGAGCAGACAAAAAATGAACTTTCAAAAGTTGAAGAAGATTTTATTGAGCATTTGGATTCTAAGGTAAAGATGTTAAAAGGGAAGCGATAATGCTTAAAATAAAATTTGATAGGCTTGATTATCAAGAACAAGCAGTAGATAGCATAAGTGATGTTTTTAAAAATATATCATTTAGAGCAAATGACAATAGAAAAAGTAACCCAACATTTGACCTTGAAACCTCTCAAAGTACTTTGATAGAAAATATTACAAAGGTAAGAGAAGCAAATAAAGTTGACATCGGGGAAGTCTTTATTAAAGATGAACTAGTAATAGATACTTTGATGGAGACGGGTACGGGTAAAACTTTTACATTTTTAGAGTCTATTTATAGACTAAATCGTGATTATGGTCTTTGTAAGTTTATCATCTTAGTACCTTCCAACCCTATACGACAAGGTACAATTAAAAATATAAAAATCACAAAAGAATTTTTTGTAAAAGAGTACGGCAAACAAATCTCTGTTTATAACTATAGTGAAAAAACTGTATTAAATTATATCAATGCGAGTGATCAAAATATCTCCGTACTTGTATCGACTTATCAGTCATTTAACAAAGCAACAAACAATATCAACAAAAGCAAGATAGAGCAAACTCTTATAGGGCGCGCCAAGAGCTATATGCAAGCTCTCGCACAGCTAAGACCTGTCATAGTGATAGATGAACCGCATAGATTTGAGGGAAAACAAACTGCAAAATACCTCAAAGAGTTCAACGCTCTTTTTACTTTGCGATTTGGTGCTACCTTTAAAGGGGATGAATATAAAAACCTTATCTATACTCTTGATAGTGTAGATGCCTTTAGTCGCGGGCTTGTAAAGGCTATCACAGTAGATACGGTTGGAAATGAAAATGTAGATAATCATACTATCGCTTTTACAAAAATAGAGGGGAGAAATCAAAAAGAGTATAAAGCTACTATTGAGTACAAAGACATCAATTCCAAAAATCAAAAAGTCGTTTTAGAAAAAGGTGAAAACCTTGGTGAAAAAGTAGGTATAGAGTATCTTGATGCTTATGTGGTAGAGAAGATCACAAAAAGTGAGATCATCTTTACAAACAGTATCTCTTTACCGCTTGGAGTTAGTGAGAGTTACGGTGTACTGCTTGATAAGATGCAGCGTGTCATAGTTGATACGGCTATAAAAAACCACTTTGAAAGAGAAGAAGAGCTTTTTAAACTTGATATAAAAGCACTTTGTCTGTTTTTTATCGACAGAGTTGATAAATACCTTACCGATGAGGGAACAACTGGAGAGTTGGCACAACTTTTTGAGAAGCTTTACCTTAAGAACTTAGAAGAGATTTTAAAAAGAGAAAACCTTGATGAAGAGTATAAAAAGTACCTTTTAAAAACAAAAGAGAGCCTAAACGAGATACATAGCGGATACTTTGCAAAGTCAAAAAAAGAGGGAGATGAAGCAGAGGCGATTGAGCTAATACTCAACAAAAAAGAGGAACTGTTAAGTTTTGATAGTGATTTGAGATTTATCTTCTCTCAGTGGGCACTTCAAGAGGGTTGGGATAACCCGAATGTCATGACTCTATGTAAATTAGCACCTAGTAATTCTAAAATATCAAAACTTCAACAAATTGGGCGCGGGCTTAGACTGGCTGTTAATCAAGAGGGAAAAAGAATTACAAAAGAGGATAGTAACTTTGAGTTTATCAATGAACTTTTTGTAGTAGTCCCATCAACGGAAGAAAACTTTGTAACTTCTATTCAAAATGAGATCAGTGAGAACAGCATCAAGCAAGTCTCAAAACTGTTTGATGAAAATATCATGGTGGAAAATCATATTGCTGCAACCCCAAGAGCGGCAACGAAACTACTTGATGCGCTTGAAGAGATGGGATTTATCACTATTGATGAAGATGATATGAGTGAAATCACTATTTCAAAAGATGAGTATAGTTTAAGGTCAAAAGAGTTAGAGTCTATAGAGATGAAAGGGTGTGACAACGCTAAACTTAAAGAGTATCTTGATAGCTTCTTTAAAACTTCAAATAGAATCAAGGCAAAAGATAGAAGCGGTAAAAAAGAAAAAGGAAAAATCAAAATCCATCAAGAGAACTTCAAAAAGTTCAAAGCCTTGTGGGACAACCTAAACTATGATGCAGTTGTAAAATATGATATTGATGGCGATACTTTAATTAAAACAGCGATAGAAAAGATAGATGCAAACTTTGAGATAAGCGGGCAAGATATTATTGTAAAAAGAGATAAGAATGTTGAAAATAAAGAGAAGCATGATAGTGAAAAAGATACGGTATCAGTAGAGACTTATTCTATCTTTACACTTTATGAGTTTATCAAAGCATTGTCTAATAATACAAAACTTAGTATGCAAACTATTGCTAAAGTCCTGCATGGGATCACAAAAGAGAAGTTCAACCTAATTGCCCAAAATGAAAATCTAGCACTCAAAAAGATAGAAGAACAGCTAATTAGTGTAATATATGAAACTATCATAAATAAAATATCTTATGATTTAAAAGAGATCAAAACCTGTAACACATCTTTTACCGATAAAAATGGAAACATTAAAGAGTTTATACCTGAGGGGAGTTTAGGAGTTGAAACTTATAAAATAAAATCTAAAAATGTAGTGGAAAAATCAATCTATGATGAAGATTTTATGGAAGTGGACAGTACCATTGAGAAGATAACAATAGATGAGTCTAGCGATAAAAAGATCATCGTTTTTGGAAAGCTGCCAAAGGTAAACATCCCAACTGCTCATGGAAGAAATTATAATCCAGACTTTGGGTATGTCATAGAGTCTAAAGATGATAAAGAACTGTATTTTGTTGTTGAGACAAAAGGGTATGAAAAGTTTGATGATATAGGTACAAAAGAGAAACTTCAAATAAAAAGTGCAGAAGCATTTTTTAAAGAGTTAAAAGAAAATGGTGTCAATGTAGAGTATAAGACAAAGCTAAACAGTCCTGGACTATCACAGTTGATCAGTGATGTGTTGGGTTGTATTTGATTAGAAGCTAAATAAAATAGAGAGAGATATGGCAAACGAAACGTATTTAGAAAAAGTAAAAATCCTAAAAAAGTGGGCGCATGCCTACTATGTAGAGGATAATCCCATCGCCAGTGATGAGGAGTACGACAGGCTCTATCATGAAGTATTGGACTATGAAAAGGCACACCCTGATGAAGTGGCGGAGGATTCGCCGACCAGGCGTGTGGGCGGTATCGTACGCGGAGAGTTCAGCAAGGCAAAGCATATCAAACGTATGTGGAGCATGGAGGATGTTTTCACCAGCGAAGAGGTGAAAGAGTGGATGGAGCGTGTCGAGAAGAATATCGGGGCGTGCGAATACTTCTGCGAACCGAAATTCGACGGAGCGAGTATGAACCTGCTCTATGAAGGGGGGAGACTGGTCCGTGCGATCACACGCGGGGATGGTGTCGTAGGAGAAGAGGTGACAGATAACGTCCGTACGATCCGCTCTGTCCCGCTGACGATCGATTATGAGGGGTTGATCGAAATACGCGGTGAGGTGGTGATACGTAAAGATGACTTTGAAAAGATCAATGAAGAGCGTTTGGCAGAGGGGGAGAGCCTCTTTGCCAACCCGCGTAATGCAGCGGCAGGAAGCTTGAGACAGCTGGACAGCTCCATTACCGCCAAACGCAGGCTGGTTTTTTATCCCTGGGGGCTTGGAGAGAATGTTCTGGAGCATAAGAGGCTCTCTGAAAAGATGGATTATGTCTATTCTCTTGGCTTTTTGGAACCGCCGTTTGCACAGGAGTGTCAAGGGATCGAGGAGATCGAGACGTTCTACCGGATGCTGATCGCCAAACGTGATGAGATTCCGATGATGATGGACGGGATGGTACTGAAAGTCGATGAGGTGGAGAAACAGGAGGAGCTGGGCTATACCGTCAAGTTCCCCAAATGGATGTGCGCCTACAAGTTCCCTGCGGTCGAGAAGGTGACGAAGATCAAGGCGATCACCCTTCAGGTAGGGCGTACGGGTGTGGTTACCCCGGTGGCAGAGATCGAACCGGTCAATATCGAAGGAGCGATGGTGAGCCGCGCTACACTGCATAACTTCGATGAGATCGAACGCAAAGATATCCGTATCGGTGACAGTGTGATTATTATCCGCAGCGGAGATGTGATCCCCAAGATCATCAAGGTACTCGAGGAGCGTAGAGACGGTTCGGAAATCGCGGTAGAACGTCCAACAGTGTGTCCCACCTGCGGAAGTGAACTGCTCGATGAGGGGGCACTGATCAAGTGTCAGAACCTCCACTGTCCGGACCGTGTGATCAACTCTATCATCCATTTCGCACGCAAAGGGTGTATGAACATCGACGGGCTGGGAAGCAAGATCGTGGAGTTACTTGTCAAAGAGGGGATCATCAAGGATATTCTCGATCTCTACTTTATCAAGCATGAAGATCTGGAAGGATTGGAAGGCTTTAAGGAGAAGCGTATCAATAACCTGATCAATGCTATCCATGCGACCAAAGGGGTACCGCTCTACCGCCTGATCAATGCGATGGGTATCGAGCATATCGGTGAAGTAGCAAGCAAAGCTTTGGCCCTGGAGTTTGGCCTTGGGATCGTTGATGCGACATACGATCAGATCGTTGCGATAGACGGTCTCGGCGAAGAGATGGCGAACTCGCTGCTTGAGTTTATGCGGGTTAACCATGATTTTGTACTGAAGCTGTTTGAAACGATACAGCCGACAGTAGAGAAAAAAGTTGAGGCAGAAGAAAACCCCTTCAAAGGTAAAACGGTCGTGCTGACCGGTACGATGAGCGAGAGCCGAGGGAAGATCAAAGAGATGCTGGAAACCCTAGGAGCCAAAGTAAGCGGTTCAGTGAGCAAGAAGACCGATTATGTCATCTACGGTGAGGATGCGGGAAGCAAACTGGATAAAGCTGAGAGTCTTGGTGTGGCTACATTGACTGAAGATGAGATGAAGGAGATGTTATGAGACTGGATAAATACTTGGTAGAAGAGGGTTACTTCGAGAGCCGTAATCGTGCTTTGGATGCCATCAAAACGGGTAAAGTGACAGTAGACGGCAAAAAAGCCAAGGCTTCGATGCAGATCACGCCCGATACACAGGTGGAAGTAGAAGATGAGAAGTTCTATGTGAGCCGTGCAGCGCGTAAACTGGAGAGTTTTTTGAAAGCGTATCCGATGGCGCTGAAGGGGAAACGCGCCCTGGATATCGGCTCGAGTACAGGCGGTTTTGCACAGATTTTACTGGAGAATGGTGTGGGATCATTGACCTGTGTAGATGTGGGAAGTGATCAACTGCATGTTTCTTTAAAACAGGATAGCAGACTTTCATTGCATGAAGAGACTGATATCCGTAATTTTGAGGATGACAAAGGGTTTGAAGTAGTCACCTGCGATGTCTCCTTTATCTCTGTTTTGCAGATCATCGATGCGATCGATAGGTTAAGTATGCACGATATCATCATTCTTTACAAACCACAGTTTGAAGTGGGGCGTGAGGTGAAGAGAGACAGCAGGGGTGTTGTCCAGGACAGTGATGCGATCCGTAAGAGAAAAGAGGAGTTTGAGGCACACGTCAAGTCTCTTGGTTGGGAACTGAAGTACGAGAGTGCTTCATCGGTAGCCGGCAAATCGGGGAATCAAGAGTACCTGTTTCACTTCGTGAAAATTAAAAATTAAAAATTTAAAGTAGAAATTTGAAGTTACTCAATAAGATTAAAAGCATTGCGATCGGTTCTTTTGACGGGATTCATCTTGGTCATCAGGCGCTGATCGCGCAGGCAGATGCGATCGTGATCATTGAGAGAAACGGCGGCTATCTGACACCGGGGTATAAGCGCTGCTGCTATACCGATAAGATCTGCTGTTTTTACCATTTTGAAAAGATCAGAGGTTTGGCTCCGGAAGCATTTGTCGCAAGAGTGTTGGAGGATTTTCCTCTGCTTGAGAAGATCATTGTGGGGTATGACTTTCATTTCGGAAGAGAAAAAAGAGGGAATGCCGCACTGTTGAAAACGCTGTTTGACGGGGAGGTCACGGTAGTGGAGCAGGTCTGCCATGAGGGGATCCCCGTACACTCCCGTACGATCAAGGAGTACCTCAGAGAAGGGAGGGTGAAGATGGCCAATGCGCTGCTGGGAAGAAGTTATCAGATAGAAGGGGAAGTGATACCGGGGCAGGGGCTTGGGAAAAAATCATTCGTCCCTACGCTCAATCTTGCTGTCTCCCACTATCAGCTGCCCCTTGAAGGGGTCTATGCCACACGTACCAAGCTGGGAGATAGATGGTATGACTCGGTAAGCTTTGTGGGAAACCGCGTCACCACGGACGGCAACTTTGCCGTTGAGACACATATCCTTGACCGGGAGATCGATGCGTTTCACAGCAGTCTATCGCTTCTTTTTGTGGATCTTCTCCGTATCAACAAAAGGTTTGAGAGCTTTGAAGCCCTGAAGAGACAGATCGAGGCGGATATTCAAAAAGCAAAAGAACTGTTGGGATGAAAAATATCTTTTTTACTTTTCTTGCCTCTTTGGGGGTGGTTTATATGATTGGCGGTGTGCTGCTTTATATTTTTCAAAGCAGTTTTATCTACTATCCGACTCCGGCGGTAAAACACCCCTTCCCTGAAAAAACCTTTATACTTGATGGTGAAACGATCAGAGTGATCACTCTGAATGAGGGAAAGTCAAAGGCTATGATCTACTTTGGCGGTAACGGTGAGTCCGTAGCCTATAGCGCTGAAGATTTTTATGAAAACTTTCCCGGGTATACCGTCTATCTGGTCAACTACAGGGGGTATGGCGGAAGCAGCGGCAGACCGACACAGGCAGGATTGTTTAGCGATGCGATGGCTATCTATGACAAGATCAAAAATGATCATCAGCAGATCATTGCTATCGGACGGAGTCTGGGTTCGGGGGTTGCAGTCTATCTTGCCTCACAAAGAGAGGTCGAAAAACTTGTGTTGATCACCCCTTTTGAGAGTCTCCAGAGTGTTGCCCAGGAAATCTATCCGATCTTTCCCATGTCACTTATTTTGAAAGAGAGCTATCGCAGTATAGCGTATGCAGAAAAGGTCAGTGCAAAGAAGACATTGGTGCTCATTGCTGAGGATGATAAGATTATACCGCCGCATCATGCCTATAGACTTGCCAGTCACTTTGTCCCAAAGGATATTACGATTCACGTGATAGAGGGGAAAGGCCATAATACAATATCACAAGATCAACGTTATTACACTCTTTTAAAAGCGTTTATCGACTGAGATGTCTGATCTCGCCGCGTGAATATCTAGATGACATAGTTGAATATTTTTTGGGTAGATATCTCGTGTGAAGGAGCGCTTTCAAGCTGATAGCATCGGGTGTCGGGTTGTGCATATTCGATACGGTTCTTGCCGCCTTTTTTGGCCCGGTACATCGCCTGATCGGCTGTTTCGATCAACAGTTCAGGGCTTGTACCGTCATAGGGATAGATCGATGCACCGATACTCATCCCTACACTGATAGATTTCCCATCGATGACACACGGTGTCGAGGTTAGCCGATTGATCCTTTTGAGTATCCCCTCGAGATAGTGGAAGTTCTCAAGCTCCTCAATGAGGATCACAAACTCATCTCCCCCCGAAACGGCAGATAGTATCCTCTTTTCGCAGAAGCTCTTTGAGGTGGGAGCCGATACGCTTGAGTATCTCGTCGCCGACCGTATGGCCGTAGGTGTCATTGATCGGTTTGAAGTTGTCCAGATCGCAGAAGATAAGGCCGATGTGTTTTTCAAAACGCTTGGCATGTTCTATCGCATGCTCCAGCCTGTCATTGAACAATATCCTGTTGGAGAGTCCGGTGAGAGGATCATGTGTCGCAAGGAATGCCTGCTGCTGAGCATCTTTGCGCTGGTGCGTCACGTCAGAGAATACGGCGATGAAATTTTCTATATTGCCCTGGCTGTCCTTGACGGTATTGATACTCAGCCACTCTATATAGATCTCACCGTTTTTTTTACGGTTGGTGATCTCCCCCTGCCAGCATCCCTCATCATGCAGCTGGTCCCACATCTTTTGATAGAACTGTTTATCATGCTTGCCTGATTTGAGAATTTTGGGATTTTTGCCCAAGATACTTTTTTGGTCATACCCTGTGATTTGCAGAGCGGCATCGTTCATCTGGATAATATGGTTTTGTGCATCGGTGACGACAACACCGTCCATCGTGTGTTTGAAAACGGCTGAGGACATCTCGAGCGATTTGCGGTTCCGGCTGTTGTTGATCGCCGACCCGATAATGGAAGCAGCCGTGCCCAGCATCTCAACATTGCTCTCTTCCAGAAGTTCGGTGTGGCCGTTCCCTATCCCAAGAAAACCCCACCACTGCTCTTGTACAAATATCGGCAGGATCAGCAAAGCGTTGATTTTGAAGAGATTGAGAAGTTTGGTTTTTGACTTGTCGTAGTCACTTTTACGCCCGTGGATCAGTTGGTTTTTTTGTAATTTGTTTTTCCACCGCATGAGATGGTGTTTTCGGTAATGGATCTTTTCTTTCCCTCTGGCCTGTTCGTTATCGTTGATATAAAAGAGTTTTTGGGCGGAGGAACAGGTTCCGTCATGCTGATTTTCATAGACAAAGATACAGGAAGCCCTTGCTGCATTTTTGAGATTTTTCATCTCTTTGTGGAGTGCTACCATCCAGTCGGGCTGTTGTAAAAAACTGTGCGACATCTCATTGATCGCATGCAAAATATCTTCCTGCCTCTGCAGTTTGAAGCGTGCTTCTCTTTTCTCTATGATATCGTGATGCAGCTGCTGGATCGTTTTGGTGAAACTTTTTGATTCGAAGGGTTTGGAGAGGAACTGGTTGACCCCAAGCTTGATCGCTCTGAGCAGGATATCGCGCTTTTCAAAGTCGGTAAAAAGGGCGATCTTGACACTCTCGTCCTCGTTGCGTATCGCTTCGACCATCTGCAGCCCGTCCATACGCGGCATATTGATATCGGAGAGGATGATGTCGGGATGGTGCTCTGCGTAGGAGGCTAAACCTTCGACCCCGTCCGATGCCAGATAGATCCTATCCGCATAAGGCTTCAACATATGATGCAGTATTGATATTGTCGTTCTGTCGTCATCAACGATCAGTATTCCCAACTCTTCCATCTGACTATTCTAATGAGATAAACCTTTGATATAAATAAAAGATATAATTCTTGTAAATCTTCAGTTATCGCACTGAAAGTCTCCTTCAATGGTTGCTTCTTGTTGATTGGGTATAATACCAACAAAAAGTAGTGAAAAAGCGGGATGAAAGATAAAGTATTTGATAAGCCGATAGAGAAGAAGTTTGAATTTGATGAAGCCGTCGCATCTGTTTTTGACGATATGCTCAGCCGTTCGGTTCCTTTTTACGATGAAGTACGCAAGCTGATTGTTTCTGTGATTCTGGCCGAAGAGGGGGAGGGGAAACACGTGTTAGACCTTGGGTCATCTACGGCAAAATTTCTGCTTGATCTTGACAGCAAGCTGACTGCAAAGATGCACCTTAAGGGGATTGACAACTCTCAGGCGATGCTGGACCGTGCAAAGCAGAAGTGTCAGGCATTCGGTGCGGATATCGATCTGGAGCTTGCCGATATGCTGACCTATCCGTTTGGCGGAGAAGATATCGTGGTATCCAACTATACCCTTCAGTTTATCCGTCCTATGCAGCGTCCGGAGCTGGTTCGGAAGATCTGTGAGGGGCTGAACGAAGGGGGGATGTTTATCTTCTCCGAAAAGGTGATCTTTGAAGACAAAAAGCTCGATAAACAGCTTATCGACATCTACTACAGCTATAAAAAAGAGCAGGGATACAGCGAATATGAGATCGCGCAGAAACGTGAAGCGCTTGAGAATGTACTGATCCCGTTTACGATAGAAGAGAATATCCAGATGTGTGAAAAAGCGGGCTTCAGACACATCTCAACCCTCTTTCAGTGGGCAAACTTTGTCACATTTATAGCCAAGAAATAGATGTGAATAAATCTATTTTAGCGTGCTTCCCGGAAATACGGGTTGCATTATTTAATATGAGTTATTCACAACTTATTCACACAGGTGAATAACTTAAACGACGATAAAACAAGATAATTTTTTAGACTTTTTTTGGAAATGTTACTTTTCTGATTTGATTATTATTTTGAACATTTGGAGCAGTTCTTCTTGCATAATATACTGCCTTGCAAAAGGGCCTTTTCTCACTCTAAGGTTTTTGGAGGCACCCATAAGCTATAATCATCCAATTTATTTTACAAGGAACGACTATGAGTTGGACACCAGGCAGCTGGAGAACATTTCCTATCAAGCAACAACCAACCTATACAGACCAGGAGGCGCTTAGGGCCGTAGAGAAAGAGTTAAGTTCTTATCCTCCTCTTATCTTTGCTGGAGAAGCAAGAAATCTCAAAGAGAAACTTGCTGCAGCAGGGCGCGGAGAGGCATTTTTGCTCCAGGGCGGGGATTGTGCCGAAAGCTTCTCGGATTTTAATGCGCAGAGTATCAAGAACCTTTTCAAACTTATGCTTCAAATGAATATGGTCCTGATGTATTCGACAGGCAAGCCTATTGTAAAAGTAGGGCGTATTGCAGGACAGTTTGCAAAGCCTAGAAGTGCTGATTTTGAAGAGATCGATGGAGTCAAACTCCCCTCCTATCGCGGAGATATCATCAACAGTATCGAATTTACGGAAGAGGCGAGAGTCCCGAAACCTGAAAATATGATCAGGGCCTATAATCAGTCTGCAGCGACGCTCAACCTTCTCAGGGCATTTTCAAGAGGAGGGATGGCTGATTTGAAGAAAGTGCATCAGTGGAACCTTGACTTTATCAAAGACAATCCGCTTGGACAAAAGTATGATGAGCTCAGCAACAAGATCGACAGTGCGATGAAGTTTATGTCTGCCTGCGGTCTGACAAGCGATATTATGCCGCAGCTCCAGCAGACAACAGTTTATACCTCGCATGAAGCATTGCTTCTCAACTATGAAGAGGCATTGACAAGACTTGACAGTGAGACTGGTGAATACTATGACTGTTCGGCGCATATGCTCTGGATCGGTGATCGGACCAGAGACCTCAATGAGGCGCATATCGAGTACTTCAGAGGGATTGCGAACCCTATCGGCTGTAAAGTAGGGCCTTCTATGGGCGAGGATGAGCTTATCGCACTGATTGATGCACTCAACCCTGACAACGAAGAGGGAAGGTTGAACCTTATCGTGCGCATGGGGGCGGATAAGATAGGTGAGTATTTCCCGAAACTGCTTAAGCGCGTGAAAGATGAAAAGAGAAATGTGGTGTGGTCCTGTGATCCGATGCACGGAAATGTGGAGAAGAGTTCAACAGGATTTAAGACCAGAGACTTCGCCAATATCCTTAGCGAAGTGGAACAGTTCTTTGTAATCCATAAAGAGATGGGAACGGTGGGTGCAGGGATCCACCTTGAGATGACAGGAAATGATGTGACAGAGTGTACGGGAAGTACCTCCTGTGCGATCACGGCAGAGGGGCTTGCCAGCCGTTACCACACACAGTGTGACCCGAGGCTGAATGCTTCCCAGGCGCTTGAACTGGCGTTTATGCTCTCTGATACGATTGAGTAATATTTCCTTCTATTCCGGCTTTCGCCGGAATAGAACTACTTTTTGACAGTGAAGCGGTTGATCCCCTCGCTATGTTCATACTCCAGCCCCATCTTGTGAATATCCAGAATACTCTTTACGATATAGAGCCCAAGCCCAAGCCCTTTTTTGGACGTATGGAATGGTTTGAAGTAGTGTTCGAGCGGTTCCTGGAGCATCTCTCCTCTGTTTTCTACCACGATACACCCCTTCCCGATAATCACTTTGATATGCTTATCGGTACTGTACTTGATCCCGTTATCCAGAAGGTTTTTGAGTGTAAGTGTGAAAAGTTCAAAATCGACCTCGAGTTTAAAGTCTTCGATGGTTTTGATCGTGATATGCTGTTTTGGATTTTCAAACATCAAAAGATCGATACTCGCCTCGACTAGATCAGAGGCCTTATAGGGCTTGATGGAGAGCTGGAAGTTTTTTGAGGTGATCTGTTCTATCTTCGCAAACTCATCGATCAACAGATTCAGCCTTTCAAAGATACTGTGCATGCGGGCTTTGTTCTTCTCATCAGGAAGCATTTCGCTTACAAGTCTTCCTTTCCCGATAGGTGTCTTAAGTTCATGCATAATCGCACGCAAAAAGAGCTGACGCGACTGCAATAGCTCCCGGATCATCTCTACGGCATGGTCAAACTCATTGGCCACTTCCGCGATCTCATCCTTTTTGTCACTTTTGCAGGAGATATTGAGGTTACCCTGAGAGAAGGTCTTGATCTTGTTCTTGAGTACCGAGAGGGGCTTGAGACTGCGTATGATCCATATATAGAGTATCAGGATAAGAAAAAAGACGATGGAAAATACAATGATCCTCTTGAAGGGGAATTGCATTTTGTTTTTATTTTCCAGAATCAGTTGAAAGCGGTCATTGTTGATCAGCAGTACACGTTTTAGCCGGAAAGTATCTACGGCATAGCGCTTGTATTTTCCTTTCTCTTTGAAAAAACTTTCGATCTGAACAAGCATCCCTTTATCCGTAATCAGGGACATATTCTGTGCATCAAGGTAGGCTTCATCGATTTTGCCGGTCTGGAGATAGTAGCTGTAGATATAGTGGACAATCTCCCGTTCCTGTGTCTCTGTCTGTTCCAAATGCTGGCTTTGGTCATACTTGATCGAAGCCATAAAGAGTGCGGCAAGCAATACAAAGGTCACAGAAAATATCAGGTTGATCTTATTGCGCAGTGAAGTCATCAGACGAGCTTATAGCCGACACCGCGCACGGCCTGGATACGTTTGGGATCTCCCAGTTTGGATCGTATCTTTGAGATGATCACATCAAGGCTTTTGCCTTGAGAGTCGATACTCATTGTCGCCGAAGCATTGATGATCTGCTCCCGTGACTGGGTAATACCCTGATGTTTTACAAGCAGGGAGAGAACCTCGAACTCTGCAGGGGTCAGTGAGAGCGCCTGCCCCTGGAAATAGATCGTATCGCCCCTGATCTCGAAGTCGCTCTTTGGGAGGGTGTCACCGCTCTCTTTGGTTTTGGAGTAGCGTCTCAGCAAAGAGGTGATGCGTGCATACATCTCTTTGGGATCATAGGGTTTTGGAAGATAGTCATCCGCTCCCAGAGCCAGTGCCTTGACCTTGTCGTTGATATCGGAACGTGCCGAGGAGATAATCACGGGGATATCATATTTGCGTACAATCTCCTCACACGCTTCGAGTCCGTCCATCCCGGGAAGTGTCAGATCAAGAATAGCCAGATCAAACTTTTTTACACCGGCACTCAGCCCCAGGTAGGGATCTTCATAGTTGGTGACCTTGATATCATACTGAGCCAGATATTCACTGAGAAGCTCTGCAAATTCCGGATCATCTTCTATCATCAGGACATTGATCATCTATACTCCTTTGTTTATCCTATTGTAATCTTTTAAGGTTAATCATAGTCAAATACTTCTAGGGTTCGGTTTCTGATGCGGCAGGTAGCTTTATAACAAAGGCCGTGCCATCGTGTGTATTGTGAAATGCCAAAGAACCATTCAGGTGTTGTTTGACGATCACATTGGACATATAGAGTCCTATTCCGGTGCCGTCCTTCTCTTTGGTGGTAAAATAGGCTTCAAAAACTTTTTCCCGTATCCCAGCGGGGATACCGCCCCCGTTATCCGTAATACTGATGGAGATATACTTCCCTGATGCCTTGACATGGATAGTGATTTTGCCTTTGGTTGTGCAGTGGCTGTTGATCGCGTCTTTTGCATTTTTGATCAGGTTGAGTATCACCTGTTTGATCTCATTGGGGTAGGAAAAGATAAGCTTGAGAGGGTGTTCTATGATAATTTCAAGAGAGATATTGTCACTGTTGAGCTGGTCGCCGATAATGGATTTGAGAGAGGAGATCACTTCGACGATATCGGTGATCTCTTTTTCTCTGTTCGGCCGGAAAAACTCTCTAAAGTCATTGATCGTGGTACTGAGATGTTCGATGTAGGTATTGATATCCCTGAGTTTTGACTCCAGTATTCCCTGATCCAAAATATGCAGTTGGCTTTTTAGCAAAAGCGAGGAACTTACTGAGGAGATCGTGTTGAGTGGTTGCCTCCACTGGTGGGCGATCATATTGATCATCTCTCCCATCTGGGCCAATTTGGATTGATGCAGCAGGAGCTGATCTTTTTCCCTGTTTTTTGCCACTTCGTGTCGTATGATTGATTCCTGTCTCTGGTTCAGCTCAGTCAGCTCCTCGGTCGTCTGTGCGATCAGATGTGAAAGCGCATTGACTGTCTGTACCGAGTCGTTGTACTTTACCTGAGGAGTGTCCTTGGAAGGATAGGTTCTGATCCCCGGGCTTTCGCTCAAGATCAACAGGGTCAGGGACTGATTCAGTAGACCCGCCTGGCTGCATGAGTGGAAGAATTCCCCGTAGGTAAAAAATCCGTTAACATTGACTGTATTGAGGCTGAGATTGAGTTCGCTTTTGAGATGTTCTCCGAGCAGTCTTCTGCGCGCCATACAGGAGTAGATAAAGATCGATTCGGCAGGAAGCATCTGTGTTTTGCTGATGACCTGCTCTCTGTGGAAAAGTATATGTTCGGTATTCCCATATCCGAAGTGGACCTTTTCTCCCTCTTTGAGGTTGCCGGCAAAGGAGAGGGAGCCATCAGAGTGTTTTTTCACCACTGCCCTGGCGGTATCGATGCCGTCCCTTTGGATAATCAGAGGAAACTCTACGCCCGTAGAGGGAAGCTTGTCCCTGATCTCGTCCCCCAGGTACTTGGCATAGACTTCAGTGGCATTCATGCCGTCTATCGTATAGACTCTGTTTTTGTTGCATTTGGTAATGGTAAGCGTTTTCCCTATCTTCTGCCATCCGAAACTGTTGTAGTTTGATACGATGAGATCCTCGCCGTAAAGTATGGCGGAAACGGCACCGCGGGAAGTAATGCCTTTGTCGCAAAATACATACGTCTGTTTAAACTGTCCATTGTCTCCGGCCAGACCCCCTGCGATGATCACTTCACGGTTGATGCTTGAGAGACCGTTAAGGAACTCCTCTCCGTTGGTATGAAGCCCGTCTGTCAGACAGATGGCCGCTTTGATCTTTTGATCGGAAGGAAACTGGTGCGCCAGTGATTGGCCCAGCCTGTAACTGTCGGCAGGGTTCTCGCTGATATAGGTCTCCGGTACGGTTGTATTGAACACCGAAAAGGAGATCAGTGTATCCAGCTGGAGTATCCTGTGATTGTCGATGATCCCGTCACTTGTTGCGCCGATAATCCTGCTTTGCGGAAGGAGGGAGAGAAGGTTTTCTATCAGTGCTGTGATGAACTGCTTGTCGATGATGCCTGTAAATACCTGTATGAGGATATGCTCTTGATGTGTCAGTCCATGCGCATGGATAAATGTTCCCAGCTGCACATTGTCCGTATAGATCAGGTTAACGGTTTTCATGATACTCTTTGATGACGGAAGGATAGCGATTATGGATTTTTGTAAAATGATTCATTGATCTTGTATCCCTGGGTTTTATTGTTGATGATAAAGTTCTCGGGAAGCTTGTTCTTAAATCGTTTGAGTATCCCGTGTATAGAGTGGCTGCTGAAATCTTTAAGCGGGTTATCGAAAAAGAGATGGTCAAAAATCTGTTCGATCGAAAAGTATTGCCGAGGGTTATTGAGAAACAGATCGAGAAGCTTGATCTCGTTGTGTGTGAGCATAATCTCCTGATCTTCATTGAAGAATCTTTTGTTTTCAGCGTCATACCGGTAGTTTTCTGCAAAGAGATACTCTTTTCCCCCGAGTTCCTTTTTAAAAATTTTATGAAGCTGACGGAAGATCTCGTCAAGCATTAAAGGTTTTTTGATAAATCCGTTGACATTAAGATTGATCAATGGGACAAGGTACTCTTCATTTTGGTAGGCTGAAAGGATGAGGGTCTTTTGTTCGGGGTTGATTTTGTAGATCGATTCGATCATATGGATGCCGTTGATTTGAGGCATCTGGATATCCGTGATGACAAGATCAAAATTGTAGCCGCTGTTACGTTCTTCATTGATATAGACACTGAGGCCCTCTTTCCCGTTATCTGCTGTGACTACTTTGCCGAAGATATCTTCAAAGAGAGGGATCGAGGCAAGCTGGCTCTCTTTGTGGTCCTCCACGTAGAGCACCTTCAGTGTTTTGCAATAGGAAATAACCTGCTGTACAACCGTTCTTTCTGCCATAGCGTGCCTTGCCTGTTTGAATGATAGCTTTTTTCTTCTGCCGTTTCGTCTTACTGTTCCGCAGATACTGCTTTGGTACACAGTAAGCGGGATAACCATTTGGTTATTTTAGCATATCTCAGTGGATTTTGGTAGGGGAGAGGCCTTTAGGGTAACAGTCCTGAAGAGGATGATGGCATAGTGTCAAGATAAATTTATAGGATTTTTCCTGAAGATTTTCAAGAGCAGTTTATAGAGATTTTCGCCTCTGTGATTGAACCTGTACTCACACTCTTTGAGATGCAAATTGAACTTCTCTTTTTCAATGCCTCTAAATTTGGCTAATCTGTATTTCGCATAACTCCAAAAAGACTCCAGCCTGTCTATCCGGTTGTGTTTTTCTCCCGATTCATCTCCTTCATGGGGGACACGGAAGTACCTGTTATGCCTCATATCGACCAATCCGTGATACCCTCTCCATTCTGCTGAATGGGTAAGAGTGTCGATACCCGCTTTATCTCTGATGACCGTCTGCATCATGGCTCTCTTGGTATCAGGAATAACCTCGGTATAGACCCTGTCTCCTCTCTTTACAAGGCCGAAGAGGATGCTCTTCTCTACTGAGGTTCTTCCTCCCCTGCCTCTGATATTTCTGTCACTAAAATAATCTTCTATCATTTCTTTTGTTTCTGAGAAGGGGGAATCCAGAGTGCAGTATTCTGCGATCCTTATACGAATGGCTTTCAAATATTTATTGATTGTAGGTCTGCTGATTTTCGTTAAATTCGAGATTTGGGTGGCATTCAGATCCTCAGAGAAGTATTTTATGATCTCTCTAAATTTGGCTTCCGAGATATGTGAACTGTTTACATATTTGTTTTTAGCGTCCATACTACCAACTTTTTGGTATCTTTTTCCTGCACAAAGTGGTTTGAACTCCAGCAAAGTATCGGATATGTTATGTAGTTGAACGAGATTGAAATATAAAGGTCGACCCTTCTACTTCGGCGCTCATTCTTCCCCCTGACTGAAATATTACACAGTTGGATTGTCATTTGATTGTCATTCTCTTTTTGCAGGGATAATTTCGCAAAAAAAGGGAAGTCAGAGGAGAAATGCCTTTTGCATATGCGGCAGTATCTCCTCAAAGCCATAGGCATGATCTGTAAAGTATTCAAAGGCAATGACGCCCTGATAAAGCAGCATGTCTGCACCGTCTTTGGTGGGTTTGCCATAGGCTTTGGCAACTTTGAGGAAGGGTGTTTCCTTGCCGTAGATCACATCGATACAGGCTTTTGCAGAAGGTATCACTGTATCAAGGATCTCCCCGGGGCAAGGCAGGGCATCGTCTTTCAGCCCCGCTGAGGTCATATTGATGACCAGATCAAACTTTTGCGGTTGAAAGTTCTCGAATGTATAGGTCTCAAAACCCTTTTCCTGAAAGCGTACCAGCCGGCCTGCACTGCGGTTGAGGATGGTCACGTCATATCCGGCTTCTCTGAGGATCATTGAAGTGGACTGTGCCGTACCGCCTGCACCCAGGAAGAGCACCTTTTTCGCTCCCCTGAATTCACTGATCGCCTTGAGAAAACCGGGCGCATCGGTATTGTAGCCATAGAGTTTCCCGTTTTTTTCCACGATCGTATTGACTGCACCGACTTTTTGGGCAAAAGGATCCAGCTCGTCACATGCACGGTACGCATGCTCTTTGTGGGGCACGGTGATGTTGATCCCCTTGAGGCCAAGTGCAAAGAACTTCTCCTTCAACTTCTCTCCATCCTCCAGAAGGTAACGGGTATAGCATCCGTCGATCCCCAGGCCCTTAAAGGCAAAGTTGTGCATCAGCGGTGACTTGGAGTGGGAGACGGGATTGCCGAAGATGGCAAAAAGATGTTTGGGCATTGTCACTCCTTGGTTTTGATCCTTTAATTTTAGCTTAGAGTTGCTTAGCGGGAAAGGGGAAATAAATATTTATCTTGATAATAAGAATAATAAGCTGACGAAAAAATTAACAGTAAATTAATACTTCAGAGTTATCATATCTATAAAAAATTTACGCTTTTATATAAAGGTTTTGCCAACTTGACTGCAGGAGGCTTCCCGGTCTCTAGGGTATAGTGAAACAGCGTAAATCCAATAATGATCCTGGGAGGGAGAATGCCCACTGATAACACTTTAACCATAGAGAGATTGATATAGATGGAATCAATCTCTCTATTCTCTCTATTTATCATCGGCCTTTCATCGGGGGCAACGGCCTGCATGCTTTCTTGTATGCCTTTTTTGACTCCACTGCTGATGACACACTCAAAAAATCTGAAACAGGCCACGCAAATTGTATTGCCCTTTAGCCTTGGGAGAATCTTCAGCTATATGCTTATTGCCATAGCTGCCTCAATGAGCAGTGCATTTGTGAAAAACATTTTAGATGATAACACACTGTTTCAACTCCTATTGGGAACAGTGACTATGCTCATGGGGATCTTTTTGCTCCTACGTACCCTGAGTAACAGGGGTAAGCGCTGTCATGCTTCTCCCTGTCACTCTCAAAATGTGAAAGGCGCTTTGGGGATCTTTGGCATCGGGGTCCTGGTCTCTTTGAATCCCTGTGCACCGATTGTTACGCTTATTGCATTGAGTGCCAATACCACAGTGTGGAGTTCCGCTGCCAGCTATGGCTTATCCTTCGGTCTCGGTGCCGTGTTGGTCCCTTTTATAGTGTATACATTGATCGTAGGGACGATTGTGCAGGGGCTGATTGAACAGTTTAGAAAATATATTAAATATATAGAGCTTTTTGCTGCAGGTTTACTGATCGTCATAGGGATGATGGTATTTGCGGGAAAAATTGCTTTGTAAGGAAGATTGATGGTTGATTTTATCAAACGGGACAACAATGATCTGTTCAAAAATCTCGTTTTTGCTTTTTTATTCAAAAACACCAGGTTTTTACTTCTATTAAGAGTGGCTGTGGCGGCACTCTTTTTTTATGCGATCTATTACGGGTTTGCATATCCAGGGAAAGAGAACATCTTTACGGGTGCCGTATTCTGGGGAGTCTTCTGGGCGCTCTTTATGGTCGTGACCCTCTCTACCTTCGGGCGTCTATTTTGCGGTATCTGTCCGCACGGTTTTCTGGGAAAATATATCACAAAGCACGGTTTGAAAAAGACGATGCCCGAATGGATGCAGAACAGGTATATCGGGATCACTCTTCTGGTGATCGGATGGTGGGGGATATACTATACCTTTGAGGGATTCTGGAAGTCACCGTTCAATACAGCTTTGATGTTCGGGGCAATGACGCTGTTCGCCTTCATTCTCTACTATATTTACAAGGATATGAGCTACTGCAAATATATCTGTCCTATCGGTACACTGACAAGAGCCTATGACAAACTCTCCTTTACAAAGCTTGAAACCTATACGGATGCCTGTAAAGATTGCCGAACATTTGAGTGTGCAGCAGCCTGCCAGTATAACCTCAAACCTTTTACCTTTGCAAAGAAAAACCAGACTGATGACTGTACCCTTTGTATGGATTGTGCGGCAAGCTGTGAAGCGGTGAAGTTCAAGATCACCAAGCCTGCCGAGCAGCTAAGCAGCAAACTGAAGATCCTGAGCGCAGAGGTGTGGACCTATATCCTCATTTTTGCTTCGATCCCGGTCTCTATGGGGTTTGCACACGGTCTTAATAGAAGCAAGATCGCCGATGAGTTTATCTGGAACAAAACCGCAGCATTTTTCGGAATGGGTGACTATGCAGGGGGATTTGCTTTTTTATATGCGATCCTTTTTAGTCTCTTTTTTGCTATCTTAGGATTATATCTTGCTTCCAAAGTATTAAAAAAAGATTACGCTTCCACTTTTACCACTTTGGGGGTTGCCTTTATCCCGCTCTTTATCTTTGCTTCTCTGGGACATACGCTGGAGATGTTCTTTCTCAAAGAGTATCAGACGATCGTGCATGGTTTTGCCCAGGGGTTTGGCTTCAACAATGTGGAAGTAGAAGCATTGGCAAAAAGAGGGGATGGGTGGCTGCACTATTTTAAACTCTTTAAATGGATCGGAGTCATTTGGGCATTCATCCTCCTGTACAAACGGATCAAGTTGATCGATGCGACAAAATTCAGAAAAGTGCTGGGATACTTTTTCGCATCATTGATGATCCTATTCTATATCGGATTGAACCTCTATACGGGATATGTCTTTAGCACATATGGCGCGAAATCGATGGGCCATGGCGGCCACAGCAGCCATGGCGGGAAACCGGCATACCTAAAAGAGGCTGGAGACCCGCAGGAGGGAAGATACACGCAAACACGCATCGATCCGGGCGAATCTTTTTACTTTTCATTGACTGATCCCGGTATGAAGCAAAACAGACATAGCGGCTATGGGTTCGGCGGCGGCAGGCCTGGCAGCAAAAAAGAGGTCCCGACTCAAAATGTATGGCTTGTCTATGGCGATATAAATGATAAAAAGCACTATCGTTCAAGCACACAGGATACATTTTACTATGGTCTGAATCATCAGGAAAAGCCGATCATAGAAAAATCAAGCCGAGGGCAAAAAGTGCTTGGTTTTGAAGTCCCCGGCAACGGGTACTACAATCTGTTTGCTGTCGATGAAAGCCAAACGGCTACTGAGAGATTTTATAAAGTCGCCAAACTGGAATATCTGCGCGGGATGCACGGTGCAGAAGGTATTTACGATCCGGAGATCAAAAAAGTGCTGTCTCAAAACCGCACCAAGATCGATCTGGTACGCATCAAAGATAAGGAGGAGGAGAGTTTTTTCTATACACACGCTATGGGAGACACCCTGACCTTTCAAGCACTTTTTGAAAACAGACCTCTGGCAAATGCAGAGGTGAAAATCGCTTTGCAGTCGGGATGGACAAAAACGTTTCAAACAGACAGCGGCGGCTATGTGTCGATCCAGCTGATCAGGGACTATTTCCCCGACTGGAATGCGTTTGATAAGCGATTCAAGCAGGAGATGCTGATTACTTTGCAACATAAACAAGATAATACGAACTATATCTTAACTTATCCGGCAACCTATTATCCTAACACCAATGACTATCAATCCTACGGCTATGCACTGTTACTGATGACGCTGACACTGCTTATTGCGGGCATCATCATCTATCGGTTCAGACGCAACAGAACCATCCCTTTCAGAGAGGTAACTGTCGATGCAGAAGATTAAAAAAATGATCAACAACATGAACCTCCAGAAGGTTCGATTCATCATCCAGCTCTTCAGTTTTATCCTTTTTGTCTATGGCGGATACTTCGCCATTGACCTTGGATCCAAGCTTCCGATCTTCGCATGTCCCTATAACGGTGAAGCAGCAGGCGCATGCTATCTTATCCCCCTGCAGCACCAGCTTTCCATGCCGGCACAGATCCTTCTTGGCGGAGCCGGTATCGCCGTCATTACCGGACTGCTGGGATTCCTCTTCTGGTTTATTTTTCTCAATAAGGCGTGGTGCGGGTATGTCTGCCCCTTCGGAACACTGCAGGACTGGCTCACCTATCTGCGTAAAAGTATGGGGATACGATACTCAACCTACAGCCAAAGCCAGTTTGAAAAACTGTCAAAAGTAAAATATATTTTTCTCGCTATCGTTATTTTGTTTCCATTGCTTATGGGAGTAGGGCTGCTTGGCGGCGAATGGTCCGCTGCTTTTTGTCAAATGTGCCCGGCAAGGATCATATCCCCAACATTGAACGGGGATTTTTCCCAGTGGACGATTGATTTTTCTACCAAAACAGCAATGGTTCTAACGACACTCGGGATACTTTTTTCGGGGTTGTTCTTTGTTGGAAGCTTTGTCAAAAAAAGGTTCTTCTGCTTCTTCTGCCCTATGAGTGCACTGCACTATATCTTTTCAAAGTTTTCCATCGTACAGCTGAGAAAAGAAGGGAGCAAGTGTACACGGTGCGGCGACTGTTATGCCGTATGCGATATGCAGATCAAAGATATCGCGGATAATGTCACGGATGTCAATATCCTAAGGGATGACTGCATCCTCTGTCTCAAATGTGTTGCGGCATGTCCCGAAGAGGATGCCCTGCACTTTGATATCTTGAACTTCAGGGCATTCAGCTCAACCAAAGAGGGGTTTGAAAAGAGAATGGGGATAAAAAATTAACATATGAATGTGTAATTTCTAAAAGGAGAATATATGAAAAGAAAAATTACGTTATCGTCAGCATTGGCAAGTTCATTACTTGTTTTTCATGCAACCAGTTATGCAGATGAGTCGGTAGACTTGGGGGATATTTCCGTTACGGCTACAAAAACAGAGAGAAAAGTTACAGATGTTCCTGCGAGTATTGAAATTATAACAGAAAAAGATATTGAAAAATCCATCGGATTGAATGCTAACGAACTTTTGAAAAATGTTGCAGGTGTAAATATTCGAAACAGCATGGGAATTATATCAACGAGCACAACCAATAAAGTTTACATGAGAGGATTTGGTGGAACAGATGCAAGGACACTGGTATTACTTGACGGAGTACCTTTAAATGATGCTTATGGTGGTGCTGTAGAATGGACACAAATTCCGATTGATGCTATAAAGAGAATAGAGGTCGTTAAAGGTTCAGGATCGTCTTTATATGGTTCCAACGCAATGGGAGGAGTGATCAATGTTATTACAAAAGAACCTGAAAACCAACAAACCGATATAAGCCTTAGTTACGGCAGTATGGATACAAAAATAGGTTCCATTGCAACAAGCGGTAAAAATGGTAAATTAGGATACTACCTGTCGGGACAACTTACTGACAGTGATGGATATGTGGCTGATATTGAAGATAATCAAAAAGACAATACGATCAAACGTGGTGTTGAGAAAGAAAATACTAATTTAAAATTTACCTATGATATTGATAATAGTTCAGATATCGGGATAGCATATAACTATATGCACAGACAGACTACCGGTGTTTTAGATATTCCGGACGGATATAACCCCTATGAACAAACAATGCACAATGTTCAAACAAAGTATACTAAAGTTTTTGATAATTTGTCGGATATGAAATTTACTTTATATAAAAAGAAGGATAAAAACTCTTACGACTCTTTACAATACCATGCTACAAACCCGACACAAAAAAAGTATGAGGATGAAGGAACAGCAGATGATCTGGGTGCTATGCTTCAGTATACTCTACCTATTAATAAGCATATCATTACTGCCGGAATTGAGGGGAAGAACAGTTCTGCAGAAAAAATTGACACTTATACAAGCGGCGATATTGTAAGTACAGAGGGGAAACAAGATTATTATGCTTTATTTGTTCAGGATGAATGGTTTGTCAGCGATCAGTTTATCGTAAATATAGGCGGAAGACTTGATTATTATAAAAACCACGACGGTAAAATGTATGATGAAGTGAATGCGGTTTATACCGATCATCCTAATAAGTCCTTTGATGCTTTTAGTCCAAAGGCCGGCTTGGTATATCATTTAACGCAAGATACGTCGATCAGAACATCGATTGGAAAAGCCTTTAGAGCTCCGACTGTGAGCGACCTATACAGAGACTGGGTGTCTTACGATAAAGTTTATGCAGGTAATGCCAACTTGGATCCTGAAAAGGTAATTTCTTATGAGATCGGTCTTGACCAAAAGCTTGGAGATAAAGGAAGTATAAATATAACCGCTTATCAAAATGAAGCAGAGGATTTTATCTATTCTATCGATCCTTTGGATCCTGCCAGTCCTAACTATAAAGAAAAAACAAATGTCGGGGAAGTCTTGATAAGAGGAATTGAAACCGAACTGAACTATTTATTGAACAACGAGTGGTCACTGTTGGCAAACTATACATACAATAAGTCAACAATTGATAAATTTAAAGCAAACACTGAATTGGAAGGAAATTACCTAACGCATATACCTAAACATAAAGCTTCAGCTACACTCACGTATGAAAATCCCGCTTTTGCTACAGTCAGTACCGGTGTTAGATATGTCGGAAAACGATACAGTGATGATGCAAATACGGAAGAAAAAGCTTACGAAAGCTACACCTTGTGGGACTTAAAAATATATAAAAAGTTGAATGAAAATTTCATATTTGAAGTAAGTGTAGATGATCTTTTTGATAAAGGGTTTGTTGAATATTACAACTCTCCGGGCAGAGTAGTAATGACTACACTGAAAATGAGGTTTTAGTGATGTATGGTTATCGTAAAACAATGCAAAAAATGACATTAGTGTTTCTTTTTTGCATGATATCAGTAGCTAACGCAGGAACATGGATAGAACAGCGATATGTTGACAAATCTGCGGGAAACTATGACAAAGAACTGTATTTAAAAGAAGGGAATTTCCCTCAAAGTGAAGTTGTTGAGAACCTTAATAATCCAACTTTACTTTACCGTTATGATTACGGTGAAGTATTTGAAACCGATTTTGATCACGGTAAAATCAATGTAAACCTTCCATATAAAGGAAGTTATCATCTATTTATTCAAGAGCGTTATGTTGAAGACAGTATTTTGCATATTAAAATGTATAAAACAAGAGTTTATAATTCAAAAGGTAATATTGAAGATTCATTAATCAAGGAGATCAGAGGTAAAACCGTCGGTAGCCATTTTGGGAAAGAACCGTTTGAAGCAGTCACGTTTGAAGCAGTATTGCAAAAACCGATTAAACAACATCATATCAATTGTTGCGTTTACTCTGGAGATATTGTACCGATAAAGGTTTATTTTAAACAAAAGCAATTAAAAAACACACCGATTGTCATCACAACGCAACAGGGATGGGAAAAGACAGTTAACCCCGATAGTGATGGTTTATTATCTTTTGAAATACCAAGAAATACATATGCTGATATTAGTAAAAATAAGCGTTTCAAAGAGCAGCTTTTAATTGAAGCATTTTATGAAGAGAACAAATCGGGAATTTATAAGAAAAAGCCTTATAAAAAAATCAAATACTATCTATCTATACCGCTAAGTTTTCATACTTCACCACTAGAGTATACCTCAAAAAGTGCCGGTTTTTATGTTGTGATTTCCGTAATAGCGGTATTTTCTCTGGGATTATATTATTATCGTAGAAAAAAGAAAAAGATCGTAAAGGAGATATGGTTTGAAGAAGATTGATAATATGAACTTAAACAAGGTGCGTTTTACGATTCAGGTTATTACTTTTTTGCTTATTGTTTACGGAGGATACATCGGCTTGGATCTGGGAGACAAACTTCCAACCTTTGCATGTGTTTTTAATCCTGAAGGAACGGGCGGCAAATGCTATTTGGGAATGATCCAGCATGATCTTGATCATCCATGGCAGGCATTTTTAGGATTTGCTGGAATTGCTTTTTTAATTTCATTATTTATTTTTGTTTTGTGGGTATGGGTACTGAATAAAGCTTGGTGCGGATATGTCTGCCCGTTAGGAACAATGCAGGACTGGCTCACTTCGTTAAGAAAAAAATTAAAAGTTAAGTTTATTGAATACGATTGGGCAAATAGAGAAAGCATTAAAAAAGTTAAATGGATACTATTGATTTTATTACTGCTTTTACCATTTATGGTAAGCAACTCACTTTTGGGACTTCCGAAATTGCCGGGCGGACTAACGATGCCTTTTTGCGATATATGTCCGGGCAGAATGTTGATCCCCGCTTTTGTAGGAGATTTTAATCAATTTTATATAGACTTTTCCAATCCGACGGATCTCATTATGACTTCTCTTGGAATGATCGTTGTCGGATTGTTTATAGTGGGGAGTTTCTTTAAAAAAAGATTTTTTTGTTACTTTTGTCCAATGGCTGCTTTTCAATATATATTTTCCAAACAATCTTTATTTAAACTATACAAAGACGGTAGTAAATGTACGAAATGCGGAGATTGTTACAATGCTTGCGATATGGATATTCTGGAAATAGCGGATGATATAAAAAATAAAAACTTGGTTACCGAAGATTGTACTTTATGTCTCAAATGTGTTGCTGCATGTCCTGAAGAGGGGTGTTTAGAAGCGAATTTTGCAGGGAAAACAATATTTAAATCAACCAAAGAAGGATTCATACTAAGAATGGCAATGAATCAACAAATTCAAAAGGAATCGAATAATGACTAAACATTCTATTGAAACACCTAAAGAAAAACAAAATCGTCACAAAGCGATGGAAGCTATTAATACTATCAATACCATGAAAGATGAGTTTAAAAATCCAATTGCTGCGATGGATGCATTTTATGAACTCTATGAAGATGTTTACTGCAAACAAAAGGCTTTGCATGAAGATGCTATAAAAGTAGGCACGATGTGTATCCAGATACCGAGCGAGATCATCTATGCGTTTGATGCGGTGCCGATCCGGCTATGTAACGGTTTTTATACCGATGATGATATAGGAAGCGACCTACTGCCGCAAAAAGCGTGTCCTCTTGTCAAAGCAACGGTGGGACATTTCGCAAGCGGGAACTTCAGCGATAAACCCCATTTTGTCTACTCTCCGACTACATGTGACCAAAAGACCAAGGCTGGAGCTACAATTGAAGGATTTGGATATGAGGTGATCGATGTTGATTTTCCAAGAATGAAAGAGAGTGAAATTTCAAGGGAGTATTTTAGGCAGAGTATTAGAGAGTTTACAGTTGATTTAAGTCGTAGGATAGGTAAAAAGCTCACAAGAAAACGACTAAAAAATGCTGTTCACAAAATCGGTTATGCTCAATCGCTCTATCATAAATTGTGTGAATATAGAAAAAAAGAGCACGTAACAATAAGCGGTAATGATATGTTTTTTATCACAAATGCATTTTTCTTTGACAAGATCGATAGTTGGACAGAAAAAACGCAAAGGGTACTTGAAGAACTCAAGCAAAGAGAAAAAGAAAATATTACGGTAGCAGCAAAAGTCAGTCCACGTATTGTTTATACCGGTTCGCCTCCGATCTTTCCCAACTACAAGATCCCGATGCTCATTGAACAATCAGACGCTGTAATCGTTGCAGATGAAACATGCAGTTCTAACCGTATGTTTAACGATATGGTTGCGGTAGATGAATGGAATATCTACGGTATGCTTGATTCTATAGCAGACAAGTATTTAAAAGCCTGTACCTGCCCGATATTTACCAAAAACGATGATCGAATCAGACGTATTATCGATCTAGTCAAAACCTACAGTGCTGACGGTGTGGTCTATCAGGCATTTGCCGGATGTACGGTTTATGAACTGGAGCAGAGAAGCGTATTGGAAGCGATGGAGAAAGCGGGGATACCGATACTCTATCTGGAGAGTGACTACAGCCCGAGCCAGGGGGGACAATTGAGTACACGCGTAGAAGCGTTTATCGAATCACTGAAAATGAAAAAAAGAAAACAAGGATAGAGGATGAAGTACTTCGCAGGGATAGATATAGGTTCAACTGCCATTAAGATCTCGATCGCAGATGAAAACAAAGATCTTATCGGGCACAAGATCAGTGCAAGCGGGAGCATGTTTTACAAATATGCGCATGAGACACTCGATGCACTGCTCAATGAGCTGGGTTTGATAAAAGAGGATATCGTCTATACTGTTGCAACAGGGTACGGAAGAAAGATCTTCAAAGAGGCCAATGAAAATATCAGTGAGATCACAGCGAATGCGATCGGGGCAAGGGCAGCTGCAAGAGAACACGGGCAGATAAAGACCATTATCAATATCGGAGGCCAGGACAGTAAAGCGATCTCTCTGGATGATGAAGGGAGTGTCGTCAACTTTGCGATGAACGACAGGTGTGCCGCAGGTACCGGGAAGTTTTTGGATGCCTGTGCGATGAACCTCGAGATCGGAGTAGAGGAGCTGGGTAACAAGCACTTTGAATCAACCGGTACGCCGCTGTCGATCAACAGTACCTGTGCGGTATTTGCCGAGTCTGAGATCATCGGACTGCTTGGGAACGAACACAGCGTGGAAGATATCGTCTGCGGTGTACACTACTCCATCGCCAAGAGGATCGTCAAACTTGTCAAAAGAGTGGGGGTCAAAGAGGGGATCTATTTTGACGGCGGGCCGGCACTGAACGCGGGGCTTGTCAATGCGATAGAGAACGAATTGGGGAAAAAGATATTTATTCCCCGATATCCGCAGATCACAACCTCTTACGGAGCTGCTATTATCGGTATAGATTCGTATCATTATGAAAATAAATTATAGATCCAAGAAGATGAATGTTTGAACGTATTATTAAGTTTTTTATTGAAAACTATAAAATAAACTATGCCCTGTTTATCTTTCTGTTCGTTGCAGGAATTTACGCATATACGCAGATTCCCAAAGAGGTCAACCCTACGATAGAGCCATCCAGTATACGAGTGAGTGGGAACTACAGCGGAGCTTCGGCAGATATTTTAAACAAAATGGCCGTCACCCCTTTGGAAAAACAGCTTAAAAATATTGTGGGGATCAAGGAGATCATCACAACGATCAATCCGGGAAAATTTTCTCTCGTACTGGAACTTGATCCAAATGAAAAGAAAGATCAGATCAAAGAGGATGTCAGGGATGCCATAACATTCATCATGCCTGATCTTCCATCGGATATGGATGAACCAATTATTAGATCGGTGGCACATGCCAGGTCTTTGATGTTTGTGTCGATCCTCTCATCTACTATATCAAGAGGTCAACTTGTTGAAAAGGCAAAAGCGTTAAAAGAGACACTTTTGGATATCCCTTATGTCTCCGACATCACCATTTTTGGAGAGTCGGACCAATATTATGAGGTAGCGTTTGATGAAAAAAAGATTGATGCCTACAATATTAGTAAAAAAGCGCTCGTCAATGTGATCGGTGAACTCTCCTATACCTTTCCCCTGGGAAAGATCGATGCAAAGAACAATCAATATTTTCTCTCAACCGCCAACGGGAAAAAGGAGTGTGGGGATCTTGAAAATACCCTTTTAAAGATCTCCGATCAATTCCTTTATCTGAAAGATATCGCAACGGTCTCCAAACGATACAGCGACTCATCTACTTTGGCCAGTATGAACGGGGATTCGGCGATTACACTTGCCATATCGCAAAATCCCAAAGGGGATGCGATCACCATCTCCGAAGCGATCAATCAAAAACTTCAGGAAATGACGACGCAAGATATCATTTTTGATGTCAAAAGAGACTACTCCTTTGCTGTGAAAGAGAGCCTGAATGTCGTCTTTTCCAATATTATATTCGGGATACTGCTCATAACAATGTTGACGATAGTGCTTATCAATGCACGCATGGCACTGGTGATCATCATGGGGATCCCTACCTCTTTTGTGATGGGGGCGATCTATTTTTATTTCACCGGATACAGTATCAATGTACAATCACTGGTAGGCGTACTGTTGGCCATAGGAATTATCGTTGATGATGCCATCGTGGTCAGTGAAAATATACAGCAGTATATAGAAAAAGGGTATGAGCCCAAAGAAGCGGCATTTTTAGGGACAAAAGAGATGGCAAAGCCGGTCTTTTTGGCATCTGTTACCACGCTGTTCTCTTTTATCCCGCTCTTGATGATCAGCGGGACTATGGGAGAGATCATCAAGTTGATTCCTATAGCATTCTCTGCACTCGTGTTCGCCTCGCTGATAGAGTCTTTTATCTTTTTGCCGATCCATAGCAGTCATATTTTGAAAAAGAACGCAAAAGCGCTTTCCTGGGAGAAGAGTAAGAATATCTATATCAACAGTTTAAAATTCCTGATGAGGCATCAAAAAAGATTTTTACTGATCTTCGTGATCAGTGTACCTCTGTTGATCGTGATCAGTATCTACAACTCAAAGTTTCATATGTTCAACAGGTTTGATTCCAATAGTATCAATATCTCATTTAAGGGCAATAAAAATATGACCCTGGAAGAGACCTCGGCAATGATAAAAACGATCGAAAAAGAGCTGTTGGCACAAAAAGATAAATTTTTTATCAACAATGTCAGTTCCACGGCAGGACACAGGAGAACCGCTACGGGTGATACGGAGCTGTACCCCTATGTGGGGAATATCACCGTGGAACTTTATGAGAAGAAACCCTCCAATGTTTTTGAGCGGTATATCACACCATTGCTGAGTATCTACTATGAACCGGAGGGGAAGATCCGTACCTTGTCATCACAGGAGGTTTCGAAGATGGTGAGGGAGTGGCTTAAAAATCAGCGTTATAAAACAAGATATCAGTTAGACCAGATCATGGTGATAGAAAGAAGGATGAATGCCGTGAAAGCAGACATACGGATAGGACTGGTAAGCAGTGACTATCAAAGATCTCTACAGGGTATCACGCTGCTTCAAGATCAGATCAATGCCATCAAAGGTGTCAAATATGCCGGAAACGATATCCAGTTCGGAATCGATGAGCTGAAATTTCAGATCAACGCTTATGGAGAGTCTTTGGGCATTACGGAAAAACAGCTTGGAGACTATCTTTCAGACCTCTATCTTGAAAAACAGATCGGCACAATTTACGGGGAAGAGCAATCTTATGAGATCAAAATTACTTCCCGATATCACAGTGATATGCACTATTTTAAAAATCTTCCGATCCCGATCGGGGAGGATCTGATCGTCTCTTTAGAGGAGATCTGTGATATTCAAACCATACAATCCTTGGAAAAACTCGTAAAAGATAACGGTATCACGACGTTTTATCTCTTTGCTAACGTGGACAACGATATGATCACTTCTTCAGAGGTCTTGCAACAGATACAACCTACCATTGCAAAACTGAAGCAGGAGGGGATAAAGTTCATATTTAAAGGAGAGCAAAAACAGAAAGAGACGCTCAAGATGGAGATGCTTTTATCGATCGTTCTGGCGATCAGCTTGATCTTTCTCTCACTGCTTTCTCTCTTTAACTCGATCAGGGAAACGCTTCTCGTTATATCGGTGATCCCTTTTTCCATGTTGGGACTCTATATGGGGCATTTTTTGATGGGGAATCATATCACTGTTCCATCACTCATCGGTGCGATCGGTTTGGCAGGTGTGATCGTAAACGATGGGATCATTATGATGACTTCATTGAAAAATGCTGAAGATTCAGAAGCATTTTATGCGTCTGCTGCACGGAGATTCCGACCTATTATCCTTACTTCCCTTACAACGATCATCGGTCTTTTTACCCTGATATTTTTTGCGACCGGTATGGCAGTCAGTTTTCAACCTATGGCCATAACGATCGGATTTGGACTCTTATGGGGTACGGTATTAAATCTTTTATACCTTCCGGTCATGTATCGCTACATCAATAGAGCAAGACATAAATAGGATAACGGAGAATTAACAGTAAATTAACATTAATTTAATAATATCTTATAGTAAAAAGAGTAGGTCTATCCGTGTTGCTTTATTGCGCTGATAGCAAAAGATACAGACAGATATAGACTATACGGTAAAAGTATAAGGGGTATGATAAACAGCATACCTGTTGTCTCTTTTGCAACTCTTTTTACGCATAAGGAGGAAGAAAATGGAAAAACTAAAGACAGGGATAGTGGTTTCAGGCCTTTTGCTGGGCTTGTCAACTGTGAATGCAACAGAAGATCTGGGGGAAATTCATATTTATTCATCAACGATAGATGATAAGTTTGAAGCAAAGAAGGGGGAAGCATCTTCTGTGACAACGATCAGTGGAGAAAAGGTGGATGAAGCGCACGCAACAAACATTCATGAGGTTTTGAGGTCAATTCCGGGACTCACCTCTGAAGTGACGACCGGAGATTCGCTTAAGATACATATCAGAGGGGTTGAGAATCAGATGTACATGGGTGAAAAGCCCGGAGTTGCAGTGGTGATCGACGGGGTACCGGTATTTGAAAGAACAGGAAGTGTCAATATCGATCTTGACAATATCGAAAGTGTCAAGGTGATAAAAGGGGGTGCATCCTATCTTTTTGGTGATGATGCATTGAGCGGGGCTGTCATCATTACGACCAAAAAGGGCGCAAAGTATGATCATAATTTTGTCTCTGCTGAAAAAGGGAGTTTCGGTTATCAGAAACTGTTGGCAAGAACCGGTTATGCAAATGACGATTTGAGTTTTCATCTTCAGGCCAGTGAGAGAAAAGCGGACGGATACCATGAAGACTCCGATTACTCCGCAAAATATCTCAATGGAAAACTGCAATACTATATCGATGAAACATCCGATGTCACTTTTGGTGCAGAGTACTCCAAAAGGGAGAAGGATTCACACGGTACAGTCGGGGGAGCAACTGAGGCCAGGACCAATCCCAAGTCTGTGTATCTCGGGGACCAGGAGAGCCGGGACTATACACGGGGCTATGATGTAGAACTCGGCAAGTTCTTTGCAACATACTCTAAGGATTTTGAAGACAATTCAAACCTTCTTGTCAATACCTATGTTTATACGGACAATACAGAGTTTATGTCCGCACCGCAAACCAAAGATGCAAATGGTACGAAACAAGACTATTTTGATGACAACGACTATGTTTATAATAACTATTATGAACAGACACAAAGAGGGGTAAAGAGTGAATATAGAACAGCATCTGAATCCCATGCAACACTTTTAGGTCTGGATCTGCGAGCCAATGAGTATAAGAATAAAACCACCTATAGGGTGCCTCAGGCACTTGTTGTCTATGGCGGACCAAGTGCAGGCGTAACTCCGGATTATTACCAGCCGGGAGATTTCAACAGTGACAGTGCGACGGACGAAAAAGTCTTTGCCCTCTATGGTGAATATAAATATGCATTCAGCAAAAAGTTAAGTGTAACCTCCAACCTGAGATATGATTTGATCAAGTTGGACTATGCGGACTATATGGATAACGCGTTTAAGGAAGACTTCAAGGTGTGGTCCTACAGGCTTGGTACCAACTATCAATTCAATGATACTGCTTCACTCTATGCCAATTTCTCTACAGGGTTTAGGGCACCGACTGTCAATCAGCTCTATGCCGGTGATGTGAGCGCTTGGGGCGATACCCAAAACAACCCGGACCTTGATCCTGAAAAATCACTCAACTATGAGATAGGGTTCAGAGCGATAAAAGATGGAATCACCTATGATATTTCACTATTCCAGCTTGACCGGGAAGACTATATCATGAAGACTACGGGTAACTATGGGAACAGCGACGGGAGCGTCGTAGAGATGTGGGACAACATTGGTGGCGCAAGACATAGAGGTCTGGAGCTTGCTGCAAGCGGCAAGATGATGGAAGATCTCTCTTTCAATCTTGCCTATACCTATCTGGATGCCAAATACACAGACTACAAAAACTTTGGTATTGCCATGGGTGAAAGTACCTCCTGGGCATCTGCACCTGTATATTATTATGATGTGACCGGCAACAGGATCCCAAGAACTTCCAAACATCAGGTGAATCTTATTACAGAGTATCGGGCAACGGATCATTTGAAGTTTACCACCGAGATCAATGCCAAGTCAAGCTATTATGCGGATGATTTGAATCAAATCAAAATTGGCGGTCACGCAACGTTGGATCTGGGTGTGGATTATAAAACGAAGTTGAATGGTTATGAAGTAAGTATGTTTGCAAGGGCAGACAATCTCTTTGACAAGCAGTATTACAGCACAGCGAGATCAAGCAGTGACAGGAATGAGGACGGTGTTTTTGATGCTGAAGACCTTTCCATTACGGTAAATCCAGGACGTATGATTACTGCGGGATTGAGTATGAAGTTTTAGGGTAGTGTGTATAAAAGAATACGCTTACAATAGACGCAGCAGGGATTTTTAGCTATTAACTCCCTGCGTGCTCAAAAGTTCTGAGCAACCGGGCTTTTAGACCTGTTTTAGAGGTTCTCCATCTCTTTGAGTGTTGCCAGAAGTGCACCGAGTTTGTTTTTGACCTCCAGGTACTCTAGTTCGGGGATGGAGTCTGCTACAACGCCCGCACCGGCCTGGAGTGTAATGGAGTCGGGCTTGATCAGCGCAGTACGGATGGCGATAGAGGAGTCCATATTGCCGTTGAATGCAAAATAGCCTACCGATCCGGAGTAGAATCCCCGCTTGAGTTTCTCGTATCCCGCGATCAGCTCCATCGCTTTGATCTTTGGCGCACCGGTCATCGTACCTGCGGTAAATGTCGCGGCAAAGAGATCGAACATATCTTTATCCTCATCGATCGTCGCCTCTACATCTGAAACCAGGTGCATCACATGGGAGTATCTCTCCACACGCATCATCTCTGTGACATTGACTGTTCCGACTTTGGCGACACGTCCTACATCATTACGTCCAAGATCGATCAGCATCAGGTGTTCTGCGCGCTCTTTAGGGTCAGCGAGCAGTTCAGCCTCGAGCTCTTTGTCTCTCTGGTGGGTTTTCCCTCTTTTACGTGTACCGGCGATAGGACGCAGGAGTATTTCGCCATCAGTGAGCCTCACCATCACTTCCGGACTGGAACCGCAGATGGAGAACTCTTCATAATCAAGCAGGAAAAGATAGGGGGAAGGATTCTTGGAACGCAGGACCCTATAGAAGCTCAACGGATCGATCTCCCCTTTCTGTGTATAGCGGTTGGAAAGCAGTATCTGGAAGATATCCCCGGCACGGATATTCTCTTTGCACTCATCGACCATCTCTTTGAAGCGTTCTTCCTCGATACTGAACTCGCCTTGTCCCTCCAGTTCCACAGGGGTAAGCGGCATCGGTGTGCATATGTCGCCAAGAGACTTTTCTATCTCGTTGAATTCGTTGTTCAGACGTGTATCATTCAGGATCAGTGTCAGTTTGGCACTTTTATGAGAGTAGGCGATGATGATCGACGGGCGTACAAGATCCAGATCCGGAGTATTCAGCGGATCATAGAGATCATCCATACTCTTTTCAAGTACCGGTTCAAAGACTTTGACCATATCATAGCCGATAAAACCGATAAACCCGTCAACAAAAGAGAATCCGACCTCTTCAGATTTTGCCTGATACGCTGCCTGGTCTAAAGAGGCATAGTATGACTTGAGAAAGCTAAAAGGGTTCTCTGGAAGGTTTCGGACGGTTCCGCTTTGGTCTGTATAGCGTGTCGTTTTGTCCTTATAGCTCAGACGTTCCAGTGCTCCTATCGTGATAAAGGAGAAGTTCCCGTCTGCCGTATTGACAACGCTTTCGAACAACATTGTGATCTCATCGGGGAAGAGCGTTTTGATCTTCCCGTAAAGCGCTACCGGAGTGAGTTGGTCAAATAGTATGGTTTTATGCATGATGACTTCTTACTTAAGCAGAAATGCGCGTTTATTGATACGGTCCTTGACTTTGACCAGTGCGCGTTCTGCGGATTTTCTGTCAGGATACGGCCCAATAAGGAGTTTTCTGAGCCCACTTGGACTTTTTTTTGTAATTGTATAGGTAAACCCGTTTTGTGAGATACTCTCCAGGAAACGCCGGCTCGGGACAGTACTGAAGGCACCCACCTGGATATAATAACCTCCAGTCTGTATCCCTTTTGAGTTCTGTGACTGGGGCCTGGTGATAGGATTTGCAGGTTTGGTTCTGGTCTGCTGCACAGTTTTCTCTATATGCTTCGGAGTTGTTTTCTGATAGCTTTTCTTCGGGGTGTGCGGTTCTGTTCTGGTAACAGCAGACTCCTCTGCGATATCCAAAATATCCGTTGGTTTTTCTTCTTCGGTTTTTGGCATTCTTGCAGGCTCAGGCTCCTTCTCTGTTTCGACTTCCAACTCCTGAGAGATAGATTGTTGAGGTGTTTCTGATATCACTGTGGTCTCTTTTGTTACCGGCGCAGGGACCTCTTCAGTGACTTTTTGGGATACCGTTTCTTTGGAGATATCAAGCAGGTCTTCTTCTTTTGATGATGCTAACGGTTCAGAAGTTTCATCCTCAGGCTCCGTGACACTTTGTAGTGTCAGGTCGGGACTGATGATCTCTGTCTCATTCTGTTCAAAAAGAAGTTCATCCTGCTTTGGTGCCTTGAGGAGCATCTTTGTAAAAATGATGGAGACGATAAGTACAACAATCGCAAGTGCGATAATTGTCAGAAAACTTTTTGTCTTGTTGGATTGGTTTGGTTGTATATCATCGATAATGAGGTCATCAAGATTATGATCGTTCATAGCAGAAAAACTCTCCCAAATAAATTTAGTTTGATTATATCATATTTATCTATATAGATGATTAGGTCTTTTGTCTGTGTGAATATGAAACATTTAACTAAAATGATTGAAAATTTAAAAAATAACAATAAATTATTAAAAATGATTAATATAAAATATCGAATAAGTGTGCCTGCAAAGTTACTATAGACAAAATATGCCAAAGAAGTATAGCATTGTAGTGCTCTACACAACTTTTTCTTCCCTCACTTTTAAGAGGGAGATATCTGCTTTAGAGTGCTTTGTAGGGGAGCGTAACGATATTATACGCTTCAGGCAAAGAGCTGTCGGGCAGGCATTTCCATTTTTTTGTAAGCTTTTGTTTGAGCATCTCTGAGAGCTCCCTCAGTCGTCTATCCGCCTCTTCCAAAGAGAGTCTATCCACCTCGATGAACACCTCTAACCGTTCTTCGCTCTTTCCTTGATAGATATGATAGTTCTCTATCTCCAAAGTGGCAAAAAGATGTTTGATCAGATGGTGGAACCTCTGGTGCTCCTCCCCTTTGTATTCGATCACGAGATAGTCGGTATATCCCTTTTCAAGCAGGGGTGCAGCGATGGTAAATTCGCATTTAAGATGCTGTTCAAGCAGAAGCGGGGTAAGCGGTTCGTTGATACGTTCGAACTTCGCATAAAAGGTACGGTTGTTGAAGACGATCTGTTCAACGATGCTGTTGCGTTTGATATAGTAGTGGGTATCGATAAGGTCGAGGTCAAATACTTTCAACTATTTGACCTTGAGAGGATGCTGGCTTTGCATAGAAAAAATGCGACTAGTCGCATGAGCTCTCCGCTGAGGAGAACTCAGTGTTAACAATCTCTTGAAAAGAAAGTTGCCTTGATGGCAAGTTTTTTTCAAGAGACAGATGTTCATAAGATTCAAAAAGTGTCCTATTAATAGATCGGCTTGTCGTAGATTTTAAAGTTTGAAGCAAGTGCTTTCATCTCTTCCTTGATCTTCGCATGAAGTTCCGCATCATTGATGTTGTCAAGTACATCTGCGATCTTGTTTGCAATGATCTCGAACTCAGCCTCTCTCATCCCTCTGCTGGTCAGTGCCGGAGAACCGATACGGATACCTGAAGTGACAAACGGGCTTCTTGTTTCACCCGGTACCGTGTTTTTGTTGACGGTGATACCTGCCGCACCCAGTGCCGCGTCCGCATCTTTACCTGAAAAATCCTTGTTGAGGAATGAAAGGAGTACCAGGTGGTTGTCTGTACCGCCGGAGACAACGTCATATCCTCTTTTCATCAAGACCTCCGCAAGCACCGCAGCATTGGCTTTGACCTGCTTTGCATAGACCTTCCATTCAGGACTCAGGTTGTGTTTGAAACCTACTGCTTTTGCTGCAACCACATGCACAAGCGGACCGCCCTGAAGGCCAGGGAAGATCGCAGAGTTGATCTTCTTCGCGATCTCTTCGTCATTTGTCATGATCATACCGCCGCGTGGCCCTGCAAGTGTTTTATGCGTGGTTGTCGTCACCACATCCGCATACGGGAATGGGCTTGGGTGTTCGCCTGCACATACGAGTCCTGCGATGTGTGCGATATCGGCAAAAAGGATCGCGCCTACTTCATCAGCGATCTCGCGGAACTTCTTAAAGTCGATCTCTCTGGCATACGCCGAAGCACCGCAGACGATGATCTGTGGCTGTACGATCTTTGCGATATCCATCACCCTGTCGTAGTTGATGCGGCCGTCAAGCTCTACACCGTAGGTAAAGCTCTGGTAGTTTTTACCGGAGAAGCTCGGCTTGGAGCCGTGGGTCAGGTGGCCACCGTGGCTGAGGTCCATACCGAGGATCTTTTCGCCCGCTTTCAGGAGTGCAGCGTATACCGCACCGTTTGCCTGAGAACCTGAGTGAGGCTGCACGTTTGCATAGCTACAGTTAAACAGCTCACACGCTCTGTCGATCGCCAGTTGTTCTACCACATCGGCATTTTCACATCCACCGTAGTATCTTTTATACGGGTAACCCTCTGCATATTTGTTCGTAAATACAGAACCCATCGCTTCCATGACAGCCGGGATAGTGAAGTTCTCACTCGCGATCATCTCAAGGTGATCGGTCTGTCTTTCCAGTTCATTATTGATCGCTTCAAAAATTTCCGGGTCGAAAGTTTCCATTGCGTATGACATGTTATTCCTTTTCCCGATGATATCGGTGGGTAATTTATTGAATGTATTTATAGCAAAATTCGGCTAAGGGAAGGGTGAAATCAAGAGAATTTATCTATTGATTTGCCAATGTGTTTGTGTGTCAGGGCGGGTGTACCCGCCCACAAAAGGCGAATACAATCCGCCTTACTTTTTGTTGGCCGCTCTCTCTTTGCAGGCATTGACATCGATACAGAACATCCCTTTGCCTTTTTTGGCAGGTTTGAGCTCTTCTGCGACATCATGGCCGCACTTCTTGCAAAGGTTTTCCACATCGCACAGCGGCTGCAGTTCCGGACGCGGTACTTCCGGTTTCATCGCAGGGAAGAGGAGCACGTCACGGATAGAGTGTTGGTTGGTCAGCATCATCACAAGACGGTCGATACCGATACCTTCACCCGCAGTCGGCGTCATACCGTAGCTGAGCGCTTTGACATAGTCGGTGTCCATATGCATCGCTTCATCATCGCCTGTCGTCTCTTTTGCATCAACCTGGCCTTTGAAACGCTCATACTGGTCGATCGGGTCGTTCAGCTCAGAGAAGCCGTTGGCGATCTCTTTGCCCGCCATAAAGAGCTCGAAACGCTCTGCGATATCCGGGTTGTCATCGCTTCTTCTGGCAAGCGGCGAGATATCTACCGGGAAGTCGGTGATATAGGTCGGGTTGATCAGCTTCCCTTCCACGAACTCATCGAAAAGTTCCGCCTGAAGGTAACCCAGAGTCAGGTTCGGGTCCACCTCGATCTTGTGCTCCTTCAGGTAGGCAACGATCTTCTCCCTGTCATTTGTGATCTCGGCAGGTACGCCACCGATCGTTGTCAAGGATTCGATATACGGCACTTTGGCGAACGGTGTGGAGAAGTCGATCTCCAGCTCGCCGTAAGGGAGCTTTCTCTCCAGTCCCAAGTGGTCAAAGAGGTAGTCAAAGAGCTCCTCTGTGATCTTCATCAGGTCATCATATCTGTGGTAGGCCCAGTAGAACTCGATCATCGTGAATTCCGGGTTGTGGGTGTGGTCCATCCCTTCATTTCTAAAGTTACGGTTGATCTCGAAGACCGCTTCCATACCCCCTACGATCAGACGTTTGAGGTAGAGTTCCGGAGCGATACGGAGGTATCTTTCCACATCCAGCGCATTGTGGTGTGTGATGAACGGCCTTGCATTCGCCCCGCCGGGGATCGGGTGCATCATTGGTGTCTCCACTTCAAGGAAGTTCTTCTCTTCAAAGAATCTTCTTACCAGTGAAACGATCCTACTTCTCATGATAAAGGTCTCTTTGACCTCGGAGTTCATGATCATATCAAGGTAGCGCTGGCGGTAACGGAGTTCAGGGTCCTGCAGGCCGTGGAACTTCTCAGGCAGCGGGGAGATCGCCTTGCTGACGATATTGATCTCTCTGCAGTGCAGGGTGATCTCGCCGGTCTGCGTGACGAACGGAAAGCCTTTGGCTTCGATGATATCACCTACCTCAAAGAGTTTTTTGACAATGTTGTTGTAATACCCTTCGGGGAGATCGTCACGGCTGTAGTAGATCTGCACAAGGCCTTCACTGTCCTCTATCTTTGCAAATGCCGCTTTACCCATGATACGCACAAACTTGATACGCCCAGTCAGTGTGTACTCTCTGGACTCATCCTTCTTGACCTCTGCATCCATTGCAAGAAGGTCTTCGTTTTCACTGAGAAACTCTCTGGAAGGTTTGCCTTTCTTGACCTGGTTGGGATAAGGGTTGATCCCTTCTTCTCTTAGTTTTTCTGTTTTTTTGATACGTTCTTGGATATATTGATTATCAAATATCAAAGTGGCTCCTATTGTAAGTTGGTTCTTTTTCTTTCATTTGTTTTTTGCGAAAGTATTATGCTTCCGATTCTGCTTTTTGGCACGCCTCGCAGATACCTTCGATCTTCATCGTATGGCCTGTCATTTTGAAGTTGAACTTCTTTGCGATCTCTTCCTGGCGTTCCTCGATGATCTCATCATAAAATTCGATGATCTTGCCGCATTGGGTACAGATGAGATGGTCATGGTGTTTTTTGAGTCCAAGTTCATACTTTTTCCCTTGAATTCCGAAAGAGATAGAACTGACGATATGGGACTCTTCCAGGAGTGTCAGGGTACGGTAGACCGTGGCGATACCGATATTGACATCCGGGTGCTGCTGTTTTAAGAGCATATAGATATCTTCTGGGGTGTAATGTCCCTTGTTTTGGTACAGGAACTTTAAAATAAGCTCTCGCTGCTTGGTAAATTTGAGAGCGTTGTTTTTGAGCAATTCTTTAAATTTTTCTAAAAGTCCGTTATATGAGATCATCATCTACCTTTTTATGGTGTCGTTGCATTGCTGTTGTTACTATCCTCTGCGATAGGGGTTTGCCCATAGGGTAGTGAAGTCGCATTGGTTTCATTAGTTTCGGAGAAAGGAGTTGCTTCAAGTCCAAGCGCCTTTGTGTCAAGATTGATCAGGTATGATCCGGCAGCATAGAGATAGGGAAAGAGCTGGCTGCCCTGCGTATAGGTTTCAACTTTCTCTTTGATCAGTTTTACATTCGAAAGGGCAGTAACGATCAGTGCAAATATGATGAAGTACTTCCCCCCGCCGATAACAAGCCCCAGAAGGCGGTTGATAAATCCCAGTCCGCTGGCGGATGTCAGTTTTGATAAAATAGTACCCACCAGTGTTGCTCCTACCCATATAAGGATCAGAACTGCAAGAAAGCCGATCAGTTTAAGGATGGCACTGTTGTCGAGCTGCAGGAAGTTGGCTTCGATAAATCGGGCGGCTTTTTCTGAGAGACGCGAGGCAAAGTAGACCCCCGCGATCAGCCCGGCAAGACCGAAAAATTCTTTGATGAAACCGTTCACAAAGCCCTTGATCCCCAGTATAATAATGATCGCACTTATGGTCACATCAAAGTAGTTGAAGTCAACCATTGAAAAGTTTTCCAGTGAAAAATCCATGCTCTTACCTGCACTCCAAAATTATTTTGCGTATTGTATCGAAAAAGGCTTAGTGCCTACACCTTCAACTCGTTGGGTTTGTTCGCAAACTGCAGTGCGACATCGCGGCTGATAAGACCCTGGGACAGGTATTTTTGAAGCGCCTGCGTCTGTGTCTGCATCCCTGTATCCCCTTGTCCCAGCTGCATTTGGGAGTAGATCTGGTGTACCTTGTCCTCGCGAATGAGGTTTGCGATCGCGTGGTTGGTGATCAGTATTTCGGATGCGGCGATACGCCCTCCGCCCAGTTTCGGGAGCAGAGACTGCGCGATCACGGCGATCAGCGAAGTAGAGAGCATTGCACGGATCTGGGGCTGTTCATCTCCACTAAATACATCGATGATACGGTTGATCGTTCCTGCTGCCGAAGAGGTGTGCAGTGTACCAAAAACCAGGTGGCCTGTTTCTGCGGCAGTAAGAGCAGCTTCGATCGTCTCCTTGTCCCTCATCTCCCCGATCAGGATAATATCCGGATCCTGACGCATTGCATATTTGAGTGCAATAGCAAATGATTTGGTGTCTTCACCCACGCCCCTGTGCGAGAAGACAGATTTTTTGTTTTGATGGATAAATTCGACCGGGTCCTCAACCGTGACGACGTGTTTCTGTTCGGTTTGATTGATCTCATTGAGCATGGCTGCCAGTGTGGTGGATTTACCCGAACCTGTCGGCCCGGTGACCAGGATCAGCCCTTTTTCGCGTTTGACAAGTTTTTTATAGACCTGCGGTGCTCCCAGATCATCAAGGGAAGGGATATCGATAGGAATGATTCTGAATGCCGCAGCCATATCTCCCAGTGTCCTGTAGTAATTCGCCCTGAAACGCCCGATTCCCGGCAGCAGCAATGCAAAGTCAAGTTCATCCTGTTCTTCAAATGCCTGTTTTTGCTTCTCCGTGATCAGAGAGTAGCACATCTCTTCGATATCATCACCGGTAAGTATGGGAAGATTGACCGGCTTCAGTCTCCCGTCAAGCCTGATCTGCGGTTCTGTGCGGCTAACAAGGTGAAGGTCTGACGCACCGTGTGTGACGACACTCTGGAGCAGTTTTTTGATATCGAAGCTTGCCATCGGCTATCCTTTATTGCAATTTTTCATTATATAAATTCTCATTATACCCAACGATGAGATCATTGTCCAATACAATCACAGGACGTTTGATCAGCATGTTCTCTTTTGCCAACCAAATTTTCTTGTCTTGATCATCGAGATTGAGTTCTTTGAGCTTGAGTGTGCGGTAGGTGGTGCCTCTGGTATTGAAGAGCGTGTTGATATCACTGTATTTGAGCCATTGCGATATCTCTTTATCCGATACGGGTGTTTCCCTGAAATCTATAAACTCGAACTCCAGTGCATGACCTTTAAGGTATTTGAGCGCTTTACGGACCGAGTCGCAGTTTTTGATGCCATATACTTTGATCACAGCCTCTCCTATTCAATAATCGCAGGTACGATAAAGAAATCATCCTTTGCATTGGGTGCATGGCGGAGGATATCCTTTGCAACACTCTCATCGCTTTGAGGGAGATCCTCTCTCATCGGCGTTCCGCCTTCCAAGGTAGAAAAGGTTGCAGAGAGATTTGCCGTATCGAGTTCATTGAGATTATCCACATAGGCAAGAATTTCGGTCAATTGCTTTTTTACCGCCTCTTTTTTGGATTCGTCGATACGTAAGTGTGAAAGTTTTTCCAGATTTGCCAAAACTTTGTCATCAATTTGCATAATTTACCTTGCTTCTTAAAAGATTTTTGCTTATTATATATCAATTTAGTTTAGAATTAGAGAAATATAAGAAAAAGGAAAACAATGCTGCAACTAGATATGAATTCGCAGGAATTTAAAGATGAGATGGAAAAGACCGAGAAGTTTACGGATAAAGTATGTGCAGCAAAAGGATGGGTCTACGGTCCGAATGCGGATGTCAACGAAGGTGTGATGATGGGGCTTGCCAGACACAGGCTTCTTTACGGAAAAAGATTCTGCCCGTGCTTCATGGTAGAGGAGGATCCGGAAAAACCGGGCAAGTTCAAAAGTACGGATGACCGTATCTGTCCCTGTAAGCCGGCGATAGAAAAAGAGATCCCTGAACAGGGTATCTGCCACTGTCAGATCTTCTGTACACCGGAATACTTTGAAGCGAATAAATAAGAGTTTTAAGAAAAGTGGATAGAATACGCGCAAATTTTATCGTCACTTTCAAAGAGACTCGATTTGTGAAAGGTATTTTATGCAGTCACTGTTAGACAAAAGCAATATTCACTCCGAAGAGCTGGAAGAGCTGCTCCGAGAAAGAGAGGAGGGGAAAATAGATTTCCTTCTGGTGGATGTACGAGAGGATATGGAGTACAAGATGGGGCATATTAAGGGGGTGGACCTCCTTTTGCCTACCTCTTCGTTCGGCCAGTGGGCTGAGAAGTTCCTCGAGGAGCATAAGGAAAAAACAGTGATCTTTACCTGTCGTACAGGAAACAGAAGCGGGCAGGTGCAGCATATCTTTAAGCAGCATGGGCTGGAGCGCGCGATCAACCATGCAGGCGGTATCGTCTCCTACCGCGGCGAGATAGCAAAATAAGATGCAGAGGATACTCTATCTGCATGGTTTTGCTTCTTGCGGAGAGGGGAACAAGTCCGGAGCGCTCGGGGCATATTTCGGCGATGAAAACCTGCTTGCCCCCGACCTGCCGTATGCACCGCAGGAAGCGATCGAAACACTTTCCAGACTGATCTATGCCGACAGGCCATCGCTGCTTGTCGGTTCTTCACTGGGCGGCTACTATGCGACCTGGCTTGCCGAAAAGTTTGACATTCCCGCTGTGTTGATCAACCCCTCCTGTACACCCTGGGAGACTCTGGCTGCGCATGTAGGGTGGCAGGAGCGCTTTTGTGACGGGGAGCGGTTTGAGTTCAAACCGGTCTATTTGGAGCAGCTCAAGAATTTTTCGGTGCTGCCTGAGAGGTCAAGATATCTGGTCCTGTTGCAGAGCGAAGATGAGGTGTTGGACTATCGTGTTGCAAAAGAGCGCTACAAAGATCACAAGGTGGTCGTCGAGTATGGCGGAAATCACCGCTTTGAAAATATCCATGAGTATCTCTCCATGATAGAGAGTTTTATGAAATCCCAGGAGAATAGATGAGTGTTGTAGACCTCTTGATGAAGCTGTTGAGTTATGAATCCATTACCCCTGATGATGCGGGTTCTCTCAGATTTATCGAGGAATACCTTGATGGGTTTGAAGCGCACTATGTCAACAAAGAGGGAGTGAAAAATCTTTTTTTGACGAAAGTGTTCGGTGAAGGGCCTCATCTCTGTTTTGCAGGGCATGTGGATGTTGTGCCGCCGGGTGACGGGTGGGAGACCAACCCTTTTGTCCCAGTGATCAAAGAGGAGAAGATCTTTGGGCGCGGTACCCAGGATATGAAATCTGGTGTGGCCGCTTTTGTGCAGGCACTCAAAGAGACTGAAGCGTTTGATGGACGTCTGTCGCTTCTGCTGACCTCTGATGAAGAGGGGGAGGCGAAGTATGGCACGGTGATCATGCTTGAGCATCTCAGAGAAACCGGTATGCTTCCTGACTACTGTATTGTGGCTGAACCGACCTGCGAAGAGGAGTTCGGTGATGCGATCAAGATAGGACGCCGGGGATCGATCAATGGATATCTCACTATCCGTGGGAAACAGGGACATGCAGCCTACCCTGAAAAAGCGGTCAACCCCGTACACCAGATTGCCCCGATCCTCGATAAGATTGCAGGGGTCAACCTGGACAGCGGAGATGAAAATTTCGCGCCGAGCAAAATGGTGATCACGGATATCAGAGGCGGCATGGAGGTGACGAATGTGACTCCAGGTTCGCTGAAGATTATGTTCAACGTGCGTAACTCCACAAAAACCACACAAGAGGATATTAGACTACACATTGAAAACCTCTTTAAGGATCTGGACTATACGCTGGAGTTGACGCAGGGTTCCTATCCGTTTGTGACAAAGAGAGATTCGAAGATTGTCCAGTGCCTCTCTGAGACGATCAAAGAGGTTACAGGCATTCAAACCAAATTTTCAACCGCCGGCGGTACCAGTGATGCAAGGTTCATGGGGGCATTCGGGATCGACGTGGTAGAGTTCGGTGTGATCAATGACACGATCCATGCACCCAATGAGAGAACCTCTATCGTTGAGGTAGAAGCGCTTTATAGGGTATTTAAGGCACTGATTAAACAGTTTAACGAAAGGTAGAGTAATGGGAAAAATAATAAAAGTATGGGCTGTTCTATTGCTTTTCGGCACGGCCCTCTTTGGTACAGAGCTGCATTGGGAGAAGGATACGGCGACAGCCTTTGCCAAAGCGAAAGCCGAAAAGAAAAATGTGATGCTGATGGTCGAGGCTTCCCGCTGCAGATGGTGCAAGAGGATGAAAGAGGAGACCTTGGCGGATGAAGAGGTGAAAAAGCGCCTTCAAAACTATATCCTTGTCAAGGTAGCACGATGCGATAAAGAAGAGATGAAAGTACTGCCTGAGTCCTACTACCCTGCGCCTTCGACTTTCTTTATGACACCCAAAGGTGAGATCATTGAGAGAGCGATCGGTTTTTTCGAGGTGGAAGACTTTATCACCTATATCAATGATGTAGAGGCAGACTGATCCCTTATGCTGTTTGAGCGTCCCCATTTTACCGAGTATGTGATGGCAAGGCTGGTGACACTGTCGCTGAACCTTTTTGTCATATTTTCGGTAATTCTGGCGATATTCATTACGGATACAATGACGCTCTCTCTGGTGATCTTTCTTCTCTGGCTTGCCTTTACAATTTTTGTCTATGCGATCTATCGTGGGGCTTCCAAGATACAACGTGAGCTGGGTAAAATCAACAAATATCTCAAGCTGCTCGATACGGTAGATACGATTGATCTGGATAAACATTTTTTTACCAGAGAGTTTGAGCAGATCAATCAGAACCTTACCAAGGTGCTTGAAAAATCCAAAAAAAGAGAAGAGATCAAGCAGCGTTACAACACAAAGCTCAAGCTCAAAAACCAGCAGCGTGGAGATATGATCTCTGCGATCGCGCATGAGTTCAGAAATCCTATCGCGTCAATAATGGGATATGCCCAGACGCTGCAGGAGGATAAAGACATCCCTCCGGCACTGCACGACAAGTTTCTGGGAAAAATATGCAATAACGGTGACAAGATAGAGGCACTATTGGGAAGGCTGGTGCTCTGGAACAAGTTTGAAAGCGGCGAAGCCAAACTGCATCTGAGCAGTTTTGATCTTTTTGGCCTTGCACAGGAGGTGAAAAGTGCACTCCTTGACGAGAAATACAAAAACAGGGAGATCATCATACAGGGCGAACCGCGCCAGATAGAGGCAGACCGTACGCTTATGGAGATCGTCATTAAAAACCTGATCGAAAATGCGCTGAAATACTCCAAAGAGGAGGTTGTGGTCACGATCACAGAGGAGAGCTTCTCTGTAAGAGACAAGGGTGTGGGCATCTCTGAAGAGGATATAGAGAAAGTGACGAAGAAGTTCTACCGTTCCGGTACCCACAACTGGGATAATTCAATGGGACTCGGACTCTCCATTGTCAAAAAGATCCTTGCGCTGCACAACACAGAACTGGAGATCCAGAGTAGACTGGAGGAGGGTTCCACCTTCTCTTTTAAGATCTGATAATATTAAATATCTGAAAAAATTATACCAATTCTTCACTATTCTTTTATTTGATGAGATAAGACAATTTGATTGATAAGGTGAAGCTAACTAAAAGTTACAATTTAAAAAAAAGCAATTTTCTTTTCTTACAATAACCATTTTTTTATTCAAAATTCTATACACTCTTACCATGCAAAACCCCCTAAAAAGACTATTTAAGGGGTACTTATGATTATCATAAGTACAGCTAAATCTTAAGGAGAAAACATGAAACTGGGTTTCTTAGTTGACCTTAACCTCTGTATGGGTTGTAAAGGTTGTGAAATCGCCTGTAAAGTGGAGAACGATGTTCCGCTGAGCTCTTGGCGTTTGCGTGTAAAATATATTGATATCGGTACATTCCCCGATACCTCAAGATCTTTTACACCGTTACGCTGTAACCACTGTGAGAATGCACCGTGCGAGCGTATCTGTCCGGTCTCTGCATTGCACTATCTTGAAAACGGTATTGTCAATGTGGATAGCCATAGATGTATCGGTTGTGCAGGGTGTATGATGGCCTGTCCGTATGGCGCTATCTATATGGATCCTGAAACGAACACTGCGGATAAGTGTACCTACTGTGCACACCGTATCGAGAGCGGTATGATGCCGGCATGTGTGGTTGTCTGTCCAGTAGAGGCGAATATCTTCGGTGATGTGGAAGATGACCATTCCCATATTTCCCAGTATATCATGGCGCATCAGGGCGGCGTTCAGGTGCGTAAACCGGAGAAACATACCGATCCAAAACACTACTATGTTGGTGGCGGTACCTATACGCTTGACCCTCTGGCACATCAGAGACTGGAAGGACATAATCTCTTCACCAATATCACGCATCTGAAGCACAACGGTGATCCGCATCACGGTGTACTGGACAGATTCCTGGCGCCATTCACTTCACACGGTACGCATGATAACAAGAGCTTCATGAATTTTGATAATATCCATGAACAAGAGGGAGGTCACTAAGATGGTAGAACATACAATAAACGCAACTCAGGCGGTGGTTACGCTTGACGTAGCACTTCCCGGTATTATTTGGGGATGGATGATCACACTGAACATGTGGGCAAAGAGTATCGGTACAGGTGTCGTATTTGTAGCCGCATACCTCCTTTACAGACACAAAAAAGATGCGATGCCGAATTTAAGATGGGCAATGCCTGTGATCTCATTTATCTTTTTGAATATTTTCCTTTTGTTTACACTGACAGATCTACATCAGCCATACAGAATGCTCAATATCTTCCTGCACCCGCACTGGACATCCGCGATCACGGTAGGGGCCTGGATGGCATCGCTCTTTACGCTTCTGATCACGATTCTTATGGTGATCGGTCTGGCTGATCAGTTCACCGAGTACTTCAAAAGAGGGTGCAGGGTGGCGCCGGTGAAATCGCTCATGTCATTTGCCGGGAAGAACTCCGGAACCTATGAGAAGATCTTCCCGTTTGTGGTATTTCTTGCGGTCCCTGTAACGGCCTATACGGCGATCATTATGGCGGAGTCCAGTGCAAGAGAACTATGGCAGGCGCCGACGGAAGTGATGCAGATGATGTGGGCAGCCTTGATGGCAGGTTCGGCAGCACTGATCCTGGTATCGGGTTCATGGAGCCAGGAAGCAAGAAAAGATCTTGCTTTGATCCTTTCGGTTGCCGTGTTCTTCTCCTTTGCGATGTACATGGGTGAGTACTTCTTCTCATTCAAGTCTTCAGAAGCTGAAGCGACATTGGCATATGTCCATGCAGGCGGAGCGTATAATGTAGAATTCTGGTTTGGCATGACGCTCGGATTTATCGCACCTTTCTTCCTTGCAACCTCTACAATGAAGAACGATAATGTAACGCTGCTTAGATTTGCGGCTATCTTGGCACTTGTGGGGCTCTATCTGGCAAAAGACGTATGGCTGAAAATTCCACAAATGCTACCATTGAGTTAAGGAGAGTAGATTTATGACAAAATCAATGAACAGTACAACAGATAAAAACTTTATCGAGAGTAGAAGAAGTTTCCTTAAGGGTACTGCGTACTCTGTGGCAGGTGCGACACTTGCGACAGGTGTCTTCAAAACAGTCGCAGAGACTCCTGCATCAGCAGAGACGAAGTTCACCCCTACACCGAATACACTTGCCTTCTACCCGCCGTTGGAAGAGTGGGACAGTTTTACGGAGCTTGACGGGAATGACTGGAAAAGAGGCGGTACATCAAGAAACGGTGTACAGAGCGAAGAGAACCCGGATGGTATCAAAGCGACCGAGTACATGCTTGTACCAACGGCATGTTCAAACTGTGAAGCATCCTGTGGTCTGACTGCATGGGTGGATCTCTCCACCTACAAAGCGGGCGGACAGCTGGCAGTACGTAAGTATATGGGTAACCCGCTTCACGCAGGATCACGTGGTAGAAACTGTGCAAAAGGGTATGCAACCCAGTCGCAGATGTATGATCCGGACCGTATCCCCTTCCCGCTGAAGAGAGCGCCAGGTTCCAAACGAGGTGAAGGTAAGTGGATCAGAACCACGTGGGATGAAGCGATGGCTGAGATCGGCAAGAAGATGCATGATACCCTTAAAAAAGGTGATGAGATCTCCAAAAAGTCTATCATGTACCATGTCGGCCGTCCGAACGAGAACGGATTTGGTCCACGTGTACCACACTCAATGGGGTGTGATGGATGGAACTCTCACACTAACATCTGTTCTGCGGGTGCAAGACAGGGTACAATCCAGTGGACCAATGATGACAGAAACTCTCCGGATTGGGCAAATGCGAAGCTGATCTTCCTTCAGTCTTCTCACGCAGCGGATGCGGGGCACTACTTCCAGCAGGCAGCAGGGCGTATCGCGGATGCGCGTAAAAAAGGTGCAAAACTTGTTGTTATGGATCCGAGAATGTCAAACTCTGCGGGTATGGCAGACCTTTGGGTACCGGTATGGCCGGGAACGGAGACAGCGCTTTATCTCTATCTTGCAAACAGAATCCTCAATGAAAAAGGGATCAACGGTGAGGATCTTGTCAACCATGAGTTTGTTAGAAACTGGGTCAACTGGGATGAGTTGATGAATAATAGAGAGTATCTTGCTTTGCTTGTAGAGAAAGGATATATCAAGTCTGTTCCTGCCGGAAACAGCTATGAGGACTTCATCGAGATGGCAAAAGAGATGTACTCTCCGTATACACTTGACTTTGTATCTGAAGAGTGCCGTGTTGAGAAGCGTACTGTTGAAAAGCTCTACGATATGTTCATCGATGCAGGTGCAAGAGTAGCAACCTATATCTGGAGAGCAGGACCTATCGGTCACAAAGGTGGATGGATGAACGCTCGTGCGGCATTCCTTCCGTTTGTACTTCGTGGTGCGATGGCTGGGGATAAAGGTGGAGTAGGTCTGCACCACTGGCATGTGATCTCTGTCAACGGCAAAGGGGATAAAGCAACACAAGCAGGTGATGCACCAGGCAAAGTCGATGTATGGAATGAACTGGCTTGGCCGCCTGAGTATCCGCTAAGTTCATACGAGATGTCTCATATTATGCCACACCTCCTTCTAGATGATGAGTGGAGAGCGAAGTGGAATGCCAAAGGGCTTAATGTACCTGAGAAGTTGGCAGTATGGGTTCCACGTATATATAACCCGGTATGGATCAATCCGGATGGATTCAGATGGATCGAAGCACTTAAGCGTGAAGATAAAGTTGAATTGACATTCAACCTTTCTCCTACATGGTCAGAGACAAACTGGTACTGTGATTATGTACTTCCAGTTGGACTAGCAGGGGAAAGACACGATCAGCACTCAGAGGCGACCGAGCCTAAAAGATGGCTAAGTTTCCGTAACCCGGCACTTAGAGTTGCTCTGGAGAAGATGGGTTGGAAACCAAAAGATCCTGCACGTGCGACACTTGAAGCACATATCAAAGCAGGTCTTGGTGAGATCTGGGAAGAGGTAGAGTTCTGGGCAAATCTTATGGTACACCATGTAGATCCGGATGGAAGTCTTGGTGTAAGAAAGTACTGGGCATCAAAAGAGGATCCAACGAGAGCTGTCACTATCCCTGAGTGGTATCAGGCTGCATTTGATGTGCTTCCGAACCTTCGTGCAGCAGCAAAAGCAGCATATCCTGACTCGAAGTATCCTAACTATGAGATGATGAGAGACAGGGGTACCTGGCTTGAAGAGGCAAATATCTATAAACCGCAAGAGAGACCGTTGAAAAAAGAGGGCGATGCCTATATCTCTCACGGGCACAGATATGAAGCGAATGAAGTTGAAAAGACAGAATTTGGTACTTTGGTAGTGACAGATCACCATACCGGTGAGAAGCAGGCAATCGGTATCGAGCTTGACGGCAAGGTGATGGAAGGATTCCATACCCGTTCGAAAAAGCTTGAATTCTTCTCTTCCTACTTTGCCGAGTGGAAGTGGCCTGAGTATGCTGTGCCGATCTATCCGACAACCAAAGAGGATAGAGTAAAGATGACACATGTTGTGACTCAGGTACACCATGACTTTATGACAAAAGAGAATGATTTTGCACTGAACACGATATTCAGATTGCCATATAACATTCATACGCGTTCTGTGAACTCCAAACACCTGATGGAGATCTCTCAGAACCACAACCCGATCTGGATCAACACAGAGGATGCGAAGAGACTGAACATCAAACGCGGTGATGCGATCAAAGTAACGATCAGTGATACCGTATCAGGGCTTGAGTCCGGTTACTTTATCGCAATGGCAGTGCCTACTGAAGCGACGATGCCGGGTGTACTGGCAAACTCTCACCACGCAGGGAGATGGAAGCTCAAGAATGCTGTAGAGATCCCGGGATTTGAGCATAAGCTTGGAGTGATGGGACTCGGTGCACCGCTTTATGAGATGACAATGGATGGTAAAGTGGGAACACTGAAGCCAAAACAGGGAATCGATCAGGGGATGCAGGAGCGTAGAGATACATGGCAGTTCAAAGAGTACAACAAAGACCTTGACAATATCTGGTGGGACGGTCTGAGCGGTTCTTGGCAAAATGCCGTGGCAGCTTCGCATCCAGACCCGGTTGCAGGTAACCATGCATGGCACCAAAAGGTATCTATTGAATTGGCAGGAAAAGAGGATCAGATTGGTGATATCTGGGTGAACTATGAGAACAATATGAAGGTTTACCAGGCGTGGAGAGACAAGTTGACACGTCCGCTTGCGAAGGGGGATACGATTAGACGTCCTAAGCATATCAAGCGTCCGGCAGTACCTCTGTCCCAGAAGGCTTACTCAGTGGAGATCACTGACTAAAAAACATGACTCGTTCCCGCTCTCCTGTGTGGGAACGAATCTATATTGAATATATCTATATACAACTTTCCAGATAACTTTTTTCTTAGGGTGAATTTATCTTGAAAGTGGTATAGTGCCAACTCATTAAAAACTTCGTTCCCATGCTGTGCGTGGGAATGCATACGTCTATTAGATATGCTAGATAGTGTGTGTAGTAATTAAAGTGATCTATGCATTCCCACGGAGACCGTGGGAACGAAACTGAAGCAGAATAAAGGACAAGGGTAACAATGGAACAGATGAAACATGATATAGAGAATCGTATTGCGTTGTATGGATTGATATCTCGATTGATGTTGATAGAAGTAAATGACGCATTTCTGGATACGATCGAGAGTGATGAGGCAATGCTTGCACTTTTCCCCCACTATCAAGGGTGGAGCAAGCGCAAAGAGCTTGGCCGTAAAGAACTGATCGATCAATACTATAACGTAGACTTTACCAATCTTTTTTTGATGCACCTGGTACCTTATGAGAGTTTCTATACTAGGGAAGACCAGATGATCGAGAGTGGCGGAGACAACCCGGTGATCGCACTTTATAACGAGCTGGATTTCCGTGTGGAACTGGACAGAGCCAGGGTGGTCAGTGCGGACCATATCGGGGTAGAGCTTGAGTTTATGTATATGCTCTGTACCGCGCAGAAGAAAGCGCTTGACGCCGGAGACAAAGAGGGGATCTGCGAGCTTTTCCAGGTGCAGAGGGCATTTTTGAAAGAGCATCTTCTGGAGTGGGCTCCGATGTTTCTGATCAATGCAAAAAGAGAGTCCCGCACACCGCTCTATCATGATGGGACTGAGCTGACGCTGGAGTTCCTTCTTTCTGACTTTGAGTATATTACTCAGATGCTCTCTGACTACTGTGGCAAGGAGACGGAGAACGCATGAGCCTTCATTTAGAGATCGCTTCCTGTGTACGGGCGACCAGCAAGTTCTCCCAGTGTACCAAGTGTGTGGATGCCTGTCCGGAGTCGATCCGGATCGTGAACAACCTGCCGACCTTTGCAAAAGGTACGGGTGTAGAGGCTGCCGCCTGTATCGGTGCATGTCCGACGGAAGCATTTTCCCTGAGTGACTTTTCGGTAACCGAGTTTTTCTTTACATTTTTGGAATCAAAGGTCAGACTGATCTCTCCCAAGATCAATGTACCGTGTCTTTCCGTACTGAGTGTTGAACATCTGATCGCACTTGCACTGGCAAGTGAAGAGCCGATCACCCTGGATCTGAGCAGCTATGACCCGGAGAGTCAGCTCTTTGATCTGATCGAAGCACGTATCGAAGAGGCGAACTTTGTCCTCTCGAGTATCTCCTTCAGGCAGCTGGAGACCAATATTGATACTCCTCGTCATTCTGAACTACTTTCAGAATTCCCAGCGATTGCAGAGGAGATTCCGGATCAAGTCCGGAATGACGGAGTTTCCAGACGTTCATTTCTTGGCAATGCATCGCTCAAAGGGGTGATGAAGCATAAAAGAGCGTTCGATGAGGCGGTGGAAGCCGAAGAGCTGCGGTCGTTTGAACTGGACAGTTCGGTGATCTCCAAGATCAAAGAGAAGCATCTGCCGGATAAGCGGAAGATACTCTTTACGACACTGAAGCGTATTGATCGCCCCGAAGCGTTTGAGGTCCTTGCGACGGAAGATATCAGCTTTATCTCCCAGAAATATGTCGATGAGAACTGTACGAACTGTCAGATCTGTTACCGCATCTGTCCTACGGGTGCACTCTCAAGCGACAAGAAGTTCTCACTGATCCATTTTGATGCGATGCTGTGTGTGAAGTGTCATCTCTGCCATGATGTGTGTGAACCGGATGCGATCCACCTGCAAAAGGGGTTTGAACTCAAGGAGTTTTTTGAGCCTCAGCAGCGGACATTGGCAACGTTCACCATCAAACGCTGCAACGAGTGCGGAAATCCCTTTACCTATACCGGCGGCGAACAGACCTGTCCGAGATGTCTGGTCGAAGAGGAGGAAGCGATGTTTTTGCATAGTAATGCCAGAAAATTAGGAGTCAGGAATGAGAAGTAAAACATTAAAGTACACATTGCATAACAATGCCTTGATAGGGAGAGCAATGAGTAAGATAAGAGCGTTTCATAGAAACGCCTACCGATACTCCTCGCTCCTCACTCCTAGTTCCTCACTAAACTCGCCGGAGGTGAAACGATGAAGCCGCACGAGATACAACCTGACACGAAATTGTGCACGATCCTCGGATACAATGCACAGACAGGATATACAAGAAAATACTTTAACAAGGTATTGAAAAAGCAGGGGATCAATGCCACTGCGATCGCACTCAATATCAGCGATGAGCACTTTGACTTTACAATGTCCAATGTCGCGCAGTCAAAAGTAGACCGTATGATGATCGAAAGAGAGTTCCGCCAGAAAGCCGTGCAGTACTGTGACAGCTTGAATGCTGCGGCACAAAGAGAGCAGAGGGTGGACTTCATCGAAGTAGAAGAGGGCAGGATCATCGGATACTGCCTGGATGATGAGGTGAATAGTCTCTTTGAAAAGCCGGAGTTCCTGGATGACCAGATACGTTTTGTCGCGAAGATGATGCTGATCGCCAACCGGTGGTACGGTGCGAAGGTCGATGCGGATGAGATACCGCTATTGATAGGGGATTAGATCCCGGTCGGGAATCCACAGAGGATAACGAAAAAATAAGGAGTAAAAATGAGAGATATGGAAGATTTAAGAAAAGAATTTGAAAACTTCAATGAACAGAATTTTAACGGCAACCCCGCATTTTGCCCAGACGGGCAGTGTGCTTCTGATGAGGAGGTTGATCTCAAGGATTACCCTTCCTATACGGAAGCCCTCTATGAGAAGCTGATCGCGCCTTATGAGAGTGGTATCTACATCTCGCGCTGGGATATCAAGGAGATCGCGCTGGCTGCAGGGGATTCCATGGCGATACACCCGCGCAAGCGTATGTTCGAACTCCTGATGAAGTATGCGACCAGTAAGGAAAATATGCAAAAGGTGCTCGATGCACTTGAGAATCATATGGAAGAGAAGATCGGTATCTACACGGAGATGATGACAAGTTTCCCTGCGAGTGCGGAGATCTTTGAGCCAAAGATAGCCAAAGCGCGTAAAACGATGAGGATTTTCCCTCAGATCATCCAAGAGTATTTTGAGTAGGTCTACTCAAATACTTTGATCGTCTTTCACTTTTTTATATGCTTGTCTTCCAAATATAAATAGAGTACAATCAGCACCATATACTTTGAAAGGGATAGCATGCCAAAGATCACAAAAGAGAAAGCCTTAGCATACCATGTCGGTGGGAAGATAGGCATAGCGGCCAAGACTCCTTTCAATACAGAGCATGAGCTCTCCCTGGCCTATACGCCCGGCGTGGCATACCCCTGTCTTGAGATCGAAAAAGATCCATCACTCTCGTTTAAATATACCAACCGCGCCAACCTGGTGGCGGTCATCTCCGACGGTTCGGCAGTATTGGGACTTGGCAATATCGGTCCATTGGCAGGGAAACCTGTCATGGAAGGGAAATCGGTACTGTTTAAAAAGTTTGCCTGTATCGATGCATTTGATATCGAACTGGATGTGCACAGTGTCGATGAGATCGTTGCCGTCTGCAGGGCGATCGCACCGACGTTTGGCGGGATCAACCTCGAAGATATTGCCGTGCCACACTGTTTTGAGATCGAGAAAAAACTGCAGGAGGTACTGGATATCCCGGTCTTCCATGATGACCAGCACGGCACGGCGATCATAACGACGGCGGGACTGATCAACGCGCTTAAGCTGACAGGCAAAAAGGCGGAAGAGATCAAGGTCGTCATCAACGGTGCGGGTGCGGCAGGAATCGCATCGGCGAAGATGTATCAGGCTTTGGGCGTGAGGCATATTATCATGTGTGACTCCAAAGGTGTACTCTCTACACGCAGGAGTGACCTCAATGCATATAAAGCGGCATTTGCGATCGAGACGGAGGCATCAACCCTGGAAGAGGTGATAGCGGGTGCTGATATGTTCCTGGGGCTGAGCAAGGCAGGTGCGCTGAGCAAAGAAATGGTAGCCCAAATGGCACCGGAGCCTATCATCTTCGCATTGGCAAACCCGATCCCGGAAATACTCCCAGAAGAAGTTGTAAAGGTGAGAAATGATGTGATTATGGGAACGGGACGTTCGGACTACCCCAATCAGATCAACAATGTTCTGGGCTTTCCCTTTATCTTCAGGGGAGCGCTGGATGTATGCGCGAAGAGGATCACGGAGAAGATGAAGATGGCTGCTGCGCGTGCACTGGCAACGCTTGCCAAAGCGCCGGCCTCCGAAGATCTAAAAGCGGTGTATCCTAACGCCTCTCTTCTCTACGGGAAAGAATATCTTATCCCTAAGGCCTTCGATAAAGAGGTGCTGGCAGGGGTTGCTTCCGCTGTTGCCAGATGTGCAGTGGAAGAGGGAGTCTCCTCTATAGAGCACTACGACCATGAAGCCTATCAGGCGCAGCTGAGGGCAATGATCTATGAGACAAAAGGGTATGAAAAAGAGAAATAAGTTGGAAGCCTCTTCTTTTCAAAAAGATTAGAAAAGTTTCCCCACTCCCATAAGCAGCAGCGCAGTCAGAAGACCTGCGGCGATGCCTGCAAGCACATCATCCATCATCACCCCGTAGCCGCCTTTCCACTCTCTGTCAATCCAGCCGATCGTAGAGGGTTTCCAGATATCAAAAAGGCGGAATGCCGCAAAACTGAAGACCAGAGCCAGTATCTCTATATAGGGGTAGGAGAGGGTGATCATCGTGGAGTAGGCGATCATCAGAGAGAGCCACATCCCTACCGCCTCGTCGATGACGATATGGCTTTGATCATGTGTTCCTGTTTGTTTTTCATATTTGTTCACCTCAAAGATACCGATGATCGTCACCGCGATCGTGAGCATAAAGAGAGATTCTATCCCCAGATAGTAGATGATCGCCGCACCCACCGGAAGTGCTGCGAGTGATCCGGCCGTGCCGGGTGCTTTCGGGCTGAGTCCTGCGCCGAAAAAAGTTAAAAAAAGCTTTTGTAAAGTCATAGATGATCCTATTGCATAATCTGGAGTGTATTTTATCAAAAACCTGATACATTTTGGTAGCGTAAAAATATTTCTGTAAATTCCAAATCAGCTATGATAAAAAGAAAAAGGAGTCATAGCGATGGAAGTAAAAGAAAATAACAAAGTAGAGTTT
>Ga0265294_10000118_pt1 | contig 88232 bp, 83 predicted proteins | sample MunlanPumphouse3_FD_192504 | JGI IMG/M metagenome (GOLD analysis project Ga0265294, IMG submission 192504) | Groundwater microbial communities from a municipal landfill in Southern Ontario, Canada - Pumphouse #3 | ecosystem: Environmental > Aquatic > Deep subsurface > Groundwater | place...
TCTCCGCACTTTTTTCACCCGGCTTTATTAAAACATCTATTAGATCGAATAATGGAGTATGCATTTCTGACAAATTGGTCAAATCGGACGACCAATAATTCATCTGAAAATTAATATTTGTATGAAAATCTGCATTCCAGGGTGCATTCATCTGCCAGGCCCAAAGTCCTTGCAAATTGGCGGGCATGCCACCGGGACGGGAAGATCCGATCAACAGATAGCGTCCGAACTGAAAATATGTGGATACTAACCCGAGATCTGGTTGACCTGTTTTACGGGCCATTTGTAATCGTTCATTGGTGGGTAAGGATTCTATTTCTTCGGAAATGGGACCGAAATCTAAATCGACGCGTTCAAAATATTTACGATGATCGGTAATATGGTCGGATTTAATCTTGTCAAATGGTTTATTGATGACGTTTGCTATTGTTGTGGCACATTTCTTTTTGGGGTCTTCCGAAAATTGTGTAATCCCTTTGGCGAGATTCTTCAATCCTGGATAATTTGTTGCTCCTGCAATATATAGCGTTAGTGTATTGGCATCTTTTACTTTCAAAAGTTGCTCATGGGTGGGGTTTTCAACGACTTTTACCTGACCGCCTTCTGCTTGGACTTTTACCTGTGCGGCAAAGCTTATTCCGCGGGGATTTCCTTCATTGTCTTTAGTGGATATGCGTCCGCTCAATAAGAGTCCGTCATCTCCTAATCTTTCGGTTTTTGAATCTTGGGCTCTTTTTAATGTCAATGAGAGATTGATTTTATTTTCCTTGTCGGCGGATATATGTACAACGATGACATTGTCTGGTGCTGACACGAAATATTGACGGGTATAGACTACTCCGTTTGATGTGTATTTTACGGTCGAGATAGCGGTTGATAGATCGAGACTTCTCACATAATCATGGGCGGTAAGCTCGGGTGTGTCGAACCATAGTTCTCCTAACGATTGATAGGACTTTATTCTTTTGGGGTTTCCCATCATCGTGGCTTCGGCGAGTTTGACTGCTTCATTATTTTTATCTTCGAACAGCAATCGCTGTACTTCGGGTAGGACTTTGCTGCCTTCGGGATTGTTGGGGTCCAAAATATATCCATCCCATAAAGTGTTTTCATTTAATTGGATTCGTTCATCGGCGACTCCTCCAAAGACCATTGCTCCCAATGTGCCGTTGCCAAGTGGTAGGGCTTCTTCCCATACCTTGGCGGACTCTCGGTACCACAATACATTTTTTGTGTTTTCGGGTTTTTCTCCTTTTCCAAAGAATTTCGCACGGTCTACCCAACGGGCATCAATGGGCGAATTCCGCTCACTAGCGCTTTGTTGGGGGACTTTATTTTGTACATCGGCATAAATTACTATTGTTCCAAAATAAACAGTTAAAAGGAATCGGATTATTGAATTATTCATCTCAAATTATGTTTAGACTTATTTTAGTTATACGGTTTTACTGACAACGGTTTTACTGACAACGGTTTTACTGACAAATGAACATAATTAATGGCTCGCTTGGCGTTATTGACGTGACAAATAATCGCGCCCCACCACCAATGAATGAAATTAATGGTTCGCTTGGTGACTGACATTATTCAAAAACTAGCAAACTGTTGATCAAGAAAAGCTATTCTCTCGGTTAACCAGGTTTTCATTTGTTCAATTAACTCTTGATATGAGGCATTCATGGTGACGGGTTTAGCTGTTGCGATCTTGAAATTCTCTTGCTGTGATTTGGTCAACTTGGTACTCTTATCATCAATATAATTGACTATATCTGCTACTTGTGGTTTCATCTCTTTCCAACGGGCGACATATTGTTTCCTAAATTCTGGTACTTCCATGAATCTGTTAAAAAACTTACTGCCGGTCATCGTATTGGAATTCCCACGATAAAAAAGTAGGTCTTTCTTCACAAAGTATTTGTTGCTTTCATTATATCCAAAGGCCCAGTCAAAATCCCACAAGGGGCCCCACTTAATGGGACTGCCGACGTCTTTGTAACAAAAGGTGCTCTTGGGATGAAAGAGTTCTTGATTGCGGACAATCTCGTTGATTAACATATAGTCTATCAATGATTTAATATCGCAATATTGTGTAAAGCTTTCATTGGGGAAGCTCGACTCAAACAGTGAATTCTCAAATGCCTGAAATGCTTCTTTGATATAGGTCATGCCGACTTCGCTTTCTAAATCGGGACCAATAACCATCACGGGGAGATTCAAATAATTGCTTCTGAATTTATAGTCTTCGTCATAGTACTGATCTAACTCGACTAAAAATCCATTATTCTTATCTACATTTACGCGTCCTTCGCCTATCTCATTTTGTTCGGTGAGCTGATAGTTTCCTCTGTATGTGCCATTGATAAAGAGCTCTACATGGATCGACGAGTGATTGTACTGTAAACCAAATCGATTGCCTAACTCAAAAGCTATGTCGTTCATCAAAAGGGTTGGGTCTTGATAGTTGGCAAGGAGTACCCACTTTTTTGCGGCTGGGAGACCAAACATGGATGTCTTACTGGGAAAATCTATACGATAGGGCTTCTTGGGCATCGACCATGTACTGTTGCCGCGACCGCGAATGGATATACTTGCATTGCTCTTTTCCCAATTCTCGTTCCCGGTATTTACAAGGTTTAGGGTTGAGGGTAGTTTTACCGTTTTCTCTATGACCTCTAATCCGCCTTCAATATCTACGCTGATGACGGGTAGCCCTGTGAACATGGGACCTTTACCAATGACTTTATAGTTGACTGAGGTGCCGTCTTCGGCGACTACAGTATAGGTTAGCTCGTTCAGAAATGAATTAGGGGTTTGACCGCTTTCCTGAATCTTATCAGCTACATAGACTGTTCCTACGGCATCAAAATTGGCTGTGAGACTTTTTACATTGGGAATCCAGTCTGTGGTTCTGAGCGTAATCGTAAACATGTAATTATCGACTACTCCTACGATATCGTTTTTTATATTGTTGATCGATGCAGGAATGACGAACGAATTAAATCTTTTCGTGGAACTCTTAACTCTGCCTGGTTGTGTTACTTCTATGGTTGCATCAATCTTGTCATCTGCACTTAAACGAACGACGGTACTTCTTGATTCTAATGAGGGGTTTTGTGCTACGGATATACGAAGGGTCTTTTCTTCTATCTCAACACTGCACCATTCTGCATCTGACGCTGGTACTGTGGCGCTGACTATACTGGCGTTGGTCTCGAACGAAATAAGTTTGTTTTGCTTTTCTGAGTTTTCAAAAAGAACGGTACTACTTTCGGGTAACAGGAATATTTCTTCTATACTTTCTTTACATGAATGCACAAAAAGTGTAATCAGGACCAAAACAAGGTAATAATAAGTTTGTCTCTTCATTGATATCTTAATTATAAATTAAAACATAGATTCTTAATGAGACAAATTTATAACGTTTAATCGATATTGCAAATTTTATTTAATTTCCATCAAATTGTTACTTGACAATAATTAACGGTTTCGGTTTACTTCTTATGAAATCAGAGGAATACATTGCACCATATATTTGCCGACGAGCAAGTGCACCAGTTTAAAATGTCCGGTAATATCGGCAACAGTAATCATGTTTGTTCACCTAACCATTATAATAATCTAAGGAAGGTGTTTTTTGGTTTGTTAGTCTTTCACGTCGCCAAAAAGCATGGCGTACGTTTTGTTTGATTACGAAAATAGGCTTTTAGTGAGGAGTATCGCGGAAACAGACAAGAGTTGTTTATTTATTTTTAGTCTGAAATTTAAATTGATTATTATAGGTCGCAAAGAAACAAAAAAAAATAATGATCAAATGTTCAAAATAATTTGACAATTATGAACATATGTTCAAATTAATACATACCTTTGGAGTATCAATTTCACTTATTCTAAAAACAAATATATGTCACGTCCAAAACAAAGTAGAAAAATTGTATCTCCTCCTTTAATGTCAGGATTCAAACCTTTTGGTGTTCCACGCTCAATGATCGATAAAGTTATCCTGCATTATGACGAATATGAGTCAATCCGATTATTGGACTATAAAGGGTTACTTCAAGAGGAGGCCGCTGAAAAAATGAATGTGTCTCGCCCTACGCTTACCCGTATTTATACAAATGCCCGTAAAACAATAGCTCAGGCATTTGTAGAAGGAAAAATGATAGTAATTGAAGGAGGAAATGTTGATTTTGGACGAGATTGGTATCGTTGCCTAAAATGCTACAAATTAATCGACGGTATTGAAAATCATACCCCTTGCAAGAACTGCACCAGCTATGGAAATGAAGAACTTGCCCCAATAATTTAATGATTTATTTACTTCTTTAAATTCAAAATGAAAATTATAGTACTATCGGACAATAGAACTTTAGCTTCGGATTTTGAAAGCGAACACGGTTTGTGTATCTATATCGAAACAGATCGTTATAAATGTTTGCTCGATACGGGAGCTTCCGATGTATTTATACGTAATGCCCATAAAATGAATCTTGATTTAAGGGAGGTGGACTATGTGTTTATATCTCACGGACATGCAGACCATATTGGCGGACTGTCTGCGTTTTTAAAAATAAACAATAAAGCGAAGATTATAGTATCACCATCCGCATTAAATCAAGAATTTTACTCGAAAAGGGTTGGGTTACGCAAAATAAGCGTCGATATAAATTTTGACGTAGTAAAAGACCGTCTGATACGGTTGGAAAACGAAGCTTATTTTGAAAACGAAATTCATGTTTTTAAAAACGAGATTAATAAATACTCGATGCCACAAGGCAATCGAAATCTTTTTAAAGATAAGGGAAAAGGAATGGAAAGCGATGATTTCGACCATGAGTTGATTGTAACATTTGGTAATGATAATTTATTTGTATATACAGGGTGCGGACACAAAGGTTTATTGAATATATTAGAAAGTGTAAAAGCAGCTTCTGCATCTCGAATAAGTTATGTAATGGGTGGTTTTCATTTACTGGACGCTCAAAGCAACTCCGTTTATGAATCGGAAACAGAAATAGAGGATTTAGCCGGGACACTCAACAACGATTTTCCTCATACTAATTTCATTACCGGACACTGTACAGGCGAACAGGCATTCCATTTATTAAAAAAGACTTTGGGATTAAAACTCATACAATTTTATACATCATACAAATTAAAAATTTAAAACAAAAAAAATGAAAATTGCTATTCCATCCGAAGGGAACACTTTAGACGCACAAATTGACAGCCGCTTTGGCCGATGTGCTTTTTTTGCTATTTATGATACAGATACCAGAAAAACTGATTTTTTTCCGAATTCAGCAAAAGACTCCTCTGAAGGAGCAGGACCGGCAGCCGTCAAATTTATAGCTTCAAAGGGAGTAAAAACGATTGTGGCAGCTGAATTTGGAGGTAAAGTCAAACCGTTGCTTGATAAACTTCAAATTGAAATGATAAATGAAAATGGAAAAAACATTTCGAAAATCATTCAACAGTTTTGAATAAAAGCAACGAAGAAATTAATAATATTAAATAAGCCGTCTAAAACGGAATTTTTATAAAAACAATTTTAACAAAGGAGGTTATTATGCCAAGATTTAATCAAAACGGGCCAATTGGAAACGGGCCAATGACAGGTCGCAAAATGGGCAAATGCACTAATTTTGGTGCAAGTAAAAAAAGTTCTTCCGAAGAAATAGAACTTGAAAATTCAAACATGACCGGAATGGGACGTGGTATGGGAAAAGGTTTAGGACGTGGCCAATGTGGAAAAGGCTTAGGTATGGGGCGTGGAAATCGCAATAGTAATAGAAATTAAACGTCGTAATTTTAATAACGTTCACCCAACATGGATTTGTAAATGCGTGTATGTGTAATCATTGATAAAAAAATCAGCAATCATACATAACACATACACGCAATTATTTAACAAAAAAAATGACAAAAAAATGACAAAAAAAATTGCCATCCCAATTGAAAACGGGAAATTATGTGCACACTTTGGACATTGCGAGTATTTTGCAATTGCCACAGTACAAAACAACCAGATTATAGAGATAATAGAAAAAATACCCCCCGCACATGAACCCGGTATATATCCGCAATGGATTACTTCGTTTAATGTTACTGATGTGATTGCCGGAGGTATGGGACAAGAAGCTATTAAATTGTTTAATCAACAAAATATCAATGTATTTGTAGGAGCTCCCATCAAAGGAGAAAAAGAGATTGTAGAAAAATTTTTAGCAAATGAACTTTCCCTCAATGCAAACTACTGCAACCACGATGAAAATGACCATCAAAACTGCAGCCATTAAGATAAAAATCAGGATAACTAATTATAAATAATAATACGAGTATGGAGTTAGAGCTGACAGCGGTAGCTTTGATTAGTAGCAGTGTAGGGTGATTCCGAAGATGCACAAGAAAACAAAAGCAAGCGAATCTATTACTCAAATATTGTTTATACTCATAGGTATTTCAATTATTTTTCTTATAAAACAATTCAAATAAACTCAAAGATGAAAATTGCAATTGCAAGCGGTAAAGGCGGTACAGGTAAAACGTTTATTTCTACTAATCTTTTTAATGTATTACAAAAAAAAATTAATATTTCTCTGGTGGATTGTGATGCAGAAGAGCCTAACGATAGGGAATTTTTCACAGGGGGTGTGTTACATCACACTCACATAGTTACCCAAAAAATTCCTGTAATTAAAAAGGAAAAATGCACCTATTGCGGAAAATGTGAGAAGTACTGTAACTACAATGCATTTTTTTTTCTTAAAGAAATGAAAATGATTAAAGTGTTGGACGAACTTTGTCATGGATGCGGAGCCTGTTCTGTTGCTTGCGAATACGGAGCCATATCCGAGAAAGATGATGTGTTAGGTTATGTCAACAGATATACTTTCGACACAAACAGTGCGCTTATTGAGGCAAGAGTGAAAGTAGGAGTTTATTCTCCTGTAAATGTTATTAAGGCTGCGATTAAAGAAACTGACGGTTTTGATTTGGTTTTATTCGACGCGCCACCGGGTACTGCCTGCCCCTTTATCCAAACGGTAGCAAAGGCGGATTATGTGGTTTTGGTAACAGAACCTACCCCTTTTGGACTTAGCGATTTAAAACAATCGGTAGACACATTGAAAAGTATGAACAAATCGTATGGCGTAATTATTAACAGAGCAGGTTTAGGAAATAACGATATATACGACTACATAGAACAGGAGAATATTCCGCTATTAATGAGTGTGCCGTTTGATAAGAAAATAGCCGCCATATACTCAAATGGAGAATTATTAACCAACCTCTACACTGATTGGGCTGCAAAATTTAATCAGTTGTACCACATTATTGAAGAAAATTATGGAAATAGCAATAATTAGCGGAAAAGGCGGAACAGGAAAAAGCAGCATCAGTGCTGCATTTGCCACACTGCAAAACGAAATTGTGTTAGCCGACTGTGATGTAGATGCAGCTAATCTTTATCTGTTGTTCAATCCAGTTTGTGATGAAGAGTACATGTTTATTTCGGGACAAAAAACTGTTATAAATCAAGATAAATGTACAGCTTGCGGACTGTGTATTGAATACTGCCGGTTTGATGCCATAATTGAAAAAGAGAATAAGGTTTGCGTTGTTGAAACCTTGTGCGATGGGTGTTTATTATGCTCGCGTGTTTGTCCGTATGAGGCTATAGATATTGTTGATGAAGACAAAAGCCGCATGTATGCAGGATATTTTCAAAACGGCAGGATGGTTTACGGACGGCTTGCACCCGGAGAGGAGAACTCGGGCAAGTTGGTCAATAAGGTTCGTGAAAAAGCAAAACAAATTGCAAAAGAGTCTGGAATCAAAAATATTATAATTGATGGACCGCCGGGAATCGGATGCTCTGTAATAAGCACTATTACCGGTGTTGATGCTGTTGTGGTTGTAACTGAACCAACTCTGTCAGGGCTTCACGATTTAAAACGTACACTCGAAGTTACCGCAGGTTTTAAATTACAAACGAGTGTCATTATTAATAAATTCGATATTAATACGGAAATAGCTTCCAAAATTGAGGACTATTGCAATCAAAACAGCATAAAAGTTATGGGTAAGTTGCCTTTTGACCCACTTATTGTCGAAGCCATGGTTAATTGTAAGTCTATTACAGATTATGCCCCCGATTCGAAAATAAGTAACTTAATTAGAAAAACTTACTCAAAAATCATTGCCGTTTAATTTTATAGATAAAATGAATAATCAACATCAAATTGTTAAAACAAAATTGCCGGATATACAAAAAATTATCATGGTTACATCTGGTAAAGGCGGAGTAGGAAAATCTACTGTTGCCTCGGGTCTTGCTCTTACATTAGCCCGTGAAGGATATTCTGTCGGTCTTTTAGATGCCGATATCTTTGGGCCGTCTATTCCTACATTGTTCAAAATTAAAGATGAGGAAAGGCTAACAGTAATGGAGAAAAACGGAAAACAAATCATGGAGCCATTTAACCGGTTCGGGATCAAAATTATGTCTATCGGATTTTTCATCGACGAAAAGCAAGCAGTCATTTGGAGAGGTCCTATGGTAACTAATGCTGTTAAGCAACTTTTAATTGAAACAGAATGGGGAGAACTCGATTATTTAATCATTGACACTCCTCCGGGAACGGGAGATGTATTGATAACACTCTTACAAAGCTTTTATGTTTCCGGAGCCATCGTTGTAACCACCCCTCAACAAATGGCGCTTGCCGATGTGCAAAAAGCCATAAACATGCTTCAGGATAATCATATTGGAACACCCATATTGGGCGTTGTAGAAAACATGTCCTGGTTTACTCCTACCATGCATCCGCAAGAAAAATTTTTTATCTTCGGGGAAGGAGGTGCCCAAAAGTTATCAGAAAATTTCAACATTCCTGTTTTAACACAAATCCCAATTAATGAGCTAATCTGTCAGGGTGCAGACAAAGGAAATTTGAAAGTTATATTTGAAGATTTAAATATCAAATTGGCATTCAAAAGATTGGTTGATGCGGTTATAAATCATAAGAAATAATTTAATGTCTTGGCCGTATCTTAAAGATATGCATAATTTTAATGGAATAAATTAACTTAGTTATCTATGATTTGTTTTGGACCCATACCCTCACGACGTTTAGGAAAAAGTCTTGGGGTTAATAATATCCCCAATCAAAAAATTTGCTCTTACTCTTGCGTTTATTGTCAGATAGGTGCAAGGCAACGTTTTAGCTATGAAAGAATGGCTATGTACAAACCCGAAGAAATTCGTGAGGAGGTGGCGAAACATCTAAATAAGCTTAAAGCCGACAATAAGCCCGACTTTATAACTTTTGTTGCAAATGGAGAGCCCACTCTCGATATTAATCTGGGCGAATCCATACTGCTGCTCAAAGAGTTTAATATTCCAATTGCTGTTATAACAAATGGCACCTTACTGGACAATGCTCAGGTACGAGATGAGCTAATGGAGGCCGACTGGGTATCAATTAAAATTGATGCTGCCGAAGAAAGCATTTGGAGTAAGATTAATAGGCCTCACCATAGCCTTAATTTCGATGATATTTGTGAGGGTAAAAGGCTTTTTGCAAAACAATTTCAGGGTATACTGGTGTCAGAAACCATGCTAATTGATGACATTAATGATAATGGCTTTAGCGTTGAGTGTACTGCGTATAATGTGTTTTTAACCAATCCATCCAAAGCATATATTTCAATACCTACGCGTCCACCTGCTATATCTGGTATAAAACCTGCATCGCCCGAGGCTGTAAATACTGCTTACCATATTTTTACTCATCAAGGGTTAAATACTGAACTTATTCTTGGTTTTGAGGGAACAAACACAGGTTATACTGGCAATGCTAAAGACGATATTCTTAACATTTGTTCCGTGCATCCCATTAGAGAGGATACAATGCGAGAACTTCTACATAAAGATAATGCGAATAGTTCAGTTTTAAATGAATTGCTCGAAAGTAAACAGGTTATAGAACTGGAATACGATTCGTTAAAATTTTACTTAAGAAATAGATAGAGGTCATGAAATCAAAAGTTTTAATTTACGGGTCGCCATTGCTACGCAAGCATTCTAATATGCTTGAGGAGGCTCAACAGCAGCTGTTTCAGAATCTATACGACACCCTCGATATGGAGGGTGGTATAGGATTAGCTGCACCCCAAATTGGGGTACTCAAGCGTGTCTTTATTATTAATACTGAACCCATAGCCAAGTATGATATCTCTGTTGAGAACTTTAGGCGCTTGGTTATTAATCCTGAAATTGTTGACTTTAGCAACGAGACATCTATGTATAACGAAGGTTGTTTAAGCATTCCTGAAGTGTATGAGCAGATTAAGCGACCCAATACTCTTAGAGTTAAGTACTTCGACGAACATTTTAATCATGTCGATAGGGATATAAGTGGCATTGAGGCTCGCATTTTTCAGCATGAATACGATCATCTGGAAGGTATTCTTTTTATAGATCATATTAATTCTTTTCGTAAAGCAATAATAATTAATAAGTTAAAGAGAATTCAGCGTATTGGAAAATTAATGAAAAACCATTGGTAGAAATGAATAAATTTGTAAAATTTTGTAAGGATAAGGCAAAGCTGAATTTAACCATCGATATCATCTTATTTTTTCTGTTGATGACTATGGCTGGGCTTGGCTTTCTTATCAAATACACTCTTCTTTCGGGCGAAAAACGTAATGCTATTTATGGCAATAATGTAAATCTGGAATTGTTGGGTATGGATCGGCATCAGTGGGGTACAGTTCACCTTATAGTAAGCATTGTCTTTGTTATTTTTACAGTATTGCACATTATTTTTCACTGGAAAATGATTGTTGCTTTCTTTAAAAAATTAATACCCAACCAAATAATTAGAGTGCTTTTTAGTATCTTTATTTCGGTAGTAGGACTGTTTCTTTTTGTATTTGGCTTCGTTGTAAATCCTGAACAAGTGAAACATAACAATTTGTACCATAATCGAACGGTTAGCACATCTAACACTTCACTCCAAACAAATATGGACGATTTCACCTTTACTGAAAATAAAGCATTTACAACTATTAAAAAAAACAAAGATGTTAGAAAAACTCCTGAAGATCATTCCAAACAGGGGGAAAAACAACACAAAAATCATATATATATTGAGGAATATGAAGTTTTGGGTAGCCAAAGCATTAGTTATGTGTCTGACAAATATAGAGTTTCGGGCATATATATTTGTAATGAACTTGGAATTCCAACCCATTATCAATCGGAGAAATTAGGAAGATTGCGAAAAAAATATAATTTTAGCATGTCAGATGTGAGCCGAGCTATTGTCAAGTATAAAAATATCAAGAATCAATAATATCAAAGCTAAAAAGTATATTTGTATAAAATAGCTTCTCATTTTATACAAGAATAATTTAAAAACAAAACAGAAATAATATGATAATTCAACACAAAATTGAAAATAATAAACAGGGGAGTTTTTTTATCGAACAAAACGGGAATCAAATAGCTGAACTTGATTATGATTTAAAAAATAAAATATTAAATGCTTACCACACAAGCGTTAGACCTGAATTAGAGGGGCAAGGAATTGCCGGAAAACTTTTTGATGAATTGGTAAAATACGCACGTGAAAATGAATATAAAATAATTCCTTCGTGTTCATATATATTGGCAAAATTTAAACGTAATCCTGAAAAATTTACCGATATATGGTATCGCACAGACGATGAACCTACTGGTGATGCCTGTGGTATAAAACCCAAATAACCATATTTTGAATTGATATAAGAAAAATACGTAAACACTTATTCCAAAACTTCAAAAAAGAACGAAGTAACTATTATTAACCGAAATAGAAATTATGCTTGTAGAATTACTGCCGTAATTGCTTACCTTTCTTGACAAAATTAAGAACTTTATAGAACTTTTTTCTAAATTCTAAGCTTTTTATGATAACAAACAAATATAAGTTCAGGGTGGCTTATTCGGATACTGACAGAATGGGAACAGTTCATCATTCCAACTATGTCAAGTATTATGAAAAAGCAAGATGGGAACTCCTGCGAAAGATAGGAGTTCCTTATCATACAATAGAGGATGCAGGAATAATGTGTCCTGTTATTACTATGAAATTTAAATTTATTAAAACAACACAATATGATGAACTTCTTACAGTCGTTACAACCCTGAAAGCCATTAAGGGCGTACGCATCTGGTTTACATATCGGCTTTATAATGAAAAAAACGAATTAATAAACCAAGCAGAAACAGAACTTGCATTTGTAAGGTTAAATAATTGGAAACCATGCGCTCCACCTCCTTTTTTATTAAATGCCATTGAAAGAATCATAATGACAGAAAAATAGGATAAATAGACCAGGACATTTACCAATCAACAGGTTCCTTGCCTTTCGAAACAAGATATTCGTTGGCTTTACTGAAATGTTGGTTTCCAAAAAATCCTCGGTAGGCCGACAATGGTGATGGATGGGGCGACTTCAATACGAGATGTTTTCGTGGATCAATTTTTTCTCCTTTTTTCTGTGCATAAGCACCCCATAACATAAAAACTATGTTTTCGCGCTCGTTTGCAAGGTGCTGGATTGCAGCATCGGTAAATTCTTCCCAACCTTTGTTCTGATGGGATCCGGCTTTGTGTGCTCTTACAGTAAGGGTGGCATTTAATAAAAATATGCCTTGCTCACTCCAGCGCTCTAAATTCCCTGATTTGGGAGTATCAATTCCCAAATCATCTTTAATTTCTTTGTAAATATTTACCAATGAGGGTGGTATAGCAACTTCATCATTGACGGAAAAGCATAGTCCATGGGCTTGACCTGGTTCATGATAGGGGTCTTGGCCGACAATTACTACTTTTACTTCGTCAAATGGACATTTGTTGAAGGCATTGAATATGTGTTTTGCCGGTGGATAAACCTTTTGTGTTGAATATTCGTTGCGAACAAAATCGGTAAGTTTTACAAAATATGACTTATCGAATTCATCCTGCAAATGTTGTTTCCAACCATCTTCAATTTGAACATCCATATAATCACATATTTTAAATCAAATAAATTTGATTCTGTTTGGCTTTTTCAATCATATCCTGTGGCCATAAACTTGCTTGAATTTCACCGATATGGGCTTTGCGAAGATAGAACATGCATAATCGGGACTGACCAATTCCACCTCCCATAGTAAGTGGTAATTCATTATTCAACAGTCGTTTATGAAAATACAATGAAGTTCTACTTTCTTGATCTCTGATCTTTAATTGACGTTTTAGAGATTCAGGATTTACTCTTATACCCATTGATGATAATTCCATTGCTTGATTTAAAACGGGATTCCATACAAGTAAATCACCATTTAGTCCTGAATATCCATCTTCATTAATCGTACTCCAATCATCGTAATCCGGTGAACGACCGTCATGCAATTCACCATTAGACAGTTTGTCTCCAATTCCAATAATAAAAACTGCACCAGCTTCTTTTGTGATTGCATCTTCACGTTCTTTTGGATTGAGTGTGGGATATTTTTGCAACAATTCTTCGGAATGAATAAACGTTATTTCTTTAGGTAATTGGGGCTTTATTTGTGGAAATATCTCATATACAAGATATTCTGTTCTGAGCATTGATGCATAAATTCTGCAAACAATCTCTTTTAGATAATCCAGGTTTCTGTTGGAGTCATTAATAACTAATTCCCAATCCCATTGATCTACATACAACGAATGTAAATTATCTAGTTCTTCGTCGGCTCTGATAGCATTCATATCGGTATAAATACCATAGCCTTCTTCAATCTCATATTCAGCAAGGGTCAATCGCTTCCATTTTGCAAGGGAATGCACGATTTCTGCAACTTTGTTATTCATGTCTTTGATTGGGAAATTAACAGCTCGCTCAACGCCATTCAGGTCGTCATTTATTCCTGTTCCCCTTTCTACAAATAATGGTGCTGTCACTCTTCTTAAACGGAGTTCCGATGACAGGTTTTGTTGAAAAAAGTCTTTAATACTTTTTATACCCCACTCTGTCTGTTTCAAGTTCAGTAAAGGTGTATAGCCCTGAGGAATATATAATTTTGACATAATATTTATACTAATTATGATTTTATGAAACACAAAGATATAATAAACATTTCAATTCGTCAATAATACAATTATTTTTCCAACATTATGATAAATATTTAGTTGACTTTAACGTTATTATATCGTTTATCAACATTCTAAAGTTAACTGCTTGGAGTCTTTGCGTCATTTCTGAAAGTCGGAAGGTTCCAGTGATTACGAAGTGCCAACATGCGCAAAGTAAAACAAACAATCATCGCAATAATTGATATCCAATCTCTGGTTAACCAATTGAAATGATCACCCAAAACGACTATCAAAGCGCCTATCAAAGCCGCAGATGCATAAACTTCCTTTTCTAATATCACGGGTATTCGGGTGAGCAAGATATCACACGTATGATGCCTCCTCCAAAGGCTACTGTAAACGCTACTGCACATATACCAAACAAATCAAGACCGCGCTCTTTTGCTGCAGTTGCACCGCTTATGGCAAAAGCAAAAGTACCACCTAATTCAAGAAAATAGTAAAACGTATGAAACGTAATATCCATCATTGTAAATAGTTTACTGTTTTTATTTAAACCATACTGAAGCAGCTGTCATCATAGCTTGCAAACCGGTTTTTAATGTGGGATGAATAATGGGGGCATATCTTGGTGAATGATTACTTGGAATGGAATTTATATTATTATTCTTTTTTGCTTCTAAATATAATTCGGGATCGGTTCCTCCTACAAACCAAAAAACATAGGGTACGTTCCAATTTCTACCGAAAATACTGAAATCTTCACTGGCTGATGCTGGCTGGGTCTCATAGGCTTTATCACCAAACTGTGCATGAAATGCTTCGGCTAATTTTCCAGTTGCAACTACATCATTTTCTGTTAATGGATAACTGTCTAATTCTGTAAATTCGGGTTCTCGGGGGGCATTTGAAGCTGAGCATTCTGCACAACAAATACGTTTCACGGATTTCAATATGTGCTCCTTAACTCCTTCGTTAAAAGTACGAATGTTTAACTTTAATGTGGCGTCTTCTGGAATAATATTTTCTTTGGTACCTGCCTGCAATGATCCTACTGTCAATACGGCTGTTTCCGTAGGTGAGACCTCGCGCGATACTATGGTTTGTAAACGCATTACTGTTGCTGATGCCATTACAACTGGATCAATGGATGTCTGAGGTGAAGATCCGTGGGCGCCTCTGCCAAAAAGCTTAACCTTGAGACTGTTACTGGCAGAAAGGATAGGACCTCCACGATAGCATACTGTTCCGGCTTCACCGACCATAACGTGCTGACCTAAAATGATATCGGGCTTCGGAAATCGATCGATCATTCCGTCGTCTATCATACTTTGTGCTCCACGACCGACTTCTTCTCCTGGCTGAAACACTACCATTAATGTTCCTTTCCACAGGTCTTTGTGCTCGGAAAATAATCTTGATGCACCCATCAACCATGTTACATGTAAATCATGACCGCACACATGGGATACTCCGACTTCCAACCCTTCTTCGTCTCGGGAAATTTTAGTGCTGGCGTATGGCAAACCGGTTGTTTCAGCTACCGGAAGGGCATCCATATCGGCACGAAGCATAACTACTGGTCCTTCTCCATTCTGCATCAATCCAACAACGCCATTTGCTCCTACATTGGTGGTAACGTCGTATCGGTACTTGGTTAAATAATCGGAGGCGATTTTTGCTGTTCGGGTCTCTTGCATCGATAATTCGGGATTTCGATGGAGGTCTTTATATATCTCTTCTAATTCGGGGAGAAGCTTCTCTATATTATTGTCCAACTTTTGAATGATTGATTTAATTTGATGGGTATCCATAATCTAATATTTTTGAAATTGATTCGAATATAAACATGAAACATAAAGCTAAATAAAAACACTTTTAACGATTAAAGGTTTACTAATTATTAAAATATGTTGATTTACAATGATTATGAGATACTTCAAAACAGAATATTAAAAAATATATAAAACAATAAAAACCGCTCGTTTTTAATCCACGAGCGGTTTTTGCTAAATGACTTTTATTAGAGGTTGTTTATATTAATAGATATTCCGGCATAATATTGTGCTCCGTAAACTGGTGCGTAGATAAAGGCTGCATCGTCTAAATATTTTTTATTTTGTATGTAACTGAAAATATTCTTGCCGCCTGCATACAATCGAACATTCCCGAATATTCTTGAAACACTTACATTAAATGTCATATACGGATCTGTTTGCATGATTTTCGATTTGCTCGCATCTTCACTCATATAATCGATAAACATTTTTCCTTGATATAAGCCGTAAACAGAAAAATTCCATGTTCGTGGGGCATATTCAATCTTTAAACTTCCGGTAGTGGTCGGAAAACGGGGTATGTATTTACTATTGTTCTCATATTGTGTTCCTGCCCAATCTTGACGTACCTTTTTATATTCGCCGCTATTAACTCCAAAATCAGCGCCAATATTTAGACTTTTCAAAAGATTTACAAGTATCATCATCTCAATTCCTTTAACAACGGCATCGTCAATATTACGCCATTGATAGGTGTAGCCGATATTTTTTACTTTTTCGTTGGCATCGGTAAAATCAATTTTATCTTTGAGGTAGGTGTAGAATATGTTTGCACTTATTTGAATTTGATGTCCGTAATAATCGGCAGAAAAGTTTGTACTACGTGATGTTTCGGCTTTCAAATCGGATGATTTCCACACGCGGGGTGAACCGCTGCATAAATGCAAATCTTCCGAGAAACCGTAGGGAGCACGAAAACCAGTTCCCATATTTGCTCTGAGTGTAATATGCTCACTAAGATTATGCTTTATTGCTAACCGTGGATTAATACTTGTTTGGTCGAAACTGGTTTTTGGAAAGTCTCCATCGAAAATGGTTTTGTCAGATGTGTATTCTTCGCTGGATACATGATGATCTATTCTAATACCTGGGACAATAGTAAAATCTGAAGTAACTCGCCATTCGTCTTGAATAAATGCTCCTATTTCATGTGCATGTTTACGGGCTATGGATTTATATGAATCTCCAAAATAGGGACTGCTTTCATCTACTACTACATACATACCTGATTCGTTTAATCGTGTTAAATAATTTTGTAACCCGAACAACAAATGGTGGTCCCCGACAGTTGTGCCAAGGGTGAGGGTCGAAATAAGTGAATTTTCCTTTGCTAAATAGGGACGCATATCTAACATGTTGGGTGTTTCGTTGTTATGGGTTTCTAAATAGCTGAGCAAATATGAGTCATTAGTGGCTTCTCGATTGTGATTGATGAAAGTATTGGTAAAGTTTAAATCGACTTTTTTATTGATGGTCTTTGCGTAATTGGCTTCGACTTCATAACGATTTGTTGTGATATTTTCTGTTCCATCGGTAAAGGGATTTTTATAGTATTCATCAGTAATAATGCCTCCTTCTCGTTTTTCATTAATGGCCTTGCCACGGAAAACTAATTTATCGTTTCCAAAAAATGGATTGTCTATAAATAAACTTGCTCCTAAATTATGCAGATTTGAGGCTACACGATCGGATATTCCGTCTTTTTTCTTGACTTCTTCGAGTGTGTCTCCTTCTCTGGTTTCATCAATTACCCCATGGTCAATTTTTTGTGCATATATGCTCAATCCAATATTCCCGACTTCATTTCTCATGGATGAAGAGAAATTATATACATTCGATTGAAAATTCCCAAATTGAATATCTGCTGAAATGTGTGGCACGTAGGTGGGTTCTTTAGTAATAATATTAATGGCACCGGCTATAGCACTACTGCCATATAATGCTGATCCGGCTCCTTTTATTACTTCTATTCGATCTACATCACCGGTGCCAATTTGCTCTAATCCATATACACTGGCTAGACCGGAATAGATTGGTTGACCGTTTATTAGTACTTGGGTGTGTTCTGAACCAAGACCTTGCATTCTTACCATGGTAAAATTACAGGATTGACATTGATCTTCTACCCTGATTCCGGGAACGCCTTCTAAAGCTTCAAAAACATTCCACGCATTTTTGTTTTTCAAGGCTTGTGAGGTTACTACTTCTATTCTTATTGGTACGTCTTTTACATAATGTTGGGTTCGCGTTCCGGTAACGACAACCTGATCAAGGTTAAAGACATCGCCAAAAAGCATGGAATCGGTCTTTTGTGCTGATACAATAGAAATTAAGAAACTCATGTAAATGAGTATGATTGTGATTTTTTTCATTGTTTTTTAATCTGTTTTACTTTTAAGGCGCAAAGTAAAACAGAATACTTTGACTCTTCAATCCTTAAAATTGGGGATTTTTTAAGTCGAATATCACTTAAATATGGGATGTATTGACATCCTGAAATAGGTATAATAAATGGATATAGTATTTACTGGTAATTGGTTAAGTGAGATTTTCGGGTAAATAATCGTCAATTTCTATTATTTTTTTGGAAATGGCGTATATAGTTAAACCGGATTGACTGCGGATGCCGGTTTTGAATGTGATATTTTTCCGATGACTGATAACGGTATGTATACTGATGTTTAAAAAATCGGCTATTTCTTTATTTGACTGACCGTTTACTAAACGGGTAAGTACTTCAATTTCACGGTCGGTTAGATTGTCTTCTTCAGTTTTTTTTGATGATAAACACTGATTTTTTTCGACAAGTTTAGAAATTGAATGAATGATTTGTTCTGAAGAATCATATAGGGTAAAGGTAGAGTCAAACAATTGTATGGAATGCTTTTGTAGGAATCCGGTATCAATACCTACAATATTAAGTAATGGATATGATCTGCGTATTTTTTTGATTTCTTTTTCGCGATTCATAATCATCATGCAACTGGTAATGAGCATATTAATAGGCCTGGATTCGAGGGTTACTTTAAGATGGTCTAATGTTTCTACATAGTAAACTCTGCAATCTATTTCGGATTGATATAGAATGGATTGCAATCCTTCGGAAATAATTCTCGAAGTTTCAAAAACAACAATTTGTGAAGAGAATTTATACATTTTGCTCATTTTCTATACTTATGCATGATGGAATCAAAATGGTTTCTTCAATTTGAGAGTGTATGTATAAATCGAATTCAAGTTCATAAAGCGCAAAAAATAGTCGTCGACGCAAATCTAAATCGCCGTTAATTTTTACGTATTTAAGTAGTAAATTCTTTAAATCCTGCAATTTAAGTTCAATGTCAGTGTGGTGGTCGTTGTACTCATTCGATGAGTAGAGCTCCTGAACACTTTTACCTTTTTCTTTTTTAAGTAATGTAATGAAATAGGGAAATGCAACGCTGTCTTCGTAATCTAAATGCTCAATTACTTCGTTAAAATATTCATCGAAAAACTTTTCAAGTAGTTTTAACTCTTTTGCAGGATGATTTTGCTGCAATTGGGTAATATAAGTCCTGATTTGTTGGTATTTATCGGAACGATAATAAACATGGGTGTTTTCTAAAAAATCTATTACTTGTAATAAATCGGTTTTAGAATATGTTTCATTTTCATTTGTTCCGAAACCGTTATATAAATTGGCAATACTGATAAACAGGTTTTCGCTTATTTTGTATTCAGCACTCAACTGGGATACGCTCAAATCAAGTACACTAAAATCAATATTGAAGTGTTGTAACATCAATAGTAACAGGGGATTGTTGTCTATTAAATCTGACAACTTCATAAAGGGTTTCACAGTTGTTTTGGCTGTAAGAAACATATGATTTTGTTTTTTTGATGCAAAAATAGTAAAAACAAGTTGATTATTTAGAACTATTCTAAGTAATATTCTCGATTTATCACTCCATGATGAATTTTTTTGAATCGAAAAATGATAATGTTTATTATCTTTGTTCTAATATCAAAAATTCAAGACTATGAGCACCGAAAATAAATCCATTCACGAATTCGATATGAATTTAATTAGTGAATATTTCTCAAGTATGGAACGACAAGGACCTGGCAGTCCTGAAGTTACGCTAAAGGCTTTGGGCTTTATTGATAATTTAACGGAACAATCACTTATCGCGGATATTGGCTGCGGAACGGGGGGACAAACAATTACGCTGACTCTACATGCACCTGGTAAGATTACAGCAATCGACTTGTTTCCTAAGTTTGTCGATATTTTCAATGATAACATCCAAAAGCTGAATCTGCAAAATAGGGTAAATGGGATTGTCGGAAATATGGAAAATCTTCCTTTTCAACTTGAGGAATTAGATTTGATTTGGTCGGAAGGCGCAATCTACAATATTGGCTTTGAAAAAGGGTTAAATGATTGGTGGAAATTCCTGAAAAAAGGTGGATATATTGCTGTCACAGAAGCATCATGGTTTACGGATGTGCGACCTCAAGAGATTACTGATTTTTGGATGGATGCTTATCCTGAAATAGACACGATTCCGAATAAAGTTGCTCAAATGCAGAAAGCGGGATATATTCCGGTTGCGACTTTTATTCTACCTGAAAATTGTTGGACGGATCATTTTTATGTTCATCAAACTGCTGCTCAAGAAATATTCCTGAAAAAATACGAGGGAAACTTTACTGCCGAAGAGCTAATTAAAAACCAACGACACGAAGAGAGATTATACGACAAGTATAAAGCATTTTACGGTTATGTTTTTTATATCGGAAAGAAATTTTAAATATAAATGAATTACATGAAAACAAAAATACTTCTTGTCTTAGCTCTCATCATTGGAAAACAATGTTATGACAGTGAAAATTTTGGAGCTGCCAAAATATCAGTCGAAACAGGAAAAACGATTTATTGGAACCGCTGACCGGCACATCATTAATATAATTCCGACAATATTAAAAATGTTTAGGTCGCAATTTATTTTTTACAAAATCCAGTATTTTATTGTATTGTATAGCTTCATCCCCGGTTTCAACAAGTTTGAATGTCAAAATATCAACCAACATCTCTCCGGCAAAAAGTATTAAATAGCCTTTATATATGGTATAATATTGGAAAATATCCCAATTCAATTTGAAATGTTTCTCGTAATCCCAATATTTTATTGAATCGTCAGTGAACTCATATACATTAATCATCCCGATACTTTCGTATTTTTCGGCGAATTTTTTTGTTTGTTTAACCTGATTTCGATGTGAGAAAAAGTTTGACTGCCACAAAAGAATTGCATTCAACAGAAAGAGTGCACTAATAAACATGAACACATTATATGGTTCACCATCTTTTCTTACCAATAACCCAACTATTAGTAGTAGAATAGCAGCAATTAGCCAAACCATTATTTTTAATATATAATTTTTCCATAAGTAATTCCATTTTATCTTTTGAGATTCAAGGAATTCTTGCTTTTTAAAAGGTATTTCTATGCGCAATGTTTCCATAGTGTGCAATTTATTAATTTAAAGAGCTTTATGTAAGTACGTTTTATACTAAAGTTTAATACCTAATGTCTGAAATGATGTAATTAAACCTCCAGTTGGCCAATTAAATCTGTTACAGAATTGAAATGATGGCGCTCCAGGTAATTCTCGATTCCTTCTAATATTTTTATAGACACTGTCGGATCAATAAAATTATATGTCCCTATTTCAATGGCTGTTGCACCGGCTAAAATAAATTCTATTGCATCTTGCCAGTTACAAATTCCACCCATTCCGATAATTGGAATTTTGACTGCATGAAATACTTCCCATACCATTCGCAGTGCAATAGGTTTAATACATGGTCCTGATAATCCACCGGTTATCGTGGAAAGTTTGGGAGTTCTTTTCTCTGCATCTATGGCCATACCCAGAAAAGTGTTGACAAGTGACACGGAATCTGCGCCTTCTGACTCTACAGCAAGTGCTATTTCAGATATATCAGTAACATTTGGTGATAATTTTACTATCAGTGTTTTTGGGTATACACTGCGGACTGCCTTAACTACTTCGGCTGCTGATTTACAGGATGTTCCAAAGGCCATACCTCCTTCTTTAACGTTAGGACATGAAATATTGAGTTCAATAGCAGGTACTTTCTCTAAATCTATCAACTTCTCCGTGCAAGCTACATAATCATCTATTGTTGAACCAGATACATTTACAATTATATGGGTTTCAAAGTCTTTAATATTTGGATAGATATGATTGACAAAATAATTTACTCCTTTGTTCTGCAATCCAACTGCATTTAACATACCTGATGCGGTTTCGGCCATCCTGGGATAGGCATTTCCTTCGCGCGGTTCAAGTGTAGTCCCTTTTACAAATATACCTCCAAGACGCTTTAAATCAATAAAGTCACTATATTCTGTTCCATAACCAAAGGTTCCTGATGCGGTCATTACAGGATTTTTTAGTTCGAGATTGTTTATTTTTACATTTAATTGTGCCATAATAGATCTTTTATATTAAAAACGGGACCGTCGGTACAGGTGCAGAGATTTCCTTTTGTGGTTTTTTCGATGCAACATAAACATGCGCCAAACCCGCATGCCATAAGGTTTTCCAACGATACTTCGCATTCAATTTCGTTTTCGCGGGCATACTTTGCGACAGCCATCATCATTGGTTTTGGTCCACATGTATAAATTTGGTCAAAGTGCTGATGATTAAGAATTGTGTGATCTGTTACAAATCCTTGTTCACCTTTTGTTCCATCTTCTGTTGTACAATAAACGGTGCCGATCTCCTCAAAATCATCGAGTTGCAACAGGTCTTGCGAGGAACGTCCTCCAAGCAAAAAGGTGGGATAAAATCCCTTGTCTTTAAGTATTTTGCCTAGAAATAGCATAGGGGCTGTTCCAACTCCGCCGCCAATTAACAGTAATCGACGCTCTAAATCGAGATTACTTGGTATTGTAAATGAATTTCCGAGGGGTAAAATTATGTTTAGCTGATCGTTTTCTTTTGTTTGACAAATATGATGGGTGCCTTCACCAATATCTTGTACCAATAGCCACATTTCGTTCTTTTGTTTATCAAGAAAATTTACTGAAATAGGGCGACGTAAAAAGGTGTTGACTGAATCCTTTACTTCAATTTGTACAAAATTGCCGGGATTCATTTCCGGCAACTGAACATTTGTTACCGGAGTTACTTTTAGTAAATAATTATGGTAATTCAATTGCTCGTTGGATCGAACAATCATGTCTAGCATTTTCTTCATTCCGTAATCTTTGGTATAAATAATATCAATAATGCTTTTTGATTTACAAAGTTAAGGAAAAAAGCTGAATGAACGAAAATCGAACGTGAGTTCGCTTTTTTTTATTTTGTACTTGCCAAATTGGGAATAAATGACTCGAATGTATTATCTGAATAATAAATGATTATCTGTGCGATTTTTTTGTCGGGAATTTTTTCAGACACAAATACGTTATTCTCAGAGGGTTTAGGAATGACTCGTTGTTCTCCTATATTTTTAAATGTATTATCGGGGTGAGGTCCGACACCCGAAGCGTCTGTTTCCGTAGAAAACAAAGTGCGCTCTTTAGGTAGGGTATCTGAATTTACTTCGCTTCTATACATGTTCCCAATGCCATTAAGAAGCCAGTCGGGATTTATATAATCCATATCTGATAGTATTTTCATTACTACATCAAGACTTGGGTTAATTCTTCCATTTAATATATGAGAAATAACTGCTCTGTTTATCTGCAATCTATCTGCAAACTTTGCCGGAGTTTCATTTTCGGCCTCCATTATAGCTTTAATCCGATCCTTGATTTCCATTTGTATAGAATTTTGCGAGTTTACACTTATAATTCACGATACAAATATAAACGATTAACAAAACATTTGCAAATTAATCTCGTATACATTTCTAAACTACATTTGAATATCCACCACAATACATTTGTATTTAGCAACCGGTTAACAACTGTAATCGTCCTACTTTCAGGTATAACTCTATAATTTACATTTATATTATAATACGTTGATATTTTGTGTGTTATGATTTAATATATTCACTTTTTTAACTTTAAATCCTGATCAGAACTTAAATTAAACCGGTTTTATGAAGATCCACTTTAATAATAGATATTAATATGCTAATATTACACGTTTTATATTTTAATATCACCTCATATACAGTAATGTTAAATGCAAAATACACTGCCTGAACTAATGTATATATTCAATGATTCACTTTTGTGATATTAATGTATATAAGTTATTACTACTTTTGTTTATTTATTCAAATGTACATTTGTTATTTTATTGACTTCTGTTCAACTACATTTGACCATGATTTTCAGGTTACATTTGTATTTTCGGCCTACTTGCCAAATGTATTCCTAAGTCTGTAGATATTTTATTTACATCTTTTACCTTAATCCATGAATTTTGTGATTATTTGTACCCCACTAATCGAATAAAATTAAATATGAAACTCTCGACCTAATTAAATATAATATATCTAATTGTACTACAGATACATAAATGCCAAAATATGTGTTTATAAAAATTGATCACATAATTATTTTGTCACCTAAAAACAAAAAACAACTGTATTGCGTTATAAAAAAGTAAACGTGATCATTTATATAATTATGAACAGAAAATTTGCTCTTCAACTCCTATTAATATTTTCACTTATTATGACTACATTTTCACTAAATGCTCAATCGGTAAAAAATCTTTACGATTTCAAAGTAAAAGATATCAATGGAAAAGATTTTGATATGAGTTCTTTGAAAGGTAAAAAAGTGATGATCGTAAATGTTGCATCAAAATGTGGATTCACTCCACAATACAAAGATTTGCAATTGTTATATGAAACATACAAAAACAATAACTTTGTTGTGATTGGTTTTCCCGCAAATAATTTTTTGAAACAAGAACCTGGTACAAACGCTGAAATTCTAGAGTTTTGCACTGAAAATTATGGGGTTACTTTTCCTATGATGTCTAAAATCAGCGTTAAGGGAAAAGATAAAGCTCCTATTTATAAATGGTTGACGACTAAATCTTTGAATGGAAAAATTGATCAGGAAGTGACATGGAATTTTCAGAAGTACCTGATTGATGAATCCGGAAATGTAGTGGAGGTATTTATGCCGAAAGAAAGTCCCCTTAGTAAAAAGATAACGGACTGGATTAAACTTTAATTTATTAGTGCAATATTTTATACATCAGCTCTTTAAGTAATTGACCCGGAGTTGAGGAAGAATTATCAATCCCTTTAGCTTTTGCGTCGTAAGTACGTAAATATGAGATAATTTCTGTTACTTTCATAGCATTATAATTTATTAAACCTGTCATATAGTCCTTTGCAAAAAAGGAATTTCCTATATTTAGGGTTTTCATAACAGATTGTTCATCTTTTCGGGGTAACCAATAGCATTCCAATAAATTACTGAAATAATTAAACATTACAGTTATCGTCACCATAATAGGATTATCTTTTGGATTTCTATCAAAATAATCGATAATCCTATTTACCTGATAGACATCTTTTTGAGCGACAGCTGTGGTCAATTCAAAATTATTGAAATCTTTACTGATTCCTACATTTAATTCAATGAGTTCTGCAGTAATTCTTTTGGTTTTTTGTTCTGATACAGCAACTTCTAATTTCTTTAATTCCTGTATAAGCTTACTTAAATCATTTCCTACATGATCTGCTAATAACACAGCTGATTTTTCATCTATTCCAATACCAAGTTCTCTCAAATATTGAGTAATAAAAGATGGTATTTGATTATCATATAGATGCTTAGACTCAAACACAATGCCGACCTTACTAATATTCTTTACAACAGCTTTGCGTGAGTCAATTTTCCCGTGCATATAAGCAATTACAAGAATAGTTGATGGCATGGGTCTTTTGGCATAAATATCTAATAGGTCAAGCTTATCAAGTAGTTGGGCTTCCTTTACGATGATTAACTGATAATCCGACATCATTGGAAAACGACGCGCTGATGCTATAATATTATTTACATCTGAATCCACACCATAGAAAGTAAGCATATTAAAATCCTTTTCTGCTTCGTTTAAAACAGTTTTCGATAGTGAGTCGATCAATTCGTCAATAAAATAAGATTCTTCGCCCATGAGCAAATAAATGGGCTTAAATTCGCGCTTTTGGATGCTTGCGCGAATTGAATTAAACGTATTTTGAGTAGAAGGGGCTGCCATATATTATTACCAATCAAATCGCAGGTGTTTAACCGTTGATCCATTTTTTATTAATGTTTTAAGTGATTTTACACCTATCATCACATGATCGTTGACAAAATTCTCGGTTACTAACTTATCACTTTCTTCTGTCTTTACTCCGGTTGAGATCATGGGTTGATCGGAAATCAACAAAAGTGCTCCTATGGGAATATGGTTTGCAAATCCACAGGTAAATAAGGTGGCCGTTTCCATATCAACAGCCATAACTCGAATCTTGCGAAGGTAGCTTTTGAATTCGTCATCATATTCCCACACACGTCTGTTTGTCGTATAGACAGTTCCAGTCCAGTAATCACGCTGAAAATCTCTTATATTGGACGAAACAGCTCTCATCAGGCTAAATGCAGGTAAAGATGGAACTTCAGGTGGATAATAATCATTGGAAGTTCCTTCTCCTCTAATAGCTGCGATAGGAAGAATATAATCTCCTATTTGACGGTTTTCCTTCACTGCTCCGCATTTACCGAGGAAAAGAGCTGCAGTGGGTTCAACGGCACTTAATAAATCCATTATGGTTGCGGCATTTGCACTCCCCATTCCAAAATTGATAATGGTAATGTCTTCTGCAGAAGCATTTGGCATGTTACCATCTAACCCAATGATAGGCACATTAAAGTGATTGGCAAATATCTCTACATAATGTTGAAAATTAGTCAATAGTATAAACTTACTAAAATCTTCTAGTTTTCTTTTTGTATATCGTGGAAGCCAATTTTCAACTATTTCTTGTTTAGTTTTCATTTATACATTAATTTTGTCATTGCTCTCGTGATTAAACAAAGATACAATATGTACGATTTAAATTTGCCAAGTTTTGATGCCAAAATCCGAAAAAACAATGATAATTTCGAAGTTTTTGATTTACTGCGTAAAAAATATGTAGCTCTCACACCGGAAGAATGGGTTCGACAAAACTTTGTGAATTATCTGATCTCTGAAAAGAATTATCCTGTGTCACTTATGGTTAATGAGGCCAATATCAATTTGAATAATCTAAATAGACGATGCGATACGGTTGTATATAACAACAAGTTAGAACCTAATGTGATCATTGAATATAAAAAGCCGGACATTGTAATTACTCAGAAAGTCTTTGATCAGATCGCTAAATATAATTTAGTGCTTAAAGTCGGTTACCTTATCGTTTCTAATGGAATTACACATTATTGTTGCAAGATGAACTACGACGATATGTCCTTTAAATATTTGTCTGAAATCCCTGATTATGCGACAGTTTCATCGGATAATTAATAGCTTTCGTCATTTGATGGGAAATCTTGCGATTTTACATCACCAATGTACGATTGAACTGCATCGTAAATCGTGTCATGCAAATTTGCATAAACTCTCAAGAACTTAGGTGAAAAACCTTTATTGATTCCGAGCATATCATGCATTACAAGTACTTGACCGTCAACATGAGGTCCTGCTCCTATTCCAATAATTGGAATGGTTAACTCTTCGGCTATTTTTTTTGCTAGTTCAGAAGGAATTTTCTCCAAAACAATTGCGAAGCACCCAGCAGCTTGTAGATATTTAGCGTCTTCGCGTAATCTTTCTGCTTCAGATTCTTCTTTTGCACGAACACCATAAGTACCAAACTTATTGATAGACTGAGGAGTAAGACCTAAATGTCCCATAATTGGGATGCCTCCATTCAAAATACGTTCAATCGATGCGCTGATTTCTTGTCCTCCTTCTAATTTGACACAGTCGGCATTTGTTTCTTTCATGATTCTAACAGCATTTGCAAATGCTTCATCCGGATTACCTTGATAACTACCAAAGGGCATATCAACAACCAGCAGAGAATGCGATATTGCTCTTGAAACAGATTGTGCATGATAAATCATCTGGTCAAGCGTAATTGGCAATGTACTTGAATAACCTGCCATTGTATTCGCTGCTGAATCACCGACCAAAATAGCATCCATTCCGGCTTCATCAATGATTTTGGCCATTGAATAATCGTAAGCGGTAAGCATGGAAATCTTCTCTCCATGCTGTTTCATCTCTTGTAGCCGTTTGGTGGTTACCTTTTTCCTATTTTCTGATAAATAATTATGGGTATCAGTCATGACTTTTCTTTTGTACAAAGATAACCTTTTAGGGTATTAAACAAAAGAAAAGCAGGACAAAAAATCCTGCTTTTCAAATTCTATCAGCAATATTAAAACTTATATCCTATTGTAAGTGCCGCTTTTACATTATTGTTTTCGAGAACGTATGGTTCTGCATCTACAACAATATCTTTGCGTGCTTCATCAGCAAAAACATTTGGATATGGGTATAAATCATCAGTTTGATTTTTAAAGACAACTGCCAGATCCATATAGACATTCTGGTTGAATCGGTATCCAATGCCACCTGTATAATAATTGGCATCTCCTTCCATTCTATAATGAGGAACTGTTCCGCTGATCATTGCATCTCCCTGTTGATCTTTATAAACTTCATTATATGGATTTTCCATCCATGCATAACCTAATCTACCATAAAAACGAGGAGTAAAACGATATTCAACACCTGCTCTTACAGTTGAAGACGATTTATAATCTGTATCAATATATGAATTTGTATTGTTGTATATATTCGATACTCCTGAACCATAAGAATCAGAATAACTCATATCTTTATAGTTCGTAACTTCATAATCTAAACTTGCAATGAATCGACTCCCAAAGACACCTGCAATACTTGCAATCCATTTGCCGGGAGTTTTAAAATTGTAATCCCATCTTGCTGTACCTGTATCAACAGTTCTATTATTAATATCCAAGTATGCCTCCTGGTCTGCTGAAGATAGTTTATCAAGATATCCATCAATTTTATATGAAGAAAGAGCTGAATATGTATCTGTTAACGTGTACCATACAGGCGAATGATAAGCAAGACCTAATCGAATAGAATTTGTTGGACGATAAATAGCACCAAGCTTCAAACCAACTCCTGCACCTTCAGTTGTCAACCAATTTTCTACATCAAAACCATTATTATCGCCAGTAGGAAAATTCTCTGTATATATAGATGATAAGTTATAGTAGATATTAGTTACGTTTAACGAAAAGCCAAAATTCAATCGATTATTTATTGATGTGCCAATTGAAAAATCAAAGTTTTCGATAGAACCTTTTTCCTTTATATCTAGAAGATTTTCAACTTTATCTCCAGGATTTAGAATTGATTCATAACCGATTTGTTTATCCGTATTATCGTAAATTGGATACATTAAAAAACTCTGATATGCCAAAATAGGTAACCAAGGAGCACCTTGATCAAGATAAAAAGGGTCTTGTTCTTTTCCATTAACATCAGTAGTGCCTAAAAGAAATTCGCTGACATCTCCATGTCTGTGAACAATATAATCTGTCAAAGAACTTGATCTGCCACCACCTGCCGCACTATAAGACTTTTCAAATGATTTTAGTTTGTTATATGTAAATCCGAAATTGATTGAAGGCACATTATTGCTCCTTAAAGGAAAATAACCAATATAACCCAAATTATTCATCCCGGAATCAGAAACGGAGAAAGAACCGTTTCCAATCTTTGAAGTTTCACGCGATGTAGTAAGAGTACCTGCTATCTCTGAACTTCGGTAGACCGCAATTCCGGCTGGATTAATAGCTACTCCGGTTTGATCACCGCCTAAAGCGCCAAAAGCCCCTCCCATAGCTAATCCACGTGCAGTGCCATATAAATCACCTCGTGAAATCATGTTAGCTTCAACTTCGCCCTGCCCAAAAGAATGGAAAGAGAAAAGCAAAGCAAACAATAGTAAGAATGTACATTTTTTCATTTATCTTCGATTATTATAGTTATACTAAATAAAAAAGATCGCCTTTAATAATTGACAATTAGGTTATTGCTTGAAGACGGTCTTTTTTACTAATTGATTTAACGACGACCACCGCTGCTACTTCTAGAGCTAGAGCTGCTGCTGCTACTGCTGCTGCCTCCACCGCCATATGAGCCTGAACTTCCCGAAGAACTACTTCTTGAAGGAACTGAATATGTAGAAGAGCTTCTGCTACTGCTTGATGGAGTAGATACGGATCTGCTATTGGTCGTTGAACTTGAACTTGATCTTGATGGAGTAACATTCGTTTCACTACTTCTTTGATAAGTTCTTTCGCTATTGACGTTAGAACTTGAACGACCAACAGTAGTACGATTTGTAGTGCTACTTGTTCTTGGAACTACTTGTCCTGATCGAGAATCGCGTACTCGTCCGGTATTATCGATAATACGAGTTCTGGAATTGCTGTTTGAGTTTCTTGTATTGTAAGATTCAGAATTTCGAGTACTTCTACCGGAAGTTGTACCAACAGATGAGCGACTTGAGCTTCTACCCGAAGTAGTACCAACAGATGAGCGACTTGATGTTCTGCCTGAAGCTGTCAAACTTGATGATCTTGAAGATGATCCTAAAGAACTTCTTCTGTATGAACCAGAACTTCTGCCAGAACTATTTCGTGCTATACTCGAATAATAACCATCATAGAATCCGTTATAATAACCGCTTCCGTAACCATAGTATCCGCCTCCATATCCATAGTATCCGCCTCCGAATCCATAGTAACCACCTCCATACCAAGGTGAATACCAATTGTTATAATACCACGGAGAATACCAACTTCCATAATACCATGGATCATACCAACCACCATAATACCATGGATCGTACCATGGATAATAACTTGAATAATATGATGGCCATCCCCAACCGAAATTGAAATTAATTCGATAATCCCAACCACGATTGTAATAATAATCGTCATAGACTTCGTCGGTCACATATACAATAATATCATCGGCTCCTGTAATGCGAACACTTGATTCGGGATCAGAATATTTAATTATTCTATCCGTATATTCATATTGTTGATAAACAGTATCATCGTCAATTACAGACAGTTCATTTTCGTTATATACGCCTACGTCTCTACGATTATATTCGTCAAGATTCCTGCCGTTGGCAACTACCTCCATATTGGAATTGTCACCTTTAACAATCACAACTTTCTTTTTTGGTGGTTGTTCTTTTTTGACTTCGTTCCGAACCGGCTGATTGTCCGATGGGTTAGCATAAATATCATCCCATTCTTGAGCAAAACCGAAAACGGGTACCAACGCCAACAAACAAGCAATCAAAAATTGTTTAGTTTTCATAGCTTTCTCCCTGTTATTTAATAATTTATTTAGTACGATAATTTGACATATTCAACATCAAAAAGTTTAATGTAAAAATACATATTTATTCCTTTGCTTGTGTAGTAAAAATACTACAACATTGCAATTTACTTATAAGATGTATAAACACCAAAAACGTTGCATGAATTTAGGTTAAATAACCTAAAGAGTACATTAAATCTTTAACTCTAAACCATCATACGCAAAATACATGGTTTCTGGTATTTCTTTTTGAACTTCTGAATGAAGTCCAATATGGTGACTCATATGAGTAAAATAAGTGCGCTTGGCTCCTACTCTTTCCGCTAACTGAATGGCTTCTGCTAAATTCTGATGTGATATATGATCTTTCTTCCTTAATGCAGTAACTACAAGAATGTCAAGGTCTTTTAACTTTTCATATTCTTCTTCCGGGAGATATTTCAAATCGGTTAGATAGGCAAAAGCTCCTATTCTATACCCTAAAATAGGCAATTTATAATGCATCACCCTAATAGGTTGAATTTCTACAGATTTTATATATAAAGATTTGGGATACTGGATTTCATGAAACATTAATTCAGGAACGCCCATATATTTGTTATCTGCAAAAATATACGGCATTCTATAATTCAAAGCATGAGAAACATTTGGTTCAGCATAAATATTTATAGCCCCAAATCGACAAAATGGTCGCAAATCATCTAATCCGCCAATATGATCATAATGCTCATGTGTCAACAATACACCGTCTATTTTTTCAAAAGGAACAAAAAACATCTGTTGTCGAAAATCAGGAGTACAATCAATGATAATATTTGTATCATCAACATGAATTTGAACTGAAGACCTGAGACGATTATCCCTAAAATCAGTAGAGGTACAAACAGAACAAGTGCAACCAAGCTCGGGTACACCTGTTGAAGTTCCTGTTCCTAAAAAACGTATAATCATCTGATTTCAAAGCGAAAAGCCGCATCTTTAAACATTAAAAGAGGCAGCTTTTCTAATATAATATTAATGAAATGCTCAATATTGTCTTTCCAATAACCAAAGGTCGTTAAACGGAACTCCATAAGTTCTTCTCAAATAATCCGTATTACCTTTAGCTGAATATTTACTTATAATTTCATCGCGTTTTGCAGCTGCGTCTTCTTTATTATCATAACTTGCAACAATTACACGATACATACCTTGTTCATTTTGTGCCAAAATAACAGGATATCCTTCAGCAGTCATTCTTTCTTTCAGTGATTCAGCATTCACTTTCACACTTAAAGAAGCAATTACTACACTAAATTTTTTCAAACCAGCTGCATCAGAGGCATAAACAGGTTCCACTTTTTCTTTTCTAACAGAAACTTCAACAGGTGGCAAGGTGGCTGCCGGTTTTACAACACTAGTAGTTGGTTGAGATGCTGCATCTTGAACTTCTCTTTCTTTAGCAGCTTCATAAACTTGCTTATATGCGCTTTGTTTTGGCTTACAAGATGTTCCTAGAACCAAAAGAGCAGAAAGTGCAATCCCGTAAAAAAGTATTCTTTTCATTGTGTAATTTTATTAAGTTCAAATTTCAATTTATTAATTACAAAGATAAAAATAAGACCCTAATTTAATTGCAAGAGTAAGTGAAATTTAGTTAAATTCTTGATAATTCATTTTTATTCATCGAATTATTGATATAATTATAGTTTTTCGAGAGTTCCGAAATCTATTTGTGGAAAATTGCTTGCCTGATTTCTCTGAAAAGCTGTACCAAATTTAGTTGATTCACTGAAAAAACCGCAGTTTTTAAGATAAAAAGCATTTCTTGATTCGTCATACCCTCCCTGATAATCAAGACGAACTCCTGCTTTTGCTGTAGCATCATGCGAAAATGAGGCATTACTGTTTTCAATCCATCTACCGTCTTTTGTTCTATACCATTGATTACCAAAATAAACCTTTCTTGAGAGATACCCTTGTTCTGGAATAAAGTTTTCAAGAAAAGAATGAGCCCGTGTATAATAGACATCTGTATTTGGACGTGAAAAACTTGCTATCAAACGCCACCGATTCTCATCAGTAGCAAAAAAGTACGATGTATAAATTGTGTGTCCTTTTCCGTCAGGTTTAATTTGCGTTAGGAACTTATAAGTATTTCCGGCTTTCCAATTATAACGCAAAAAGCTTTGTCCACCCGATCCTTCATTTCCGAATTCACCTATATAAACACCCTCACCTTTTCTCAGCATCTTAATCTTCAAACTATCAGGTATCAGTTTAGGATCTTCCGTATCAAACGGACTCCAAACTGAAAAAAGAATTCGTCGTTCTTTTTCTGAATTACATTGCATTCCAAAATAACCCTCACCAAAACCATTAGCCATATAATAGCTTCCTATCACATCATTCCCATCAGGAACAGCAACTTCGTTATAAAACCATTCGATAGTATCCTTAGGCATTTTATAATTAAAATGAACAGATGGTCCCCTTCTTGCCCAATAATCGGTAAAGTCATGTACGTAAACTAAATTATCATCTTCTGAATGGACTAAAAATGATTTTACTTCTGCAAAACTTTTTCCTTTTCGTTCTACACCCTGTAATTCAATTGCATAGTAACCAGCTGCATCAATCTTATATTTTCCTGCAAACGTTTCAAAACTACCTCTCTTAATTTTGATTTTCTTTTGATTATTATTGAATTTGATTAGGAATACTGATTTATCATCCGAGGTACCCTTCACATATAAAGAAATTGTTTGAGGTTTAGAAAAATAGACGTACGTTTGAATTACCGACAACCTGTCCGACCAGTCACTCAAACCATTTTCAGTAATGTATGCTCCATTTCTCTGTTCCGTAACATAAGCGTTTCCACTCAAATTAACCTCATGAATGCTATTTTGAGCATTCACAGATTGGTCGATAAACAAAAAAGCAAAAAAAGAAAGCACTAATAAGGTATATTTCATTATATCAATTTATAAGTATAAAATAATCATTTTTCAAGGGTAAATACATCATTAAAAAGATCTATCAATTCTTTTTTTATTAATCCCATATCAACATGTTCAACATTCAATTCTTTTCTGATAGAAGTAACCCCGGATTCTGTAAACCCACATGGATTTATCAATGAAAAATAATTTAAGTCTGTATTCACGTTCAAAGCTAGTCCGTGCATTGTTACAAATCTACTGCTACGGACCCCTATCGCGCACATTTTACGCGCCATTCGCATATCTGCAGTATCAAGCCAAACGCCTGTGGCTCTGTCCTTTCGCTCCGATTTTATGCCATGATTTGATAAAAGTCTGATTACCACCTCTTCGATGGAATGAATATAAGATTTTAGTCCCATTTCAAACGCATCCAAATCAAAAATTGGGTAAACAACAAGTTGTCCGGGTCCATGATAAGTAATGTCTCCGCCTCTGTCTATATGAAAAAAGTCCACCTCTTTTTTTTGTAAAAACTCCCTGGAAGAAAGCAGATTATGTTCATCCCCTCGTTTTCCCAAAGTGATTACATGCGGATGTTCGCACAAAATAAGTTTCTGAATAGGTTTTTCTTTTTTTTGTTTACGTTCAAGAGCCTCGTTAAAAAGCTTTGTTTGTCTGTCCCAAGCATCAGCATATGGAATCAGTCCCCAATCAATAATCTCGTCAATAGTTTGCATGATACAAAAATAATAAAATCAATTGATTTCCTTAAGGTTTACAGGACTAATAGTCGTGATTTTTCCTTGAAAAACAGTATCCACAAATGTGCTGTCTGCATATTTTAGCGAATCATCGCCAAGAATAGTAATATTCCATGGTCCCACTTCTAAGCCTCTAAAAAGAAAAGCCCCCGTTTGATCAGTTAAAGTGGCCATTGTATCCACATTTTCCTTATGAGCCACCACAATAAAAGGAAAATTCTTTTGCTGAACAGACCCTTTTAGCGAACCTCCAAAAGTTTCATTATAAGTACGGACAGAAGGACGAAAAACATAGGAATTATTTTCAAGAGATAAGGATTCCAATATATTGATATCCAACAATATATTACAAATAACGTTTTCGAAAATCTGTGCATTAGCAGATACTAAAGTACCTGTTGCAAATTCATCAGGAATGGTAATTGGAATTTTCTCATCCCCTTTGCCACTTAACAAAAGATAGTTATCCTTTCCAAAAGTCATCCTTATATTAACAATACGGTTTTGCGCAGGAAAAAATTGATCTACAATCTGTTTCGACTTTTCTCTCGTTAAATTAGACAATTCAATTAAACCACCGGTAAATTCTAAAGGAATCCATTCATTGGAGCCGTTTCCTATTGAATCAGATAGATTCACCTCAATAGATTGTATATCTAAAAACAATCCTTTCAATAACAGTCCTCCTCCATCGGTAAGACTGATACGTAAACGTCCCGCATGATTGCTTGGATCAACTTCATTGCATCCGGCAATAAAAACGATCGAAACAACTATGAGACAAGATAATAGAATATGTTTAAGTCGGTTTGTCACTTGAAATAATGTTTATTCACAACAAAGATATATTTATTTGATTAAAAACAAAAAAGGAAAGTTTAGAACTTTCCTTTTCGATAGTTGCGGAGGAAGGATTCGAACCAACGACCTTTGGGTTATGAGCCCAACGAGCTGCCACTGCTCCACTCCGCGATATGTTTCCTTAAATGGAATGCAAAAGTACAGATAATATTTGAAACCTCCAAATATATTTCGAATTATTTTCCGAAAAGTGAAAAATCCACATCCTATTCTTGTTAATATCGAATTAATTAATTTCCTTTGAAACAGAAAGAATAAAGAATAGATATATGAAACGATTTATCATATGGACTATTATGCTGGCATCCAGTAGTTTAATAACTATAACATGGGGTCAGGAAAGCGGAAAAGCATCCTTTTATTCGCACAAATTACATGGAAGAAAGACTTCAAGTGGTATTCCTTACCATAAAGACAGTCTGACTTGTGCTCACAGAACATTGCCATTCGGCACATTTTTACAAGTAAAAAATCCCAAAAACAATAAAACCGTAGTTGTAAAAGTAACAGACAGAGGACCATCTTCTAAAAGCAGAATTATTGATTTATCTTATGCAGCTGCTAAAGAAATTGGCATTGACCAACAAGGAGTTGGAACTGTAGAGATCAAAAAGTGGCAGATTTACCCCTATTTAACCTTTGATTTATTAAATTTCAACAACAAGTTTTTTATTGATGTCATAAACAAGATCAATCCCAAAGATTTGAGTATCGACAAAGAAAAAGCGCTGCTTTTAACCCGTTAGGATCAGCGCAGCGCTTTAAGTTTCAAAAAATGAATATGGTCAATTCATTATTATTGACCATAATTATTTATACATACCTTTCAAATCATTGGTAAATGAATATGGGAAATCTGAAGTCTTAATTCCTCTTTTCTTATTGGGTGTTTGAGACATCTGAAAATCGATTTTAGCCCCATTCATAAACTCTGCATGGGTAAAGTAACTCTTTGTATAAGTCTTTCCATTTACCTTTATATCAGACACATAACGATTATTGTCGCTATTATTTGATGCATTGATTTCAACAGTTTTTCCGTTTTCAAGATGCAATTTTACTTTATTAAATAATGGAGAACCAATCACATATTCATTGCTGCCGGGACAAACAGGATAAATACCCATTGCCGAGAAAACATACCACGCAGAAGTCTGACCGTTATCTTCATCTCCACAATATCCATCAGGATTAGGTGAATACAATTTGTCCATTACTTCACGCGCCCAATATTGAGTTTTCCAAGGTTCTCCTGCGTAATTATAAAGATAAATCATATGTTGAATTGGCTGATTGCCATGAGCATACTGACCCATGTTCATGATCTGCATTTCACGAATCTCGTGAATTACACCACCATAATAACTATCGTCGAAAACAGGAGGCATTTCAAATACAGAGTCTAACATATTAACGAACGTCTTTTTACCACCCATCAAATCAATTAAACCTTGAGGATCATGAAAAACAGACCAGCTATAATGCCAGCTGTTGCCTTCAGTAAAGGCATCACCCCATTTTGTGGGACTGAAAGGGGTCTGGAATGAACCGTCCTTATTTCTGCCTCTCATCAAATTATATTCAGATGAGAACACATTTTTGTAATTCATTGCCCTTTTAGCATACAAATCAATCTCTTTTTGAGGACGATTTAAAGCTTTAGCAAGTTTATAGATTGTCCAATCGTCATATGCATATTCGAGTGTGCGTGCAGCATTTTCATTGATTTTCACATCATAAGGCACATAACCTAACTCGTTGTAATACTGGTGTCCTAAACGCCCGGTAGATGATACTCTTGGATGAACATTTTCTGTTCCGTGTAACAAACCTTCGTACAAAGTTTCAATATCATATCCGCGAATACCTTTCAAATATGCATCGGAAACTACAGATGCCGAATTGTTACCAATCATGATGCCTCTATGTCCGGGACTTGCCCATTCAGGTAAGAAACCGCTCTCAAGATAAGTATTCAACAGACCTTCTTGAATCTCCTTGTTTACAGAAGGATAAACCAAATTTAACAATGGAAACAGTGCACGGAATGTATCCCAGAAACCGGTGTCCGTGTACATATATCCCGGAAGAACTTTTCCGTTATAAGGACTGTAATGAACCACTTTTCCATTAGCATCTATTTCGTAAAACTTCCTGGGGAATAATGTTGAACGATATAATGTGGAGTAAAAAGTCCGTTGTTGGACAAAATTACCTCCTTCAATTTCAATCTTACCCAATACATCGTTCCACGCTTTTTTACCTTCTGACTTTACTTGTTCAAAATCTTTACCATTTACTTCTTTCAGATTTTGCCACGCTTGTTCATAACTAATAAATGAGGATGACACGCGCGCGATTACCTTTTCTCCACTTTTAGTAGAGAAACCAATAATTGCACCTGCATGATCGGACTCTGATTTCAATGCTTCTTCAATGTTTTTGCCTTCACTTACCACATTTTTATAAGTAAACGGTTTTTCAAAAACGATTACAAAATAATTCTTGAAGTTTTCAGGTACACCACCACTGTTACGAGTTGTATAACCGATGATAGCATTTTTTTCCGGAATAATTTCAATTCCCGATCCCCTGTTAAAAGCATCAACTACCACATACGCCTGATCCGTTTCAGGAAATGTAAAGCGAAAAACAGCTGCCCTTTCGGTAGGTGTGATTTCTGCTTTAATATCATAATCAGCAAGATAAACGCTATAATAATGAGGTTTAGCTACTTCTGCTTTGTGTGAGAACCAACTGGCACGTTTTTCCTGATCAAACTCAATCTTATTTGTCATTGGCATGATGGAAAACTGACCGTAATCATTCATCCAAGGACTGGGTTGATGGGTTTGTTTAAAACCATTAATTTTGTCGTCAGTATAAGCATATTGCCAGCCGTCACCAATTTTACGAGTTTGAGGAGTCCAGAAATTCATACCCCACGGACGAGCAGTTGCCGGGTATGTATTTCCATTAGATAGATAAGATTCTGATTGTGTTCCTACCAGTGTACTAACAAAATCAACCGGCTCATAAACATTTTGAGCGATTGCAAATTGACAGCTAACTAACACCAGAAGGAATGCAAATAGATTTGTTTTTTTCATTCTTTATTGATTAACTGTTTATTAAATGCATTTTATTTTCATTGTAAAGTCTTAGAATCAATTCACCAAACAATGTATTTACCCATGCAAACCATTTGCGTGTGAATTTCTTAGGATCATCTTTGTGGAACGACTCATGCATGAAGCCTGTGTCACCATCGGTATTGCGCAACATCTGAATGCAATATTTGATTTCTTCATCACTTGTACTTGTCTCTGCACGCATAATAATACTCATAGGCCAAATCATGTCGTAACCGATATGAGGACCGCCAATTCCTTCGCCAAATTTTCCCTTGAAGAAGTATGGATTATCTTTGCTCAACACAAATTTGCGGGTGTTCTGATAAATTGGATCATTTGCTTTTATCAGTCCCAGATAAGGCATTGCCAACAAACTTGGTACGTTTGCATCATCCATTAAATAAGTTCCTCCGTAACCGTCGACTTCAAATGCATAAATTTTTCCATATACAGGATGATTTACAATGGCATATTTTTTTACAGCTTCTTCAACTTCATTGGCAAGCTCTTTGCATTCATTGGCAAATGTGTTGTCTTTTGCGACTTGTTCCAAAATCTCAGCAGCCTGACGTAATGATGTGATAGCAAACATATTAGAGGGTACCAGGAAACCAAAAACCGTTGCATCGTCTGAAGGACGGAAAGCGGATACAATTAATCCTACAGGATTAACCGGATTTCCATATCCATCCATTGTTTGCGTATCAGTAGCTCTTCCGGTAACACGTTGGAACTCATAAGGTCCTAATCCGTCTTTACGTTGCTGCTCCTTAAAGGTCTTAACAATCAGACTAACAGCTTTTCTTGAATCATCATTAAATACAGACGAATCACCGGTTGTTTTCCAATAATTATAAGCTAAGCGAATTGGGTAACAAAGTGAATCGATCTCATATTTGCGTTCATGCAACATGGGATCCATTTTTGTTTTGTCACTCATCCATTCGTTGTCTGGCTTTGGTTCGTCATTGAAAGCATTTGCATAAGGGTCAAACAAAATACATTGGGTTTGTCTGTTGATAAGACCGGCAATCATTTGCTTTAATTGTGGATCTTTGTTGGCAAGAGGAATATAAGGGAATACCTGTGCTGATGAGTCCCTTAACCACATTGCGTTAATATCGCCGGTAATGACAAATGTGTCGGGTTTACCGTTTTTCATTTTGAAATTGACCGTTGTATCTAATGTACTTGGAAAACAATTTTCGAACATCCAAGCTAATTTGGGATCTTTAATCTGAGCTTTAACCTTTACGATTGTTTCCTCTACAGCTTTTGATGTGAAGTTGCGATCTGCCAATTTTGGTCTATTGCTGGTGTATTGGGATTTTTTCTGCATTGACGCTGCCCATGAAGGATTTACAGCCATTGCTGCCAGCCCGATACCACTGGCTTTAATAAATTTTCTTCTGTTTATCATATTATTTATTTCTAAAAATAAGTGCTTAATTACTCTTTCTCAATCTTAATATCTGAAAAATTAATCGGCAATTTTTTTCTGAAAGCTTCTTTAAAGCTTACAAGTGTTTCTGTACGCGCTAATCCAATTGGTTGGATTTTATCGTGGATAAGATTTAATAAATCGTGATTGTTTTTAGCAAAAACTTTGACTAATAAATCGTATTTACCTGTGGTATAATAACATTCTACCACTTCAGGAATCTTTTGAAGTTCTATTACAGCTTCGTCATAACTACTGGGGGATGTTAAAAAAATCCCGATATAAGCACAGGTCTCATACCCAATTTTCTCTTCATCAACAATATATTCAGAACCTTTAAGGACCCCAAGATTCTCAAGCTTCTTAATACGCTGATGAATAGCGGCTCCTGAAACATTACATTCACGTGCAACTTCTAAAAATGCAATGCGAGCATTGTTTAGAATCAGGTTCAAGATTTTCTCATCTAATTCATCTAATTCATGATAAGCCATACTTAAATACTTTAAATTGTAAATAAAAAGATCATTTGGTGCAAAAATAATACAAATTATTCGTTTGATGGCACCTAAAATTTATAAAGACTCCTAAACTGAATTTAATTAAGTCAATTTCTAATTTAATGAAACTAATTTAATGAGTTGTGAGGGCAATATATGAGAACATTCCGACTGCTGTTTTTAAAGATTCTTCATCGATAAGAAAGGTTCCTGAATGTAATGGCCCCGATCTAAAATTGGAAGGGGAAATGCCAAAACGATAATAACATGAGGGATATAATTGAGAAAAAAAACCAAAATCGTCTGATGTCATCCGTTTTGGGAATTCTGACACATTGGTTTCACTAAGAAATTCAATTGCTTTTTGAGACACGATTTTGGTTATATCATCGTGACTGATTGTGCATGGATAACCTTCTGGCATAACTATTTCGGCTGTACAGCCGTAAGCAGCTACTGTAGAATGAATGATTTCAGGTATAATCACATGCATTCTTCTCCGTTCTTCCTCATTCATACAACGAAGCGATCCGGCAAGAATCACCTCATTTGGAATAACATTAGTGGCTCCATCAGCAATAAATTTTCCGAAAGACAACACCATTGGATTAAACGGATTCCGCCTTCTGCTGACAATTTGTTGTAAGGCTATAATCACACTCGACGCAGCTAATACTGTGTCGTTTAACTCGTGAGGCAAGGCACCGTGACCTCCCTGACCTTTTACTTTTATATGAACCTCGTCGGCCGAAGCCATAATTGTCCCCGATTGAAAGCCTATCTTACCGGCGGGTAAATCAATATAGGCATGTTGTTTTACAATAAAATTGGGCTGAAAATTATCAAACACACCTGCTTTAAGCATCAAATCTGCTCCACCGGGCGACTGTTCTTCACCGGGTTGAAAAACAAATAATCGGGTTCCTGAAAACTCTTTGCGTAACTTATTCACTATTTTTACAGCACCCATCATTGACGCGACTTGTACATCATGTCCACAAGCGTGCATAATTCCTTCATTAATAGATTTATAAGACACGTCGTTATGCTCTATTACCGGTAATGCATCCATATCGGCTACAAAAGCTATGGTTTTTTCGGGACCTGTCTTATCGCCATTCACCCATGCCAAAATGCCGTATCCGCCAATTTGTGAACGATAGGAAATGCCTTCTGAATCTAAAAACGAAGTTATATATTCCGAACTAAGTTTTTCTTGATAGGATAGTTCGGGATGTTGATGCAAATAACGATAATGATTTACAATTTCGGGAAACAGTGTTTCCGAAAAGTGTTGAATCATTACAGCTATTTCCGTATCTGTATTCATTTTAATTTATGAATCACCAAGCCTGAACGAAGTTTTGGCTCAAACCAAGTGGATTTGGGTGGCATAATATTACCGGTATCAGCAATGGTCATCAATTGGTTCATAGATGTTGGATAAAGCGCTATGGCTAAGACCATTTCGCCACTGTCAACACGCTTTTTCAATTCTCCAAGACCACGAATTCCACCTACAAAATCAACGCGCTTATCGGAACGCAAGTCTTTAATACCTAATATCTCATCTAAAACTAAATTCGATGTAAGTGTTACATCTAACTGATCAATGGGATCTTCATCATTCAATATCTCGGGCTTTGCGGTTACACTATAAGATTTTCCATTAAGATAAACGGAAAAATTGTGTAATGCCTTTGGCTTTTGTATCTCTGTTCCGGTTGATTCTACTATGAAATTGGCTTCAAGTAATTTCAGAAATTCACTGGGGGTCAACCCATTAAGATCCTTAACGACTCTATTATAATCTATTATCGTAAGCTGACTGGCAGGAAAACAGACGGCCATGAAATAGTTATATTCCTCTGTACCTGTGTGATGTGGATTGTTTTTCGCTTTTTCTGCTCCTACCAATGCGGCTGCAGCTGAACGATGATGACCGTCGGCAATGTACATACATGGAAATTCTGCAAATATTTCCGTGATACGGTTTATATCTTTATCATCATCTATTAACCAGAAGTGATGACCAACACCATCGACTGATACAAAATCATATTCTGGCGTTTTAACGATAATTCGTTCCACGAGCTCATCAATCTCTTTACTATCTTGATAAGCAAAAAACACTGGCTCTATATTCGCGTCGTTCACACGAACATGCTTCATTCTGTCTTCTTCTTTGTCGCGACGGGTAAGCTCATGCTTCTTGATCTTCCCACTCATGTAATCTGCTACAGAAGCTCCCACAACCAAACCATACTGGGTTTTGCCATTCATAGTCTGAGCATATACATAATACATTTCTTTATAGTCCTGAATCAACCAGCCATTGTCCTGAAATTTCTGAAAATTCTCGGCTGCTTTTACATAAACATCTGAATCATGCTCGTCTTTACCTACCGGAAAATCTATCTCTGGTTTAATAATATGATATAATGATTTCTCATTATCCGCTGCTTCATTACGAGCTTCTTCGGAATTTAATACATCATAGGGACGAGATGCTATATCAATAACTATCTCTTGGGGCGGACGAATCCCGCGGAATGGTTTAATTGTTGCCATTATTTAAGATTAATATGTTAATTATATATTTCATACACAAAAGAACAATATTTTCATAAATAAAGCAAATGCTATACTGTATATTTTCACGCAAAAAGTTACTATATTTGTCCAAAAATATAACAGAACATGGTACAGATTCACAATAAAGAGCTTGAAAAAGCAGCACAACAAGGAATGGATGAATTCCTTAAAGTGTTTACTGACGCTTATCTTAATGAAGTTGGCGGAGATATCAATGCTGAAAATTTAGATAGACTCAACGGTTATCAACATACTTTGCTTGCTCTTCGTTTTTTTATGGATGAAGTTAATCAAGGAGGATTTGTTCAACTCATTCAAAATGGTTACGGTGGCTATGTGTTTGAAAACCCTACAGCTAAATCATTGAAATTGATGGGGGCAACCGGTTTATCGAAAATCATCTATAAAGCAAAGGAGATATATGATGCTAACCGGGAAGAATTGGAACGTGAAACTACCGAAGAAGAATTCAATGCTATGTATGTTGATTTTGAGGCATTTGACGAGCTCGAAGAAAAACTGTTTTACATAGAAGAAGAAGAGATTGAAATAATTGCTCAATATGTGGATGAAAATATTGAGGACTTTGCAGAAATAATTGAAGATTAAGCCACTTTTATCATACTATCTATTATAAGTTTTAATCAGATTTTAAAGATAAAGTTGCTAATCTTAGAAACTCTCGTTATTTTTGTATGCTATTAAATAAATTACTTTTTTGAACCAACTTAAACTATTATGTTAAATAAAATCCTATCCGTAAGCGGTAAATCCGGACTTTTTAAACTCATTTCGACAAGTAAAAATCTAAGTATTGTTGAATCATTGAGTGATGCAAAACGATATCCCATACACGCAAACGATAAAGCAGTTGCACTTAGCGATGTATCTTTTTACACTCAAACAGATGATGTTCCACTGGTTGATGTACTCAATAAAATTAAAGAGAAAGAGAATGGTAATAAAACAACAGTAAGTCCAAAAGATTCAGGCAATAAGCTTTTTGGTTATCTTGCGGAGATACTACCTAATTATGATGCTGAAAGAGTTTATGCATCGGATGTTAAGAAGTTGATCAGCTGGTACAACATTCTAATTGAAAACAATATCGAACTGATTGTTGAAAAAAAAGCGAATACAGATGAATCTGATACTGAAAATTCTGATCAGAAAGAGACGGAAGAAATAGAATCTGTAGACAATAAACCTGTTGAAAATAATAAAGATTAGGAAGAAACTCAGATGATAATTCTCCAAATCATATAAAACCGCTAACGAATTGAATATTAAAGATCTCTTTATACGAGCAGGTGCAGGTATAACATTTATACTAATTGTGCTAATTGGAGTTCTTGGCGGTAAATATTCCTTCCTTATAGTTTTTGGAATAATTCTAGCACTAGGCCTCTATGAATTCTATCGAATGGTAGAAAAAGACACCGCACATGACATTAGTAAAGTGTTCAACATAGCTTCGGGCCTAGTGATTTATGTCTCTGCATTTTTTTTTATGGAAGGACATAATATCTATTTCTTCTGCGCAACAATTTTATTCTATCTGCTGGTATTGTTCATCTCGGGCATCTGCATAAAACGTGACGACATTCTTCATTCTATCATAAATTCTGCTTTTGGACAATTATATATTACTCTTCCAATGTGTTTATTAATGCTCATTGGATATCAATATAATTTGTTTACAGACGATTTTCATCATGCACTTATCCTTGCCATCTTTGTCATGATTTGGGTAAACGATACGGCTGCATACTTTTTTGGAACACTGATCGGCAAACATCGTTTCATTAAACGCATCTCTCCTAAAAAAACTACTGAAGGACTAATTTCGGGTCTTTTCTTCACCATTATAACCGGATTGATCTTTGCTCATTTTTATCCCCAATATCCAATAGGATTCTGGATAGGTTTTGCAATTGTTGCATCTGTTTTTGGTACAATCGGCGACTTATTTGAATCCCTAATCAAGCGTACTTATAACATAAAAGACTCCGGACATCTATTACCGGGTCATGGCGGTATTTTAGATCGGATAGACAGTTTGCTCATTGAAATCCCCGCTATTTATTTTTATCTAATGACTTTTACCCTATTTATATAGATATCTACACTATTCACAGATATTAGCCAATCACTAAGAAAACATCCTATTTGCTTGATCACATTCATGTTTAGGTTCTTAAATGCATGAACAAAACTTAAAGGACAATGTTATAATTATATATTTCTATATAGACTTCATATTAAACTAAAATATATGATTAACAAAAAAACAATAGGAACAAATGCCGGTATAGTATGGAATCTTCTTTGCAAAGGGGGTAAAATGAATATTGACAAGATTGAAAGAGCATCGGGATTGACTGAAACTGAAATCCTCATTGCAATAGGTTGGCTATCAAGAGAAAACAAAATAGAATTTGAAGAATCTTCTGAAAGTGAAGAACTTTTTTATGTTATGATTCAGTATTATTTTTAAAGAAAAGAGCCCATAGTTATATACTACGGACTCTTTTAAATTTTTATTATAGAATATTACATTATCCCTTTCTTGTGCAATTGTTGTTGCCAATTCCAAGCAGAAGCCATCGTATCTTCAATCGATTCTTTTGCTACCCAACCCAAAACAGTGTTAGCTCTATCAGGATTTGCCCAAATCTGCTCAATATCCCCTTCTCTACGTTCACTTATTTTATAATTCAATGGTTTGCCGCTAACTTTTTCAAATACGTTTATCAATTCCAAAACTGATAACCCATTTCCAGTTCCAAGATTGAAAATTTCTACCTTTTCTTCCGATTTATCGTTCAACATTCTATCAATGGCAATGACATGCGCTTTAGCTAAATCAACAACATTAATAAAATCGCGAATACATGAACCATCAGGTGTATTATAATCATTGCCAAAAACACTCAATTGTTTGCGAATGCCCATACCTGTTTGTGTGATATATGGAACCAGGTTTTGTGGAACACCCAATGGTAATTCACCAATCTCTGCAGATGGATGTGCTCCTATTGGATTAAAATATCGCAGTATTATACTTTTAACATTCGCACCCGAATGAATAAAATCCTGAATGATTTCCTCATTTATCTGTTTTGTATTCCCATAAGGGGATGTCGCAGGTTTTATTGGAGCATTTTCATTTATTGGATTATTATCGGGTTCTCCGTAAACTGTACAAGATGACGAGAATACAATTCCTTTAACTCCAAATTCCGGCATCAATTCAAGCAAATTAATCAGAGATACAATATTGTTACGATAATACATTAATGGCTTCTGAACAGACTCACCAACGGCTTTACTTGCAGCAAAATGTATAATGCCATCAAATCCTTTGTATTTTCTGAATGTGGCTTTCATGGAATCCATATCAGTACAATCAATCTTTTCAAATGCCGGTCGTTTACCGGAAATATGTGTTATACCTTCAAGTACTTCCGCATTAGAATTTGAAAGATTGTCAACAATGACAACTTCATATCCCGACTGTTGAAGTTCAACAACCGTATGTGAACCGATATATCCGGTTCCACCTGTTACAAGAATTTTCTTTGACATGCCTAAGAATTTATTTTGAATAATTAAATGTATTTATATTTGCAAATATACATAAAAAGAGAGAACTCTTAGTCTGTAAATTCCAAAATAAAACTGATCTTACATCAAAAAATAAAGAATTATGACTTTCATGTACATTTAATGAAGAAACAATTAAAAGCTATTATTAGAATAAAGATGTAAATAAAATCAAAGAATAACGCCATCATCATGATAGAATGTGGATATAATTATAAATAACATTAAAATGAAGCTTTTTTTATTCAAATCATTTGGAGATTGTATTCAAATGCACTATATTTGCATCGTGTTTTTCATGGTATTAGATTTAAGGTTAACAATGAAGATTGGTTGTCGTGAGACAACCATTCCTTTTTTATATAGGTTTGGTTCTATAGAGCTCCACAAAAAGTCCAAAAAGATCTTGTAAAGTATTTCCCAAACAAAACAACTGATGATAAATTTATTTATATGATTCCCAAAGAGAATCATGAATTATATTTTTTGATTCTTCAATTAAAGCAGGAATATCTGCGTCTGTAAGATTATTGGTATGAATAGGTTTATGAATTATCAGCTCCAATTTTCCGGGATGAATAAGATACGTTCCTATCTTCATCACATTGAAGGCACCATTAATTGTTATTGGAACAACCTGAAGGTTCAAGTCTTTAGCAACATAGTAGGCTCCTTTATGAAATCGAGTCAATTTACCTGTACGAGTTCGCGTGCCTTCCGGAAACAGCATCATAGAAACACCATCCACGATTTGCTTTTCAGCTTTCTTAATTGTTCCAATACGTGCTGCTGCACTAGAATTATCAACAAATACATGTCCTGCTATTTCTGATGCCTTTCCAACAAATGGAATTTTCCTTAAACTTGCCTTTTGAACCCATTTTATATTCTTATTTAAAAAGCCATATATCAAGAAAATATCAAATGCACTTTGATGGTTTGCGACAAAAACATATGATTGTTTTGGATCAATATTCTCACGACCTTTAGTTTTTACACAACATAAAGCCAACCAACATGTCAGTTTTGACCACCATTTTGGAGGATAATAACCCCAGAACTTATTTCCAAAAATGGGAGATAAAATAATTACAGACAGTGTTGTCAATAGGGTAAGTACCGTAAAAATTGGCATAAATATTAGCCACTGGTAAATAAAACTCAGGATATTCTTAACGACTTTCATTTGTGCTACAATTACTTTATTACAAAATTAAATAAAAAAGTACCTGAATAAATCAATTAGATCATTGTTTTTCCTATTTCAATGAATTGGTTTTCTCACTACATACACTTGTGAGTTTTCGTAACGACTTACAATAATTTCTTCACCTTTATCGATAAATCCAAAAATGGAAGCAGCATCATATAAAACACCTTCCACTTCCACCCTGCCTGATGGACGAAGAACCGTTGCCGCAATACCCGATTTACCAACTATTGAAGCAGGTTCCATTGATACAGACATAAAGCCTTCCTGATCAGCATGGAGAGCGGCATTTCTAAGAAAACCTTTCTTCCCTATCCTACTTGAAGTACAAATAATCAACGCAAAACCTAAACCTAATCCAGCCAATAATGTCATCGATGACTTGAAAAGGGCATGTAATGAAACACCCTCAAAATTGAAGTTAATATTACCAATCATTGCCAGAAGTAGTCCGCTAATCATAAAAATTATTCCAAGAACACCTGCAACACCAAAACCTGGAATAACAAATAACTCAAAAACAATTAGAATAAGCCCTATAACAAAGATAATTATTTCCCAACTTTGTGCATATCCTGTAAGAAACAATGGTGTGAAATATAAAATTGCAGCAATAATAGCTATGGCAGCCCCCGCTCCTATTCCTGGTGATTGGATTTCAAAATAAATTGCTCCAATTAAAATCATGATGAGTAAAGCCTGAACAATACCATTCATCAAGAAACCGCGAATATAATCATATATTGTTGGATTGTAAGTTTTTAACTCATACTCTTTATAACCTAAATAACTGGTAGCTACTTCATGGATTGTTTCAGCAATTCCCTCACAATAACCAAGTTCAACTGCTTCAGCAGCAGTCAATGTTAATACACGGGTAGAATCATCTTCAAGTTGAGGAATAACTATTTTTTCATCTACCATAGCTTCTGCTATTTTGGGATCCCGACGCCATTTCTCTACGAGTTTACCATTAACTAAAAATGAATCCACACCGTGACTTTCGGCCGTTGCACGAATCATTCCCCGCATATACGATTGATATTTATCGGGTGCAGCCATGCCGTCAGTAGAATTAACAACTGTTGCAGCACCAATTGTTGCGCCATTTCGCATATAAATACTATCGCAAGCAATCGCGATTAATGCACCGGCAGAAGCTGCGTTATTATCTATAAAAACGTATACCGGAAGAGGGGAATTTAATATTGCAGTACGCATAGAATCAGCTTCCATAACTCCTCCTCCATAAGTATTCATATGTAAGAGAACACAAGTAGCTTTTACTGCTTGCGCTTCACGCAAACCATTTTGAAGATAAATCATGGTGTTGCTACCAATATTTTCTTTGATATTTATGCGATAGATCAGCGATTTACTATCTTGAGCATAAATTTCTGCTGCAAGCAAAAAAAGCAAGAGAAGAGTAAGTACTCGCGTTTTTTTCATTATGAACTGATTTATTTATAAACATACACCACGAACAAAGATAAACTTTTTTAAGTACCTTTATATTACAAAACAAAAAAACATGCATTCCTTTCTATTATGTATTGGGTCAAATTATAATACCCTAAAGAATATTACAGCAGTAAAAGAACGGCTTTTAAGATATTTCCCGGAAATTCTTTTCACTCAAACAAGTGAAAGCGAGCCATATGGGAAAAACTATACAAACCAGTTTATGAATATGTTGGCTACTTTTCAGAGTGTGCACCCATTAGAAACCACAAACACAATATTGAAAAATATTGAACATGAGATGGGCAGGACATCCGAAGATAAAAAACATGGGAAAGTCGTTATCGATCTTGATATTATAGCATTTGATGCCAAGATTGTCCGTCCAACAGATTACAAACGATCCTATGTTCAAGATTTACTGAAACATATACCCCATGAATACTTGACACTTGAGCAATAGTTACAATGAATCTGGTTTCATTACCACCCCTATTTTTTTTCTTCCATTAATTTTTACTATCAACGGTTTTTCAAAATGTACCTGACGAATGAAGTCAGTTTCAAAAACCGACTGTTGTGAATTAAGATACTTCTCATTGAAAAAACCATCCCCATCAAGGAATGGATTAATAGTGAAATAACCGATATTGAAGGATGTTAGGTTTTGAAAGAAATGCGTTCCCTGACTTGGTTCAATACGATAATTTTCGAGTCCGGACTCTACAATAACACGCGCCTGACTTATATTAGGCCACTTGACCGGTATTCCCAACCAAGAATCTGTTGATCCCCATCTACCCGGTCCTATTAAAATATAGTTGCGATCACCTTCTACGAAAGTCGCGTTGAGCTTTTCCAGTTCCCTGGCTATCAGTGAATTGTTATTAGCATTAAATTTATCCGTTTTCACATAAATCACATCATACACATCATTTGTAATCCCATTACCCAAAGCATTTACAGAATATAAAACAGTATCATCCATATTTATATCCGTAAGATCTTCAGAAACAAACTTACGATTATCAACAATAGGTCGAATCTGCAAAAGGAAGAACTCAGCAAATTCCCGATCCTTAATGTTAACAGCAAATTCAATTTCAACAGGACGTCCCATTTCTTTCTGTCCAATCTTTAGTACATCTTCTAATACTTCAGATAATGGAAATATGTGATGCTGTAAGATATTAGCAAACGAGATTATTTTTCTTCCTCCGGGATAATATCCATCTCGGATAACTCTATCTTCGGGATCATAAGTTGAAGTGATATATTTCAACGTACCGTCTTCTTCTGCATCTTTCAACTTCAATTTCACCAAATTGAATCCATCATCAATTGTAAAATCTTTAGAACCAGAATCTGTATCCAATGCAAAAAAGCGAGTTTGAGTATCTTTCAGAGCCATCTCCGGTGTACTCAACTGCAGAATTGCCGATGAATGAAGGGGCGAAAAACGTAAACCTAAATTTCCATCTACAATAAATTTACCCAATCCCATCGCCATGTTTACTACTCCATCTTCGGTCTTTTCGTTTCCGATTGGATAATAATTTATTGAACGAGCCACTCCCGAAATGGTAGGATAATAACGCGTACCATATTGACTTCCGACCATTTCCTGCAAAACGATAGCCATTTTCTCCTGGTCTATCAGATTTTGAGTTGCTGCCATGTATGCCTTACTATCTTTATAGAATACAGAAGCATACACCGCTTTTATGGCATTACTAAGTAAACGAAAAGTCTCATAACGATCTGCCACATGAGGTATCATGTAAGTTGAATAAATACCTGCAAATGGTTGATAACAAGAATCTTCCAATAGGCTCGAAGACCGCACGGCAATAGGACCATCAATCGCATCAAAAAAAACAAAGAAATCTCCCGCCAGTCGTTTAGGTAATTTTCCGGCTAAAAAATGTTTCAGGATCTCTTCATCAGGCAAATCTGACAATGCAATTGGATACAAGCCATTTGAATCCATAAACTCATCAAAAATGTCGGTACACAACACCACCGTTTTTGGCATTTCAACAGGAAAATTCTCAAAACGATTCAATTTGTTATTCATTTTCACCATTGTTCCCATAAAGGCTAAACCTCGTCCTTTTCCACCAAGCGAATCTTCGCCGATACGTGCAAAATTTGAGAAACGGTCAAACCTGTCTTTTTCAAAAACAGCGACTACTCCGGTGTTCTTCATTCGACGATATTGAACGATTGCTTCATAAATCAGTTCACGAGCATCATTCATATTCGCATAATCATTCACATCAACCTTTTTCAACATTTCCGCAATTGGAAACATTGCACGAGAGTAAAAGAAACGAGAAAAATGGTTCCTGGAGAAATGATAAAAAAGTGATGCTTCAGGAATCTTGCGGATATTTGTTTGCAAATCCTTCAAATTCCTTATTCTAAAAATTTCTTCTCCACTTTCGGGTGCTATTATAATGAAATCACCAAAACCAAGATTTTCCATAACTGTTTTACGCAAATCCTGAGGAAAAGTCTTTGAATTCTTGTCTATAAATGAGCTTTGCGCATCGTTGGCATATTGTCTGTTCGATGTTTCAGAAGAAGCGTAAATAATGGGAATATATTTATCTTGAGAACGAATCCATTCTCCCAATTTTTTCCCGGCTAACTTATCTTTAACCCCATTTTTGTTAAAGCTCATATCCGAAAGAACTCCAAGCATATTATTACCATATTTTTCATATAGATCAACAGCCTCTTCATAATTTCTGGCCAACAAGATTTTAGGACGTCCTCGCATACGCAGGGTTCGTTGATGATCGTTAAGTGCCTCTTTTGAGAACTCTTTTGATTCCGACAACACAAATTTATAAAGTTGGGGCAAAGCGGATGAATAAAAGCGCACTGAATCTTCGACTAGCAAAATAGTCTGCACTCCTACTGTTTTTACATCATTTTCCACATTCATCCTGTCCTCAATCAGTTTAATGATAGCCAACAGCAATTCTGAATCACCCAACCAACTAAAGACATAATCAATTCCTCCCAAATCCTCCTTTGCAAGCACTTTTGACACCTCCTTTGAAAAAGGTGTCAGAATAACAATAGGTATATGTTTATAATTCTTTTTAATATACTTTGCCAATTCAAATATCTCATTGTTGTCCATATTAGGCATACAAATAATCAATTCGTAATGGTTGGAATTCAGTTCCTTTATAGCATCTTCTCCGTTCATAACCTGAGTAAAACGCGGTGGATAGCGGAGACTGAGCGAAGTATATTCATTGAAAATCTGTTCATCAACCCTTCCATCATCTTCCAAAATAAATAAATCATAACGAGATGCTATGAGCAGAATATTATAAATGCGCCTGTTCATCAGTTTGACAAATGGCGTATCACGAAACTGAAATTGACGCAAGTCGTGCGCTTTAACAATAGATTTTGGAGTTTCGAATTTCATATATTATTAACTTTTTATTGATACAAACTTAATGAAAATTGACGAGATGTTGTTTTGTTTTATTGTATATTTGTTTTTTAATTTATTCGATTAAATAAATAATCCTTTATGAAAAGAAAAGCCCTACTCATTCCGATGATATTAATCATGATTGTAGCGGGCATTACAATAACCGCACTTATTTCCGGGAACGATTCTGAAAAAGCGGAAGCAGATAAACCATATGTGCTTTCAATGACCGCTTCAGTACAGATTCCGGACGAAGTGACATTTGCTGGTGAGTCAATGACAACTGAACGATATGATATTCGTGAACGATTAGATAGAGAACTGAACATGTTTACTTATATGCATAGCTCAACCATGTTATTAATAAAGCGAGCCAATAGAATGTTTCCCATTATTGAACCCATTTTAAAACGTAATGGAATTCCAGATGATATGAAATATCTTGCAGTGATAGAGAGTAGCCTGGACACAGATGCCAAATCACCCGCGGGAGCAATTGGTCTATGGCAATTTATGTCATCCACAGCCAAAGAATTCGGAATGGAAGTAACTTCAGAAGTAGATGAGCGATACAATATTGAAAAATCCACGATAAGTGCATGCCGGTTTTTAAAAAATGCTTACGCCAAATACGGATCTTGGAGTGCCGCGTCAATGTCATACAATGGAGGTATGAGCAGAATAACCACTGCGTTGAGCAACCAAGAAGTAGAAGAAGCAACGGATTTGTGGTTAGTGCAGGAAACTACTCGCTATTATTATCGTATGCTTGCGGCCAAGTTGATTTTTGAAAATCCCCGCGATTATGGTTTTGTGCTCAAAGCCAATCAACTTTATAAACCAATTGAATTCAAAGAAGTAAAAGTTTCTACATCCATTCCTAATTTGGTTACCTTTGCAAAACAAAACGGATTGACATACGCACAGTTGAAAGATTTCAACACTTGGTTGAGAGACGACAAGCTAACAAACAGAAATGGAAAGACTTACACTATATTGATTCCTACAGAAGAAAGTTTATATTATAAAAAGGGAGAAAAATTCAAGATACACAATTTAAATTGGGCATCACCCTAATACTTTCAGATGTTTTATATCCTATAATCCTCACTTTTAAAGAACTATTCGTTAAAACAAACTATGACTTCCGATACAGAATATATTGAAGTGTACGGCGCTCGTGTACACAATTTAAAAAATATAGATGTTGCCATTCCGAGGGATTCACTCAGTGTGATTACCGGATTAAGCGGCAGCGGTAAATCCTCGCTAGCTTTTGATACAATATTTGCCGAGGGGCAAAGACGGTATATAGAAACTTTTTCGGCTTATGCACGTGGTTTTTTGGGCAAAATGGAACGTCCCGATGTAGACAAGATTACAGGATTAAGTCCCGTCATCTCCATTGAGCAGAAAACCACCAATAAAAATCCTCGTTCTACTGTAGGTACAACCACTGAAATATACGATTATCTAAGACTTCTTTTTGCCCGTGCAGGTGAAGCATATTCATTCAACACCGAAGAAAAGATGGTTAAATATACAGAAGAGCAAGTATTGGAACTGATACTAGAAAAATACATCGGAAAGAAAATATACATCCTTGCACCAATTGTAAGAAACAGAAAAGGTCATTATAATGAACTGTTTGAGCAAATCCGTAAAAAGGGTTATCTGAATGTACGCATTGATGGTGATATTAAAGAGATACTTCCGGGAATGCGAGTGGATAGATACAAAAACCACAACATTGAGATCTTAGTTGATAAGCTATTGGTTTCCAACAAATTAGAAGACCAACTTAAAGCTAGTGTTAAGATTGCAATGAAGCAAGGTTCGGGACTGATTCTTATTCAAGACATAGAAACAAACGAAGTCAGACATTACAGTCGTCAGTTGATGGATCCCGAAACAGGGTTATCCTATCGAGAACCCGCACCTCATAATTTTTCGTTCAATTCACCTCAGGGAGCATGTACCCGATGCAAAGGCATTGGCTCTGTAGATCAAGTGGATATGGACAAAATGATTCCAAATCAGGATATCAGTATTGCAGCCGGAGGAATTGTTCCGCTTGGAAAAGAAAAGAGTAATCTGTTATTTTGGCAGATCAAAGCTATATGTGAGAAATATGGTGTTACATTAAAAACACCACTAAAAGATATTCCACAGGAAGCTCTTGAAGAAATAATATATGGAACAAACGAGCGATTAAAAATAACAAACGAATCGCTGGGCAATTCAAATTATTTGGTCACTTATGAAGGGGTGGCTAAATACATTGAAATGCAACAAGAGGATGAAGCGTCAGCCACAGCAAAAAAGTGGTCGGGTCAGTTTATAACTACATCCATTTGTCCTGAGTGCAACGGAAAAAGATTGAACAAAGAAGCATTACACTTCAAAATAGGTGAGAAAAACATCGCAGAGTTAGCCGACATGGATATTCGTCAACTATATGACTGGATGTCGGATATGGACAATCATATCAACGATAAGCAAAAAGCAATTGCCGAAGAAATTAAAAAAGAAATCATTTCCCGATTAAAATTCTTGCTAGATGTGGGATTAGAATATTTATCCCTGTCCCGCTCTTCCATATCATTGTCAGGTGGTGAAAGTCAGCGAATTAGACTGGCTACTCAAATTGGTTCAGAACTTGTAAACGTGTTGTATATTTTGGATGAGCCCAGTATTGGATTACATCAACGCGACAATCACCGTTTGATTCAATCATTGAAAAAACTTCGGGATTCTGGCAACTCTGTTGTTGTAGTGGAACACGACAAAGAAATGATGCTCGAATCGGACTATATTGTAGATATGGGACCTTTTGCAGGAAGAAACGGAGGTGAAGTGGTTTTTGCTGGTGTTCCTGAAGAAATGCTCAAGAAAAATACACTTACTTCCAATTATTTGAATGGTAAGCTTGCTATTGAAATTCCAGAATTTCGCAGAACTGGCAATGGCAAGAAATTAAATATTATAGGAGCAAAGGGCAACAATCTTAAAAATGTGAACGTCGATTTTCCTTTGGGCACTTTTATCTGTGTAACAGGTGTTTCGGGAAGTGGAAAATCTACTCTCATCAATGAAACATTGCAACCAATCTTAAGTCAGAAGTTCTATCGATCGCTCAAAGATCCTTTGCAATATGAATCGGTTGAGGGATTGAATCATTTAGACAAAATAGTGAGCGTGGACCAGTCGCCTATTGGCAGAACGCCTCGTTCAAATCCGGCTACATATACCGGTGTTTTCAGCGATATCAGAAACTTGTTTACTGAAATGCCTGAATCAAAAATAAGAGGGTACAAACCTGGTCGTTACTCATTTAACGTTAAAGGAGGGCGCTGTGAAACTTGCAGTGGTAACGGTTATAAAACTATTGAGATGAACTTCTTACCTGATGTTATGGTGCCTTGTGAAAACTGTCATGGTAAGCGCTACAACCGAGAAACCCTTGAAGTCCGATTCAAAGGTAAATCCATTGCCGATGTGTTGGATATGACCATAAATGCGGCTGTAGAATTCTTTGAAAACGTGCCCAATATACTTCGCAAAATAGAAGTACTTCAAGAAGTAGGATTAGGTTATATCAAACTGGGACAATCGTCCACCACCCTTTCAGGTGGTGAGAGTCAGCGCGTTAAGCTTGCCACCGAACTTGCACGAATAGACACAGGAAACACACTTTATGTCTTAGATGAGCCCACCACCGGCTTGCATTTTGAAGATATCCGCATTTTGCTTGGCGTGCTCAATAAACTTGTAAACAAAGGGAATACTGTCATTGTGATTGAACACAATCTTGACATCATAAAATGTGCCGATTATATTATAGATTTAGGACCCGAAGGGGGATCAAAAGGAGGGAATATATTAGCTGCCGGTACCCCCGAACAAATCATTCTTAATGCAGACAGTTACACCGCAAAGTACCTTAAGATAGAATTAAAACAGCCAAAGAAAACAAAAAGTTAAAATGTCACTTTTTTTTGAACTTTTATTTATAGGTATTGTTTAGTTTAAAATGATAGTCCAAGTGCTATTATTAAGAACAAATACAAATTACTATAAATAAATAATATGGCAAATATAACATTTAAGAATCAACCTATAAGCACTATTGGCGACTTGCCAAAAGTTGGTGAAAAAGCACCCGATTTTACATTAGTCGGCAAAGATCTCTCTGAAGTAAAGTTATCAGATTTTAAAGGGAAATATGCCGTTTTGAACATATTCCCAAGTTTAGATACAAGTGTTTGCGCTGCATCAGTAAGAAGATTCAATAAAGAAGCAGCTTCATTAAACAATTCTGTTGTTTTAGCTATCTCTGCCGATCTACCTTTTGCGTCAGGTCGTTTTTGTACCGCCGAAGGTATAGAGAACGTTGTCACACTTTCAACATATCGTGATCATCAATTTGCAAGTGATTATGGTTTACTTATGGCCGGCGGACCACTAAAAGGTCTTTTGGCAAGAGCTGTTGTAATAGTAAATCCCGAAGGGAAAATAGTTTATACTGAGCTGGTTCCCGAGATTGCACAGGAACCAGATTATATTTCTGCAATCAACTCGATAGTGTAGTTTGTTTCATGAAGATTGTGTTAACAGGAAGAGTCTGCGAAGTGATTCGCGGACTCTTTGCTTTTCCACCTTTCGTAATAAATATTGACCTACTTTAGTCTGAAAAATTGATTATCCATGATTTTGGCTGGTAAAGGGGAGTATAAAAAAATAAGACTCTGCTAAATCCCTTTCTTTGCTTTCTTTTTATTATTTTTGCAGATAATATAATGTAATTGTGCTATTTGTTCATTATTCTTTTTCAGATAATGAATATTAAAATTATGACTCAGACAAAAAGAACCAAAAAGAAACCGGTAACTCGTGCTCAACAAAAAAGTACAGGTATAATAAGTTTTATTAAAAACGAAAGAGTGCATTTTGTGTTAGGTGCATTGCTGGTTTTTATTGGAATTTTTATGCTTCTAGCCATGATCTCATTTTTTGTGACTGGCGCCCAAGACCAAAGCATTGTTCAAAATAAAACTTATTCAGAACTTACCCGTACCAAAGATGTGGATATTTCCAACTGGGTAGGCGTTGCTGGTGCATTTGTAGCTGAAATATTTATTAATGAATGGTTTGGCATATTCTCACTTCTTATTCCAATGTTCGTAATTTACCTGGGATTAAGGTTAATAAAAGTATATTACATTTCGTTTCTGCAAATCGTTCTTATCACTACATACGGATTGTTTGCCGGTTCAATAAGTTCAGCTTTCATATTAGGCAAAATATTTCCCAATAGTCATATCAACTGGGGAGGTGGTCACGGAAATCATCTTGAAGGTATTCTGGAAAACAGTATAGGATGGCCGGGAATGGTATTGCTCATATTGCTGTTTGTTCTTGTAGCAGTTGTCTGGTATCGCAAAAGCAACATGTACAAGATCAGAAATAAAATAGCACAAACAACCTCTAAGCTTCAGAGAACCGAAGAAAGTGAAACTTCAAATGATTCTACTAAAGAAAAAAAACCATCTTTACTGAAAAAAATCATATCTCTTTTAAAGAAAAAATATACAAAAGAAGAAATAGAAGAATCTGATGAATCAGTTGAATCGGGACACATTCCATTTGAAGTTTCGAAACCGGAAACAGTAGTTGCTGCTAATATGGATAAAAGTCCAAATAATTCAGCTTCTATCAATGATGATGTACCTGTTGATGACGATTTTGAGGTGATAGTAGCCAAAGGTGAAGATACAGTTTCATCAAATCAAATTAGCTCAGAGCAAAGAGAACAGATGAAGTTGATGGAAGAATACGATCCTCGAAAAGATCTGTCGATGTTTAAATTCCCTCTTATCAACCTGCTAAAGGTTTACAACACAAAAAATCAAGAGGTGAATATGCAGGAGCAAAATGAGAACAAAAACCGCATTATCAGCACACTTCGCAACTATGGTATAGAAATAACGTCAATCAAAGCGACGGTAGGTCCCACAATCACCCTTTATGAGATTGTACCTGAAGCAGGAGTACGAATTTCACGCATCAGAAATCTCGAAGACGACATTGCGCTAAGTCTTTCTGCCATTGGGATAAGAATTATTGCACCTATGCCGGGTAAAGGGACTGTTGGTATTGAAGTTCCAAATAAAGATCCGCAAATTGTATCGATGCAATCAGTGATCTCATCCAGGAAATATCAGGAGAGCGACTACGAATTACCAATATCCATTGGGAAAACAATTACCAATGAGGTTTTTGTATTTGATCTGACAAAGATGCCTCACCTTTTGGTTGCAGGGGCTACCGGACAAGGAAAGTCGGTTGGTTTGAACGCTATCATCACATCATTACTTTACAAAAAACATCCTGCAGAGTTGAAATTTGTTTTGATAGACCCAAAGATGGTTGAATTCAATATATACTCTGCAATTGAGCATCATTATCTGGCCAAACTGCCGGATGAAGAAAAGGCTATCATCACTGATGTGACGCGTGTTACTCAAACACTGCATTCCCTGACCAAAGAGATGGACGACAGGTACGAATTGCTTTCTAAAGCGCACGTTAGAAACGTAAAAGAGTATAACGAAAAGTTCAAATCGCGCAAGCTGAATCCAAATAATGGTCATAAATTTATGCCTTATATAGTTGTGATAATTGATGAGTATGGCGATTTGATTATGACTGCTGGAAAAGAAATAGAGATGCCGATTGCTCGTATTGCACAAAAAGCACGTGCCGTTGGTATTCATATGGTTATTGCGACACAACGACCAACAACAAATATTATTACAGGAACAATTAAAGCGAACTTCCCGGCAAGAATGGCTTTCCGCGTGACTGCTCAGGTCGATTCACGAACTATCTTGGATATGAACGGGGCTAATCAACTTATTGGTAGAGGTGATATGCTTTTCTCACAGGGCAGCAGTCTCACACGAATTCAATGTGCTTTTGTTGATACTCCGGAAGTAGAAGAAATAACTCAATATATTGCAAAACAACAGGGTTATCAATCGGCATATCCTTTGCCGGAAGTGCCTATAAATGAACCTTCTGGAAAATCATCAAGCGGTATCGATGTGAATGAACATGATGCTTTGTTCGAAGAGGCGGCAAGATTAATTGTCGTTCATCAGCAAGGTTCAACGTCTCTCATACAAAGAAAGTTTTCAATTGGATATAATCGGGCTGGTAGATTAATGGATCAAATAGAATCGGCCGGAATTGTGGGTCCTGCTCAAGGTAGTAAACCAAGAGAAGTATACATCTCAGATGAATATACTCTTGAAAAATTACTGAATTCTTTAAAATAACACTTCCACCCTATTTTTCAATTAAACTTTTGAAACGAAAAAAGGTCTATAAGGAAAACGAATAAACAGTAAAAATTGTACATGATGAAAAAGATAATAATCATAGCGCTGACCTTGATAATGTCGTCATTTATTGCTTTTGGACAGAGCTCAACGGAAGCAAAAAGCATCTTGGATAAAACTTATAATGCTTATCTGAAATCTAACGGAATCCAATTGAATTTTGATATAGTGACTACTGATTCAAAAGGTAATAATACTTACAATGAAAAAGGAGTTGCAAAAATTAAAGGTAATTCGTTTACACTAAACACGGATAATGTAAATGCATGGTTCAACGGAACAACACAATGGTGGATGTTCAAAGAATCAAATGAAGTGAATATTAGCAATCCTTCAAATCAAGATTTAACGGCAAGTCCCACCGGATGGTTAAGTTTGTATAAAACAGGCTTTACACTGAAAAAGCCGGTAATTAAAACCATAAATGGTAAAAATGCTTATGTTATAAACATGACTCCAAACACTCAAAACTCTGATTTTAAGGAGGCAACATTGGCTGTCGACAAAAACAATAATACTCTTTTACAAATTGTACTTAAACTTAAAGATAATTCTGTAGCAAAAATTAATATCAGTAACTACAATTCAAATTATAAGTTCAACGACTCTACTTTCATCTTCAACAAATCAGATTATCCGGGTGTAGAAATCATTGATTTGAGATAATTTGTTTTGTTTACTATAGATAGATTTTTACTATATCATTTTATTAGTTATCAAAATTAATGTAACTTTGAAACAAATAAAAAATATGAACCTTCTCTTAATTAGAGAAGGTTTTTTAAACGCATACACAATATGAGAAATAAAGTACGATGTCTGATTATTGGATCAGGACCTGCCGGATATACAGCAGCTATTTATGCATCACGAGCAAACCTGGAACCTGTATTGTTTGAAGGGATGCAACCCGGAGGACAATTAACAACTACAACTGAAGTGGAAAACTTTCCGGGTTATCCTGAAGGAATTACAGGACCGGAATTAATGGAGGACTTGAAAAAACAAGCTCAACGCTTTGGTGCTGAGATATATCCGGGAAGGGCTACAGCTGTTGATTTTTCTGTACGGCCTCTAAAAGTGACTATCGATAATGAACAAGTAATTGAAGCGGATTCGGTGATTATCTCTACTGGGGCTTCAGCAAAATATTTGGGCATTCCGGATGAAACAAAATATGCGGGACAAGGGGTTTCGGCATGTGCTACATGCGATGGCTTTTTCTATCGTAAGAAAAAAGTTGCAGTCGTTGGAGGTGGAGATACGGCTTGTGAAGAGGCTACTTATTTGGCTGGTCTGGCAGATAAAGTATATTTGATTGTCCGTAAACCTTTTTTGAGAGCTTCTCAAATTATGCAAGATCGGGTAAAGAATAACCCAAAAATTGAGGTGCTTTTTGAACACAATACTCTTGGATTGTTTGGCAACAACGGTGTTGAAGGTGTACATTTAGTAAAACGACTTGGACAGCCTGACGAAGAGAAGGTTGATATTGCTGTTGACGGATTTTTCCTTGCTATTGGACACAAACCTAATACAGAAATCTTTAAAGACTATTTGACATTGGATGAAACTGGTTATATCATAACAGAACAACCGACCACAAAGACTAATATTGAAGGAGTTTTTGCCGCAGGTGATGCTGCTGATACAATTTATAAACAAGCAATTACCGCTGCTGGAACAGGTTGCCGTGCGGCAATGGATGCAGAAAGATATTTGTCTGAAAAGGGTCTGTAATCAATAAAAAAAGAGGGTTACTCATTGAAGAGTAAACCTCTTTTTTCTTATTATCATATTTCCTTACGACTCATGTCATATGTGATCATCCACCAAATACCGAATTTATCTCGCAAACTTCCATAATAATCTCCCCAAAACATCTCATCCATAGGCATTTCTACCTCGCCTTCAGAAGAGAGTTCGTTGAATAATCTGTCCGCCTCTTCGCGACTGTCGACAGAGATACAGATATAGTTGCTGTTACCTGCTTTGTAACCGACACTCTGAGCGCCAAACACGTCTGATCCCATTAGAACTTCTTCACCAATAGGAAGGGAGACATGCAACACAAGATTGCGTTCTTCTTCGGAAATTGTCATTCCTTCCATTTTGATATCTCCATATCTCATTATGTCTCCCTTAAAATCACCGCCAAAAACGGACTTGTAGAAATTGAAAGCTTTTTCACATGTACCATTAAAATTTAGGTACGGATTTAATTTTACCATAATTTTTATTGTTTAAGTAGTTGAAAAGAATAAAGAAAACTCGCTTGATATCATGCCCATCGGAATTTAATGTTTGGCAGCTCTAAAATGATGCACTGATTGCCTCATTAACAGAAGGATAAAGAAATTGATATCCCGTAGAAAGGATTTTTTGCGAAGAGACACGACTTCCCTCAAGAACCATGCCTGCTGATTTACCCATGATAAGTCGCATTAGGAAAGACGGAATATTAGGAAAGAATAATGGACGATGCAATTCCTTTGCTAATGCTCTCGTAAACTCAGCATTCGTGACATGTTGCGGGGCTACGGCATTATAGATACCATGCATCAATTTGTTTTCTACTGCTTTAACATACATATTACAGAGATCTTCTAAATATATCCAACTCATATACTGCTTACCATTTCCAAAAGATGCACCCATTCCAAACTTTGTAAGCATCTTCATCTTTTTGAATCCTTCATTATCATTAGAAATTACGAATGCAGTACGTAATACTACAGTACGAATTCCTAACTCTTCATGAAAACCTAATGCTGCTGCCTCCCACTTTTTGCAAGTACTACTGAGAAAATCATTTTGTGCGGGTTGATCTTCTTCAGTATATATTTTATTGCTTGTATGCATTCCATAATACCCAACTGCCGAAGCAGAAATGAATGCTTCAGGTCTTTTTGACATCAACATGACTGTTCCTAATAACATCTTTGTCGTCTGTACGCGACTCTCTACAATCTGCTGCTTCTTACGCGGGGTCCATAGACCCTTACCAAGGTTCGATCCCGCCAAATGAATAATAACATTGGCCTTTTCTAGAGCTTCTTTGTCTATTTCGTTTTTTTGGTAGTTCCAACGGTATTGGGGAATTTCAGCATTCATATTCCGTTCTCTGCTTAACCAAATCACGTTGTATCCTTTCTCAAAGAGTATCTCGGAAAGTCGACTTCCAATCATACCCGAACCTCCTGTTATTAAGATTGTCTTCATCATAAATTTGGTTTATGGCTAAACAAATAAAGACGGCAATTGTTGCCGTCTTTATATTTTAGTATTATAAATTTTAATTATAAGTGTCGCTCCTATTTAGATCTTTATTTTTTAAGTATATTTAACATTATTCTATATCGCAACTTGATCCTGACTTTCCTTACCCCGCTCTCACTATGCTTTCACCATGCTCCCACTATGCTCCCACTATGCTCCCACTATGGTCTCACTCTCCTCTCACTAAAATTTCATCATAATTACATCATCTTTTCACCAAAATTCAACTCAAGTCATAAATATCTCCTGCGCATTTTTAACAATATTTAACCGCGACTATTGAAATCGCAACTTTACTAATTTACCATCCATCGCTGATACAAATAACTCGTTCTTGTCTGTAGGTAAAATCATGTTTATTAGTCCATTCGATATGCGGTACTTCCACAAAAAACTGCCGTCTAAAGCTCGATAGGCATAGATTAATCCTTTATCTGTTGGCGCAAACACTATTCCATTTTTTTCAACAACAGCGGTCGGGGTTAATTCATATCCCATATCCTCTCCTGATGAAATCCATTTTATTTTCCGCTCAGGAACAGTTGCATCTATTGCTATGACTTTTCCATCCATCGTTTTGGCATAGACGGTATTACCATCTTCTGAAATGCCAATGGACTCGCGGACTCTGTTTTCTGGATCATTTATTCGCCACACTTCTGAACCGGACTTTTCGTCTAAAACAGTCATATAACGATCGGGGGATGCAAGGTATATTCGTCCGTGTGTCAATACTGGCCATACTTGAGCGGGCGAAAACATGCGGTTCGCCTGACCGCTATTCCAGATCCAAACGGGTTTTCCGGTTTTTACATCGAGGGCGTAAAACTCATTTCCCCAACTGCCAAAAAACAGCTTACCTTCTTTCAATAAGGGACGGGTAACGACAAAATTCTTTACTTTGTCAAAATCCCAAACGGGGTTTCCTGTGTCTACATTCCAAGCACGACAATGACCGTCGCTACCGGCGACAATTACCAGTTCTTCCGTACATACGGGTGATGAAACTACGGCTTTATCTGACTTCAACTTATACTTAAGTTTTCCACTTTTCAGGTTGATGCCATAAACGTAACTGTCTGAAGAAGCAACCCATACATCGTTTTTGTAAACCGTTGGAGTAGAATATATTTTCCCATCGGTTTTATATGTCCACAGTTCTTTACCGTTTTTGGCTTTCACGACTTTTATCTCGCCTGCTGTATTGGTATAAATGAGTTTTCCACTTGACAAATACATACCGCTTCCCATATCACTGGTTTCCTGAATACTCCAGACTTCTTTGACTAAACGATTTGTTTTGTTCATTTCAAAATCGGGACGTGGTGGATTAATTTCCCAACGTGGCTTCTGGTCTGTGTTATAGACTAACCACGGGGCTTGGGTATCTGCAAAAACAATTCGCTCTTGAAGGTAAATGGAATCTGGGGTTACTGAAACAATATTGTAACCGCCAAATTCGGCTTTTGCTCGTAAATTTGAACGTGCCATAGCTGCATTTGCGCCCTCAAAATTCAGCTTATTATTGTTATGCCCGTGTCCGCACAACATAAGTTGCACATTGTAAGGACGAAAGGCATCTAACACTTCAAACCAGTTGTTTAATGAATTGTCCATTGGATAATGATTGACATAGATTATTGGGGTTTCTTTGTCTATCTGCTTCAATTCATTGAAAAACCAGGTGAGGTTCTCACGGGGAATTTGCCCGGGTCCCATTCTCATATTGGGTCCTGAGGCTAATCCTATAAATCGATATCCTTTGTATTCAAAACCAAAAGTCTCTGCTCCAAAAATGCGCAAAAAACTGTTCGTTCCACTCTCCGACCAATTGGAATCATGGTTACCGGGAAGCACATAAAACGGTTTCTGTAAACCAGTTAAGATGTTCTTGGCTGTCGCTAGCTCAACATCTGAACCAAATTCAGTAACATCTCCTGATACTATGACAAAATCTATATCGGGCTGACTATTAATGTCTTGAACTGTACGACATAAATCTGTATCGTTATTGGGATTACCAATATGGGTGTCTGTGACAATGGCAAACTTGAAAGGTTCTACTTTACTTTGCGGTAAAGCACTTAACGACAGACATATAATGGTAATAAAGAGAAGTAAACGTTTCATTATTTTTGCTTATTTGTACTTTTAAAATATTCGCTAAAATACAATGCTTGATACTTGATTGAATTCTTCCAATAATCCCAATTATGTACACCGGGACGGGATATGTAATCGTGTGGGATATTTCTGTACAGCAATTCTTCGTGCAATTTCTCGTTAACTTTATAAAAGAAATCGTCTGTACCACAGTCAATAATTATCTTTAACGAATTGGGTGTCAGCAGATATAATTGATTTATAACCGTGTTCTTTTCCCAATTTTCGGGATACTCACTTTGTTTACCTAATCGTTCTGATAAGCCCCAGTTATTAGGAAACGGTCTGATATCAACACCTCCACTCATACTACCGCATGCACCAAATATGTCCTGATTTCGAAAAGCTAAATATAATCCACCATGTCCACCCATGCTCAAACCGGTTATAGCCCTACCCTCACGAGTTGAAATAGTTTTGTAGTTTCTGTCTATCCAATCGATCAATTCTTCTGTGATATAAGTTTCGTACTTAAAGGTTGAATCTACCGGACTGTCAAAATACCAACTTGACTGATGTCCATCGGGTGTAACAACGATCATATTATGGGTATCGGAAATCTCTTTGACTTCTGAAGTGTTGCCCCATGAAGTCTGATCCCCACCATGACCGTGCAAAAGATACAGTACAGGAAACTTTGATGTACTTTTTGAATAGGATTCAGGTGTGATAACTATGGCTTTAATTTGTTTTTGCATAGTTTTACTGAAAACAGTAACGGTGTCCACATTTGCCGACCAAACAGTGGTGAACAATATGGAAAAGAATAAAAGCGTCAATAAAATTCGTTTCATTATTATGTTTGTTTTAAGAGTTTTCAAAGATAATCAGAATCCTGTTATCTGAAGAATCTATAATTGGCAAATTATGTTCAAAGAACTATTTCATGTATTTTTTGTTTTATTATGAGATAATAATTAACACTAAAATAAATGGATGTACAATTAAAACTTGAGAAAAAGAAAGGTCGGTTTTTCATCAATAAAGATGATGCCCAAATTGCAGAACTTGATTTTATTCTGGAAGCAAATGTTATGGATGCATATCACACGGGTGTAAGGAAAGAATTTGAAGGTCAGGGAATTGCGGGAATTCTTTTCGATGAAATGATTAAGTACGCACGCGATAATAGTTACAAAGTTATTCCTACATGTCCTTATATTTTAGCTAAATTCCGCAGACATCCTGACGATTTTGCAGAAATTTGGGTCAAAGATGAAGAATAGTCTCTTTTAAATATTGACTAGTTAAACTATCTCTAATTATATAAGTCTAAATATCCATATAAATAAAAGTAATACAATGGGATTGAATTTTGAGACAATCAGCGCAATTGCACTTGGCATAGGACTAAGTGCCAGTACAGGTTTCAGAGTGTTTATTCCACTACTCGTTGCCAGCATAGCAGCCTATTTTGGTATTTTGCCACTGGGCGAAAGCTTTGAGTGGTTGGGATCTTTACCGGCTTTAATTTGTTTTGGTATAGCTGCTATAGTAGAGGTTCTCGCATATTACATCCCTTTTGTGGATAACTTATTAGACAGTATTGCAACTCCTTTATCAATTGTTGCAGGTACATTATTAATGACATCGGTTTTTCCCTCAGATAATGAGTGGATGAAGTGGATTATGGGATTTGTAGTCGGTGGTGGAGCGGCTGTCACAGTACAAAGCGGAACTGCACTAGCTCGACTTGCATCATCTCAATTTACTGCAGGTACTGCCAATCCGGTATTCTCAACAACCGAAGGTGTTGCTTCAATAGGTGTTGCAATCATGTCCCTGATTACTCCTATTTTAATAGGAATATTGGTAATTATTTTTCTAATAATTTTATTAAGGTTCATAGTTAAAAGTCTGCATAAGAGAAAGAACAATTTGACTGAGAATGGAGAATTAAACAGATAAATATAAATCATTCGCAATCTCAATTCTTAGATATCATTTTTTGAATCATTCTGTTAGTTAATTTATTTTAAAATATTCGTTTTATAGCTAGCATTTTGTACTATTTACCTTAAATCGAAGTCAGACTGATAGTTGAAAGTTTCTTTCATAAGAATTTATGTTCTCAACATGCGATTAAATCGGATTCAGGGCTGAATTAAACAAGATTTTATTTATTCTTTTAACAGACTAATTCATTTGTTAATTGAATAATTTTCGTAAATTTGTAGATAAATTATCGGAATAAAATATATATTATTTTTATGTCAGAAATCATAGGGCATATATCTCAAATTATTGGACCAGTAGTAGATGTAGCATTCGAGTTATCAGATAAGGACTTGGACAAACTACCGCCAATAGATGAGGCACTTACAATAGATAGAGGCAATGGAAACATCCTTGTACTTGAGGTTCAACAGCACATCGGTGAAAACACGGTTCGTACTGTTGCAATGGATAGTACTGATGGTTTAATGCGTGGAGTAGAAGTTCGAACTGCTGGTAAATCGATATCAATGCCGGTAGGTGATCAAGTAAAAGGCAGATTGATGAATGTGATTGGCAACCCAATCGACGGATTAAAGCCACTCAGCAGAGAAGGTGAATATCCAATTCATCGTGAAGCTCCTAAATTTGAAGATCTTACTACATCGGAAGAAATTCTCTATACTGGAATTAAAGTAATCGACCTTCTCGAACCTTATTCAAAGGGTGGTAAAGTAGGTTTATTTGGTGGTGCTGGCGTTGGAAAAACAGTACTTATCATGGAGTTAATCAACAATATAGCAAAAGGGCACAGTGGTTTTTCTGTATTTGCTGGTGTTGGTGAACGTACTCGTGAAGGAAATGATTTATTACGTGAAATGATAGATTCCGATGTAATTAAATATGGCGAAGAGTTCAAGAAAAGCATGGATGAGGGCCATTGGGATCTTAGTAAAGTTGATTATAACGAAGTTTCAAAGTCTCAAACTACTTTGGTCTTTGGTCAAATGAATGAACCTCCTGGTGCACGTGCTTCAGTTGCTTTATCTGGATTATCAGTAGCTGAATCATTTCGTGACCAAGGTGAAGGAAATGATATTCTTCTTTTTATTGATAATATTTTCCGTTTCGTGCAGGCAGGATCTGAGGTTTCAGCACTTCTTGGTCGTATGCCATCAGCAGTTGGATACCAACCGACTTTGGCTTCTGAAATGGGTGCTTTGCAAGAACGCATTACATCTACAAAGCATGGTTCAATCACTTCTGTTCAAGCAGTATATGTTCCTGCGGATGACTTAACAGACCCTGCTCCGGCAACAACTTTCTCTTATTTGGATGCGACTACAGTGCTAAGCCGCAAAATATCATCGCTAGGTATTTTCCCAGCAGTTGATCCTTTAGAATCAACATCGCAAATACTTTCACCTGAAGTCGTTGGCGAAGAACATTATAACGTAGCATCACGTGTAAAACAGATTTTACAGCGGAATAAAGAATTACAGGATATAATCTCTATCCTTGGCATGGAAGAATTATCTGATGAGGACAGACTAACTGTAAACCGAGCAAGAAAAATTCAACGATTCCTTTCTCAACCATTTCAAATGGCTTCACAATTTACGGGTGTCCCTGGTGTTATGGTCCCAATAAAAGAAACTATCAGAGGTTTTAAAATGATTCTTGACGGTGATATGGATGAATATCCCGAAATGGCATTTCTTAACGTTGGCACGATTGATGAAGCTATTGAAAAAGGTGAAAAATTGATTGAACAATCAAAACAAATATAAGATTTACATTAACTTATTTAGTTTCTAAATAATGCAATTGGATATACTTACACCTGAAAAAAAATACTTTAGTGGAGAAGTATCAAGTGTTTCAGTTCCTGGAACTGTAGGCTCATTTTCCATGCTAAAAGATCATGCTCCAATCATTTCATTGTTGAAAAAAGGGAAAATTTCGTATGTTCATAATGAAAAAACCACAACACTATCTATCTTGAACGGTGTAGTGGAAATGAATAATAATAAGATAACAATTCTTATCGAATCTGTTAAAGATTAATTATGAAAAGTTTACTAAACCATTTTCTGATTATACTTACACTTGTAATGTTATTTTTTGGCGTAGGGATTCAATGGATTCAAACGACATTTTTTTCAGAAACAGTATTTAAGGGTTATTGGATTTTGCCAATATTCTTTTTTGTAGTCGGGGTAGTACTATTATTAATACTTGGAAAAGCGGTTAAATCAGATTCGAAAAATCTCATCAAAAAATACATGGTTATGAAAGTGGCAAAAGTAATTTGCAGCTTAATATTAGTCGTCATTTATTGGGTTGTGAATAAAGCAGATATCTATAATTTTGCGGTTATGTTCATTATTTATTACCTATTATTTTTGATAATAGAAACATATATGCTTCTCAAATTAGAAAAATGGATGAAAGAAGAATTAGAAAGATTGGACAAAATGTTGAAACAATCAAATAAAAATAAGGAACAACAGAATATTATAAATGAAAAGTAAGATCAACATTTATTATCTACTCATTATATGTTTGCTGTTCGTTTCAACTTCGTTAAGATCGGCAGAACAATCTTCTTCAGAGAATGCATCTAAAGAAGGTGATGTTAAAGAATTGATTCTGGGACATATAGCCGATTCATATGAGTGGCATGTTTTTAGTAGTGGCGATATTCATGTAACAATACCATTACCAATTATTCTTTATAGCAAATCTAAGGGTTGGAATATTTTTATGTCTAATAAATTTCATCAGAATGACGGCTCATATAATGGATACTACATTTCAGATAAAGGTATACATAAAGACAAAATTATTGAAAGAGACGCATTAGGAAATGAAAGCAGACCATTAGATTTATCACTAACAAAAAATGCAGCATCATTATTGATGGCATCTATCCTATTGATCATCATTGTAATGATTGTTGCACGGTCATATCGACAGGATCCGATTAATCCTAAGAAAGGATTTATCGGGATGATGGAGATACTAATTGTTTCAATAAACAATGATATTATTAAACCTACTATTGGTGAAGGTTCTGACAAATATGCACCATATTTATTGACACTCTTCTTTTTTATATTTATAAATAATCTATTGGGATTGATACCGATCTTTCCTGGTGGGGCAAATGTTACTGGTAATATAGCCATAACATTAGTCTTGGCATTAACAACTTTTTTTGTTGTTACTTTTTCAGGAACAAAAGAATATTTCAAAGATATATTCTGGCCTGATGTTCCGACATGGTTGAAAGTTCCCATTCCATTAATGCCCGCAATTGAATTAGTAAGTGTAATAACGAAGCCATTTACGTTGATGATTCGTCTATTTGCAAATATTATGGCCGGACATTCTATTGTACTTGGATTAACCTGTGTTATCTTTGTGACAGTAAGTTTAGGGACAGCAATAAATGCTACTATGACAGGAGTTGCAGTTGTATTTGTTGTTTTTATGGATTTTGTTGAACTATTAGTTGCCTACATTCAGGCATATGTATTTACTATACTGACAGCTCTTTATATTGGAATGGCACGAATAAAACCGCATCATACAAAACATATCGAGGAATCAGTAATTGAGGATTAAAAAAAGGGTAAATTTTCAAATTATATAATAACGATTATTAAAACTAACATTATGTTATTACTTTCAATTTTATTACAAGCTGCTGAAGCAGGTTTAGGAACATTGGGATTATCATTGGGAACAGGAATTGCAGCTATTGGAGCTGGCATTGGAATTGGCAAAATCGGTAGTTCTGCAATGGAGGGAATTGCTCGTCAACCCGAAGCAGCAGGCGATATTCGTTCAACAATGATTATTGCTGCGGCACTTATCGAAGGTGTTTGTTTGTTTGCAGTAGTAGTTTGTGGTTTCATTCTTTAAAAAACTAAAAAAGAATGTCTCTATTAACTCCTGAACCTGGTCTCGTGTTTTGGATGCTCATTGCATTCGGCATTGTTGTGTTCATATTAGTAAAGTTCGGATTTCCGGTTATAATTAAATCGGTCAATACACGAAATGCCTATATCGACGACTCCTTGCTGGCTGCAAAAAAAGCACATGATGAACTTGCTACTGTTAAGAAAAGCAGCGAAGCACTTATAGGACAAACACGTCACGAACAAGGTAAACTCATTGAAGAGTCAGCCAAAACACGTGATCAGATGATTGAAATGGCGAAAGTTAAAGCTAAAGAAGAAGCTGATAAGATAATATCGAGCGCCAGGATACAAATTCAAGCAGAAAAGGAGAATGCATTGAGGGAAGTAAGAAGTGAAATTGCTCTCCTATCGATAGATATTGCTGAAAAAGTACTTCGCCAAGAATTAGATAAGAATGAAAAGCAAATGAGTATGATAGACCGTTTGCTTGATGAAATTGAAATATCTAAATCATAAACTGAAATGAATGAAGGATTAATCTCTTCGAGATATGCAACAGCATTGTTGAATTTTGCTACTCAAAATGATGAGGAGAAAAAGGTATATGCAGAAATGACATTCCTTGCTCAAATATTCAAGATAGTAAAAAAATTACAACAAAGTTTGTCAAGTCCAGTTGTATCAAAATCAAAAAAGAAAAAGATCCTTTTAACGGCAGTCGGAGGTAATGTATCCAACAGTATGGATAAGTTTTTTGACCTGCTAATAGAAAACAAACGAGAAAGCAAACTTGAATCCATCGCTAATCGATTTACAGAACTCTATAGAAAGCGTCATGATATTCATTTAGGAACGCTAACTACAGCAGTAAAGACCGATCCTAGTGTAATTGAGCGGTTAAAGGTTATGATTGAGAAACAAATTGGAGGAAAGGTTGAATTTACGAGTGAGGTAAATCCAGATATCGTTGGAGGTTTCATACTTCAAGTTGAGGATTATAGGTGGGATGCCAGCATTTCCGGTCAATTGAATCGAATTAAGAAAGAATTAAAACAAGTAAACAAAATATAATTGAAATCATACAAGTAATCAGCTTGTTAACGATGCAAAAATATGTCTGATAATTCAATAAAGACAAGTGAAGTTTCCAAAGTGTTGCAGATGCAACTAGAAGGAATAGACACTGATGTCAAATATAAAGAGACCGGTGTTGTAATGAGAGTGAGCGATGGAGTTGTCCGAATTTTTGGATTGCGCAATGCCCAGTCTAACGAATTACTAGAATTCGAAAATGGCTTAGAAGCAATTGTGATGAATCTAGAAGAAGACAATGTTGGCGCCGTCTTATTAGGGGCTTCGTTTGAAGTAAAGGAAGGAGATATTGTAAAGCGCACTAATCGTGTAGCCTCCATATTTGTTGGAGAAGGTATGCTTGGAAGAGTAATAAACACTCTAGGCCAACCAATTGACGGAAAAGGGAAAATATCAGGTGAACTACTTGAATTACCTCTTGAAAGAAAAGCTCCTGGTGTAATCTTTCGTCAGCCTGTGGATACTCCTTTGCAAACAGGTTTAAAATCTGTTGATGCTATGATTCCAATTGGTAGAGGTCAGCGCGAACTAATTATTGGAGACCGCCAAACCGGAAAATCAAGTATTGCTATTGACACCATTATCAATCAAAGGAAAAACTATGAAAATGGTGATCCTGTTTATTGTATATATGTAGCAATTGGACAAAAAGGGTCCACAGTAGCCTCAATTGTAAATACTCTAACTGAGTATGGAGCAATGCCATATACAACTATCGTTGCAGCAAACGGTTCAGACCCGGCAGCTATGCAATATTACGCACCATTTGCCGGTGCAGCCATTGGAGAATATTTCCGTGATACCGGTAGGAATGCTTTAGTTGTTTATGATGATTTATCGAAACAGGCAGTCGCATACCGAGAAGTATCATTGATTCTACAACGCCCTTCAGGACGTGAAGCCTATCCGGGAGATATTTTTTATCTTCACTCAAGATTACTGGAACGCGCTGCACGTATAATTACACAGCAAGAGGTTGCTGAAAACATGAACGACCTTCCCGAAAGTCTCAAAGGCAAAGTTAAGGGTGGAGGTTCACTTACAGCACTTCCTATTATTGAAACCCAAGCTGGCGACGTATCAGCGTATATTCCAACAAACGTAATTTCAATTACAGACGGTCAGATATTTTTGGATACAGACTTGTTTAATCAAGGAAATCGTCCGGCAATCAATGTTGGTATTTCAGTATCTCGTGTGGGTGGTAATGCACAAATAAAGCCGATGAAAAAAGTTGCCGGTACATTAAAGATCGACCAGGCTCAATATCAGGAATTGGCAGCATTTACCAAATTTGGTGGAGATATGGATAAAGTAACCGCTATGACTATAAATAAAGGATTAAAGAATGAGCGATTACTTGTTCAAGCACTTCATGATCCTATGAGTGTTGAAAAACAGGTTACTGTTCTTTATTGCGGTACAAATGGACTATTAGCAAATGTTCCCATCGACAAAGTGCAAGAATTTGAAAAGCAGTTTCTAAATTCTATAGAGATCCATCATCAAAAAGATGTGCTTGATGTAATTAGAAGTGGAAAAATTGACGATGATGTTACTCGTAAAATAAGGCTCACTGCCGCTGAAACAATTAAACAAATCGTAAAATAATTTTAATTCACTGGAAATGGCTTCTTTAAAAGAAATAAAATCTCGAATTCAATCAGTCAAATCAACGCAGAAAATCACATCAGCGATGATGATGATTTCTTCTGCCAAATTAAAGAAAGCCCAGTATACAATAGAGAATCTGTATCCTTACGAAAAGAAGATGGATGAATTACTGAGTATTTTCTTAAGTTCAGAATTTGATTATCCATCTCCTCTTTCAGAAATTCGCAAAGTCAAACGTGTTGCAATTGTTGCATTCTCATCCAACTCAAGTTTGGCAGGCAGATTCAATAATAATGTAATTAACAAACTAAAAGAAACTGTAAAGAATTACCAACATCTTGAAAAAGAGGACATTCTCATCTACCCTTTTGGAGATAAAGTAGCAAAGGCTACAAAAGCTTTAGGATTTATACCACAAGGTAATTATAATGATGAGAGTGAAACTCCTTCTTATGATATGGCACAAGTATTTACAGGAAAGTTGATTGACTTGTTCCTTGCTAAAAAAATTGATGAGGTAGTTCTAATTTACCACCATTTCAAAAACAGGGCAAACCAGGTCCTTACAACAGAAACATTTCTTCCAATACAATTAAAGCCGGTAAATCCAAATCAAATGACATTAGATTATCTTGTTGAACCGGATAAGACAACCATCATTAATCTGTTGATTCCTAATGTGTTAAAACTTAAATTCTATACAGTTCATGCCGATTCAGTCACTTCAGAACATGCAGCACGAGCAATGGCAATGCAGATTGCAACAGACAATGCAGATGATTTGATTAGTGAACTGACCATTCAGCACAACAAATTGCGTCAACAGTCCATCACAAATGAATTGCTTGATATTGTCAGCGGTTCATTCGGGAAAAAGAAATAGCACACATACCGAGTAAGCTTTCGATATATTTTTTGGGATAAAAGTAATGGAATTTGAGATAAATTTCATTGGACCATAGTGAGACCATAGTGAGAGGAGCGTGAGACCATGGTGAAAGTTGTACCGATAGTGCATTGAAGTAATGTGAGACAATAATTACCCCTTACCTAAATATCACCCTACTTATCTTATTAAATCGATCCTTTCTCGGTATTTATTTTCAGATACTCATAAAATGCTAATTGTGCCCTCACCAGCGGCTGATCATCATGTTTAAAAATATTTTCCATATTTTCATCCACCCAAACCGCACTTTGATTATCTGAAAGTTGAATGTTCAGCATATCTATCAACTGTTTCTTAAGACGTTCCGACTTAATTGGGAATGCTGATTCAATTCTGCGCCGCAAGTTTCGCTCCATCCAGTCGGCCGATGAAAGATACACATTTTCATGTCCTTCATTAAAGAAATACCAAACGCGACTGTGCTCCAAATAAGCATCCACAATTCTGGTAACTTTAATATTCTTACTATACGACTGATTAGGGATTAAACAGCAAACTCCTCTTACAATAAGATCAATCTTAACTCCAGCTTCACTAGCCACATATAAAGCATTAATCATTTCTTTGTCTTCCAAACTATTCATTTTAAGAATGATGCGCCCTACCCCCCCCTGCTTTACGTTAGTAATTTCACGATAAATCATTTTTAATATTTCCGGAACCATATTAAATTGGGCTACTAACAAGTGTTTAAATTCTCTATGATGTGGCTTTCCTTCCAAAATATTAAATATCTCATCAATATCATGAATAATATCTTTGTCGGAAGTCAGCAATCCGCAATCAGAGTATTGCCTTGCTGTCTTTTCATTAAAGTTACCCGTACTGAGATAAGCATAACCTTTTAACGGTTGATCCGGTTCGTTGCTTCTTTTTCTAACATATGCCAGTTTAGCATGCACTTTTAGTCCCGGCAAGCTATAAATCACATTTATTCCCGCCTCTTGCATCATTTCGGCAGAAATAAAATTATTCTCCTCGTCGAACCGCGCTTTCATCTCAACAAACACCGTTACTTTCTTTCCATTTTTAGCTGCACTGATAAGTGAATTTATGACCGCCGAATTTTCTGCAACTCGATACTGCGTGACTTTTATTTCCAAGACTTTTGGATCAAAAGCAGCCTGCATCAAAAACCGAAGCAGATAATCAAACGATTGAAATGGGAAATTTAGAAGCACATCCTGATTACGCAAAACCCTGAGAATGGAAGTGTTATCCTCTAATACAGGTACACGCAAAGGTGCCGGCAACTGTCGTTTCAGACGCTGTCCCACCGGATTTGGAAGTTTGGATAGTTCCTGAAGATTTAAATACTTTCCCGATGGAAGAAGTTCCTCCTCTTCAATTTCGTACGATTCACATAAATATTTTAAGAAATAATTAGACATACTCCGATCGTACTGAAAACGTGTTACCGCTCCAATTTTTCTTTTTCGCACTTTCTTGAGTATCTTTTCAGCTATATTATTCTGGTCTTCGTTTTCTAAAGTGAAATCAGCATCGCGAGAAATAGTGATGCTGTAACAATCAATAATTTCATAACCGGGAAAAACACTGCTTAGATTAGCTTTAATTATATCATCAATAAACATGATAAAATATTTTCCATCAAACGAAGGCAACTCGATAAACCGTGGAATCTTTGTATAAGGAATTTTCATGATGGCATAAGTATATTGTGATTCGCTTCCACCTGTTCTCTTCTTTTTCTTTTTTAGTAGACTGACAACCTGATAAATACGACCGTCTTGAATGAATGAATGGATGTCGTCTTTCTGTATTATCATCGGTTGCAGATAAGGGAAAACTTCTTCGTTAAAATATTTCTCTACAAATGGTTTATGAAATGGATTTACATCATGCGTTTGATACAAAATGATATGATTCCTCTCCAACTCGGGCAAAATCATTAAATTGAATATATAATTATATTCTTTTTGATGCTCTGTCACAATCTCTCTGATCTGCGTTAATACTTGAAGAGCTTCTTCAACGGTTTCGTCACGTTCAACGCTGTCAATCAAGGAACTATGATATCCTGAAACGCGCACCTTATAAAATTCTTCAAGATTAGATGAATATATTGACAAGAATTTAATCCGCTCGTAAACAGGAAGTCGTTCATCTTTTGCTTCCATTAATACCCTATGATTAAATGACAACCAGCTGATGTCTCGTTTAAAATATGAATATTGCTCCTTTTCCATAGCAGAATTATAATTATTTTTTGTAAAAATACTAACTTTGTTGAAATAATAAAAGATTGATGAAGAAAATTGGATTATTATCTGACACCCATGATTATTGGGATCCTACTTTTGAAACTTATTTCGAAAATTGCGATGAGATTTGGCATGCGGGCGACATAGGCTCAATGGATGTTGCTAGTAAGTTTGAAGCTTTCAAACCTTTCAGAGCTGTTTACGGAAATATAGATGACTACAGAGTGCGTCTGGCTTTCCCGGAAAAACTTCGGTTTACTGAAGAAAATGTTGAAGTCGTTATCAAACATATCGGTGGATATCCTAATAAATACGATCCTTCAATCCGCAATGAATTGGTTACCAATCCGCCAAAACTTTTTATATCAGGTCATTCGCACATTTTGAAAGTTATGTATGACAACAAATTGAAATGCTTGCACATGAACCCAGGTTCTGCCGGAATTTATGGAATTCATAAAGTCAGAACATTATTGCGTTTTGTTATTGATAATGGAAATATTAGAGATTTGGAAGTAATTGAAATAGCAAAAAGATGGTAGTTTTTTAATATAGATTATACATCAAACCAACTGCGCCTATAATCATAAAAATACTTCCAACAGCCCGGTTCAAAAGAATCAACCCGCTACGATTAAAGTGTTTACGCATTTTTGAAACAATCGATGTAACAACAAACCACCATAAAAGTGCACCAAAAGCAATAGCTGAAATGGCAATAATTATTTGAGTAGTCCCATCTTTAACCGGATTAAACGACATCTGTGTGTATAAAGTCAGAATCACAAAAATAATTGAAACATTGGAGAACGTGAGTACAAACGATGTGGCAAAGTCCTTTAAATACCGGGTCTGCATAGGCAAAACATTAGACGCCCAATCTTTTATTGGATTTGTTCTAAACAATAAAAGCCCAAATCCTATAAGTATAATACTTGAAATCCATAAAAAAGGATGCTTGTTTTCTTCAATGAAATAGGATACTTTTCCAACAGCCAACATGGTTAAAATGGCGTAAACCAAATCAGACAACATTGCTCCCACTCCAGTAGCAAAGCCATGCCAACGCCCTCTCAGCAATGTTCTTTGAATAGTTAACATTCCAATGGGACCCATTGGAGATGAAATTAATAAACCAATAATAATACCCTTTATAATAAATATAAACATATTCTAAATGACCAATAATAGTAAATCAATAGACTTTAATGTTGCAAAGATAAACTCATTTATTAAATCATACAAAAGCGCATCTTATTTTCCTCTTTTGGATTGCTTTTATTAACTTTGTAGCTTATAAGAATATAATCCACTTATCTAATAAGATACAATATTATGATTGTTTTTTTTCAGACTCCCTCTAAAACTGTTATAGCAGTAGATACTTCTGCCGAATTGTCGGCTGAAATGATTCAGCGCTTAAATTGGCTTTTCGGCAATGCAGAAAAATTGGACGTGACCGAGATAAATCAGCGGTTTATTGGACCACGTCGCGAAATGATTACTCCTTGGAGTACATGCGCCGTAGAAATCACTCAAAATATGGGGATTACGGGTATCGACCGTATTGAAGAATATAGTCTTATTTCAGATGAGTATGATCCTATGTTGCAAAGAATTTATGACAAACTGGATCAGAATATCTATAATATCGATAAAAAGCCGGAAGAGATACTTTTTATAGATAATATTTCTGAATATAATGATAAAGAGGGACTTGCACTGAGTTCTGAAGAAGTGAGCTATCTTAATAAGGTAAGCGAAAAAATGAATCGAAAACTTACGGATAGCGAGGTTTTTGGATTCTCACAAGTGAACTCTGAACATTGTCGCCATAAAATATTCAATGGGACATTTGTTATTGATGGCGAAGAAAAAGAGTATTCACTCTTTCAACTCATTAAAAAGACTTCGAAGGTTAATCCAAATGGATTGATTTCTGCATATAAAGATAATGTTGCGTTTTTTGACGGCCCAACTATTGAACAGTTTGCTCCGGCAAGTGGTGATAAGCCCGACTATTTTGAGTCAAAAGATATTGACAGTGTTCTTTCACTAAAAGCTGAAACACATAATTTCCCAACAACAGTTGAACCGTTTAACGGAGCATCTACCGGCACCGGAGGAGAAATACGCGACCGTTTATCGGGTGGAAAAGCATCACTTCCAATTGCAGGAACAGCTGTTTACATGACCTCCTACCCTCGATTAGAAAATGACAGAGCGTGGGAAAAAGCTTTAAATCCAAGAAAATGGTTGTATCAGACACCAGAGCAACTACTTATTAAAGCATCCAATGGAGCTTCGGACTTTGGAAACAAATTTGGGCAACCACTAATCTGTGGTTCTTTACTCACTTTTGAGCATGAAGAGAATTATAAGAAATTCGGGTATGATAAGGTAATCATGCTTGCTGGTGGCGTTGGTTTTGCCAACAAACGTGATGCATTGAAAGAAACACCTGAAACCGGAGAAAAAATTGTTGTTCTTGGTGGCGATAACTATAGAATTGGTATGGGCGGCGGTGCAGTATCTTCCGTTAATACCGGAGAATATTCTTCAGGAATTGAATTGAATGCCGTTCAGCGTGCCAATCCTGAAATGGAAAAACGAGTAGCCAATGTTATTCGTACGCTTTCCGAGTCGGATGAAAATCCAATTGTTTCCATACATGATCATGGTGCAGGAGGACATTTAAACTGTCTTTCAGAGTTAGTTGAACAAACCGGAGGAAAGATTGAACTAGATAGATTACCTGTAGGCGACAAAACACTTTCTGCCAAAGAAATAATTGGAAACGAAAGTCAGGAGCGTATGGGATTGCTTGTGAAAGAGAAAGATATTGAAAGAATTGAGAAAATAGCTTCCCGTGAACGTTCACCGATGTATGTTGTTGGTGAAACGACAGATGATATGAAATTTGTCTTTGAGCAGGATAATGGTATCCGACCTATTGATATGGAACTGGAGGATTTCTTTGGTAAACCACCTGTTACAATAATGAATGATAATACCGTTGAAGAAGAATTTGCTGCACCTGAATACGATATTGATAATTTAGATTCATATATCGAAAATGTGTTACGACTGGAAGCCGTTGCTTGTAAAGATTGGCTGACAAACAAAGTCGACCGCTCGGTAACAGGTAAAGTAGCTCGTCAACAATGTCAGGGTGAAATTCAGTTGCCACTAAGCGACCTTGGTGCTGTAGCACTGGATTATAAAGGATTTGTAGGGATGGCTACATCTATAGGACATGCCCCTCAAGTTGGATTAGTCGACCCTGCTGCCGGATCCGTTATGTCTGTTGCAGAAGCACTTACAAATATTGTATTTGCTCCTCTCTCAAATGGTTTACAAAGTGTTTCGCTGAGCGCCAATTGGATGTGGCCATGCCGAAACGAAGGTGAAGATGCAAGATTGTACAAGGCCGTTGAAGCTTGTTCCGATTTTGTTTGTGATCTTGGAATCAATATTCCAACCGGGAAAGATTCTCTGTCAATGACTCAGAAATATAACGATTTCAATGTACTTTCTCCGGGAACTGTGATTATTTCTGCTTCTGGTGAGGTAAAAAATATTCGAAAGATTGTTTCTCCTGTATTAGCTTATATTAAAGGCACATATCTGTATTATATTGATTTTTCATGCGATTCATTACGTCTTGGAGGATCAGCTTTGGCTCAAACCCTAAGTAAAGTTGGGGACGAAGTGCCCACAGTTACAGATGCTGAATATTTCAAGAATTCTTTCGATGCAGTACAAGAACTTTTAAATCGGGGATTGATTTTAGCTGGTCATGACATCTCTGCCGGTGGTATGATTACAACAATGCTGGAAATGTGCTTTGCGAATGCTGAAGGAGGATTGGAAGCTCGTCTTGATAAGATTCGCTATTCTGATCTGATGAAAATACTTTTCGCTGAAAATCCGGGAGTGCTTATTCAGGTAAAACATCATCATCTGGTGGAAAAGATTCTGGATGATTATGGCATTGGCTTTGCTATTGTGGCAAGACCTATTGAAGAACGCAAGCTGATTATAGAAAAGGATGAATTCAAAACGGAACTGGATATAGATAAGCTTCGTGATGTTTGGTACAAAACTTCTTATCTCTTGGATCGTAAACAAAGTGGCGAAGTTTGTGCTAAAGAACGATTCGAAAACTATAAAGAACAACCACTTAAATTCCAATTTAACAATTCGTTTACAGGAAAATTTGAGGACTTAGGTCTTGATCCTAATAGAAAAGAAAAAACAGGATTGAAAGCGGCTATCATACGCGAAAAAGGTACAAATGGCGAACGAGAAATGGCTTACTCACTCTATCTGGCAGGATTTGATGTGAAAGATGTTCACATGACCGACTTAATTTCAGGTCGTGAGACATTGGAAGATATTCAATTTGCCGTTTTCTGCGGTGGTTTCTCTAATTCAGATGTTTTGGGTTCTGCCAAGGGATGGGCCGGCGGTTTTCTTTATAACGAAAAGGCTAACAAGGCGTTGAAGAACTTTTTCGCAAGAGAAGATACGTTGAGCCTTGGAATTTGTAACGGTTGCCAATTGTTAATGGAACTTGGTCTTATTTATCCTGAGTTGGGAGAAAATCATCCTAAAATGAAACATAATCTTTCTCACAAATTCGAGTCTACTTTTGTTAGTGTAGAAATTCAACCTAACAACTCGGTTATGTTCAAATCTTTGACGGGTACCAAATTGGGGATTTGGGTTGCTCATGGCGAAGGTCGGTTTGATCTGCCAGAAGAGGAATCACAATATAATATTGCTGTTAAATATATCTATGATAATTATCCAGGAAATCCTAACGGTTCAAGTTATGAAGCAGCAGCGGTTTGCTCAAACGACGGGCGACATCTGGCAATGATGCCTCATCTTGAACGTACTATTTTCCCTTGGCAAAATGCATACTATCCTTTTGAATATCACAAGAATGATGTCACTCCTTGGATGGAGGCTTTTGTAAATGCAAGAGAATGGATCAAAAATCATAAATAAGTTACACTCATTCACAATATTAAAACTACTCTAACCCCCACACTTTGAGTTAAATATTAAAGTGTGGGGAATGGAAGTAAAGAACAATTTTTTAATGAATCAAAATATATTTGAAATTGAGATGAAAGTGCGTGACTACGAGTGCGACGCTCAAGGTCACGTAAATAATGCAAATTATCAACACTATTTAGAGGTTACTCGCCATGAATTTATGGAAAAATCAGGGCTGAATTTCTTCGACTTACATAACAAAGGAATTGATGCAGTGGTTTCACGCGTCGCAATTCGCTACAAAATCCCTTTAATTGGTATGGACGTTTTCAAATGCACAATTAGTCAGATTGAACGCGTTAGTCTGAAATATATATTTCATCAAGAAATCATTCGCTTGTCTGATAACGTGTTATGTACCAAAGGAAAAGTTGAAGTTGTGACTCTCATCAATGGTAAACTGGCTCAACCCGATATTCTTGATGAGGCATTTAAAGATTATCTATAATGGTTTCCGATAAATCTATATACCAAATTGCCCTTACACAAATAAAAGGGATAGGATTAACACTTGCGCGAACACTAATGCAGATTATTGGCGACGAGGAGGCAATATTCAAAGAAAGTACTAAGAATCTGGAACAAATACCGCGTATTTCGCGACGATTAATCAGCGAAATTCGTAATCCTGAAGTAATGAAACGTTCGGAAGAGGAACTGATGTTTGTAGAAAAGAATGCAATCGACCTTCACTTTTTCACGTCACCGCTTTATCCTCAACGACTTACCAATTGTGTTGATGCTCCAATACTCATTTATTCTAAAGGGAATACCGATTTTAACTGTGCAAAAACAATTAGTATTGTTGGAACAAGACATGCATCTGAATATGGCAAACAATGTTGTGAGAAAATAGTAAAAGAACTTTCTGAAAGAATTCCTGATTTATTAATAATAAGTGGATTAGCTTTTGGAATTGATATTTGTGCTCACCGCGCAGCATTAAAGAATAATCTTTCAACTATTGCTGTCTTGGGTCATGGATTGGATAGAATTTATCCAGCTGGTCATAGAAAAACCGCTGTTGAAATGCTCAGTCATGGGGCATTGATTTCTGAATTTCCTTCTAAGACAAGTCCAGAAGGGTTTAATTTTGTGAAACGAAACAGAATTGTTGCAGGAATGGCTGATGCAGTTATAGTTATTGAATCGGCGAATAAAGGGGGTTCACTTATCACAGCCGACATAGCTAACTCTTATTTTCGAGAGGTTTTTGCAATACCCGGAAGAATTACGGATATTCATTCGGTGGGTTGTAACAAACTCATAACAGAAAATAAAGCTGTATTATTTCAAGACACTGAGAGTTTCTTGAAACAAATGGGCTGGAATAATGATGCAAAACCACAACCTAAACAACGTGAGTTATTTGTGGATCTTAATGAAGAAGAAGAAAAAGTTGTAAATGTATTGTTTGGTAAAGATTCAATGCAGGTAAACTTGTTGGCTCTAGAACTAAATACACCTATTGCCGACTTGTTTTTCACTTTACTCGAACTCGAAATGAAGAATATAGTAAAAGCATTACCTGGTGGCCTTTACAAATTGATTTGATTGAAATCATAAATAATAGGCTTATTTCTTTTAATGCCGTAGAATAATTTTATAACTTTAACCCTTCAAACAATAATTAAAGTATTAAACATGGGATTAACTGTTGGCGATAAAATTCCTGAAATATTGGGAGTGAATCAAAATGACAAAGAAATAAAATCAAGTGATTATAAAGGTAAAAAATTGGCTTTATATTTTTATCCAAAAGATAATACTCCGGGATGTACAGCAGAAGCTTGTAGTCTTAGAGATGGATATGAAGATCTATTAGATGCTGGATATCAAATTGTTGGTGTAAGTGTAGACAGTAAAGCTTCACATCAAAAATTCATTGATAAGTTTTCTTTACCTTTTGAATTAATTGCCGACACAGATAAGAAATTGGTTGAACAATTTGGAATTTGGCAAGAAAAAACAATGATGGGCAAAAAATATATGGGTACTGTTCGTACAACATTCCTTATTGATGAAAACGGAATAATTGAACACCTTATAGCTGGTAGAAATATTGATACTAAAAACCATGCTGAACAAATTTTAAGACTGATAAAATAAAACAGAGACAATTCAAATTATATTATTATGGCTAATACAGAAAAAGAAAAAGAAGTAGATGGTAACAAAAGCGAAAAAATGAAAGCTTTGCGTGCTGCAATGGATAAAATAGAAAAGACATACGGCAAGGGCTCAATTATGAAAATGGGAGACGAAAAAGTTGAAGATATGGCCGTAATATCTTCAGGTTCAATAGGTTTAAACATTGCGCTTGGTGTGGGAGGCTATCCAAGAGGTCGTGTCATAGAAATCTATGGTCCTGAATCTTCGGGTAAAACAACTTTGGCTATTCATGCTATTGCTGAAGCACAAAAAGCCGGTGGTGTTGCTGCTTTTATTGATGCTGAACATGCTTTCGACAGGTTTTATGCCGAAAAACTGGGAGTTGACATAGATAATCTTCTTATTTCTCAACCTAATAGCGGTGAAGAAGCACTGGAAATTACTGAACAACTTATTCGTTCTTCAGCAATCGATATTATAGTGATTGACTCAGTTGCGGCTCTTACTCCAAAAAAAGAAATTGAAGGTGATATGGGAGATTCAAATGTCGGACTTCAAGCTCGATTGATGTCTCAAGCTTTAAGAAAACTAACGGGCGCAATAAGCAAAACCAATACAACATGTATATTTATCAATCAGTTACGTGAAAAAATTGGTGTAATGTTTGGTAATCCGGAAACAACAACCGGAGGAAATGCACTGAAGTTCTATGCTTCTATTCGACTTGATATCCGTGGAAATGGATCACCTTTGAAAGAGGGTGAAGAAATGATTGGTAAACCAACTCGTGTGAAAGTGGTTAAAAACAAAGTCGCTCCTCCTTTCCGTAAAGCTGAATTTGATATAATGTACGGTGAAGGTATTTCAAAATTAGGAGAAATAGTTGATATGGGCGCTGAACTTAATGTTATCAAGAAAAGCGGTTCATGGTATAGTTATAATGATACCAAACTTGCACAAGGTAGAGATGCTACAAAACAAGTGCTAAAAGACAATCCGGACTTGGCTGATGAGCTGGAAAAATTAATTTATGAAGCGCTGGCTGCAAAATAATTCATCTAAACGAGATTCCATAAAGGAGTCTCGTTTATAGTTTTTATATCATTCTAATTATTGCTATAAAATTGATGGGAACACATTATCGGTCACTAACTAATGAGGAAATAAAAACACTTGAACTTAATTACTGTACGCATGAAGATTGGTCACAAGTATTTGTAAAAAAGCCATTCAATCCCAACTACATAAAAAACACTCAATTTTCAGGGGTTATTTATTTAGGATTACTGGAAAAGAATTTTATTCTTACCGGTGGATTAAAAAAACATGCCTGCATTAATAATGCTGTTATCCATAATTGCACCATTGGTGATAATGTTGTTATCGAAAACATTCAGAATTATATTGCGAACTATCATATTGGAGATGATTGCTTTATACAAAATATAGATGTGATTTTAGTTGATGGTAAAACTTCTTTTGGAAATGGAATAGAAGTAAATGTTCTGAACGAAACTGGTGGAAGTGAAGTGCATATTTACGATAAACTGTCTTCTCATTTTGCATATATTTATGCTCTTTATAAATGTCGTCCACAACTAATTAAACAGATGAAAGTAATCATTGATAAATATACTAATGATCAATCATCAGATATGGGTTTTATTGGCAAGAATTGTAAGATAGTTAATGTTGGGTATATTAAAAATGTGAAAATAGGTTCGTATTGCAAAATAACGGGTGCTATGAAACTGAAAAACGGGTGTATAAATAGCAATGAAATTGCTCCTGTTTATGTTGGAAGAAACGTAATTGCTGAGGACTTTATTATTTCTTCTGGTTCTCATATTGATGGTGGAAGCATCATAACCAGATGTTTTGTAGGTCAGGCTTGTCTTTTGGGACATGGATATTCGGCATCTGATTCTCTATTCTTTAGTAATTGTCAGGGTGAGAATGGCGAGGCATGTGCCCTTTTTGCCGGTCCTTATACAGTCACACACCATAAATCTACGTTGTTAATTGCAAGTATGTTTTCTTTTATGAATGCTGGATCAGGCTCTAACCAAAGCAATCATTTGTACAAATTAGGTCCAATTCATCATGGTATTGTTGAGCGCGGAGCAAAAACAACTAGTAATTCGTATGTGCAATGGCCTTCAAAAGTAGGAACGTTTTCTCTTATCATGGGAAGACACTATAAACATTCAGATACAAGTAATCTTCCATATTCTTATCTTATTGAAAAAGACAACACAACATATATTTCTCCGGGAATAAATTTAAGAAGTGTAGGAACAATACGTGATGCAAAAAAATGGCCGCAAAGAGATAATAGAAAGGATGTTGTCAATCTGGATTTTATTAATTTTAATTTATTGAGTCCTTTCACAATACAAAAGGTATTTGCGGGGATTGACATTTCAAATGGACTAAAAACCAACTCAGGAGAAAATTCTGATATTTATTCTTTTCAAAGTTGCATTATAACAAATAGAGCATTAAAAAGAGGATTGTCGCTATATGAAATAGCAATCCATAAATTCCTTGGTAATTCAATTATAAAGAAACTCGAAAAGACTTTATTCAAGTCTAATCAGGAAATACGGGAACAACTAAAACCAAAAACAAATATCGGTCTGGGCGATTGGATGGATCTTGCTGGACTAATTGCTCCACAAACCGAAATTGACTCTCTACTTGATGCAATAGAAAAAGGTCAAATTAACACAATGCATGAAATAAATGATGCATTTCAGACAATGTACGAAAAATACTATGAGTACGAATGGACATGGGCGTGGAATAAAATACAAAAATTCTATCATTTATCGCTTGAAACAATCACAGCTCAAGATATTATTTCGATTATAAACAAGTGGGAAGAGAGTGTTTTAAGTTTGGATGAAATGATTTACAACGATGCAAAAAAGGAGTTCACGCTTTCTTATAAAACTAGATCGACTACAGATGAATACATTCAAATGGATAATATTGATATTAAATGTTTTAACGATACTCTAAATCAAAATCCTTTTGTAATTTCCACATTGAAGCATATGGTCGATAAAAAAGAATTAGGTTA
>Ga0265294_10000119_pt1 | contig 87925 bp, 98 predicted proteins | sample MunlanPumphouse3_FD_192504 | JGI IMG/M metagenome (GOLD analysis project Ga0265294, IMG submission 192504) | Groundwater microbial communities from a municipal landfill in Southern Ontario, Canada - Pumphouse #3 | ecosystem: Environmental > Aquatic > Deep subsurface > Groundwater | place...
GAACTAGGCACCAAGCATATCTCCTCAAGGGACTGGTCACCAACACTAGCTGTTTTTAATAATAGCTACTCTTGCAATCCAGTTGGTGATGAGTCATCTCTGGGAATCTGGACAGTTGAAAGAACAATTAACAATCGCCCTTATTGTATTTCCACTTATTCTGAAGGTGCAGCGGGGACTATTTATAAAAACTATAGTTATTATTTTCCTCTTGAAAACCAAATTGCTGCTATCTCCTTTTTCTTAGGCTTCCCGCAATGCCCCAATTATGACGAGCCTGAAAAATCAGCTTGCGAAAGAGAACAGGCCGCTTTTGATTTAGACTCCTTAGTCGACCAGATTGCCCAGACTATTACTCCTAGTCAGACAAGCGTCAAGGATAGTTTAGCTGCCTGTCTGCTTGCTAGTGATTGGGGTAGTCATGATTATTGCCTTGAGCTTTTAGCGGATATAAGAAACTATGATGATTGTGTAGCTGCGGGTTTAAAGATTGATGAAAATGATAGCAATCTCTGCCTTACTCCTGATAACCGCTCTTTTAGAAATGAAGCTAACAGTACTTGGTCCATCCTTTTAGAAGCGATTAATAATTGTGAAGTTGATGCCGCTTTTCAAAGTCATCAAAAATTTGTGGAATTAGATTTAAAGAATGGCAGTCAACTCTCGGCTTATGAACCAGAAATTGATGATATTTTTGATGCTGTTGACGCAGTTGCCGGTAAATGTGGGCAAATTAGAATGGCGACCGAATAAATAAATCCTAGTTTAAGAGAAAAAGAGGCTAAGAGCCTCTTTTTTTGTGTCTTGACTAAAATGAATTTTTAAGTTATAAACAAATAAGCACTTTAACACCTATTTTGCGGCAGCGTTCTGGCCTTTTTAAAAAAAGAGAGCAGGGCGCTGTTGCAGAATAAATAAATATTTGAGAACGGCAAAATTCAAAATTGTTTAAATTATGAACGAAAGTAGAAGAAAATTAGCTGACTTTCAGATTGGAGTTTTGGTTAAAAAGCTTGAAGAGGTAAAAAAGAGAATTGAAAATCACTCCTTGAGCTATCAAAGCACTATTTGTGAGTTGAATTTGTTAACCGAAGGTAATGCCTGGATTATTCCTGCGGCCATCAAAAATGGTCTTGAGCCTATTCGGTCTTCGGACGCTCTTTTTTCGGAAGTCCCCACCAAGGACATTGTTGATGAGCAGATGTTGATTCACCAAATTTTTCTGGTTTATCAAAAAATTAGGGATTTGTTGGAGCGGCACGCTTTAAATTATGATGAAATTATTCACGCTTTGCAGGGAATTATTGAAAACCAGGGGCACCTGATGAGGCGAGTAGTTTCTGGTAGTGCTCGGATTATTCATAATATCGAGCGGGTAAATTTTCAGCATTGTCCGGCGGATATCAAGGGGTTCCAGCTTGGGTTTAATAATTTTAAAGACCCAACAGTTTTTAATCTTCGAGATTATAAGCTGCTTAAACCCGAGGGCTTGAAAAATGGTTTTTCCTCTTATTTTTGCTCTCTCAGGGAAAAATCTCCCAATGTTAATCTTTTTTATTTTCTTTTGGATAATCGAAATTTGATTCCAAAAGATTGGTCAAAAAGGTATGTTTGTTCTCTGGGGACGATTTATTGGGATGAAATTGATGACAATTCCTATATCCCGGTTTTTGTTCATGAAGATGGGGTTCCGCGTTTGGAATTAGTGCCTTTGGATTCAGATTTTGACGAGAATTTTGATTTTCTGGCTTATGCGGATGTGACAGTTAACGGATTTAAAAAAGGTTAATTATGGAGACAAATATGATTTTTGCAATTTTGCTTGTTGTTTTTATTTTTGTCATCTTACCTTTCTTTTTGCTTAGGCTTGCTCCGTCGCTCATTGTCAATTTTAAGGATCAAATTTTACTCAATCTGAAACCTGAAAGCGGATCGCCAAAAGATTTGGTTTGTAAGCTTCAGGAAAAAGGGTATTACTTTTCTGCTGAGGCACGAGAAATTTTTATCAACTCTGAAGGCGAGGCTAGTTCTGACTCGATTGGTATTGCTATTCTCAAGTTTAACAAAATGACTTTTTCGGAAATTCGGCAAGCAGCTGAGAAGAAAGGGTTTTTACCGGCAACGGTAGAAATCGCCGCCCTTTTAAGGATGGCAATTTCTGACGCTGATTTGCGAAAGCTGAATCTCGAAAAGCTCATTATTGTTAGTCCGTCGTTTTCTGATGGTTTTGGGGTTAAGCGTTTGCTTTGTATCCGCAACGATAAACATTCGTTTGCTAAAAAGACTATTGGTACTTTCATTGAGAAGGAGGGGTTATCAATTTTTTCTACTAAAATAGGTTTTGTTTTTTTAAACCCAAAAATAGAAAAAAGATATTCTCTTTTAACTAGTCTTCTCTTGAAAAAACTCTAAACCCTGTAAATAGAGGGTTAAAAATATCGGCTTGCCAAGTGGCGGCCGATTTTTTATAATTAGGACATGAATGACAATTTTATCTTTTGGTATTGGCCGCGGAAATTAGGGATTGCTGTAATTAAACTTTATCAAAAAACACTTTCTCCTGACCACGGTTTTTTTAAAGAGCATTGGCCTCACGGTTTTTGTCGTTTTACGCCTTCTTGTTCTGATTACGGCATTCAAGCCCTAGAGAAATATGGGGCGATTAAAGGTGGCTTAATGACTATTTGGCGTATTTTGCGCTGCAATCCTTGGAATAAGGGTGGCTATGATCCGCTTAAATAGTTTTTTTATTTTTAGTTTTATTTATTTTTTATTTACATAATCCCTATGCCCCAAAATTTACCCTCGATTACAAAAATCCGGAAACGGAGTGGCGAAATTGTTAAATTTGATCTTAGTCGTATCGAAAAGGCAATTGATAAGGCTTTTCAAGAAGTCGGCCAGGAGACTAATGGATTTGCTAAGAAAATTAGTTTGCAAGTGGAGCTACATTTAAAGCGCATGAAGAAGTTTTCAGACGAAAAAAACTTCATTCCTCATGTGGAGTTTATTCAAGATTTAGTGGAGGAAGAACTAATGCGTAACGATTTTCCTAAGGTTGCTAAAGCTTATATTATATACCGCCAGAAAAGATCTGATGTCAGAAAACGCAGCTTGGAGATTCCAGAGTATGTGCATAAACTGACAGTTGAGAGTAAAAAATATTTTAGAAACCCTTTATCAGAGTTTATTTTTTATCGTAGTTATTCTCGTTGGATTGAAGATGAGAAACGGCGCGAGACCTGGATTGAAACGGTTGGCCGTTATCTAGATTACATGAAGAAAAATCTAAAAGACGCTTTGACTGATAAAGAGTATGGAGAATTGCGAGAGGCAATTTTAAATCAAGAGATTATGCCATCGATGCGCTTAATGCAGTTTGCCGGCAAGGCGGCTGATCGCACTAATGCTTGTGCTTATAATTGTTCTTATATTGCTCCTGAGAATTTTCAAGATATTGCTGAAATTATGTATGTTTCAATGTGTGGCACTGGGGTTGGTTGGGCGGTTGAGAGTCAGAATGTTGAAAAATTCCCTCAAATTTTAAGTCAGAGTGGAAAAAAGCCAAGTACTTTTGTCGTCCCTGATAGTAAGGAGGGGTGGTCAGATGCCCTTGCTTTAGGGATGAAGACTTGGGCGGCTGGTGAAGATATTGAGTTTGATTATTCACAGTTACGACCAGCTGGTGCTCGGCTGAAAACTATGGGGGGTAAAAGTTCCGGACCAGAACCACTTCGCCAATTGCTTGATTTTACTCGTAAAAAAATGCTTAATCGTCAGGGGCGTCGTCTTCGGAATATCGATTTGCATGATATTATTTGCATGATTGGTTATTGTGTTGTTTCTGGTGGGGTTCGTCGTAGCGCGATGATTTCTTTATCGGATTTAGATGATGATGATATTCGTGATGCTAAAAAGGGTCAATTTTATTTAGTTGAATCACAACGTAGTTTGGCTAATAATTCTGCGGTTTATTTAAAAAAGCCTACTAATCAAGAATTTTTAGATGAGTGGATTGCCTTAATGAAGTCTGGTTCTGGTGAACGGGGAATCTTCAATCGCGGCTCTTTAGTTAAAACTTTACCCAAAAGACGTTTGGATCTTTTAGCTGAAAAACCTGGTTATTTTGATGCCTATGGCAACATGGTTGGTCAGATGGGTACTAATCCTTGCGGTGAGATTATTTTACAATCTAAACAATTTTGTAATCTTACCGAGGTTGTTGCTCGCTATGATGATACTGAAGAGTCTTTACTTCGAAAGGTTCGTCTCGCCGCTATTTTGGGAACATATCAGTCTACGCTTACTTATTTTCCTTATCTTTCTAAAGACTGGAAAAAGAATTGTGAGGCTGAGCGTTTGTTAGGCGTTTCTGTTACCGGTCAATGGGATTCTAAAATTAGCCGTCAAGCTGAAGTTTTAGAGAAATTAAAGAAAGAGTCAATCAAGGTTAATAAGGAATACGCTAAACGTTTTAAGATTCAGCCCTCAACTTCGGTTACTTGCGTTAAGCCATCTGGAACTGTCTCTCAGTTAGTTGATTGTGCTTCTGGTATGCACGCTCGTTATTCTCCTTACTACATCCGTCGTGTTCGTATTTCAGCTACCGACTCTTTATTTAAAATGTTGCGCGATCAGGGTATCCCTCATAAACCAGAAGTTGGTCAATCTTACGAAGAGGCGACTACTTTTGTCTTCGAATTCCCAGTTAAGGCTCCTAAAGGGGCTATCTGTGGTGACGATTTAAGCGCTTTAGAGCAATTAGAGCATTGGAAAAAGGTTAAGCTTAATTTTACCGAGCATAACCCCTCAGTGACCATTACTGTGTCTGATAATGAATGGGTTGGGGTTGCTAATTGGGTTTATGAAAATTGGGACATTATCGGTGGCCTGTCCTTCCTGCCACGGACTAATCATGTTTACGAACTGGCTCCGTATGAGGAAATAAACGAAAAGAGGTATGAAGAATTGTTGGAGAAATATAAAAATATGGATTTTTCTCAGATTATTACTTATGAAAAACAAGATGAAACTGAGGTTAAGAAAGAATTGGCCTGTGCTGGTGGGGCTTGTGAAATAAATTAATCTTTCGTTGCTTAAACAGAAAAAAGGCAGTCTTTCTGAAGGGCTGCCTTTTTTTGTTGTTTGACATTTTTCTTTAAATATGATAAAGTGTTCGACACAACTAAACCGTAACTTAAAAACCATATAAAGATGAAAAAAGAAGATTTTTATGATTCTCTGGACTGGTTAAACAAGTATCCAGAGGAAAATTATTCTGAAAATCCCAGCTTTTGGCTCAGGATTTCAATTTTTTCGCGTCATTATGAAGCGCGAGAGTATGCTTGGCGGAGATTAAAAGAGTTTAGTCCGCAAGAAATTATCAATGATGTGGAAACAATCATCAGATTGGCACCAATTTGCAGAGTGGCCGAGCAGAAAGTGAATGAGCTTTTAAAGGCTCTTCCTGAAAGTGCTTTTGAAGCTAAGATGAAAAGTATTTTTTCCCTGGTCAATGAAAAAGATACTTTTGAAACTGCGGCAATTATCCTTAGGGATTTACCGGCTCCGCTTTTGTCTCCTTATTTTCTGCTGATTAGGAATTTACTTAAGGAGGGCTGTCTGCTAGTCACTCGAAAATTAATGGAGGATCTTTTGGTCAAAATCCTTAATTCTTGGAGTCTTGATGAAAAGAGGAAAAACCTTCAAGTGGTGCTTGAACTTGAAGAGTGCGGCAATCGCAGTTTGGCTGCGGCCGCTCATTTGGCACACCTTGAGGTAATCGCGGCGGCTCCGGTTGCTAATCTGCAAAAAGATCTTGACTATCTGGTTAGAATGACTTCCTATCCAAGCCAGAGGATTCCTTATTTAGCAGCTGAATTGGCTTTTTCCTTTTTTACTTCTGATGATTCTTTTCAAGGAATCAAGGAGGTATACTTGGAATATTGCAAAAGTTTTATTGGCTGGGGAGAAAAAAATCTTCGTCAAGGATTTCGCTATTTGGCTTTAGAAACAATTGCCAAAAGTGAGTGGATTAAGCCGGTAAATCATGCCGATTTCTTGATTGCCTGTTTAGATAGTCATAGTCGCCATGAGCGCTCAATTGCTCTTACTCTTTTGCGGAGAATTAATCCTGATGATTTGCCATTAAGCTTATTGTTGCAAGCGCAACATTCAGCTCTTGCCCGCGTGCGGAAGCACACCCGGCTATTGGCCAATAAAATCAGTTCAGACCGCTTGCTTGAAAACCTGGAACTCCTCTTGCAGGCTCAGGACGTCTCTGACTTTAATTACCGTGATTTAGCAATTCGTTTGATATGGAAAATTCCGAAAGGGAAGATTCTTGAAAAATCAGAATTGCTTAATCAGTATTCAAAGTCAACGAATTTACGATCAAATTCGTTTGTCAGAATGATAATGAGTTTAAGTTGATAACAGTTTAAACTAAGTTTTAAGGGGGAGGTGTTAAATGACACCTCCTTTTTTTATTGTTAAAATGATAAACTAAAGACATTAGATAAAAACTAATTTATGTCCTTAAAGTGGAAGCGCGTTTTAGAATTAATTCCCGTCCAATATCGCCCTTTTTTAGACCATGAGGGTTTCAAAAAATATTTTAAAAATACCGGCTGGATGTTTATTGGCCAGTTTTTTTCTTTGCTTATTTCTTTTTTTGTTGGCGCCGCCGTTGCTCGCTATTTAGGTCCAGCTAATTATGGCGTTTATAATTATGCGCTTTCTTTTGTGGGCCTTTTCTCTTTTATTGCCCCTTTAGGAGTTGATGCTATTTTATATCGTGAGCTTATTTCTCAGCCACAGAAACGCGATGAATTGATGGGGACGGCTTTTCGTCTAAAATTGATTGGCGGGGTTATTGCTTTTTTGGCAGCCTCAGTGAGCGCTTATTTCTTAGAGGCTGATTTTTTAGTTAAGTTAATAGTTCTGGTTTTTTCCATTAGTTTTATTTTTCAAGCTTTTAATGTTTCTTATACTTTTTTTAATTCACGCGTCCAATCGCTAAAAAATGTTAAAGTTCAAACTTTAGCCGTTTTGTTTTCTGCTGTTCTAAAAATAATTGTAATTGTCAGCTTTAAGGGGGTAATTTGGCTGGCCTTAGCCGCTTTAATTGAGTCAATAATTATTTCAGTGGGGGCAGTTTATTTTTATCGTCAAAAAGGGTATCGCTTGCGTGCTTGGACTTTCAACCCCGCTTTAGCAAAAAAAATTATTAGTGTTTCTTGGCTGCTCCTCTTATCTTCCGCGGCTGCGCTTGTTTATCAAAAAGTTGATCAAGTTATGGTTGGCCGTTTTTTGGGCAATGAAGCAGTGGGTTTTTATGCTGTGGCGGCCAAGCTTTCTGAAATTTGGTATTTTATTCCAGGGATTATTTGTGGTTCTTTATTTCCAGCAATTGTTAATGCTAAAAAAACTGACCCAACTCTTTACCAGAACCGTTTAAAAAAATTATATAGACTGATGTTTTTTTTGGCCCTTTTAATTGCATTTCCTTTAGCAGTCTTTAGTTGGCCAATAACAGTAATGATTTTTGGCGCTGATTATGCTGCTTCAGCCCCAGTTTTAAGTATTTATGCTTGGTCTAGTTTAGGCTTCTTTCTAACAACAGCTATCAATCAAGCGCTCACCTCAGAGAATCGTTTACGGATTATTTTTCTGATTAATTTATTAATGATGCTTGTTAACGTCTTTTTGAATTATTTATTGATTCCACGCTTAGGTTTATCTGGGGCGGCTTGGGCGACGACCATTTCTTATTTATTGGGGCCGGCCTCTTTTATGTTGTATGAAAGGCAGCGGAATCGAAAATTAAAAAAAGCCAGCGGGTAAGCTTGCTTTTGCTTGTTTATTTTAAAAATTAACGACCATCGCGGCTAAGCATAGTTGCGATAGTTTTTAGAGCGATGCTTAAATCTAAATAAATAGAACGGTGTTTTAAGTAGAAGAGGTCGTATTCTAGTTTTGCCTGGCTGTCTTCTAGCGACGGGGAGTGATAAATACCAGAAACTTGATCCCAGCCACTAATGCCGGGTTTAATCAATAGGCGAGTTTTATAAAAAGGAATTTTTTTACTTAAATCCAAAACGAATTCTGTTCTTTCTGGACGAGGGCCGATAAAACTCATTTCCCCTCGAAAGATATTAATAATTTGAGGAATCTCGTCTAAGCGGCTACGGCGCAGAAAATTTCCAACTCGGGTAATACGCTTATCATTAAGGCTTGTCATTGTGCCGTTGTTTGCTTGAGTTTTCATGGTCCTAAATTTTAACATTGTGAATAAGCGTTCATTTTTGCCGACTCGTTCTTGTCGGAATAAAACCGGCCCGCGACTATCCAGTTTAATTGCTAGGGCAATTAAAGGGAAGAAGGGTAGAGAAAAAAGTAGTAGGAAGCTAGCCCAAATCAAATCGTTGGTTCTTTTTATTAAATCAAAATAACGGCGACCCCCTTGATTAATATTATCTATAAACCACGCCTGGTTAATTGAGCTTAAAGGCACTCGGCCGTAAACAAGCTCATAGAAATCGCTAAGATTGTAGATATTTATATTAAGAGATAGGCAATCAAAGAGTAAGTCAACCAATTCTGGGTTGTTAGCAAACTCTGGCGCGATAATTATACTATTAATGTTGCGCTTTTTAATTAGGGCGGGGAGCGCTTTGGCGTCTTCTATATTTTTGAAAACTAAGGCAGTATTAAAGCCTTGATGAGGTTGCTTAGCTAAGTTTTCTAAGAGTTCATCGCTTAAGGGGGTGTTTCCAATAATAGCCAAATTGTTGACTGGTAGAAAAGAGCGAATAACCAAACTGGCTAGGTTGCGCCAGAGTAAGAAAAGGAGTAGAAAAACTCCTAAGAAAATAATTAGAATAGTTTTTGGTGAAACTGGCGACTGGATTAGGTAGAAATAAATAATTGAAACTAAGCCGGAAGCAATCGTCGCCGAAACAGCATTTTGCCAAAAACGCTTAAAGTTATAGACAAGGTTTAATTTATAGGCGCCACTAATATACAGAATTAGCAACCAAGCTCCAAATAAGGGTCGAAAATAAAAGATATTGTCGGACCACATCCCTTGCGAATTTGATCCGTAGCGGATAAACAGGGAAACTCCGAGTGCTAGAAAAAGTACTCCTAAGTCACCAAGAGCTAAGCAGACTTGTTTGAAGCGTTTATTCATATAATTATAAGTTTACTATAGCAAGAGCAAGTGTTAAAATCAATTCTGCTCAGTTAAATTAAGGCAAAAATTGTTTCGTTTCTTGTTGCTGATTATGCTATAATTAAAACATGTCAAATTCTGATTCTAAGTATCAAAGACGCTATTTCTGGCCTCCTTTAGGCAATAATAAGGTGGCTGATTTTCTTGATAGCTCGCTAAGTTCTGGTCGATTGGCACAAACTTATATTTTTGTAGGGGCTGATGGTTTGGGGAAAAGTACTCTTGCTCAAGCTTTTGCTGAAAATTTATTATTAGCCGATGGTCAAAAAAAACTTTCGGGAGTTAATAGTGACCTTTATATTTTAGAGCGTCCAGAAGATAAAAAAGAAATTCCTATTGATGCTGTTCGTGATTTTATTAAGATGTTGTCTTTAAGCTCTTTTCTTGGTTCTTATAAAATTGGAATTATTAAAGAGGCGGAGAAGCTTAATCTCAATAGTGCTAATGCTTTATTAAAAACTTTAGAAGAGCCGCGAGACAAGGTAGTCATTATTCTTTTGGCAACTTCTTTAATGTCTTTGCCAGAAACACTGGTTTCTCGGGCACAAACCCTTTATTTTAGTCCCGTGCCTTATGATATTATTTATGATTATCTGCTTAGTGAGAAGAAGGTTGATCGGGCTAATGCTAAGAATTTAGCAGCTTTGTCAGCTGGTCGCCCTTTGGAGGCTATTCGTTTATTAGAGGAGCCGGTGTATTATGAAGAGCAATTAAATTCTGTTCGTTTATTCTTAAGTTTTTTTTCTCAGTCAATGGTGGATCGTGTTTCTGCTTTAAAAAAGTTAGGAAGTTTGAGTCGGGAAGAGGCTGAGAATTTGATTTTTTCTTGGCAGCGCGTTTGGCGAGATTTGCTCCTGCTTCATCTGGCTCAGCCGGAACTTTTGCAATATGCCGCTCTGCATGAAGAGTTGCAATTGGTTAATTTACAATTGGCCAATCAAGACTTATCTTATTACTATCAATTAGCAGAGTCTCTAACAAGGGCCCAAAAATATTTGGCAGCAAATGTTAGTCCTGCTACAGTATTAGAACAAGTTATTTTTAATCTTTAAGATTTTATGACTCATTTAAGATTTTGGCGCTTAGCGCTCACGCTTTTTATCGTTTCTCTGACGCTTTCTGCCTGTTCTTTTGGCGGCAATCAAGAGCTTGCCGATTTGGGGGCGGTTTTTGTTTCTACTGATAATGGGGCCCACTTCACTCATCAGCCTTATATTCCTTCAATTTCTGGCAAGCCCAGTAGTATTTCAAACGTTAATGTCCGCGTCTTGGCTATTGACCCAAGTGATAATTTGCGGGTTTATCTAGGAACCTATGGCAACGGTCTTTATTACACGGCTAATGTTTCTGAGGGCTGGCAAAGAGTAAAATCTTTTCCAGGAGATGTAACTGTTAATGAAGTTGTTGTTAATCCTCAAAATAAATGTGAGCTTTTTGCTATTTTTGCTAACCAGCTTTTACATTCTGCAGATTGCGCTCGTAGCTGGAAACAACTTTATCTAGACGCTGATGCAAAAGTTACTTTTAACACCTTGGCAATTGATCCGCGTAATCCAGCTAACTTATATCTAGGCACTTCAAATGGTGATATTTTAAAAAGTATTGATAGTGGGGTTTCTTGGCGGGTCATTAAGCGTTTAGATAAAGCGGTGGCTAAAATTGTTCTTCTTCCGAGCGATAGCCGGCAAATCTTTGTCGCCGATATTAACGCTGGTTTTTATTCTTTTATCACCAACAGTGTTACCAATCCTCGCAATTCTGCTGATATTAATGCTAATTTTTCTGTTCAAAATTGGTCCGATTTTAGAGAGGTTTTAACTGAATTAGGAGTTGATAGCGCTTTTAAATCTTTAAAGGTTGGCGCTTCCGATGGTCTGGTTTTGTTGGCAACCAAAAATATTGTTATTAAATCTCCAGATAAGGGTGTTAGTTGGCAAAAACTTGATCTTTTGCCTTCAGAAAAACAGGATTTAATTGAAGCGATTGCTATTGATCCGCAAAACTCTAACAATATCTACTATGGAACCCAGTTTACTTTTGCGCGCTCTACTGATGGCGGCGTGACTTGGTCTAATATAAAATTACCAACCAAGCGGGCTGTTTCAGAAATCCTAATTGATTATCGTTATCCCAATACTCTCTATTTAGGTGTTAATAGTGGCCCAGGAGCTGGTTTAATCTTAAAATAAAATAAAAATATATGTTTAATCTTATTAAAGAAAAAGAGTCTGAATTTAATAGCGTGCTTGACTTTTTTAAGCGTGATATCGCCAGTCTTCGGACTGGTCGCGCTAATTTAGTGATGCTCGACGGCGTCCAGGTTGAAGCTTACGGCGTTTTAAATCCTTTAAATGCTGTCGCCAATGTCTCGATTGCTGATCCACGTAGTTTTCTTATTACTCCTTGGGATAAAGGGGTGATAAAAGCTGTTGAAAAAGCTTTAGTTGAGGCAAACCTGGGTTTTGGGATTATGAATGAGGGCGATAAAATTCGTTTGACAATTCCTGATTTAACTCAAGAAAATCGTCTTGACTTGGTAAAAAAACTAAATGATCGTTTGGAAAAAGCAAGAATTTCTTTACGTCAAGTTCGAGAAGAAGTAAAGGGTAAAATTAGCCAAGCTTTTAACGATAAAGAGATTGCCGAAGATAATAAATTTCGTCTGGAAAAAGAGTTAGATGATTTGGTTTCTAAAAAAAATGATGCCTTAAAAGAGATTCGCGATCAGAAGGAGGCGGATATCATGGCTATTTAATTTAATCACATGTTAACTGTTATAATTTTTTTAGCGGTTCTTTCCGTTTTAGTTCTGGTTCATGAGTTTGGTCATTTTTGGGCTGCCCGTTATTTTAAGGTTGGAGCAGAGGAGTTTGGTTTAGGAATGCCGCCTCGTTTGTTTGGTTTTTATCGAGGGCTTGATAAGGGATGGCATTTTTTTTGGGGTAGTCGCGATTTGGAGAAGTTAATTCCAGAGCCTAAAGATACAGTTTATTCTTTGAATTGGCTGCCTTTGGGTGGCTTTGTCAGAATAAAGGGTCAAGATGGCGATTCTCTTGATCAAGATAGTTTTGCTAGTAAAAAAATTTGGCAACGTTTTATTATTTTGGCGGCTGGAGTTACGATGAATGTTATTTTTGCTGGTTTTTTATTTAGTGCCAGTATGATGATAGGGGCGCCGCAGTCAGTTGCTGAGGGTGGGCAGATAAAAATTATTGAAGTTCTGGCTGGCTCTCCGGCCGATCAGGCTGGTTTTAAAAGCGGCGATGTTTTAAAGGCTGTTAATGATCAGTCTCTGGATAAGGTGGCTCTTTTTCAAGAAGCCATTGGCGCTTCTCCTAATCAGGAGGTTTTAGTGACGATTGAGCGTTCGGGAAAAGAACAGCGTTTAGCGGTTGTTCCTGAAGGCGAGGAGGGGCGAGGTTTGATTGGGGTTAGCCTAGATCAGGTCGAGGTGGTCCGTTATTCATTTTTCCTGGCAATTTATGAAGGTTTTAAGTATAGCTTTCAAATGTTGGGGGTCATTATTCTAGCCTTTATTCATTTAATTAGAGATTTATTTGTTGGTACTCCTGTTGGCGATTCAGTTGGTGGCCCAATTATGATTGCTCAGATGACTGGGCAAGTAGCTCGTTTTGGTTTTACTAACCTGATGAATTTTACCGCCTTACTATCTTTAAACTTAGCTGTTTTAAACTTCTTTCCTTTTCCTGCTCTTGATGGTGGACGGGCTTTTCTTCTTTTGGTTGAAAAACTGCGCGGGCGGCCACTTAAAAAAGAGCTTGAGGCCTTACTCAATAATGCTGGCTTTTTCCTCTTAATGGCTTTAATTGTCTTTGTTACTTATAAAGATGTTCTTCGTCTTTTTCAATAGATTATTATAATTAACTGTTAAATATATGAAAATTAATTTATTAGCCACCAAAATAACTCTTACTCCAGCAATTTCTCAATATGTTGAAGAAAAAATGAATATGTTGGAAAAATTTCTTGGTGATACTCCGGTAATTCATTTTGATGTGGAACTCGCTAAAACCGGCGGTGACCAGGCCAAAGGGCAAGTTTTTCGGGTTGAGGCCAATTTAAATCTTCCCGGTGCTCTTTTACGGATAGAAAAGACTGAGACAGATATGTATAAGGCAATTGATAAAGTTAAAGATCATTTAGCGGCCGCAATTGTTAAGCATCGAGAAAAGAAACGCGATAAGAAGGCTTAAGATTTTTCTTTTTGTTTTTAAAAAATAAATTGACGCCACTTGTTAATTGAGCTAGGCTGTTTCTTCAAGATAAGATAAAAATATGAGTTTAATCAGTAAAATATTAGGTGATCCTAATGAAAAAATTATTCGGACAATTTTGCCACTAGTGGCAAAGATTAATGATTTTGAGCCGAATCTGGGCACCCTATCACTGTCTGAGTTAGGAGAGAAAACTCTTCTCTTTAAAGAGCGTTTGGCAGCCGGAGAATCTTTAGACGATTTACTTCCGGAGGCTTTTGCGGTTGTTCGTGAGGCTTCTAAGCGCTTACTTAATAAGCGCCACTACGATGTTCAGCTTATTGGTGGCGTTGTTTTGCATCGTGGTCAAATTGCCGAAATGAAAACCGGTGAAGGAAAAACTCTGGTTGCGACCTTGCCTTTATATTTAAACGCCTTAGAAGGAAAAGGGGCTCATTTAATTACGGTTAATGATTATTTGGCGCGAGTTGGCGCTGGCTGGATGGCTCCTGTCTATTATGCTCTCGGTTTATCAACTAGCGTCATTATCCATGATGCTGCTTTTATTTATGATCCAGAATATATTGATGAGACGCAGTATGATGAGCGTTTACAGCATTTTAAACCGATTTCTCGCCGCGAAGCTTATTATTGTGATATTACTTACGGCACTAATAATGAGTTTGGCTTTGATTATTTGCGGGATAACATGGTTGGTAGTTTAGCGCAGACTGTGCAGCGCGATTTGCATTATGCGATTGTTGATGAAATTGACTCAATTTTAATTGATGAAGCCAGAACCCCTTTAATTATTAGTGCTCCAGCTGAAGAGTCAAGTGATCGTTACTTTAAATTTGCCCAACTAGTTCAAGGTTTGGAAGAGAACGAGGATTATAATTTAGATGAAAAACAACGCGCGGTTACTTTAACGGAAAATGGTTTAAATAAAATGGAAAAGTTGCTTGGAGTGGAAAATATCTATGTTGCCGGTGGCATCAAAGATGTTCATAATATTGAACAAGCACTTAAAGCTCATGTCTTGTTTAAGCGGGATAAAGATTATGTCGTTAAAGAAGATGAAATTATTATTGTTGATGAATTTACTGGCCGTTTAATGCCTGGTCGTCGTTACAGTGAAGGTCTTCATCAGGCAATTGAGGCTAAGGAAGGCGTAAAAGTTCAGAAAGAATCGCAGACAATGGCTACGGTTACTTTTCAGAACTTGTTCCGAATGTATCAAAAGTTGTCTGGTATGACTGGAACGGCAGTTACAGAAGCAGAAGAGTTTTATAAAATTTATAAATTGGAAACTATTGTTATTCCGACAAATAAACCAAACATCCGTAAGGATTATAATGATTTAATTTATCGTACCGAGACAGGGAAGTATCAAGCGGTTATTGCTGATGTTAAAGAAAGAAACGCTAAGGGGCAGCCAATTTTGATTGGTACTATCTCAATTGAAAAAAATGAAATTTTGACTGAAATGATGGAGCGTGAAGGTTTGTATCCAGCAATGTTGAACGCTAAAAATCATCAACGGGAAGCAGAAACTATCGCTCAGGCTGGCCGCAAGGGGGCAATTACTTTAGCAACCAATATGGCTGGTCGCGGCGTTGATATTATTTTAGGGGGAACACCGGACAGCAATGATCCTGAGGCCGTTTCCCGTGCCAAAGCGGAACAGGAAGAGGTGATTGCTTTAGGCGGACTGCATGTTATTGGCACTGAGCGTCACGAGTCACGACGAATTGATAATCAGTTGCGTGGTCGGGCCGGTCGTCAGGGTGATCCTGGTTCATCTCGTTTTTATGTTTCGACTGAAGACGATTTAATGCGAGTTTTTGGGGGTGATCGGATGAAGAATGCTATGCGAATGCTTAAAGTACCGGAAGATATGCCGATTGAAAGTAGCATGATTTCCAAGTCGGTTGAATCGGCTCAAAAAAGAGTGGAGGGTAATAACTTTGATACCCGCAAACATTTAGTTGAATATGATGATGTTATTAATAAACATCGAGAGGCCATTTATCAAAGGCGGCGTGAGATTTTAGAAATTGCCGAGGGTGTTGGCAACCATGGTGACCGCCAGTTGGCCGATATTGTTAAAGAAATAATTAATGAAGAATTAAACCAGATTATTTCTTTTCATTGCCTTGGTGAGCCTAAAGATTGGAACTTACAAGAAGTTGCTGAATCAGTGACTGCTATTTTCCCTTTAAATGAAGAGCAAACAGAAAAAATATTAGCTTTTCATAATAACTCTGGTCACGAAGGTTCAGCGGCACTTTTGTCAGAGCTACAAGATTGGGCAGCTAAAAAGTACGAAAATCTAAAAGAATCTCTTGAGGGGGCGGGGATTAATTTTATTGAAGTAGAGAAGGGTATTTTATTGCGCTCCATTGATCAGTTATGGGTTGAACATTTAGAGACGATGGATTATCTGCGGGGTTCCATTGGTTTGCGTGGTTATGGTCAGCGGGATCCTTTAGTGGAGTATAAAAAGGAAGCTTATCGTCTTTTTCGTGAGCTAAACGAGTTAATTCGCCGTCAGGTGGTTTATTCAATTTATAAAACTGGTGATGCCTTAGAGTTGGCGCCACAATTAGTCGCTAACCTTCAAAAATCGAATAATAAACAAAATCTAAAATTTTCTGGAGCGGCCAAGGTGGCCACCGATCATCAGCCGGGGGAAACTATTGATTTAGTGAGGAATAAGATAAAAGACGAATCTGGTAAAGTGGTTGGTCGCAACGATCTTTGCCCTTGTGGCAGTGGTAAGAAGTTTAAAAAGTGTTGCGGGGCTTAAGCGCCAACTTATTTAAATTAACATTAGTTAAAATATAAAAACCCGAGCGAAGGAGCGGGTTTTTGTATTATTGGTGGTAATTAGCTATATTATAAATATGAAAATATCATACATTCATAGCAGTAAAAAGGTTAAAACTGGGGCAGGGTATATTAATAGTTTAATTGTAGCCTCATTACGTCGACAAGGAGTTGGGGTAAAAGATTTTTATCCGAGGTTTTCTCTTAGTGATACACCTATTGCCCTTAAAGGAGTTAATAATATCCTTTTCTTTTATTCATTAATGGAGAGTCGTAACGAGATTTTAAAAGCTGATATTATTCAAGGCACAACTTATACTCCGCTTGCTTTTTTGCGTTTTAATAAGCCGGTTGTCTCCCATTTTGGCTCGACTACTTATGGTTTTTTACGGGATACCCCTAAGACCAGATTTTTGGAAGATGGAGGGAGTAAAATTATCAAAGAGTTAAAGCAGGCTGGGGTAATTAAGGAATTAAATTTGAAATCGCGTCGTCCTCAACATGATATTGCAATGATAGAAAAATATGCCGCTGAACGTGCTGATTGTGTGATTGCGACCTCAGAAATTGTTTATCAGGATTTATTAAAACAAGAAATTCCGGCTGAAAAAATTTTTGTTGTTCATAATGCAATTGAAGATTACTGGTTTAGCCAACCGAAACAACCTCTTACAGAAAAACCGAAAATTGTTTTTTTAGGGCGGATTGGTGAAGATGTTTTTACTCTAAAGCTAAAAGGGATTGATCGCCTAGTTAATTTATATCGTCTTTTTTCCGATTTACCAAAAACTTCTTTAATAATGACTCGTAGTAAGAAGTTAATTAATTGGTTGCAAAACACTATTTCCAATCATCAGGTTATCGCTAATGTTTTAAAAAATGAAATTCCCAATTATTTGGCTGCTAGCGCTGGTGATATTTTTTTTCTGCCCTCGCGCTATGAAGGTTTTTCTTTAAGTTTAATTGAAGCTATGTCGCAAGGTTTAATTCCGGTCGCTTATCCGGTCGGAGTTGTTCCAGAAATTATCAATTCTGGTGAAAATGGTTTTATTGTTAATAATTTAGCCGAAGCTCAGGCGGCGATTCAATCCTTGACTAATAACTTTGATTTACGTCAGAAAATGTCAACCGCTTCTCGGCAAACAGCGGAGAAGTTTCAGGCCTTTAAAATGGCTCAGAAAATGATTAATCTTTATGAAAAAATAAGTCCTAAAAAATAGTTTTTTCTTAATTTTAACTTATTTTTGCTCATTTTTTCTCTTGATTTTTCGGTATTTATATGTTAATTTAGGCAAGTTAAGAGTTTTAAATTTATGTTTGAAAAAATAATCGACCCTTTGGCTGCCGGTCATAAGGCGGCTGATAAAATTTTCACTCGTCGTGAGCAAACAGCTTTAGAAAAAGAAGCTGATTTAGTGGCGGCTGAGGATGAAAAATTAAAAAGCGAACAAGCAGAGAAGCAGCGTCGTGATTTTGAGGAGCGCCAAGCGGAGCTCAATGAATTGTATCATGATGACCCAATGACTGACATCGATCCTTCTCGTCGCCTTTAATTAATACTATGACAGAAGAACAGATTAATCACAGCAATCCGGTTTCCGGATCGGAGGCACGTGTTCAAGATTTTTGGCAAAGTGCTGAAATTTTTAAACAATCCGTCGCTAAAGAGGCGCCGCAAGGTCGTTTTGTTTTTTACGACGGACCGCCTTTTGCAACCGGCTTGCCTCATTATGGCCATTTTGTTGGGAGTATTATTAAAGATGTTATTCCGCGCTATCAAACTATGCGCGGCTATTCGGTTGAGCGTCGTTGGGGCTGGGATTGCCACGGCTTACCAATTGAGAATATTGTTGAAAAAGAATTAGGAGTAAAAAGCAAAAAAGAAATCATTGAATTAGGAGTTGAAAAATTTAACGATACTTGTCGAGCACGTGTTTCTACTTATGCTGATGAGTGGCGAAAAACCATTGATCGACTGGGCCGCTGGGTAGATATGGATAATCCTTATCGGACCATGGATTTAGATTATATGGAGTCGGTTTGGTGGGCAATGAAAAAACTTTGGGATCAAGATTTGATTTATCAAGACCATCGCTCCATGCATATTTGCCCTCATTGTGAAACAACCGTTTCTCAGTCAGAGGTTGCCGAGGGTTATCAAATAATCAAAGATTTATCAGCGGTTGCTAAATTTGAATTAGTTTCTGAGCCAAAAACTTTTATTCTTGCTTGGACCACCACCCCCTGGACATTAATTGGCAATGTTGCTCTAGCAGTTAATGAGACGATTGATTATCTTAAGGTGAAAATTGAAGATAATTTTTATATTTTGGCTAAAGAGCGGACCGCTGAAGTTTTAGCCGATAAGAATTATGAAATAATTTCTGAATTTAAAGGGCTTGATTTAATAGGCCAGGCTTATCAGCCGCTTTTTTCTGATTATGCGGGTGATACTCAGCTGCCGCAGCGAGAAAATGGTTGGAAAATTTATGGGGCGGAATTTGTTAATACCGAAGAGGGGACAGGAATTGTTCATATTGCTCCCGCTTTTGGTGAAGATGATTTAATTCTGGGTCAGAAAGAGGGCTTGCCTTTTGTCCAACATGTGGCTTTTGATGGTTCAATTAAAGCGGAAGTGAAGGAATTTGCCGGTTTAAACGTTAAGCCTGCCGGCGATCATCAAGCAACTGATATCGAGATTATTAAAAACTTAGCTCATCGTGATTTACTTTTTTCTAAAGCTAAGTATGAGCATAGCTATCCGCATTGTTGGCGCTGCGATACGCCTTTGTTAAATTACGCCACCTCTTCTTGGTTTGTAAATATTACTAAGATAAAAGATAAATTACTTGAAGAGGCTAAGAAAATTAAGTGGTCACCAGCTCATATTAAGGACGGGCGCTTTGGTAACTGGCTAGAAGGAGCGCGCGATTGGTCTATTTCAAGACAACGTTTTTGGGCTAGCGCAATTCCGATTTGGGAGTGTGCTAATGGGCATCGGCATTTAGTTGGCTCGGTAGCAGAACTAGAAGAATTAACCGGTGTTTCTCCAATTACCGATATTCACAAAGATAAAGTTGATTTATTAACCTTTCCTTGCCCTGATTGTGGCCAAACAATGACCAGAATCCCTGATGTTTTAGATTGCTGGTTTGAGTCTGGCTCGATGCCTTATGCGCAACAGCATTATCCTTTTGCTAATCAAGAGAAGTTTGAAGCTAATTTTCCCGCTCAGTTTATTGCTGAGGGGGTTGACCAGACGCGTGCTTGGTTTTATTACACCCATGTTTTAGGGGTGGCACTAAAAGGAACTCGGGCTTTTGATCAAGTTGTGGTTAATGGGATAGTCCTGGCTGAGGATGGGAAAAAGATGTCTAAGCGTCTAAAAAATTATCCCGACCCTCTTCTTTTACTTGATAAATATGGAGCTGATGCTTTACGCGCTTACTTGTTAGCTGCCCCCGTGATGCAGGCTGAGAATTTTAATTTTTCAGAAAAAGGTGTTGCTGATGCTTTGCGGAAAAATATCATGATTTTAAATAATGTTTATAAGTTTTACGAAATGTATGCTGGAGAATCAGAGACTTCTTTTTCTCGCCCCGAGGTTAGCAATGTCTTAGATTCTTGGATTTTAGCTAAATTATCACAGCTGGAGATTGAGGTTACTGCCGCCCTTGAAGCTTATAACCTGCCTAAAGCAATGCGTCCAATTACAGATTTCATTGATGAACTTTCAACTTGGTATTTGCGCCGTTCTCGGGATCGCTTCAAAGAATTGGGGCCAGATAAGGATTCGGCTTTAGCGTCTTTGGCTTATGTTTTATCGGAATTAGCAAAAGTGATGGCGCCGTTTTTACCTTTTAGCGCAGAGAATATTTGGCAGCAAACACTTGCTTATAATTTTAAGGATTCCAGCCAATCTGTCCATTTGCAAAATTGGCCAATACCAAGACCTTTAAGTGCTAAAGATGAAACTGTTTTAACAAATATGTCTTTAGTCCGAAAAGTGGTTGAGCTTGGCTTAGCTGAACGAGATACGGCTGGCATTAAAGTTCGTCAGGCCTTAGCTTCGGCAACAGTGAGCTCCCCTAGCGCTAGTTTGCCTGCAGAATATAAAGTTTTAATTATAGAAGAATTAAATGTTAACGAATTAATTTGGAAAACAAGCGATTCTTTGGCCTTAGAATTAGATACAGTAATTACGCCAGAATTAGAACGTGCTGGCTGGACAAGAGAGTTTATCCGTTTGATTAATAAAAAACGAAAAGATCTCAGCCTTAACTTGGCTGATAGAACTAAAGTAATTATTGGCGGCGCTGATAGGGAAATTGCTGATTTTGTAAGCGCTAAAAAAGAAGAAATAAAGACAGCTACATTAAGCAAAGACTGCGAACTTATTGATAAAACGACAGCTGATTTGGTTAAGATTGGCGAACATGAGTTTTCTTTGAATTTAGAAGTGTTAGATAATTAATAAATTTAATTTAAAAATCTATGACTTGGATTGTTTGGTTAATTTTAGCAATAGCGGCGGTTTTAATCTTTGCTATCGCCGGTCTTTATAATAACTTGGTTACTGGAAAAAATAGAGTTGAAGAGGCCCTTTCTGATATGGACGTTCAGCTCAAGCGACGTTATGACTTAATTCCTAATTTAGTGGAGACGGTTAAGGGTTATGCAGTTCATGAAGAGGGAACCTTAGCTAAAGTGATTGCTGCTCGTAATTCGGCAATGGAAGTGTCGAGCGCCGAGCCGGAGAAAAAAATAGTTGCAGAAAATCAGTTGTCTTCTACTCTCCGTTCCATTTTTGCTTTGGCAGAAAATTATCCTGATTTAAAAGCTAATCAAAATTTCTTGGAATTACAACGCGAGCTTACTGACACCGAAGACAAGATTATGGCTTCACGCCGCTTCTACAATGGTAATGTTCGTGACTTTAATACTAAGTTACAAGTTTTCCCAACTAACTTGATTAACAAGATGTTAAAGTTCACCGCCTATAGTTTTTATGAAATTGGCGACGCGGCTCAAAAGGAAAATGTGACTGTTAAATTTTAATTAATTATTAACAAAAAAACCTATGTTTTGGACAATCGGTGCAGTTTTATTAGTTTTGGTTTTATCTTGCCTTAAGCAAGTTAACCAATGGGAAAGAGGGGTTGTTTTTACTATGGGTCGTTATTCTTACACAATGAGCCCTGGCTGGAGATTATTACTGCCAATCTTTCAAACCTTTAAAAAGGTAGATATTCGTATTAAAGCAGTTGACGTGCCTGACCAAAAGGCAATTACTCGTGATAACGTTTCGGTGACTGTTAATGCAGTTATTTATTATAAAGTAGCTGATGCACCTAAAGCCGTTATTGAGGTGGAAAATTTTTACTATGCCGTTTCTCAGTATGCGCAAACAACTATGAGAAACATTGTTGGCGAAGTGACTTTAGATGAGCTATTAGGACAACGTGATAAGATTGCTGAGAGAATTAAAGAAATTGTTGATAAAGAGACTGATGAGTGGGGTATTAAAGTAAACAATGTTGAGCTTAAAGATGTTTCTCTTCCTGAATCAATGGAGAGAACTATTGCTAAGCAAGCCGAAGCGGAACGCGAGAAAAGAGCGGTTATTATTAATTCTGAAGGTGAAAAAGCGGCCGCTGAAAATATCGCCGCCGCCGCTAAGGTTTTAGCTGAATCTGATGGCGCTCTACATCTTAGAACGCTACAGTCAATCAACGACATGTCTAGTGATCAATCAAACACCGTTGTCTTTGTGACTCCAGTAGAAATTCTAAAAGCTTTTGCTGGTGGTTTTAAGAAAGAATAATAACTTATGAAAACCCTATACCAAGAAAGTGATAGCAATAAACTAAGAACAGTTTTTCTGATGTCCGGTTTTTTTATTTTCTTTATTGTTGTTGGTTATTTGGCTGCTTGGTATTTTAATGATTCTATTATTCTGTGGATTGCCGTTATTTTTAGTGTGGTCTCTAGTTTTATCAGTTATTGGTGGAGTGATAAAATAATATTGCAAATGGCTAAAGCGCGGCCGATTGATCGTAATAATGGCAAGGAAATATATCGTTTAGTAGAAAATCTTTGTATTGCCGCTGGCTTGCCAATTCCGAAAATATATTTAATTGAAGATTCTTCACCCAACGCTTTTGCGACTGGCAGAAATCCAAAACACTCAGCGATTGCCTTAACATCAGGATTGCTGGCGAGCCTAGAAAAGTCGGAGCTTGAGGGTGTTATTGCTCATGAATTGTCACATATTGGTAATCGCGATATTTTAATTTCGACCGTTGCCACTGTTTTGGTCGGGGCAATTGCTATTCTTTCTGATCTGGCTTTTCGGTCGATGTTCTGGAGTAATCGTCGAAGCGATAATGACAATAATGGCGGCAATGCCGCCATTATTAAGCTTCTGATTTTTCTTGTCTTGATGATTTTAGCCCCTCTATCAGCTAAGTTACTTAGTTTAGCAATTTCAAGGCGGCGTGAATTTTTAGCTGACAGTACTGCTGCCTTATTGACTCGTTATCCCGAGGGCTTAGCGAGAGCTTTGGAAAAAATTAGCTCTGTTCCTCAAAATATGAAGGGGGCAAATGCTGCAACCGCCCACATGTATATTGTGGCGCCACTTCAACCAGACAAAAAGAAGGATAAATCCTCTGTCTTTAAAAAGCTATTTATGACTCATCCGCCAATTGCAGAAAGAGTGGCCCGTTTAAGGGAGGCGGGTCTTTAACTATTAGGAAAATGTCTAAAAAATTAGAATTATTGGTTCCAGCGGGAAATTTACTTAAACTGCAAACCGGAGTTGCTTTTGGGGCGGATGCTGTTTATCTTGGTGTTCCTGATTTTTCTTTACGGGCGCGGGCTAATGATTTTAATTTAAAAACCTTGGCAGCTGGAATAAAATATGCTCATGATCACGGATTACGTGCTTATGTAACATTAAATATTTTTGCTAAAGAGGAACACTTAGAACGTTTGCCCGAGTTTATAAAAAAACTTCGGCCCCTTAATCCGGATGCTCTAATTATTTCTGATCCAGGAATTATTTTTTTAGTAAAAAAAGAGTGGCCGGAGGCGTTTATTCATTTATCAACCCAGGCTAATTGTACCAATAGCGCGGCTGCTAAATTTTGGCAGGAGCTCGGCTTAAGTCGGATTATTCTCGCTCGTGAAGTTTCTCTCTCTGAGATTAAGGCTATTTCTCAGGCGGCGCCGGGATTGGAATTAGAATATTTCGTTCACGGAGCGATGTGCATGGCTTATTCTGGGCGTTGCTTTCTGTCTCAACAATTAACTGGTCGTTCTGCTAATCTTGGTGACTGTGCCCAGCCTTGTCGCTGGCAATATCAACTTAAGCCACTGGGGCATGAAACTGAATTTGAAGTGCTTCAGGAGTCAGAAGGATCTTATTTTTTAAACTCTCAAGATCTTTGTTTAATTGAGCAATTGCCAGAGTTAATTGCTGCTGGAGTGACTTCTTTTAAAATTGAAGGTCGGGCAAAAAGTGTTTATTATGAGGCAGTGGTCAGCGGAGTTTATGCTCAAGCTTTAAAATATTGCCAGGCTGCTTTACCACTTGCAGAACTTAAGGAGAAGTTAAAGAATTTAAAAAAAGAATTAGTCGAAAAATTAACGCACCGGGGTTATACAAGTGGTTTTTTACTTGGCGAGCGTGCCGGTCAAACTATAGAGCGCACTCGGCTTGATTGTGATTGGGAGTTTTGCGGACAAGCTTTAGCTCCGGCGCCCGAATATTTTGTTCCTAAAACAAAACTTGGTCAATTTGTTGCCTATTTTAGAGTTCATAATACTTGGTTAGCCAATGATCAGGTTGAAATTGTTCGGCCTCTTTATAAGGTGTTGCAGCCAAAAATTAGGAATTTTTATGACGCTTTAAGCGGCGAACCTTTAATTGAGGTTCACGGCGGTGGTGGTAGTCGGAGCATTGCTGTTATTCTAGAAGAGCCAATCCCTGAGTTTTCAGTAGCGCGACGCTTTTTAAAAACAAGAACGGAAAAAAAATAATTATCTTTTTATGATTGCTTATCTTGAGGGTCAAGTTATTGATAAAACAGAAACCTATTTTATTTTAGAAACCGGTGGCGTCGGTTATCAAGTTTTTGCTGGTGAAAATTTTCTCGCCACTGTCAAAAAGGGGCAGAGACAGATTGTTTTTGTTCATCATCGGGTACGCGAAGAGGCTAGTGATCTTTATGGTTTTGCCCGTTTAAGTGATTTAGAACTTTTTGAATTATTGATTTCTGTTTCCGGAGTTGGCCCTAAATCAGCCCTCGCGGTCCTATCCTTAGCTTCAGCCGAGGATGTGAAGACGGCGATTATTCACGGCGATGCTTCTTTATTAACTAAAGTTTCTGGTATTGGTAAAAAAACTGCTGAACGCTTAATTTTAGAATTAAAGAATAAGATTTTAAAAATTAGTCCTGAAAGTAAAAATGATTCGGATTTTACCGGTTTAAATGACGAACTAGACGCTTTGTTAAGCTTAGGGTATTCTGTAAATGATGCTCGGTTAGCCCTTAATCAAGTCGGTCCCGAGTTTTCTAGCACAGCCATGCGTTTAAAAGCGGCTTTGCGTTATCTGGCTCGTTAAATTATTTTAACCCTTGTTTTATGAAACAGACCAATCTTTTTACTAAAACGATAAAAGAATTACCAAAAGATGAGCAGAGTTATAATGCCCAAGTTTTAATTAGGGCAGGTTTTATTGATAAGGTGGCGGCGGGAGTTTATTCTTTTTTGCCTCTTGGTTTACGCGTCTTAAATAATATTCGTCGTATTATCACTGAAGAAATGGAGGCTGTTGGTGGTCAGGAAATAAGTTTAACGGCTCTAGCCCCCAAAGATTTGTGGGTTCGCACTGGTCGTCTTGAAACGATTGATATTATATTTCGATTGGCTGGGTCTGATCAAAAAGAATATGTTTTAAATCCAACTCATGAAGAAGAGGTCTCTCCTCTGATTAAAAAGTTTGTCACTTCCTATAAGGATTTACCTTTTTCGGTTTTTCAAATTCAAACTAAATTTCGTAATGAAAAGCGGGCTAAGGCGGGCCTGATTCGCGGTCGTGAATTTCTAATGAAAGATTTATATTCTTTTCACGCTAATCAAGAAGATTTAGATAAATATTATGACAACGTCCTTGAGGCTTATCATAAATTTTATCGCCGAGTTGGTTTGGGTGAAAAAACTTATTTAACCCTTGCAGATGGCGGTTCATTTTCTAAATACTCCCATGAGTTTCAAACTTTTACCGAAGCTGGCGAAGATATTGTTTACTGTTGCGATGCTTGTCGTCTGGGTATTAATCGAGAAATAATTGCTAATCAGAAAACTTGTCCTAATTGTGGTAATGCTGATTTGATTGAGCGTAAAGCTGTTGAGGTTGGCAATATCTTTAAATTAGGGACAAAATTTTCCGAACCCTTTAATCTAAGTTATCGTGATGCTCAGGGTAATGAAAATTTAGTGTTGATGGGTTGTTATGGAATTGGTTTAAGTCGGGTTTTAGGAGCTATTGTTGAAGTTTGTCATGATGAACAAGGAATAATTTGGCCAGCGGAAATTGCTCCTTTTAAGGTTCATCTTCTGTCGCTTAATCAAGATGAAGAAGCTGAAAAAATTTACCAGTCTTTGCGGGCGCTTGGCTGTGAAGTGTTGTTTGATAATCGCGATAAGGCGGCGGGTGAAAAATTTGCTGAAGCTGATTTAATTGGTTGCCCTTGGCGAGTGCTTGTTTCTGCTAAAACATTAGCGGCGGGTGGAGTAGAGTTGAAAGCTCGTTCTGAAAAAGATGTAAAAATTGTTACTCCGGAGGATTTAATAAAGTATTTAAAATAAAGCTTTATGTTATTTGGGAAATTACGGGGAAAAATGAGCCACGATTTAGGTATTGATTTAGGAACAAAAAATACCCTTGTTTATCTTAACGAAAAGGGAGTTGTTGTTAATGAGCCTTCAGTGGTGGCAATCAATAAGCGAACTAACGAGATTTTGGAGGTTGGCGAGGCAGCTAGCCGGATGGTCGGAAAAACTCCTAGTCACATTGAGGCAGTTAAGCCTTTAATTGATGGAGTTATTTCTGACTTTGAGGTCACTGAAAAAATGCTTAAATATTTTATTTCTCGAGTTCATCAGCAGAATTTTGCTTTAGTGCCTCGACCACGAGTCGTGGTTGGGATTCCCTTAGATTTAACAGAGGTGGAGCGTAAAGCAGTTGAAGATGCGACTAAGTCAGCGGGAGCGCGTAAAGTTTACTTAATTGAAGAAGCGATGGCGGCCGCTATTGGTGCTGGTTTGCCAGTCGTAGATGCCACCGCGACGATGGTTGTTGATATTGGTGGCGGCTCAACTGAAATTGCCGTTATTTCTTTGGGCGGGGTTGTGACCTGGAAATCTTTACGTTTAGCCGGGAATGAGTTTGATCAAAATATAATTGAATATATCCGCGAGGAGTTTAATATTTTAATTGGCGAACAGGTGGCTGAGAATATTAAAATTACTATTGGTTCGGCCATTCCTTTAGACGATCCTCAAGAAATTGAAGTTCGGGGGCGCGATTTAATTACCGGCTTACCTAGAGCAATTATTATCAGCGACGCTCAAGTAAGAGATGCTCTGAGTCGGACGCTTAATAAAATTATTGAAAGCATTAAAACGATTCTAGAAATCACTCCACCGGAATTAGTTTCTGATATTTATGAGCGGGGAATTTTTCTATCTGGTGGTGGCGCTTTATTGCGTGGCGTTGATAAGGCGATTTCTTTAGCATCTAAAATACCAGTTAAAATTGCTACTGACCCTTTAACTTGTGTTGCTCGGGGGACCGGCTTATTACTAAAAGACAAAAATCTTTTAGAAAAAGTCGTTTTGCCAAGTACGGGTGATAAATAATTAGGTCTATGCCTCGTTCTAAAAATAAAATGCGAATTTGGTGGTGGGTGGGAATTGCGACTCTATTAATTTTCCTTCATTTTATTGGTTGGCTTCAGCCTTTTGAGCGGGTGATGACCTGGGCAGCAAAACCAGTAGCTCAGTTTTTTTATAATTCTAGTGCCAATGTCCGTCATTTTTATGAGCGCCGAGAAGAGTTTCGTAATTTTTCTAATCGAGTCGATTCTTTAGAGGAAGCGGTGGTACGCTTGACCGTTGCCAACTCTGATCTTAAAGAATTAGAACAAGAAAATATTAAATTAAGAGCCCAATTAGATTTTGCTGCCAGCACTGAAGCTCCAGGTCTTTTAGCTAATGTTATTTCTCAAAATTTAGTTTTTGATATCAAGCAAGATGACCAAGATATTGTTATTGATCGCGGTTCTAACCATGGGGTTACGGTTGGGGCTGGAGTTATTGATGAAAATGGTGTAATTATTGGCAAGATTGCCGAAGTTCGGCCCACTTTAGCCCGTGTTTGTTTAACTACTAGTCGGGATTGTCAGTTGCCAGCGACAATTCAGAATAACACTCGGACAATTGGTTTAACCGAAGGAGATAAGGGGCTGACTATTAAAATGACTTATATTCCACAGTCAGAAATTATTTCTCCTGGCGACACAGTAATTACTTCCGGGTTAGGCGGCGAAATTCCCCGCGGTTTACTTATTGGGGAGGTTAGTCAGGTGAATAAATTAAATAATGATATTTGGCAGAATGTTAATATTGAACCATTATTTAATCGTAATTCTTTAACGATTGTTAATGTTCTCTTAGTAGTATGACTTTAAAAAAATCTTGGTTTAATTGGTTTTTTTTGGCCCTACTCTTTACTTTAATTGCTTTATTTCAAGCTTCTTTTGTTGCCCCATTTCCAAGCATTTTTTCTGCTCTCAATTTGCCCTTGGTGGTTTTAATTTTTTGTTTATTGTTTATGCCGCCAAGTTCTTTTTTACCACTCTCAATTTTAATGGGTTTTTGGCTAGATATTTTAAGTTTTCAATTTTTCGGCTTACATTTAATTAGTTTGCCAATTACTGTTTCTTTGCTCTATATACTTTTAACCAGAGTCGTGACTAATCGTTCTTTTTATTCTTTTTTGCTTTTAGCAATTCTCGGGCCTCTTTTTTATAATTTTTTAATTTATACTTTACTTTTAATTATCCCGGCAGGGCTAGCTCCAGGATTTTTCTTGCTTAGTGTTTCTTTCTGGCAATATTTAGGGATACAAATTCTTTGGAGCGCTGGTTTGATGCTTTTATTTTTTAACTTGGTTAATAATTTATCTAAAAAATTAAAGCCGGTTTTTTTAGAAAAAAAATAAATTTATTTTTTTGAGGAAAGGGATTCTTTATGCTAAGATGACAAATATGATTTATGATTTTCTCACAATTGGCGGGGCAACTAAGGATTTATCTTTATTCACCGCCGAAGGAGTTTTAATTAATAATTCTTCTGACCCATTGCGACAACAATTGATTGCTTTTGAGCAGGGGGCAAAAATTGGCGTTTCTCAGGTTTGGGAATCTTTTGGTGGTGGAGCGGCGAATACGGCTGTGAATTTAGCCAAACTTGGTTTGCGAGTAAGTCTTATTAGCGATATTGGTCGCGATTTAGTTGGTCAAGAAATTATTAATAATTTAAAAAATAATCGTGTTAATGTTAGTTTAATTAAAAGTTGGCCCCAAGAAGCTTCGGGCATGTCTTTAATCTTAATTGCTCCTAATGGCGAGAGGGTTATTTTTGCCGCTCGGGGGGCTAACCGTCATTTAGATTTTGACTCTGCTCGTCGTCGGGCTCTTTCTCAAGCAAAAAATATCTATTTAACTTCTTTGTCTGGATTTTGGAAACAAGATTTGCGCGAGATTTTTAACAATGCTTCGGGGCAAATCTTTTGGAATCCAGGTTCCAGCCAATTAAAAGCGGGTTTAAAGTTTTTAGCGCCTTTTTTAAAGAAAACCACGGTTTTAATTGTTAATCGAGATGAGGCGACTGAATTAATTTTAAGTGATCCACATTTAAGCTCTAAGGATAAAATTTCTTTAGAAGACCCTTACTTTCTTTTAGATCGTTTGCGTTCTTATGGTTTAAAGGTGGTTGTCTTAACTGATGGCCGTTCTGGCTCTTATTGTGCTGATCAGGATAATACTTATTATCAGCCAGTTATTGGTCGCCGTAAAGCGGTTGATGCAACTGGGGTTGGTGATGTTTATGGTTCAACTTGGGCGGCTGCTTGGTTAATGTCAAATGGAGATTTAAAACGAGCTTCACTCCTTGCTAGCCGTCAAGCAGCTGGGAAAGTAGCTCAACATGGCGCCCAAAGTGGTTTGCGCTCTTTTAAAGAATTAAATAAATAATTTTATGATTAATGGTGTTATCATTAAAGAATTAAAAAAGAATGAAGATGATCGTGGTCATTTAATTGAAATTTATCGTCACGATGAGATTGATTACCAAGTGGCGATGTCTTATTTAAGCTGGACGAAACCGGGCGTGTCTCGTGGTCCCCATGAGCATGTTTATCAAAGTGATTATTTCATTTTTCCTGGCCCGGGGACTTTTCGTCTTTATCTTTGGGATCGCCGTTCTAATTCATCAACTAACGGAGAGAAGATGACTCTTGATGTTGGGGTTGATAATCCATCTGTAGTCATTGTCCCCCCAGGGGTGGTCCATGGTTATCAGGCAATCTCTCAGGAGCCCGCACTTTCTATTAATTTTCCAGATAAACTTTATCGTGGTATTTTGAAAGGGGAAGAAGTTGATGAAATTCGTTGGGAAAAAGATCCCAATAGCCCTTATCAAATTCCTTAATTAGAAATTTTTTTATTTAAATTGCCTATGTGTGTTTTTTGTCGCCTTGTTGCCGGTGAGCTGCCGGTAGCTAAAGTTATGGAGACTGAGGATGTTTTAGTTTTTCTAGATAATGCACCAGTTAACCCTGGTCATATGTTGGTGATTCCTAAAAAACACCTGGCTACATTAGAAGAACTTAATGATGAGTTGTTGGGAGCTTTAATTTTAAAAGTGAAAGAGGCGGGGGCGCTTTTAAAAACTAAACTTGGTTATTCTGGTTATAATGTAATTTTAAACAATGATCCAATTGCTGGTCAGGAAATACCCCATCTTCATTGGCATATTATCCCCCGAGTTCTAGAAGATACGCCTTTACGTTTCCCTGAAAAAAAATATAATCCTGGTGAGATGGCGGCAATTTGTGAAAAACTAAATTCTTAATACCATGAAAATTTTAGTTACCGGAGGGGCTGGTTTCATTGGTTCCAATTTTATTCACTATTGGTTAGCTAAGCACCCACTTGATAAAATTGTTAATCTAGATGCTTTAACTTATGCTGCTAATCCAGAAAGTTTACAGGATTTAGAATCTAATCCTAATTATCAGTTTGTCAAAGGGAATATTTTGGATTGGGATTTGGTAGATAAGTTGGTTTCTGATTGTGATTTAATTGTTCATTTTGCAGCAGAAAGCCATGTTGACCGGTCTATTTCTGATAGCGCTGCTTTTATTCAAACTAATGTTGAAGGAACCAGGGTATTGCTAGAGGCGGCTAAACGTCACGGATTAAAACGTTTTCATCATGTTTCAACAGATGAAGTTTTTGGTGCTCTAGATTTTGATTCGCCAAAGTTTTCTGAAATCACACCTTACGATCCCCGTTCTCCCTACAGCGCTTCAAAAGCTGCCTCTGATCATTTAGTTCGTGCTTATTATCATACTTATGGCCTACCGGTGACAATCTCTAATTGTTCTAATAATTATGGTCCTTATCAGCATCCGGAAAAATTAATTCCACATTTTATTACTAATCTTTTGAATGATCAGCCGGTGACAATTTATGGCGAGGGTAAGAATATTCGGGATTGGATTTATGTTGATGATCACAACCGTGGCTTGGAGTTAATTATTAGTCAGGGCAAAATTGGAGAAACTTATTGTTTAGGGGGAGATAGTGAGCGTGACAACCTTTCATTAACTAAAGATATTTTACGCCTAATGGGGCAAAGTGAAGACAGGATTGAATATGTGGCCGATCGCCTTGGTCACGACTTGCGTTACGCAATTGATTTTTCTAAAGCAAACCGTCAGTTGAATTTTCAACCACAGGTAAGCTGGGAGGAAGGTCTAGCGCGAACAATCAAGTGGTATCAAGACAATCCTTCTTGGTGGCGCTCTTTGCGTTCTTAATTTTAATTTTTATGAGTAAAAAACTTTTTATTATCGAAGATGATGCTAATATCCTTTATAGCCTGGAGGCAAATTTTAGTGCTGATGGCTTAACCGTCGAGACGCATGAAGGAGAGGAAGAGTTAGAGGAAATTATTGATGATATTATTGATTTCCGTCCCGATTATTTGATTTTAGATGTTATTTTGCCAAACTTGGATGGTTTTGAAATTATTAAAAGAATAAAAAATGATGCCGAATTAGTTGAGTTACCAATTTTTATTTTTTCGGACATTTCTGACGAAGATAGCCGGGCCAGAACTTTAGAGATTGGCGCCGATTACTTTTTCCCTAAAGATGAGTTTGATACTTATGAGTTTGCTGAAAAAGTTAAAAAAATTATGGCGAATTCCGAACGTTTAGGGGAGGATACTGATGATAGCTGGAACAATGGTGATGAAATTATGGAGATTGACTAATTTCTATTTTTCCGTTATAACTTAGGGGTTAAGTCGTTAATTAATAGCGACTAAATTTGGCATTTTTTGCTGAATATTAGAAAAATATGTTTATTAAGCGAATCGGCATTGATTTGGGAACAACCTATACATTAGTCTATCTCCCTAAAAGAGGGATAGTGATTAATGAGCCTTCAGTGGTTGCTATTTCTATTGATGATAATAAAATTTTAGCGGTTGGCAATGAGGCTAAAGATATGTTGGGGCGTACTCCAGATACAATTAAAGCTGTTCAACCTTTAAAAGAAGGGGTGATTGCTGATTACCGAACTACTGAAGCAATGATTCGCTATTTTATTAATAAAACTATTGGCGGGATGCGTTTTTTACGTCCTGAGGTAATGATTTCGGTTCCGGCTGGCATTTCTTCCACTGAACGGCGAGCAGTTATTGAGGCCGCTACTTCAGCAGGAGCTAAAGCGACTTATATCATTAAAGAGCCGGTTGCGGCCGCAATCGGGGCTGATATTCCGATTGGTTCAGCAACTGGACATATGGTTATTGATGTTGGCGGGGGGACTGCTGAAATGGCGGTTATTTCTTTAGGCGGTGTTGTTTCTTCTACCTCTGTTCGTGTTGGTGGCAATAAATTTGATGCGGCTATTTTAGAATTCGTTCGTAAAAAATATAATTTAGCAATTGGTGACCGAACCGCTGAAGAAATTAAAATTAATATTGGCTCCGCTCTGTATATGGAAGACAAGTTGTATATGGAGATTCGTGGACGCGATATTGTCACTGGCTTGCCACGGAGTATTACTGTTTCAAGTGATGATGTTACCGAAGCAATCCAAAATGAACTAGAGGCGATTGTGGCTGCGGCTAAAAAAGTTTTAAATATGACTCCACCTGAATTGGCAGCGGATATTATGGATAAGGGGATTGTTTTAACCGGCGGCAGTGCCTTGCTACGGAATATGGATCAATTAATTTCTCGAACAACTGGTGTGCCGGCCTATGTAGCTGATGACGCTCTTTTGTGTGTTGTTAAGGGAACGGGAATCGCCTTAGATAATTTAGACTCCTATAAACGGAGTATTTTGGCGACTAAATAAGTCGCCTTTTTATTTTAGAGTTTTATGTTGATTGGTTTAGATGCCTCGCGCGCCAATAGACAAAAGAAGACGGGGACTGAGTGGTATTCTTTTTATTTAATTAAGGAATTAGCTCGTCTTGATCGCCACAATCACTATCGTCTCTATCTTGATAAGAAGCCATCTACAGAGCTTCAAGAATTGCTTGCGGCGGCTCCTAATTTTGATTTTCGGATTCTGTCTTGGCCATTTACTTCTTTTTGGACTCTTGGCCGTTTATCTTTAGAAATGCTTTTTAATTCTCCTGATGTTTTGTTTGTCCCTGCTCACGGTTTGCCTTTAATCCATCCGCGCCGGACAATTAATACTATTCACGATGTTGCCTTTGCTCGCGAAGAAGAAGTTTATCGTGAAGAGGGCCCTAAAGCTAGAACTGCCGCGCGTCGGCGTTTTCTTAAATTTTTAATTAAACTGTTTACCGGAGGGCGTTATCGAGGGACGACTTTGGAGTATCTTAATTGGTCAACAGCTTTTTCTTTGCGACACGCTTCGACAATTATTACCGTTTCCGATTTTACTAAACAAGAAATTTTAGATTGTTTTCCTTTTGCGGATCCGGGAAAAATTAAAGTTATTCATAATGGCTTTGCTTCCGAGTTATATCAACCAAGCCTATCTTCAGAGTCCGAAGCAGATAATTGTCTCAGGCGCTATGGAATTACTCGTCCCTATTTTTTGTATGTTGGGCGTTTGGAAAAAAAGAAAAATACTCCTGCCCTGATTGAAGCCTTGGCTCTATTGCGGGAAGAATACCCGGAGATTAAAGAGAAGCTTGTTTTAATTGGTAATGCTAGTTATGGTTATGATGAGGTAAAGTATGCGATTGAAGAGTTTGATTTAGATCTTGAAGTTATTATGCCTGGTTGGGTTGAAGAAGAGGAATTGCCATTTATCTTTCAGCAAGCAAGTGCTTTTATTTTTCCTACTAAGCATGAAGGTTTTGGCATTCCGGTTTTACAGGCTTTGGCTTCGGGAACGCCGACAGCTGTTTCTAATATCCCAGTTTTAAAAGAGGTGGCCGGGGAGGCGGTTCGTTATTTTAATCACTTTGATTACAGTGATATTGCTGAAGCAATGGCTGAAATAGTTATTAATAAGGAGTTGCGAGCTGATTTACGCGAGCGCGGCTTTCGTCAAGCCAAAAAGTTTAGTTGGTATCGTTGTGCCACTGAAACTTTGGCACTTATAGAAAATCGGAAATAGTGTGATATCATAAGTTTATGAAGATTAGCAAAATAATCACTTTATTTTTAATAGTTATTTTTTTCTTTCCCCTTAACGCTTCAGCGCGCTTACTGCCTGACGATCCTTTTTATCTGCGTCAATGGTATTTGTCTAAAATTAAGGCTGATGAAGCTTGGAAAATTGTCTCCGGCGCTCCCGATATCACGGTTGCCGTTATTGATGCTGGCATTGACATTTCTCACCCAGATTTAAAAGGTAATATTTGGATTAATACAGATGAAATTCCAGATAATGAGATAGATGATGATGGCAATGGCTTCATTGATGATGTTTACGGCTGGGATTTTGTTGATGACTCTTTTGATCCTTCCCCCAAATTTGAAACCGGTTGGACTGAGGCGGGGGTTTCTCATGGCACAATGATTGCTGGAATTATTGGAGCGAGCGGCAATAATAATCAAGGAATTACTGGCCTCGCTTGGCGGACTAATATTATGCCGCTAAGAGTTTTAAATGATCGTGGCGAGGGGCGAGTGAGTGCTGTTGTTCGGGCAATTGATTATGCGATTAAAAATAAGGCAGATATTATTAATTTAAGTTTTGTTACTTATAATTCTAATGATTCTTTAGCGGGGGCAATAAAACGCGCTTATGAAGCAGGAATCATTGTTGTTGCCGCTGCTGGCAATGACCAAGCTGCTGGTGATGGTCGTAATACCGCTAAAAATCCAATTTATCCCGCCTGTATGGATGGTAGCCGTTGGGAAAATATGGTCGTTGGGGTAGCGGCCACTGATGCTTTAGATCAAAAAACTCCTTTTTCTGGTTATGGCGAAAACTGTATTGATATTACCGCGCCGGGAATTAGTTTTTTTAGCACGATTACGCCCGGAAGTAATCCGGAAACAATAAATCCTTATTATGATGGTTATTGGTCGGGGACCAGCATGGCAACCGCTGTTGTCTCTGGGGTGATGGCTTTAACAGCTCAAGCCAATCCTAATTTAAGTCGGGCTGATGTGGTTGGTTTAGTTTTGGGCTCAGCTGATTCAATTACTCTTTTAAACCCCGATTATTCTGGTCAACTTGGTTTTGGGCGGGTAAATGCGGCGGCGGCAGTTTCTTCTGCCAGACAGCTTCTCTTTGATCATGTTAATCTTTTATTGCTAACACCTTATAGTGGTAGCGAAGAAATTTTATTTGCTAGCCTAGATGGCGCTACTAGCACTCCTTTTTCTTCTTCATCGCCGCAAGGTTTAATGGCTGCTACCGGTGATCTTCAAGGAGATGGAAAAATAAAAATTATTACTGCTAACGGGGCGGGGGCTGAACCCTGGGTGCGAATTTATGACCAGAAAGGTAAGCTTTTAAAAGAGTTCCTGGCTTACGATCGCGACTTTAAAGGAGGTGTTCGTCTGGTTGTCGGTGATTATAATCAAGATGGCCACTCAGAAATAATTACCGTTCCTGGTCCAGGCGGCGGCCCACATGTCCGGGTGTTTAATGGCGCGGGGCAGGTTCTACAACAATTCTTTGCTGACGATATTTTAGATCGAGGTGGCTTAAGTGTTGCTTTGGGCGATGTTGATGGTAATGGTAATTTAGAACTTATTATCGGTTTAGGAGAAGGGAATAAACCAATTGTTAAAATTTTTAATCAGCAAGCTAAATTAGAAGCCGCTTTTTATGTTTACCCGTCTGATTATCACGGTGGATTAAATGTTGCCAGTGCTTCTTTGTATGGTCGAAAGAATGGTCAGCGCGATAGTATTATTGTCGCTCCGGCCGGTGCTTATGTTCCCCAAGTTAGAATTTTTGATAATCATGGTCTTTTGCAGCAACAATTTTTAGCTTATAATTCTAATTGGCGAGGCGGAGTCAGTTTAGCGGCTGGTGATGTTTCCAATGACGGTATTTCTGAAATTATTACCGGCGCCCAGGCTGGTGGTACAGCCCACGCACGTGTTTTTGAACGCGATGGCAGTTTAATGGCTTCGTTTTACGCTTATCCTGAGAGTTTCACAGGTGGGGTTAATGTTAATTTAATTCGCTTTAATAATTAGAACTATATGGCTAAAAAAGTTATTTTTGATAAAAAAAATGTTTTAGTAGCTGGTGGGGCGGGTTTTATTGGCTCTCACCTTTGTGACGAATTAATAAAAACTTGCAAAGTTATTTGTGTTGATAATTTTATTACTGGGCAGCAGAAAAATATCGATCATTTATTAGCAAACCCTGATTTTATTTTTATTAATCACGACTTAACTCAACCTTTGAATTTAGCAGAAATTAAAATTTTAGAAAGATTTAAGATAAAATTTCAAGGAATACAAGAGATTTATAATTTGGCTTGTCCTTTGTCTCCGAAACATTTTGTTAAAAATCTTTTAGAAATTATAAAAGCTAATTCCTTGGTAGTTTATAATTTACTAGAGTTAGCCGTTCAAAATCAGGCGAAATTTATTCAATTTTCTTCTTCAGTTGTTTATGGTGGGCGCGATATTAACAATATTGGCAAAAAAGCAAAAGAAGAAGATTTAGGCATTATTAATCAATTGTCTCCGCGGGCCGCTTACGACGAGGGTAAGCGTTTTGCTGAAACAATGGTTAATTCTTATCGCGAGGCTCATAACCTGGATACAAAAATTATTCGTTTCTTCAGAATTTATGGACCACGCATGACCTTAGATGATGACCAGCTTATTCCAGATTTGGTTTATTCGGCTATTAAAAATAAACCTTTGGTAATTTTTGGCAATGAAAAATTTTCTTCGTCTTTTTGTTATGTTGATGATGCAATCGATGGTGTAATTAAAATGGCCAATTCTAATCTGGCGGGGCCAATAAATATTGGTTCCGATGTTGATGTTAATGTGACAGAGTTGGCACAAATGATTATCAAGGAAACGGAATCTGAATCTCCGATTGTTTATTCCGAGGATAGATTATTTTTAACTGAGCTCCTCCTGCCTGATATTTATCAGGCACGCAATGTTTTAGGTTGGATGCCGGTGGTAACCTTGGAAAATGGTATTAAAAAAACAATCATTTCTTTACAGTCAGCTAGTCGGGCCCAAGGATTTGAAGGTTAATTTAGTTAACTAAATTTAAAACTTGTTCGCCGTATGGCGGCGGGAGCGGGGGTGTCTTAAGGGGCGCCCCTTCTTTTATAAAATAATTTAGTGTTTCAATTAGACTGTTTAAATTATCGGGTTCAAAAAGCAATCCGCCCCAGCGGTCGATTAATTCTGGGATGCCGCCTAAAGCAGCAGCAATTACAGGTGTTTCTGTTTGCTGGGCTTCATAGATAACTGTTGGAGAGTTTTCGTAGCAACGAGAGGGAACAATTAAGGCAAGACTTTGAGCTAGCTCAGTATTTACTTCCAAGCTGCTTAGCCGCCCTAAGAATTTAACATTGTTATTAAGACTTTTTTCTAAATGTTCACCGATAACAGCAAAAGTGTAAGCAGGGAAGCTGGCAGCCGCTTTTAAAAATAGGTCTAAGCCTTTATGATGACCAGCTTGGCCGATAAATAAAAATTGTTTTTGTCTTGATTGAGTTATATTTTTATTTATTGCTAAGGGGTTAGGAATTACTGTGCAGATTTGATTTTTGAAAAATCCTCGTTTTTGGTAGAGGTTTAAGAGCCAGGCTGAGGGGGCGATAATTTGAGTGTTTTGTGGCCCGCTTTTTAATAAACATTTTCCTAAAAATTGATAAATTTTGGCTGGCAGGATATCAATAATTTTCTCTTCCCCAAAATAAAGTAAACCAGATGGATGTAGCCACTGAATATCGTGGAGGGTTAAGATTAGCTTGCTTCCTTGTTTTTTTATTATTTTGGGAATAAAGCCCCCTAAGCCCATTAGATTATGAGCAATAATTAAATCTGGTTTTTCTTGTTTTAAAATTTTTTGTAGACGCCTGGCCTGAGTAAAATTAAATAAATTAATTATCTGCCAGAAGAAGCGATAGACGAAACTCTTCTCGCTTAAGTGGTAATAATTTGAAGGCAGGTAAAAGACATCTTCTCGTTCTGTATCTTTTTTTCGGGCGTGTTTGGGGTAAGTGCAAACAATTTTGACGCTGTGACCAGCATCTTTAAATTCTTGAGCACTTAACTCGACAATCCGCTCGGCACCACCGCGCTGATAAGGGATAAATAAATTGTTGAGTAATAAGATTTTCACAAAAACATTTCTTTTAAAATTTGGTCGCTAGTTTCTAATGAGTATTTTAAAACAGCATAGTCTCGAGCTGAACGTCCGTAAGCTTTTCGTTTTGGTTCATCGCCAACTAAAGCTGCAATTTTGGTAGCTAAGTCGTCAATTTCTCGAGGCTTTGCTAGTAGACCATCAATTCCTGGGCGAAAGACGGTTCTAACCCCTGGTAAGTCAGAAGCAATTACCGGGACGCCACAAGCCATCGCTTCGGTTAAGACAAGGCCAAAAGCTTCGTGACGATTAATTGAGGGAAGAATAAATAGGTCGCTGTTTTGGTAGGTGCGGATTAACTCCTCCTCACTAAGTCGGCCGACAAATTTTATTTGGCGTCTTAGATTTAATTCCTCTGCTTGTTTTTCGTAACTTAGACGTAAGTCGCCGTCACCAACAATTGTTAGTTGCCAGTTTTTAAAACGTAATTTGGCAAGTGCCGGGAGTAAAAAATTAAGTCCTTTAAAATAATGAGCGCTATCTAAACCACCGACAAAGAGTAAATTGACGCGGCCACGTTTAATAAAGTTGTGATTAACAAAATCGACAATCTTTTTTCCTTTTGCGGTTAAGTCGTCATTTTCGCTAGGAAGTTTTGGGCGATAACGATTTGTATCTAGACCAAAAGGAAGTGCTATAAATTTATCAGGCCAACTTTTAAGGAAGGGGGCTACTTGCCCGTGAGCGAGATAGTCAAGACTGGCAGCAGAAATTTTTGTAGCTCGGGCAAATAATTTTTTTTTCACTAAGCGACTAGGGAGGGCTAATAATTTAAAACCAAGGCTTAAATTTTTAGTATCCATGTGATAATGGATAAATAATTTTTTTCGCGGGTGAAATAATAAGAATAAATAGATAATTAAATCAGCTCCAAAAAACGGGTAATGCAAAAAAACTGCTTCATATTTTCTAAGGCGCCAGAAGAGGGAGAAGGGGAATCCGCCATGGCCCGCCCTAAGTGAAGGTTTTAAATAAACTAAATTAGGCTCAATGTTTTTAGGGCCGCTTAAAGGATGAAGGGTGAAAGTTGTTAGTTCGTGATTGGCTGCCAGCAGCTGCCCAAAACGGGCAGCACTTTGGCCAATCCCTCCTGGATAAGGAGGGAAGGCGCAAACCACTTGGGCAATTTTCATAATAATTATTTAGAATCAGAATCTGTTTTTAGAGGTGGGTTTTTACTGGGACTGGCTTGACGTAAAGCTTCTTGGCGAGTTAACACAGTTAAGTCTTGTTCGAGTCTTGCTAGATGCAGGCGCATCTTAAAGACTAGGTAGAAAAGAATTAAAGAAGCCAGGTAGAATAAGAGGTTGATACCATTAGCACTTAAACCCAGAGCGGTGGTTAGCTTGTCTAAGGGTTTTAGAAAAATAATTGCTAAAGCAGAGATAGTCCAAAAAATTAACCAGAGGGAAAATTCGTTACCATTGATTTGTTTCTTTCGCTTTTGTTTGAAAAGTTTTCCAGCGAATAAAATAATAACGATTAAGGCGGCTATTTGTTGCCAAGAAAAAAACATATGATTTTAATTAGATAATTTTTGAAGTAAAAGGTCCTTAATGATTCTAAAGCCGCCGCTTAATTTTTGTCCAAAATGGTGATAAGTGACATGAATGGGCACTTCTTTTAAAATACAGCCCGTTTTTACTGTTTTAAAAAGAATTTCACTGCAATGGGCCATGCCGCGATTATAGATGGTAATTTGTTGCCAAATTTCTTTTTTAAGAGCTCGAAAACCGCTTTGCGGGTCGCTTGTTTTTATCCCTAACCAACGGTTTAGCTGGCGAGCTAAAGGCATAATTAAATAGCGCTTTAGTGGGGGGAAGTTTGCTTTCCCTAAAAAACGAGAGCCAAAGACTGCTTCAGCTTCGCCAGCAATCAGTGGAGCGAGAACTATTGGAATTTCTTCGGCTTTAAATTGATTGTCAGCATCAAAGTGAAGGATAATATCGGCGCCATTTTTTAGAGCATATTCATTGCCTGTTTGCAGAGCTGCCCCTTGACCGCGGTTAATAGGGTGGCGAATAACCGTAACTGGATATTTTTTGGCTATCAGGTTGGTCTCATCAGAGGAGCAGTCATCGACAACAATTAGCTCATCTACTAAAGGGAGAACCTTTTTTAAAACCGGACCAATATTTTTAGCTTCATTATAAGCAGGAATAACGCAGGCAATTTTCATACTTTATTTTCTGGCGCGATTAGGCCGTTAGCGGCTTTGATAATTAAATCAGTACTTAGAGGTGCACTCCATTCAATTTTTCCACCCTTAGATTCTTCAATGGCAAAAACAGCTGTCTTTCCTTGGACGCCTGAATGGTGGCAATGATAGCAGCCACGACTGTGAAAAAATTTTGTCGGTCGATATTTTTTTTCGCTTGGCCAGTAACGTTCTAGTAGCCCTTGATAGTGATAACTAGGACGAGCACTTAAGCAATTGGGGCAGTTTCTATCTTTAATTTCTTGATAAATTATTAATAAAGGTAAGTCGGGGGTGGCCGTCTTTTTTAGCCAAGTTGCTATTTGCGCCGGCTGGTCACTATTATGGGTAACTAAAACTAAACGTCCTTCAGAAGCGGCGTTTAGGGAAGCTATGAGTAATTTTTCATCAGCATCATCGATTGCAATCCAGTCGTGGTCTTGTTTTTTTAATTTTTCTAAAGCTTGAACACGTCTATTCTTTTCACGAACAATACTAACTTTGTCTATTTTTGCTTCTGAATATTTTTCTAGAATAACGCCAGCACTTTCAGGATTGATCAATTCGCGAGTTAGGGCATGAAGAGTGGTGGTTTTTCCTTGATGATTATTAGCAATGATTAAGACTAAAGCTCGGGAGCGGTTAAGAAATTTTTTAATTTGGGCGCGGGCGTCTCGGTCTAAGCCTAAGCGGCTAAGCCGGCTTGGACCAGCTGAATCGTTAATAAATTGCAAGATAATTTTTTCGCCGTCAGCTTCGGGGATAATAGATAAGCGCATTGCTCCCAGGTCATCTTTAAGATAAGCATTGCTAACTAGATTATCGGGAGCCAGAGATAGTAGGCGCCGGTAAGCGTTACTTAAATCACTGGCAAAGTCAGAATCAATTACCAGGCGATATTGTTGGCTGGCATTTTCGCCGCGCAAAACCTGGCGACCGTTTTCTGGGGCAATCGCTAGAACGTTTAGCTGATGCTGACGAGCATAGCGACTAATCTTTTTTAGGTTTTTATTAGTCATGGTTTTATTATATCATTATTTATCTTATTGTTAAAATGTGCTAAACTTAAAGAGTAAATTATATTTATTGTAACTTTAGCTAGTATTATGTCGTACTCGCAATTTTATGGTCGACTGCAAAATTGGCGCTTGCAGGCGGCCGGAACTCTTAAAGATTTGTTTGGTTTAAGCTCTAACCGCTTGTATTTATTGGCGATTTTAATTATCCAAGGAGCATCTTGGTGGTTGGCCACTTATGTTTTTCGGGCTATTGCCGGTAATGTTTTAATTTTACATTATAATGTTGATTTTGGCATTGATTTAATCGGCGCTCCGAATTTGATTTTTTATTTTCCCTCCTTAGGGATGCTTTTTTTGGTGCTTAGTTTGATTGCGCTATTGATTTTAGGCAGTGGCCGTAATTTTAAAATTCAAAGCCACTTTCTTCTAGGCGGGGCTGTTCTTAGTAATCTAGGGGTACTTTCAGCCCTTGTTTTAATTTATTTAATGAATTTCCGCTAATAAATTTATGGATTATTTTTACATAATTAAAATCTTGTTATTAGCAATGTCCTCTTTTTTGTTTGCTGGTTTTATGACCCCCTTGCTGACTAATTTTTTATATAAACATAAATTAGGAAAGAAGATTCGTAATTCTGGAGAAACGCCGATTTTTAGCAAGCTTCATGCGGCTAAGGAAGGAACTCCAACCATGGGGGGAGTTTTAATTTGGGGGACAGTTTTGGTTTTTATTCTTGGTCTTTATGTGGCGGCCCAGATTTTTGATTATGAAATTATTCGTAATTTAAATTTTTTAACTCGTTCGGAAACACTACTCCCTTTAGGAGCACTGGTCGCCTCTGCGCTCATTGGCTTGGTCGATGATTGGTTAGACGTTCGCGGCAAAGGGGTTTTAGGAGGGGGCGGCTTAAAAATGCGTCATCGTTTATTAATTTATACGGCAATTGCTTTAATTGGAGCACTTTGGTTTTATTTTAAATTAGATTGGACTGTTTTTCATATCCCTTTTGTCGGTAATCTGGAGATATCCTGGTGGTATATTCCAGCCTTTGTTTTAATTGTGGTGGCCACCGCTTTTTCAGTTAATGAGACTGACGGCTTGGATGGCTTGGCAGGGGGAACACTTTTGGTTGCTTTTGCTGCCTATGCGGCAATCGCTTTCCTTCTTGGTCGTTATGAATTAGCCACCTTCTGTGCGGTCATTATTGGCGCCTTAATGGCTTTTCTTTGGTACAATATTCCACCGGCCCGTTTTTACATGGGGGACACTGGTTCAATGAGCTTGGGAATCACTTTGGCAATTATTGCCTTGCTAACCAATAGCGCTTTATTGCTTTTGTTTATTGGGTTTATTTTTTTGATTGAGTCCTTATCAGTTATTATCCAGTTGACTTCAAAGAAACTCCGTCGCGGTAAAAAAGTATTTTTATCGGCACCAATCCATCATCATTTTCAAGCGATTGGTTGGCCTGAAAGCAAGATTGTCATGCGTTTTTGGTTGGTGTCTGGAGCAATGGCTTTGCTCGGAGTTATTATTTTCTTAGCCGATCGCGGCCTTTAAAAAATCCATGTCATTTAAAAAATTTTCCAAAAAAACTGGTGTTCGCATTCAGGCTCATGAGCCAGATAAAAAGTTATTAATCACTCTTTTTTTGATTCTGTTTTTCGGCTTGGCAATGCTTTTTACTGCTTCAGCGGTGGTTTCTTTTAATAAGTTCGGTAACCAATATCATTATCTGGTGGGGCAATTGCCCGCTTTAGCACTTGGCTTAATCGCTTTTTATCTTGCTCAGAAAATTCCTTCTCGCTATTTTAAAAAATATGCTTTAGGTTTTTTGCTTATTTCTATTGCCTTACTGCTTTTAGTTTTTATTCCTGGTTTGCAGTCTGACTATGGAACTTCGCGCAGCTGGATTAATCTTTTTGGTTTTTCTTTTCAGCCTTCAGAGTTAGTTAAAATAACTTTTTTAATCTATTTAGCAACCTGGTTAGAAGCAAAGCAGGATGAGTTAGCTTCTTTTAGTAGTGGCGCTTTCCCGTTCTTTCTTATTTTGGCGGTGATTTCTTTTTTGATGATGTTGCAGCCAGATTTAGGCAGCTTGGCTATTATCATTTCTACCGCCATTATTGTTTTTTTTGTTGGCGGCGGAAAATTTAAACATTTACTGATTACTTTTTTGACCGGGGTAATTTTTTTATTACCAGCTTTATTTATTAAAAATTCTGGTACTAATAACCCCTCTTATCAGGATAACCGAATTCGTTGTTTTTTTGATCCCTCTTTTGACACGCAAAATGTTTGTTTTCACATTAATCAATCATTGATTGCAATTGGTTCTGGGGGGGCTTTTGGTCGCGGCCTTGGTCAAAGTCGGCAGAAATTTATGTATTTACCCGAAGTTTGGGGTGATTCAATTTTTCCGATTATTGCTGAAGAGATTGGTTTTATTTTTACTGCTCTTTTTATTATTTTATTGTTTTATTTATTTTATCGGATTTTATTAGTTGCCAGACAGGCTCCCGATCGGTATTCGCGTAATCTAGTAACCGGCGTTGCTGCCTGGTTGGCAATTCAAACCTTTTTAAATATTGGAGGACAGTTGAATCTAATCCCGATGACCGGCGTGCCACTTCCTTTTGTTTCGGCTGGTGGTTCTTCAATTTTATCTTCTTTAATTGCAATTGGGATGGTTGTTAACATTAGTAAGTATACTAAAGAGTCGCGGCGTCGTTAATTTTATGAAAACCAAGAAAAAAACAATTCTTTTGACGGGTGGGGGGACTTTAGGGAGTGTTACTCCTTTGTTGGCCGTGGCTAAAGAGTTGTTTTTAAAAGAGCCGAATTGGCATTTTTCTTTTGTTGGTACTAAGTCAGGACCGGAAAAATCCTTAATTACTGAGGCGGCTAAAGAAATGCCGATTTCTTTTTATGCTCTGCCAGCTGGAAAGTGGCGACGTTATTTTTCCTTTAAAAACCTAATTGACCCTTGGGTAATTATTTTTGCTTTTTTCCGCTCTTTTTCTCTTTTGCGTTCCCTGAGACCGCAGGCTCTTATCAGTGCTGGCGCTTTTGTAAGTGTTCCTCTAGTTTGGGCGGCCTACTTTTTAAAGATTCCAATTTTAATTCATCAACAAGATTTGCAGGCCGGATTGGCTAATAGGTTAATGGCGAAGGCGGCGCGTCAAATTACTGTTGCTTTTTCTGCCTCGCTTAAAGATTACGGATCAGAGGCGATTGTTGTTGGTAATCCTTATTTAATTCCAGCCCTCGATAAGAAAGAAATTGTTTTAGCCCGTTATGGTTTAGTTAACACAAAGCCTTTGGTTTTAATTTTTGGCGGAGGAACAGGGGCCGAGGCTCTTAATGAGGCAATTTTCAACAAGTTGCCAGAACTCTTAACTCAGACCCAGATTGTTCATTTAAGTGGTCGCGGGAAAATGATTGATTTTCAAGCCCCAGGTTATTTCCAACAAGAGTTTGCTAGCCATCAAGAGCTTTGCTCTTTAATGGCGGCAGCTGATTTGGTAATTGCACGACCTGGTTTGGGAACCTTAACTGAGCTGTCAGCCTTAAAAAAAGTTAGCTTGTTGGTGCCTATGCCCAAAACTCATCAAGAAGCTAATGCTGAAGCGGCTCAGAGGGCAGGAGCGGCTTTGGTTTTAGCTCAAAAAGAATTAAATGATTTTTTAGTTCCGACGCTTAAGCGCTTATTAACTCAAGTTGAAATGCGAACGGCTTTGTCTCGAGAAATGGCTCAATTTATTAAGCCGGGAGCGGCGGAGACAATCGCTGGGATTATTTTGTCTTGGGATAAAAAAAGTTAAAATTAACTTAATTATATGTTTAAACTACCGGAGAAATATGAGAGGGTTTATTTAATTGGTATCAAGGGGGTGGGGATGACAATGTTAGCTCAGTTTTTACAGGCTTCTGGGGCTAAGGTTTCTGGTTCTGATGTCGCGGAGGTTTTTTTGACTGATAAAGTTTTGCGGAGCGCTAAAATAAAATTTAGTTCCGGCTTTTCTCTTAAAAATATTCCCCCTAATGTAAAAACAGTTATTTATTCTTCCGCCTATACTGCCGAAAACAATGTTGAGTTGGCGGCTTTAGAAAATAATCACGAAATTAGGAAGTTTTCTTACGCGGCTGCTTTAGGAGAGATTTTTAGCGCTCATTATGGAGTGGCGGTTATTGGTAGCCATGGCAAAACCACTACTTCAGCCTGGTTGGGCTATGTTTTAGATAGAGCCGGCTTAGAGCCTAGTATTTTGGTTGGTTCTAGTGTGCCCCAACTAGGAGGTAGTGCCAAGTTGGGCGCTAAGGATTTATTTGTTGCTGAGGTTGATGAGTATCAAAATAAACTTCAGTATTTTCAGCCGGTGGGAGCGCTTTTAAACAATATTGATTATGATCATCCTGATTTTTTCCCTACTAAATCTTCTTATTTTCAAGTTTTTGCTAATTTTGTCGCTAAAATACCGACTCGTGGTTTTTTAGTTACTAACGATAATGATGCCGCTGTCCGTAAAACTTACCCTTATTTAAAAGGAAGGCTGATTAATTATAATTTATTTACTGATGAGGCAGCAGCGCGGGCCGCTTCTAAAAGAGTAAAATTAGCTGCTTATGATTATCGGCTTGAGGGCGGTTGGCAATATTTTCAAGTTTACGGCTATGGACGGTTTAAAGTTAAGCTTTTAGGAAGGCATAATGTTTTTAATGCTTTGGCGGTGATTGGCGCGTCTTTAGAATTAGGACTGTCGATAGATACAGTTAAAAAACATTTGGCGACTTTTAAAGGAACGACTCGGCGCGCGCAATTACTGGGCAAATATCAAGGTATTTCAATTTTTGATGATTACGCCCATCATCCGACTGAGATCAAGGCAACTTTAGAAACATTTTCAGCGGCCTATCCGGATAAAAATTTAGTCGCCGTTTTTCATCCCCACACTTTTACCCGCACTAAAGCTTTATTTAAAGATTTTGCTCGAAGTTTCTCCGCTGCTGATACGCTAATTGTTTTAGATATTTATGGTTCAGCTCGAGAAGAGCGGGGCGGTGTCTCTAGTGAGGAATTGGTGGCCGCAATTCAGGCGGTTAATAAAACAAGCAAGAGTCATCAAAAAGTTGTTTATCAAGCAGATTTAGCAGCAGTGGAAAAATATTTAAGGGCTAACCTAAAAGCTCGGGATTTGGTTCTTCTTTTAGGGGCGGGTGATATTTTTCGAGTTGGTCATAATTTAGTTAAGAAAAAAAAATCATAGGTTTACACTTGGGCACTCTTTTGGTTTAATTCTTTTATATGAAACAAAAAATTAAAACAACAGCCGTTTCTGGTTTTCCTGAATATTTGCCGGCTGACCAATTATTGTTAAATCAGCTTAGGCAAACGATTGCCGAAACTTATCGTTCTTTTGCTTTTATTCCTTTAGATACTCCAGCTCTAGAACGTCGTGAAGTTTTGTTGGCAAAAGCTGGTAGTGAAACCGAGCATCAGATTTATTACTTAGAAAATAATAGTGATGATTTAGCCTTACGTTTTGATTTAACCGTTCCTTTAGCCCGGTATATTAGTGAATATGGAGGGGCGCTAACTTTTCCTTTTAAGCGTTATCAAATCGCTAAAGTTTATCGCGGTGAGCGCCCTCAAAAAGGACGTTACCGAGAATTTTATCAAGCAGATATTGATATTATCGGTGAAGGGCTTCTTCCTCTTAGTGCGGAAGCGGAAATTATTAAAGTGTTAGCGACTGTTTTTAAAAAACTAGCAATTGGTCCGTTTACAATTAAAATTAGTAATCGTAAGTTATTGTCGGGCTTACTCGCTTGGTTAAATTTAAGTGAAGCGTCAGCAGAAATTTTGCGCATTTTAGATAAGCTACCCAAAATTGGTGAAGCTGCTTGCCGTCGTGAACTAGAAAAGCTAGAACTTAATTCTTCAACAGTTAAAGAAATTTTAGAATTTGTATCTCTGAAGGAAAATGTTTTAGAGAAGTTGGGGGCTTTTGATATTAAGCATCCGGATTTTGTCGTTGGTTTAGGTGAGCTTCAAGAATTAGCTCAATGTTTAGCTGATTATGGAGTTTCAGCAGCAGACTACGCTTTTGATCTCTCGATTGCTCGGGGTTTAGATTATTATACGGGTACTGTTTGGGAAACATTTTTGGATAATTATCCAGAGCTTGGTTCTATCTGTTCTGGCGGTCGTTATGAAAATTTAGTGGCGGGTTTTAATGAGCGGGCTTTTCCTGGGGTTGGGGCTTCAATTGGTTTGTCTCGGCTTTTTTATCAGTTAAAAACAGCTGGCCTTTTAGTGGACTCAACTATTGCTGTTTCCGATGCCTTAGTAATTAGCGATAATCGTCAGCGCGGGGAAGCTTTAGCCGACAGTTTACGTCGCTCTGGCTTGAGTGTGGCTGGCGCTTATGGCCCCGAGAAATTAAAGAAGAAGTTAGCTTTGGCTAATCATTGGTCGGTTAAGACTGTTTATATTTTAGGAGAAGAGGAGTTAGCTGTTGATGAGGTCTCCGTTAAAGATATGCTTAGCGGTTCTCAGAAGCGGCAAGCTTTAAGCGATTTTATATGATAAAGATTCAGCGTCAAGTTATTCTTGCTCCCTATACTACTTTAAAAATTGGTGGGCCAGCTCGCTACTTTACGGTTGTGAAAAATTTAAGAGAACTAAAGGAGTCGATAAGTTGGGCAAAAGAAAATAAAAAAGAAATCTTTATTTTGGGAGGCGGTTCTAATATTCTTTTAGCAAAACCTTGGCCAGGCTTGGTTATAAAAAATGAAATTACTGGTTCAGAAATTATTAAAGAGACGAAAAAATCAGTTTGGTACCAAGCCTATAGCGGCGAAAACTGGCAAAAGTTTGTTGAAGATTCGGTCCGTCGTCATTTGTATGGTTTGGAAAATCTCGCTTCTATTTATGGCAGCGTTGGAGCGGCGCCAGTACAAAACATCGGTGCTTATGGTGCGGAGTTAAAGGATGTTTTTGTTTCTTTAGAGGCACTTAACTTAAAGACTGGTCGTTCTAAAATTTTTAAGGCGTCTGATTGTCATTTTGCTTATCGTGATAGTGTTTTTAAAAAGTCTTTAAGGGGTAAGTATTTTATTTATCGCGTAACCGTTAAATTAAGTAAAGAACCACGCTTAAATTTAAGTTACGGGGGAATTAAAGAGATTTTGTTAGCTAAAAAAATAAAGACTCCAACTCCAAAGCAGATTGCTTTAGCGGTGACTGAGCTGCGAGCAAGTAAATTACCAATTCCGGCCATCTTACCCAATGCTGGTTCTTTTTTCAAAAATCCAGAGGTTTCGGAAAAAGAATTTAAAAAATTGCAAAAGCGCTGGCCAGAAATTAAATTTTTTTCTGGTTCTAAACCGAACTTAATTAAAATTCCAGCCGCTTGGTTGATTGAACAAGCCGGTTTTAAAGGGCGGCGCTATGGGGCGGTAGGCATGTATGAAAAGCAAGCTTTAATTTTAGTTAACTATGGCGGCGCGAGTGCGGCCCAAGTTTTAGCCCAGATTAAAAGGGTAATTAAAGGGGTAAAGACGCGTTTTGGCTTGACCTTAGAGCCAGAAGTTAATATTATTCCTCCACTTAAATAAGAAATAATTTTTATGACTGCTAGTGACATCCGTCAAAAATATTTAGATTTTTTTAGTGCTCGTGGGCACGCTTTGTTGCCGAGCGCTTCTTTGTTGCCAGAAAATGATTCTACTTTGTTATTTACAAATTCAGGAATGTTTCCGCTTGTTTCTTATTTAGCTGGAGCACCGCATCCGGCCGGTAAGCGTCTTTGCAATAGTCAAAAATGTTTTCGTAGTGAAGACATTGACGAGGTTGGCGATCATCGTCACAATACTTTTTTTGAGATGCTGGGGAATTGGTCTTTGGGTAATTATTTTAAAGAAGAACAATTGAATTGGTGGTTTGACTTTTTAGTTAGTGAACTCGGTCTTGACCCGCAGCGTCTTTATCAGACTGTTTATGTTGGGAGTGCTGATGGAAAAATACCGCGCGATGAAGAATCAATTAAAGCCCTACAATCAATCTTTACCCGTTTAGGAGTGGGGGCGGAAGTTGGGCCGGATACTTTAGGTCTTGGCGAAGAGGGACCGGGTCTTGATTTAGATTTTTCTAATCAGCGAATCTTTGCTTATCGAGATAAAAATTTTTGGCGCCGCGGTGATGCTGTGGGCGAGCTAGGCGGACCAGACAGTGAAACTTTTTATGATACTGGCCGGGCTCATGATCCTGCTTTTGGCCCGTTTTGTCATCCGAATTGTGATTGTGGTCGTTTTTTAGAAATCGGTAATTCAGTTTTTATGCAGTATCGTCAGACAGAAACTGGTTGGGAAGAATTGGTTCACAAAAATGTTGATTTTGGTGGCGGTTTAGAGCGCTTAGCGATGGTGGTTGGTCAAAAAGAAAGCATTTTTGAAACGACCTTATTTTCTAAATTAATCGCTAAGATTGCTGATCTCTCTGGGGTTAATTTTAAAGCAGACGACAATGAGCGTGCTTTCGAGATTATTGCCGATCATATCAAAGCAGCTACCTTTATTGTTGGCGATGATCAGGGAGTCGCTCCTTCTAACACAGACCAGGGTTATATTGTGCGACGCTTATTGCGGCGAGCAATGCGCTATGGTCGTCAATTAAATATTAATAATGATGATTGGTTGTCTTCATTGGCGCAGGTAGTTATTGCTGATTATGCTGGTGTTTATCCAGAGCTAGCTCGTAATCAAGAATTTATTAAAGAATCTTTTAGTCAAGAAGAAAAAAAGTTTAAACGCACTTTAGAAAAAGGTTTAATTGAATTTAATAAAATAAAAACTCAAGAAATTTCCGGGGCTGAGGCCTTTAATTTATACCAGAGTTATGGCTTTCCCTTAGAAATTACCGAGGAGTTAGCGCGGGAGCGCGGGCTAACAGTTGACCGAATTGGTTTTGAGCAAGAATTTGTTAAACATCAGGAGCTGTCTCGCACTGCTTCGGCAGGTAAATTTAAGGGCGGTTTAGCTGATAGCAGTGTGGCAACAACGCGTTTGCATACGGCCGCCCACTTATTGCTCGAAGCTCTGCGTCGAGTTTTAGGGGCTGAAGTTTTTCAAAAGGGAAGTAATATCACGGCTGAGCGACTGCGTTTTGATTTTTCTTATGATAAAAAGATGAGCCCTGAGGAGTTAGCTGAGGTAGAAAAAATTGTTAATCAAGTGATTGGTCAGGAGCTTCCAGTCGCTTATTCAGAAATGTCTCTTAGTGAAGCTAGAGAAGCGGGGGCAATGGGGGTCTTTGATTCTAAATATGATGATCGTGTTAGAGTTTATGAGGTGACAGGTTTTTCTAAAGAGATTTGCGGTGGTCCGCATGTTAGCAATACTAAAGAATTGGGACATTTTAGAATAATCAAAGAGGAATCTTCAAGTGCTGGCGTCCGTCGAATTAAAGCAATTTTAGAATAAAACCAGCTAATTAGTTGATTTTTTCTAGGAATAATATTTTCTATTGACAAGAATAGAACTTATCTCTATAATAATCCCATATTAACCTGCCAAATAAATAAGTTAATATGAAGAATTGATGAGGCTGACATCAGTCTAATCAAATTTTTTTTGTCTTAATGTCAAAACGTACCAAAGATAAATCCCAGAATGAGGCTGAAACAATGAATGCTAAAGATTTCATTGAGCTTCAGGGCGAGGTGGAGGAATTAATGCCGGCGGCAACCTTTAAGGTGCTTTTAGAAAATGGCCATGAAATTCTGGCTCATCTCTCTGGCAAAATGCGGATGCACCGCATTCGTTTGTTGCCGGGCGATAAAGTCCGAGTCCAAATCAGTCCTTATGACCTCACCAAAGGGAGAATTGTTTATCGGCTCTAAGTTTTAAATCATTTAAGAAATATGAAAGTAAGAGCGAGTGTTAAAAAAATCTGCAAAGACTGTAAGGTTGTCCGTCGAGATGGCCGAGTTCATGTTATCTGTAAAAATCCTAAACATAAACAGAGACAAGGCTAAGGGCTTAACCTTTTTTGGTTAAGGCTCAATAAAAATTTTTATTATTTTATGGCTATTAGAATCGCAGGGGTAAACATTCCCATGGAAAAAAAGATTAAAATATCTTTAACTTATATTTACGGCATTGGCGACACCAGAGCGCTGAAAATTTTGGCAGATACCAAAATTGATCCCGAAACTAAAGCTCAAGACTTAAGTGAAGATAAAGTAAATGAATTGCGCGAACAAGTAGAGAAGAAATTTGTGGTTGAAGGTGATTTACGTCGTGAAAATCAAAGCAATATTAAACGGTTAAAAGAAATTAATTCTTATCGGGGAATTCGTCATGCTAAGCATTTGCCTCTTCGGGGACAGAGAACTAAGACTAATAGTCGGACTGTTCGTGGTAATCGACGGATGACGGCAGTTTCCGGTAAAGTTAAGGCTGGTCTTAAGACCTAGTTTTTAATTTTAACTCCTTTTTAAAGAAACAATTGTTAATTATGTCTGACGAAAAAAATACTACTGCTGCCGAAAATGAGGCAGCCGCAACTGAAGAAAAAATAGAAACTAAAGAGCAGGTCTTGGTTGAAGCTTCTGATTTAGAAGCAGTTAAGACTAAAGCCGATGAATCTTTAGATTTAGACGAAAAGGAAGAGGTTTCTTCTAATTTTTCTATGGATAGTGGTTCTGAGGAATTGCCGGAAGAAATTAAGCAAAAATTGGAAAAGAATAAGCAGGCGCGGGCTAAGAAAAAATTAATTAAGAAGCGCAAAAAGAAAAGCACTCTGGATTCTGTCAAAGTTGGACGCGCTTATATCAATGCCACTTACAACAACACAATGGTTTCTTTGACTGATAGTAATGGCAATGTTATATCTTGGGCGAGTGCTGGTGTGGCTGGATTTAAAGGTGCTAAGAAGGCTACTCCTTACGCCGCTTCAATTATTACTAAAATTGCTTGTCAGAAAGCTAAAGAAGAATATGGCTTGGAAGAAGTTTCGGTTTTTGTTTCCGGTGTTGGCACCGGCCGAGAATCGGCAATCCGTTCTTTAAATGCTAATGGTTTAAATGTTACTGCTATTAAAGATACGACCCCAGTCCCTCATAATGGTTGCCGCCCGAAAAAACCGCGGCGCGTTTAATAATTAACAATGATCTTGATTTAATATGGCTACAAACCTTGATGCCCAATGCAAACAATGTCGTCGTGCCGGCGAAAAACTTTTCTTAAAAGGCGAGCGTTGCTCGTCCCCTAAATGTGCACTTGTAAAGCGTAATACAGCGCCTGGATTTCATGGTGCCGCTAGCAAGGGGCGTCGTCGTGTCTCTGATTATGGACAGCAATTAGCAGAAAAACAGAAGGTACGTCGATATTATAATTTGATGGAAAAACAATTTCGCATCACTTTTGAACGCGCAAAAAAGAAGAGTGGTGACGCGGGAAAAAATTTCTTAAAGATGTTAGAAATGCGTTTAGACAATACTGTTTTTCGTCTTGGTTTTGCGGTTTCTCGTTTTGAAGCCCGTCAAGTTGTTGGCCATGGACACTTGTTAGTTAATGGTAAAAAAGTAGATATTCCTTCCTATCAAGTTAAGGAGGGTGATGTTATTTCTATCCGTGAGCGCAGTTTAAAAAATGCTTTTTTTAAAAAAGCTTTGGAGCGCAAAGTGGATGAGCGTCCTAGTTGGTTAAGCTGGAATAACGCCGAAAAAAAGGCTAAAGTTTTACATGAGCCAGCCGATACAGATTTACCGGCTAACTTTAACGTTCAAGTTATCATTGAGTATTATTCTAAATAATTTAGTGTCGCCAGACGATCCGCTCTTTAGCGGTTTTGCTGCGGCCTCAAGCATCTATGCAAAAAATCGCTTTACCTAAAAAGATTGAATTTAAAGCGGGCGAAGACGCCGGTGAGGGGCAGATTATTATCGAACCGTTATATTCCGGATACGGAATGACTCTAGGCAATCCTTTGCGTCGCATTTTACTGTCTTCCTTGCCGGGAGCAGCCGTGATTGGTGTTAAAATCAAAGGGGTTAGCCACGAGTTTATGGCTTTACCGGGGCTTAAAGATGATGTTTTAGAAATTATTTTAAATTTAAAGCAGCTGCGCCTGAAGATGATGGGCGACGAAGAAGAAGGAAGCTTAATTTTAAAAGTTAAAGGTAAGAAAAAGGTTACAGCGGCTGATATTGAAAAAAATACTAACATCGTTGTTGTTAACCCTGATTTATTATTAGCTGAGTTAACTGAAGATAATGCTAGCTTAGAGATGGAAATTTTTGTTAAAGAAGGACGCGGGTATAAAATGTCTGAGGGTGGCAAGCGTGATAACGAAATTGGTTATATCGAGATTGATTCTATTTTTTCGCCAGTTTTGTCAGTAAGTATTGATGTTGAAGATGCGCGTGTCGGAAAAATGACTAACTGGGATAAATTAATTTTGAATATCAAAACGGATAAAACTATTACTCCTCAAGAAGCTTTTGAACAGTCCGTTGAAATTTTAGTTAATCAACTTTCCTCACTGGTAATTAAAGACGACTCTTTGGAACTAGCCCCTGAAGAAGAGTTGATTGAAGAAACCTCTGATGAAACAGAAGATGAAGAAAAAACAGAGCTGGTAACTAAACCTAAGAGTGCCGCTCCTAAGAAAACTAAGAAAAAATAGCTTAAAGATAAGCCGTTTCAAAAAGTATGAGACACCGTAATAAGAATAAAATTTTAGATCGTAAGCGCGGACCACGACAGTTAATGTTGCGCAACTTAGCATCCAGTTTGATTATGTATGAAAAGGTTCAGACCACCAAAGCGAAAGCGGTGGCTGTTCGTCCTTTAGTCGAAAAACTGATTACGGCCGCTAAAGGAGAAAATTCCTTAACCGCTCGCCGCACTTTGGCTGCTTTTTTGCTTCATAAAAAGGCTGTTTTAAAGTCCTTAGAGGTTTTAGCTCCTCGTTATTCTGAGCGTGCTGGTGGTTATACGCGAATAGTTAAATTAGGTAATCGCCAAGGCGATGGCGCTGAAATGGTTCAATTAGAATTAGTTCAGTAATAAACTGTTTATATTTATGAAAAATATTGAAAGAAAAGTTCACCGCTTAGATGCCTCCGGACAAGCAATTGGTCGCTTGGCTAGCGAAATTGCTATTTTGTTACGTGGTAAAAATAAGCCAGAATACGAACCACATTTGGATCTTGGCGATATTGTTGAGGTTGTTAACCTTCCTCAAGCTAAATTTACCGGTCGCAAATTTGAACAAAAGAATTATTTCTCCTTCACTGGTTATGTTGGTGGTTTAAAAACCCGCAAGATGTCTGAAATTTTTCTAAAAGATCCGGCTGATGTGTTGCGCCGTGCAGTTAAACAAATGTTGCCGCCAACGCGTTTGCGTGATGGTATGATGAAACGTTTAATCATCAAATAATTTCTCCAATAAAGTATTTAAATCTTATGTCCGATAAAAAACCTGTGGTTAAAAAAACGGTTGCCAAAAAAATCACTTCCAAAGAATCCTCTGAAAATAAATCAATAAAAAAAGATGATGTTGTTAAGGTGGAATTTTCTGGGAAGTATTTTAAAGGGCTTGGTCGTCGTAAAACGGCGGTTGCTCAAGTTCGCCTTTATACCGAGATGCCCGCGACTGAGGCGGTAGTTAATGGTAAAAATATTAAAGATTATTTTGGGGCTGATTTAGCCGCTTCCGCTTTACAACCTTTAGAGGTTACCGGCCACAGTAATGATGTAGCAGTTTCGATAATTGCTAAAGGCGGTGGCCTAATTGGCCAAGTGGCGGCTGTTCGTCATGGAGTTGCTCGGGCTGTTTTGGCTCTTGATCCTGAGACTCACACCGCTTTAAAAACTGATAATTTTTTAACTCGTGATAAGCGGGCTAAAGAAAGAAAGAAACCGGGTCTTAAAAAAGCTCGCAAGCGCCCACAATGGAGTAAGCGTTAATTTTATTTGTTTTTTCAAAACCTCCCTTCAAGGAGGTTTTTTGTTGGCTCTTTGTGTTATAATTTAGTTATGGATAACTTATTAGTGCAGCTTAAAAGTCTGCAAGAAAAAAATAAAACTTTGGCGAATCTATTGAATCTGGAGCTTAAAGAAAAAGAGGCCAAAAAATTACAAGCGGAACAAGCTAATCCTGATTTTTGGCGCGACCAAGAGCGGGCGGTTAAGGTTGGCCAAGCTCTGGAAAAAATTCAAAAACAATTGCAACCTTTTACTGATTTAGAAATTGATTTAAAAGAACTTAAAGAATTAGTTTCTTTGGCAGAAACAGAAGCGCCGGAACTCCGCGGTGAATTAGAGTTAAAGATAATTGATTTAGAAAAGCGTTATCAGGATTTAGAATTTTATTCTTTGATGTCCGGGGTTTACGATGATTCTGATGTTTATCTTTCTATTCATGCTGGCACTGGCGGCGTGGACGCTCAAGATTTTGCTTTAATGCTTGAGCGCATGTATTTGCGTTTTTGCGAGAGAGTTAATTTTAAGATTGAATTAGTGGAACGCAGTTTGGCTAATGAAGCCGGAATAAAGAGTGCTCTTTACAAAATCAGCGCTCCTTATGCTTATGGTTATTTCAAAAGTGAGCACGGCGTTCATCGTTTGGTGCGTATCTCTCCTTTTGATGGTGAAGATTTACGCCAGACCTCCTTTGCTTTAGTGGAGGTAACCCCAGAATTGCCAACTGAAAGTTTACCAGCATTAAAGGATGAAGATTTAAAAATTGATTTATTTAGGGCTAGTGGTCCAGGCGGACAGAATGTTAATAAAACTGAATCGGCAGTTAGAATTACTCATTTACCGACCGGACTAGTGGTTGCTTGTCAGACCGAACGCTCCCAACATCAAAATAAAGCAACCGCCCTTAGTGTTTTACAAGCTAAACTTCATCAACGGGCGCTCTTAGAACGTGCTGGAGAAATTCAAGAAATTAAAGGAGGGGTTGTGACCGCCTCTTGGGGGCGTCAGATTCGTTCTTATGTTCTACAGCCCTACCAAATGGTTAAAGACCACCGAACTAATTATAGTACCAGCGATGTTAATAATGTTTTAGATGGTGACTTAAAATCTTTTATGGAGGCTTATCTTCGTTTTAGTGCTAAGGAGGGAGCGGAAAATTAAGTTTTTGAGAGCTTAGTTTAATCTTTATTTTTTCTTGAAAATTAATTGAAGAAAAGATAAGCAATCGTTTTCTAAAATGAGTTGATGCGAAGCTCATTTTTTATTTACTTAGCATTTGTCTTTGTAGTTGGAATTTTTGTTGCTGCGACCGGACAAATTCTTTTTTTATTACCTGCCTTGGTTTTTGTTTTTTGGCGACGGCCGTTTTTTTTAGGAGTGTTAGGGGGCTTAGTTCTTGTGCTTGCTTTCTTCTATCATCAAGAAGCTGATGCTAAAATATTTGCTTCTAATCTTTATAATCAAGTTGGTCAAGTAGCCCTTGGTCGCGCTTTAATCACCGAAGACATTGATCCAGGCGGAAACTACCAAAGTATAATTGCTGTTTACTTAGACGAAAAGGGTCGGCGCGGTGAAAAGTTTCTTTTAAAATTACCCGCCCACCCCTCTTATCACGTTGGTGAAGTAATTAGTTTCTCTGGAATTTGGGAACGTCCCGAGAATTGGTCTGAATTTCGTTATGATCGTTATTTGGCCCGGCAAGATATTTATGTTTTATTAAACTTTCCAGAAGCGGAAAAAGTTGGCGAGCTAAAAGGTTTTTTGTTTTCAATTTGGCATTTTAAAAGGAAGCTATATCGACAAATTATTTCTTTTTTACCGGAACCAGAGGCTGGTTTAGCGGCGGCCTTAGCTTTGGGTTATAAGCGAACAATTAGTGCGGCCGACAAGACAGTTTTTTCTGAGACTGGATTGAGTCATTTAGTTGCAATCTCTGGAGCGCACTTAAGTTTGTTGGCGGGGTTATTTTTTTTACTTTTAAAGAATTTAAAATTTTCTCGTCGTTTTGCCTCTTTTTTGGTAATAATTTTTCTTTGGTTTTATGTAATTTTAACCGGCTTATCAGCTTCGGCACTTCGTTCGGCTCTGATGTCATCTTTAATTTTAAGTGGAATCGGGAAGCGTTGGCAGTTTTCTAATGGTTCTTTGTTGCTTCTTTCTGCCGCTTCAATGCTTTTAGCTAATCCTTTGTTGTTGCGTGATGACCTAGGTTTCCAATTGTCCTATTTAGCAATGTTAGCTTTGATTTATGGACAAACTCTAGCTGAGGCGAAATTAGGGAAGGGGCCTGTTCGCAGTCTTTTAATTCTAACTATTTTGGCACAAATAGTTACTTGGCCGGTCTTGGCCCTTAATTTTGGCAGGGTTTCACTAGTAGCCCCAGTAGCTAATTTATTAGTTACTAGTTTTTTTGTCTGGCTCTTACCTTTATTGTTAAGCAATATATTTATTTCCTTTTTTCTGCCCATTCCTTTTTTATGGGTGGGAACTTATTTGCTTCTGCATTATGTTTTTTTGCTTAGCCACTTTCTTGTTAATTTGCCTTTATCTTCAGTGGCTCTTAACATTTCCCCTTTGGGGGCGGGCGCTTATTATCTTTTTATTTTCGGTTTTTATTTACGCTTAAAGAAAAAAGTAAGTTTCAAAAAAAGCCCTCAACTTGAGGACTTTTTAGACCAATTTAAAAATAATTTAAAATAAATTGCTTTATTTAGCAGTTTGTTTAGCAGCGTCTTTTGCAACGGTGCGCAAACAAGAAGTGCAGACTTTAACCTTAATTCCATCAATATTTCTGTTTTGCAGGTTGATGTTCTGTCGCTTTAAAGTTTTTATTTTGGAGTGTGAGCGCGAAACACCTTTAGTGGCGCCTCGACCACAAAGATCACAAGTTTTTCCCATATTTTTACAAAACAACTAGCCGGGTTAATTGTTGTGCCGGCGTTTTTCTTAAATTAATTCAGAGCTTATCTTAACAGGGTTTTAAAAAATAATCAAGTTGTGTTAGAATAAAGGCTCTTTTAATTGTATTTTTTGATTTTTTTATGACTCAGATTTTTTCTTTAGTTATTTTAATTCTTTCTGTCACTCTTCATGAATTTTTTCATGGTTATGTTGCTTATCGTTTAGGAGATAATACTGCCAAAAATGCTGGTCGTCTTACGCTTAATCCGATTAAGCATCTCGATCCAGTTGGCTCTTTCTTTTTGCCTCTTTCTCTCTACTTAATAAATTCTCCCTTTTTGTTTGGTTGGGCAAAACCAGTGCCATATAATCCTAATAATCTTCGAGATAAAAAGTATGGTGATGCTAAGGTGGCCGTAGCTGGGGCGGCGGCAAATTTAGGTTTAGCAATCTTTTGTGCTTTGTTTTTTCGTTTTCTGGGACCAGCCTCATTAGTTGCTCCTTTTTTACTTCAAGCAATTATTATTAATGTCCTATTAGCCCTTTTTAATTTAATCCCAATCCCACCTTTAGATGGTTCTAAAATTTTAGCTACTTTTTTGCCTCTCCGTTGGCGTCTTCGTCTCTTTCAGGCTAATCCCTGGTGGGGCTTTGCTTTTTTAATTCTGTTTATCTTTTTTGGTTTTGATTATTTAGTTCCTCTAGTTTTTCGTCTTTCTTTTAGTCTGGCGGGGCTACCTTTTTAAAGTGATTTTGACTTCTAAAAAAAATCAGGGGGTTTTTCCTCTAATCTATAAAGCAAGTAGCTTGACTTCAAGCTTTTCTTTTGTTAAATTTATCTAGCAATTTAAAAAATGCTGTCCTGTTAGTTCAGGACTGTTTTGTTGTTAAAAGCTTTAATCAAGAGCTGATAAGAAAAAGTTATGCCTACAATTAATCAATTGGTTCGTAAGGGTCGTAAATCTAAATCAAAGCGCCAACATTCACTTGCTTTGCATGTGATTTTGGACACCAAGCACCGCAAGCGTAAAGAAGTAGCTAAAGGAGCTCCTTTTAAACAAGGGGTCTGCTTGAAGGTAACTACGACCACTCCTAAGAAGCCAAACTCTGCTTTACGGAAAATTTGTCGTGTTCGTTTATCCAATGGGATGGAGGTCACCGCTTATATTCCAGGTATGGGCCACAATCTTCAAGAACACTCTATCGTTTTAGTTAAGGGTGGCAAAACTAAAGATTTGCCAGGTGTTCGCTATAAAGTTGTTCGTGGTGTTTATGATGCTTCCGGAGTAGAGGCTCGTCGTAAGAGCCGTAGTAGTTATGGTGCTAAAAAGCCTAAAGAGGCTAAATAATTTATTTAAGAGTTGCATTAATATACAGCCGCTATAGCTAACGGTTGTTCTAAAATTATGAGAGGGAAGCCAGCCCCAAAAAGAGACATCCAGGGGGATGTAAAATATAATGATGTTACTATTGCTAAATTCATTAATTATGTAATGGAAGAAGGCAAAAAATCACGGGCAGAGAAAATTGTTTATGATTCTTTTGAGTTAATCAAAGAAAAAACTAAACAAGATCCGCGCCATGTTTTTAATAAGGCAATTAAAAAAGTCTCTCCTTTAGTGGAGGTCCGCGGTAAGCGTGTCGGTGGCGCCAATTATCAAGTGCCTTTCCAGGTTCGCGGCGAACGCCGTTATTATTTGGGTTGCAATTGGTTAATTAAAGCTGCTCAAGATCGTCGCGGTCGCTCTATGGCTGAAAAATTGGCAGCTGAAGTAGTTGATGCTTCAAATGGCGAAGGAGCGGCTGTTCGTAAAAGAGAGTCTGTTCATAAGATGGCTGAAGCTAATAAAGCTTTTGCTCATTTTTCTCGTTAAGATTTAACTATTTATTATTATTTTATGCCTCGTGATTACACTTTAGATAAAATTAGAAACATTGGCATCATGGCTCACATTGATGCCGGAAAGACAACTTTTACAGAAAGAGTTTTATTTTATACTGGGAAAAAACATAAAATCGGTGAGACCCATGACGGTTCTGCTGAAATGGATTGGATGGACCAGGAAAAGGAACGGGGAATTACGATTACCTCGGCGGCAACAACTTGTTTTTGGAAGGGGAATAAAATTAATGTTATTGATACTCCTGGGCACGTTGACTTTACCGTTGAGGTGGAGCGTTCTTTACGTGTTTTAGATGGGGCAATTGCTTTATTTGATGGTCAAGCTGGAGTGGAGCCACAATCAGAAACTGTTTGGCGTCAAGCTGATAAATATCACGTTCCACGTCTTTGTTTTGTTAATAAGATGGATAAAACGGGAGCTGATTTTTATGCTAGTTTGCAGTCTATTCGTGATCGGCTTAATTCAAAGGCAGTTGCAATTCAATTGCCAATTGGCGCTGAAAGTAGTTTAGAGGGTGTTATTGATTTATTAGAAAAAAAGGCTTACAAATTTGAAGGTCAAAATGGCGAAATTTTAACTGAAATCGAGATTCCAGCTGATATGAGTGATAAGGTTGAAAAATATTATAATGAGTTGATTGAAAAAGCTGTGGAGTGTGATGAGGTGGCTATGGAAAAATATCTAGCTGGGGAAGAAATTAGTTTGCCGGAAATAAAAGCCGCTATTCGCAAGGGCGTAATTAATAATGAAATTTATCCAGTTTTGTGCGGCACTGCTCTTCAGAATATTGGAGTTCAGTTAGCTTTAGATGCTGTTAATGATTATTTACCTTCACCATTAGAGGTTCCAGAAATTGTTGGTACTGATATTGATAATCCAGAAAAAACTTATAAAGTAAAGGCTGATGATGGAGATCCATTTACTGCTTTAGCTTTTAAAATTGCTACCGACCCTTTCGTTGGTAAGCTTTGCTTTATTCGTGTTTATAGTGGCGTCTTGCAAGCTGGTTCTTATGTTATTAATACTAATACTGGCAATAAAGAGCGGATAGGTCGTATTGTTCGTATGTACGCTAATCATCGTGAGGAAGTTAAGGAGGTTTATGCTGGCGATATTGCTGCCGTTATTGGTTTAAAAAATACTACCACTGGTAATACTCTTTGTGCTGAGTCGCGCCAGGTTCATTTAGAAAATATTTCTTTTCCGGAGCCAGTTATTAAGATTGCAGTTGAGCCTAAAACCAAGGCTGATCAAGAGAAAATGGGTGTAGCTCTACAGCGCTTAGCCGAAGAAGACCCAACTTTTAGAGTTGAAACGGACGAAGAAACTAATCAGGTTTTGATTTCGGGGATGGGTGAATTACACTTAGATATTATTGTTGATCGCATGCGCCGTGAATTTGGCGTTGAAGCTAATGTTGGCAATCCTCAAGTTTCTTATCGTGAAACTATCACCAAAGAGGCAGTGGCTGAATACAAATATGCTAAGCAGTCAGGCGGCCGTGGTCAATATGGTCACTGTACTTTACGCGTCTCTCCTCAAGATGACCCTGAAAAAGGCTTTGAATTTATTGATGAAATTAAAGGTGGCGTTATCCCAAAAGAATATATTCCTGGGATTGAGAAGGGCGTAAAGGAAGCTTTAAATGCTGGTGGTGTTGCTGGTTATCCAATGGTTAACGTTAAGGTTGCTGTTACTGATGGTTCTTACCATGAAGTTGATTCTTCAGAAATAGCTTTTAAAATGGCCGCTATTTTCGCGTTTAGAGATGCTTGTCAAAAAGCAGGCGCGGTTCTTCTTGAGCCAATTATGAAAGTTGAGGTCACTACTCCAGAGGAATATATGGGATCCGCAATTGGTGACTTGAATGCTAAGCGCGGTCAAATTGGTGAAATGATTGATCGCCCTAACAACATCAAGGCTGTTCGAGCAAAAGTGCCATTAGCAGAGATGTTTGGTTATTCCACAGCTTTACGCTCTATGTCTCAAGGACGGGCTAGCTATGTGATGGAATTTTCCCATTACGCAGAAGTGCCGCGTAACATCTTAGAGCAGATAAAAGTTAAAAATAGTCGTTAATCCTTAACTTTACTGGTTTAAAAATTAATTTTACTTTTATGTTTTCCGAACCCTTGAAAAAAATACTAGCTTTAACCGAGCAGACAGGGGATAGTCTGGTTATTTATAATGAGGCTGAACCGGAAAGAGCTCAGGTAATTCTTAGTCTAAAAAAATACGAACAATTAGTGGCTGGTTCGGCTCCCAAAAAATCGCTAAACTCAGCCCTAAAAAACGATTTGACAAGCGAAGAATTAACTGATAAAATAAACGGCGATATTTCTACTTGGAAAAATCAAGAGAAAGCTCCGTTTTTAGCAGAAGAAAGTAAAAATCGTAATCCTTGGGCCATCCCGCCGCAAGTAAAGAATGGTGCTGAGGAAGTAAAGTAAAGGCGGGAATTATTAACTTGTTATAAATTTAAAAATATTATTAATTAATTACGGCTGGTCTCCTAAGAGAAAAACCCCAAGTGGGGGTCGTAAAATCAAAGAAATATGGCAGAAAAATTTGATCGTTCCAAGCCACACATCAACATTGGTACTATTGGCCACGTTGATCACGGCAAAACTACCTTAACCGCAGCTATGTTGGCGGTGTTTGGAGCGCACGGCTTGAGCGCTTCCAATAAGAATGTCAATGAAATTGACGCGGCCCCTGAAGAAAAGGAGCGCGGTATTACAATTTCCACCACTCACGTGGAGTATGAATCAGCAAATCGTCATTATGCTCACGTTGATTGTCCGGGACACGCTGATTATGTAAAAAACATGATTACTGGTGCTGCTCAGATGGATGGCGCGATTTTAGTGGTATCGGCGACCGATGGTCCAATGCCTCAAACTCGCGAACACATCTTATTGGCTCGTCAGGTTGGTGTTCCTTATATCATTGTTTTCTTGAATAAATGTGACATGGTTGAGGATAAAGAATTAATCGACTTAGTTGAAGAAGAGGTTCGTGATTTATTAAATAAGTATGAATTCCCTGGGGCTGAAACTCCAATCATCCGTGGTTCTGCTCTTAAGGCTTTAGAGAACCCTAGTGGTCCAGATTCAGAACCAGTAATGAAGTTAATGGAAGCAATTGATTCCTATATTCCAACCCCAACTCGTGATATCGAGCACCCTTTCTTAATGCCGATTGAAGATATTTTTTCAATTGAAGGTCGGGGAACCGTTACCACTGGACGCATTGAGCGCGGTGTGATTAAGGTTGGCGATGAGGTTGAAATTGTTGGTTTAATGGACACCAAGAAGACTACTGTTACTGGCATTGAAATGTTTAACAAGTCTCTAGATCAAGGAGAGGCTGGCGACAACGCTGGTTTATTGCTTCGCGGTACTAAAAAGGATGAGGTCGAGCGTGGCCAGGTTTTGTGTAAACCAGGTTCTATCACCCCTCACTCAGAATTTGAGGCTCAAGTTTTCGTTTTATCTAAAGAAGAAGGTGGTCGTCATAAACCATTTTTCAATGGTTACAAACCTCAATTCTATATTCGTACCACTGATGTTACTGGCGAAGTAGAATTGCCAGCTGGTACTGAAATGGTTATGCCTGGCGATACTGTTTCCTTCAAGGTTAAATTGATTTCTCCGGTTGCGCTTGAGGAAAAACAAAAGTTTGCTATCCGCGAAGGTGGCCGAACTGTCGGCGCTGGTGTGGTGACCAAGATTATTAAATAATCACTGAGACCCGCTCTTTCATAGGGCGGGTTGACTGTGTTTATTTAAAAACAATCTTCCGTTTTAGTCTTCAAAGAATTTGCTTTTGACTAGGAGGGGAGTTCCAATTATGTCTGACAACAAAAAAAAGGAAGAATTCAAGCAAAGAATTCGTATTAAAATTAAGGCTTTTGATCATAAAATCGTTGATCAATCCACAAAAACAATCGTTAAGACGATTGAGAGAAGTGATGCCCAATTTTTTGGTCCGATTCCTTTGCCAACTGAAAAAAGGAAGTACACCGTTAACCGCGCCACCTTTGTTCACAAAGATGCCCGGGATCAATATGAAATGCGTATCCACAAACGCATTATTGATATTGTTGATCCTAGCGCCAAGACGATTGAAGATCTCACTAGCTTAAATCTGCCAGCTGGTGTTGACGTGGAAATTAAAATGCAGTAAAATACAGCAGTAATTTTATACAAAAAAATCGGACTAAAAATCAGTTTGGATAACTCTCATTTTGAGAAAGCACCCGAGCGGAGTTTAGTCTAATATTAGGAGGTAATCAGTCAATTAAGAAAATTTCATAAGATCCTATTTAGTGGATGAAATTTTTTTGACTGGTTTTTACACCAGTTTTTTTGTTTAAAGAATATGAAATTTATCCTCGGAACCAAAAAACAAATGACCCAATTATGGGTTAACGACAAGGTAGTGGCCGTTACTCCGGTGTTGGCTGGACCTTGCACCGTGACGCAAGTAAAAACTGAGAGCACTGACGCTTATGAAGCGGTTCAGCTTGCTTTTGGGGTGCGCCGGGAAAAAAATATTAACAAACCGCAACGTGGTCATTTTAAGAAAGCGGCTGTTTTGCCAAAAGTGGCTCGTGAATTTAGAACCACCACCGCTGATTTAAAAATTGGCGATGTTATTAGCGTTGGCACATTCGCTGTCGGCGATGAAATTGATGTTAGCGGCACTTCTAAAGGAAAGGGCTTCCAAGGCGTTGTTAAGCGCCATGGCTTTGCTGGCGGAAGAAAAACTCATGGTAATAAAGATCAGTTGCGCATGCCTGGTTCAGTTGGCTCCAAAGGCCCTGCCCATATTTTTAAAGGAGTGCGAATGGCTGGGCAAATGGGGAATGAGTCAGTGACAATTAAAAATTTAACTGTCGTCGCAATCAATGAAGAACAGAATTTAATTTATATTAAGGGAGCGATTCCGGGAGCGATTAATTCTTTAGTTGTTATTAAAGGCCCAGGAGAGTTAAAAACTAATTTAATAAAAAAAGAAGAAGCTAAAGAAGAAACTCCGATTATTGAAACTGAAGAAAAAACCGAAGAGACTCCGCTTGCGGAACTAAAGGCAGAAGTAAAAGAAGAGACAAAAGAAGCGGCTCCGGTGGTTGAAGAAAAAACTGAAGAGAAAGTTGAAGCTGAAGAGGCTCCAGCTGACGCTAAATAAGGATAAGGATATTTTCTAAAAGTATGAACATAAAAGTCTATAGTCAAAAAGCAGAACCCTTACACGACCTTGATTTATCCGAGAAAGTTTTTGGTGTAGCTGTTAATCAAGAGTTAATTCATCAGGCTGTTGTTACGCAACAGGGCAATGAACGTCAAGTCTTAGCTGACACTAAAGATCGCAGTGAGGTTTCTGGTGGCGGCAAAAAGCCTTGGAAGCAGAAGGGGACTGGTCGTGCTCGTGCCGGCTCATCTCGTTCTCCAATTTGGATTGGCGGTGGCGTTACCTTCGGTCCGACTGCAAACCGTAATTTTTCTAAAAAAATTAATAAAAAAATGCGTCAAAAGGCCTTAGCAATGGTTTTGTCTGATAAACTTGCCCATGGCTCTTTGGTTGTTTTAGATAATCTTGATTTACCAGAATTTAAAACTAAAAGTTTTGAGGCAGTTTTAAGAGCAGTTGAAACTAAGGTTTTGAAAGTCGAGCGTCGTGACGCTTTAGTGATGAGTGATTCTAAAAATGAAAAACTGAAGTATTCCGCTCGTAATTTAGTTGGGGTAACGGTGATTAATTTAGAAAATATTAATATTGTTGATCTCTTAAAATCTCGCTATTTAGTTACTACTGAAGCGGCGATTAAAAATTTAGAGACACAATATAGTAAATAGATATATGGGAATTTTAGGAAAGAAAAAAGATGAAGCGGCTAAAAAGACAGTCGTTCCAGAAAAAAAAGAAGTTAAAGAAGTAAAGGCTAAAGCAACTCCTAAGCTTAAAGTAGCCAAGAAATCGCTTGCTGAGGCTTCTGAGCCTGCTCCAACAATGGCTGACTTATATGCTGATGACAAGGTGGGAAAAAAGATAAAGAGTTCTTCAGCTTCGGGGGCTAAGGCAAAAACTAATTTTTCTGATTCTTATAAAATTTTAAGTCACCCCCTGATTACCGAAAAGGCAGCTACTAATAGCTCATTAAATAAATATGTCTTTATAGTTTCTAAAGAAGCTAATAAAGTAAGTATCGCTAAGGCTGTTTATGCAGTTTATGGGGTTAAGCCGATGAAGATTAACATTGTTTGTCAAAAAGGGAAGGCGGTTACCCGCGGTCGGATTAAAGGGCAGCGTAGTGATTTTAAGAAAGCAATTGTGACTTTGAAAAAAGGTGATTCCATTCAAATTTACGAAGGCGTCTAATTTTAGATATTTTGTTTAGTTAGATTATATGGGTATAAAAAAAGTAAAACCAACAACCCCCGGACGGCGTCAAGCTTCTTTTGATGATTTTAAAGATATCACCAAAAAGAGCCCGGAAAAATCTTTGATTGTTATTAAAAAACGACAAGGAGGCCGAAATAATAAGGGAAAAATTACCGTTCGTCATCGTGGCGGCGGGGCTAAACGTTATATTCGTTTGGTTGATTTTAAACGCGATAAGTTCGGCGTTCCCGCAAAAGTAGCAGCGATTGAATATGATCCTGGCCGTGGTGCTCGTTTAGCTCTTTTAAATTACGCTGATGGCGAGAAGCGTTATATTGTTGCTCCTTTAGAGCTTCAAGTTGGCGATACGGTTTTGAGTTCACAAGATTTAATTGAGATAAAGACCGGAAATGCTATGCCTTTAGAGCATATCCCTGCTGGTGTGGCTATCCATAATTTAGAATTGATTGCTGGACGTGGCGCTAAGGTTGTTCGCGGTGCTGGGAATGCGGCCTTTGTTATGGGCGTTGAAGATAAGTATGCTCAAGTAAAGTTGCCATCAGGGGAAATTCGTTTAATAAAGAAAAACTGTTTATGTACTGTTGGTCGAGTTAGTAACCCTGATAAGCGTCATCTCGTTTTAGGAAAAGCTGGGCGCTCTCGTTATCTAGGTATTCGCCCCACTGTTCGTGGTTCAGCGATGAATCCTAATGATCACCCCCATGGTGGCGGTGAAGGCAACCAGTCAATTGGTTTAAAGAATCCAAAAACTAAGTGGGGTAAGCCGGCTCTGGGTATTAAGACTCGTCGCCGTCGCTCCAGCGATCGCCTGATTATCAAGCGACGTGCTAAACGCAAATAATCATTGAATAAATATGTCTAGAAGTTTAAAAAAAGGCCCTTACGTAAATCCCCGAATTTTAAAAAAAGTTCAAGCTTTACGCCCGGGCGACAAAACAGTGATTAAGGTTTGGGATCGCGCCTGCGTAATTACTCCAGAAATGGTTGGCTTTACAATTGGCGTTCACAATGGAAAAACTCATTTTCCTGTTTACGTAGTAGAGAATATGGTTGGTCACGCTTTAGGTGAGTTTTCACCAACGCGTAAATTTATTTCTCATGGAGGTAAAGCAGCTAAAGCGCAAGCGGCTGGTAAAAAATAATCCTTTTAGTATAAAAATATGGAAGTTAAAGCTAATTTAAATAATTTACGGATGTCGCCGCGTAAGACCCGCTTGTTGGTCGATTTAGTTCGCGGTCTGCCGGTTGACAAGGCCTTGGCTCAGTTAAAGTTTGCTAATAAGCGAGCAGCTTATCCAGTTGCAAAACTAATTGAGTCAGCAATTGCTAATGGCGAAAATACCTATGATTTAAAACGCGATAATCTTTTTGTGAAAGAGGTGCGCGTTGATGAGGGCTTTACTTTAAAGCGCTGGATGCCTAAAGCTCATGGTCGGGCCACTGTAATCAGAAAGCGTTCTTCTAAATTATCTTTAGTTTTAGGCGAATTAATTGATTCTGGTAAAAAAAGTAAGAAGTCAGTAGCTGCTGAAGCGCCAGTTAAATTGTCAGACTTAGCTAAGGAAGCAGAAAACGCTAATAAGAAAGAAAGTTCTAAAAAAGCGACTGCTAAAGAAGATAAGAAAGTTGAAAAAATTGCGGGTTCAGAAAAGGGGTTTGCTAAAACCACTTTCCGCCGCAAAGTTGGTAAATAGTTTTTAAAGTAACCAAGTCATCTTATGGGCAAAAAAGTAAATCCAAAGATTATGCGCCTCGGAATAACCAAGAGCTGGGACTCAGTCTGGTTTGAAAGTGGTCAAAATTATATCAAAAATGTGGCGCAGGATATCCAGGTGCGGCGTTATATTATCAAAAATTTCAGAGAAGCGGGAATTGAAAAGGTCCAGATAACCCGTAATTTGAGTAATATTCGTGTTGATGTTTGGACTGGAAAACCAGGTCTGATTATCGGTCGAGGCGGCAATGGTGTCGAAGAATTAAAGAAAACAATTCATCGTCGATTTTTAAAGAATTTCCGCCCCAATGACATTATTTTAAATATAAAAGAGTCTGCTCGTCCTGGTGTTTCTGCCCAGATTGCTGTCCAGTCAGTTATTATAGATTTAGAAAAACGCATGGCCTTCCGCCGCGTTATGAAGCAAACTTTGTCTCGGATTGAGCGCGCTGGCGCTTTAGGGGCTAAGATTGTTATCTCTGGTCGTTTAAATGGCGCTGAAATTGCTCGAACTGAAAAATTAGTTTGGGGCAAGGTGCCTTTAAATACTTTGCGCGCTGACATTGATTACGCTCGTGGGGCTGCTAGCACCACCTATGGCCAAATTGGTGTTAAGGTTTGGGTCTATAAAGGCGAAGTCTTTGATAAAGATAGCGAAGAAATCTTTCTAGAAAATCGTTAAATTCCTTAATTTTTTCATTCCTCTATATGTTAATGCCGAAAAAAACCAAATATCGCAAAGATCATAAGCGTAGCCGTGGTGGCTTAGCCACTCGGATGAATAAAGTCGATTTCGGGGCTTATGGCCTAAAGGCGACAACAGCTTGCTGGGTGACCGCCCGTCAAATTGAATCTGCGCGCCGAGTGATGACTAAATACACTAAAAAAGGTGGTAAAATTTGGATTCGTATTTTTCCTGACAAGCCAGTTACTGCCCACGGCGGGGAGTTACCAATGGGTAAAGGCAAGGGGGCAGTTGATTATTATGTTGCCATTGTTAAGCCTGGAACAGTAATGTTTGAAATGGATGGAGTTGCAGAAGAAATTGCTAGAAAAGCAATGATAGCGGCTGGGCACAAATTGCCTCTTAAAGTAACTTTCGTGATGCGTGATAATCAATAAGTAAATATATGGATTTTAAAGAAATTGATAATAAAACAGTGGCGGAATTAAAAAAAGAGTTAGCGGCTGCTCGCGAAAAATTACGCGATTTGAGATTTAAGGATTCTAACCACCAACTAAAGAATGTTCGCGTTATTCGTAAAGAGCGTTTACTGATTGCCCGAATTAATACTTCTTTAGCTAAAAAGAAGGAAATTAAACAAGCTTAATTTTACCATTATGGCTAATAAGCAAACTAACAACCAAGAACAACCGATTCAAAAAAAGAGTGTTAAAACTTTTTCCGGTGAAGTTGTCTCCGCTAAAAGCGATAAGACTGTCTTAGTCAAAGTCGAGACAGTTAAGATTCATCCTAAGTATAAAAAGCGCTATAAGGTTAGTCGTAAATATAAAGTTCACGATGAAAACAATCAAGCGAAAGAAGGTGCTAAGGTTAAATTTATTGAATGCCGCCCTTTGTCTAAGGACAAGCGCTGGCGCCTTGTGGCTTAAGCCGGAGAGGTTTATATAAAGAAAAAGTATGATTCAAGTTCAAAGCAGATTAAAAGTTGCCGACAACTCAGGAGCCAAAGAGGTAATGTGCATCAAAGTTCCTGGGGGATATAAAAAACGCTACGCTCGTATCGGTGAAATTATTGTTGCCTCGGTTAAATCCGCGGCTCCGCATGCACCAATTAAAAAAGGTGATATTGTAAAAGCAGTAATTGTGCGCACTAAGAAAGAGATTCGTCGTGCCGATGGTTCTTACTTACGGTTTGATGAAAATGCTTGTGTAATTATTACCGATAAAGATAAAAAGGACCCTAAGGGTACTCGTATTTTTGGCCCGGTTGCTCGCGAAGTTCGTCGCGCTGGTTATTCCAAAATCGCATCCTTAGCGCCGGAAGTGCTTTAAATATATGAATATTAAGAAAAACGACAAAGTAAAAATTATTACTGGAAAAGATAAAGGAAAAACGGGCAAAGTCCTACAGGTTTCACCTAAAGATCGGCGAATTAGCGTAGAAGGTTTGAACTTGTTAATTAAACATTTAAGACCACGCCGTGAAGGTGAGAAGGGACAACGTTTAGAATTTCCAGCTTTTATGTCTGTTTCTAATGTAATGTTGGTTTGCCCGAAGTGTGAAAAGACTACCCGGGTGGCTTATAAAATAGTGGAAACTGAAGGTCGCTCTAAAAAATATCGAGCTTGTCGGAAGTGCCACGAAGTGATTGATTAACTCTTTCCTTAGTAAACTATATGAGATTAAAAGAGAAGTATAAAAAAGAGATTGTGCCCAAGTTGGAAGAAAAATTTTCTTACAATAATGAGCATCAAGTCCCCCATCTAAGTAAGGTGGTAATTAATGTTGGTTTTGGGCGTTTTGTTAAAGAAAAAGATTACGCTGAAGAGGTGGCTAAAATTTTAGAAAAAATTAGTGGTCAAAAACCAATTTTAACTAAAGCCAAGAAGTCTATTTCTGCTTTTAAGGTCCGCGAAGGGATGGTCGTTGGCGGAGTTGTTTCTTTAAGAGGGCAAAGAATGTATGATTTTTTGGAAAAATTGGTGAATATTACTTTCCCTCGTGTTCGTGACTTTAGAGGTATTAGCGATAAAGCCGTGGACCGGACCGGTAATTTAACGGTTGGCTTTAAAGATTATTCAGCTTTTCCTGAAGTTCGAATAGAAGATATTGATAAAGTTTTCGGTTTAGAGGTGTCAATTGCAACGACAGCAAAGAATCGTGAAGAGGGTTTGGAGTTGTTCCGCCTCTTAGGTTTTCCTTTCAAAAAATAAGTATATACAAGCAATATGGCTAGAACAGCATTAATTGTAAAAGCAAAGCGTAAGCCCAAATTCAGCACTCGAAAAATAAATCGGTGTTGGCGTTGTGGTCGCAACCATGGCTACATGCGTGACTTTGGTCTTTGTCGCATTTGTTTTAAGGAATTGGCCGACAACGGTGATTTGCCGGGTGTAAAGAAATCCAGCTGGTAAGACCATTTTGAAAGTAATAAAGATTATAATTCTATGACAGATCCAATTGCAGACATGTTCACTCGCATTCGCAACGCTTCGGCGGTGAAGAAGGCAGAAGTGTCAATGCCGCTAAGCAAACTCAAACTTGAGCTGGCAAATATTATGCAACGCGAAGGCTGGATAATTAAAGCAGAAGTAGTTCCTGGTGGCCTCGCTACTCGCCATAACAGTTTTGATGAACTCAAGATTACTTTAAAATATCAAAAAAGCGGTCGTTCCCATATTAATTTAATTGAGCGGATTAGTAAGCCAGGTCGCCGCATTTATGTTGATAAGGATAGTATTCCGGTAGTTTTAAATGGCTTAGGGATGGTTTTAGTTTCTACTTCAAAAGGTTTAATGACTGGAACCGAGGCTAAGGCTCAAAAGATTGGCGGGGAATTAATCGGCCAAATTTACTAATATTTTTTTGAATTAAACTTATATGTCACGAATAGGAAAAACACCGATTATCTTGCCAAGCGGAGTAACCGTTACTCTGTCAGGAAATACCCTGACAGTTAAGGGGCCTAAAGGCGAATTAAAGCGAGATTTTAATAATAAAGAAGTAGCGCTGATAATTGAAGATAAACAGATTTTGGTTACTAAAGCTGAAGGATGTTCTCGGAGCGCCGCAGCGATGTGGGGGCTTTATCGCTCTTTGTTTTCCAATATGGTGATTGGAGTTTCTGAAGGTTTTTCTAAAAAGCTAGAAGTTAGTGGTGTTGGTTATCGAGCTTCTGTGTCTGGTTCTAAGCTTACCTTAATGCTTGGATTTTCTCATCCGATTGAGTATCAACTGCCAGCTGGAATAACGGCCACCGTTGAAGGTAACTCTATTACTGTCTCTGGTTTTGATAAAGAATTAGTGGGTGAAACTGCCGCTAAAATTCGTCGTTTCCGCAAACCGGAGCCTTACAAGGGCAAGGGTATTAAATATGCAAACGAAGTTATTCGCCGCAAAGCGGGCAAGACTGCGGCTGCTAAAAAATAAGCTGCACTTAATATACTTATATGGAAAAAAAGATAAAATTAAACAATGAACGTCAAGCTCGTCGTCACGGTCGCGTGCGCGCTAAAATCAGTGGCACAGCCGCTCGTCCTCGTTTGTCCGTTTTTCGCTCTAACAAAGGATTATATTTGCAATTAATTGATGATGTTGCTGGCAAAACTTTAGTTAGCGCTCGGACAAAAGAATTAAAAGAGACTGGAAAAAAAATCGATTCTGCAGCTGCTTTAGGTAAGTTATTAGCTGAAAAAGCGCAAGCGAAAAAAATTAGCGCTGTAGTTTTTGATCGCAGTTGTTATAAATATCACGGCCGAGTAAAAGCGGTAGCCGAAGGGGCTCGTGAGGGTGGTTTAAAATTTTAAATCAAGCCTAAAGTACAAAATATGTCTGATGAAAAAAAAGTTTCTGAACAAGAAGTAAAAGAAAAAAGTATTCCGACGGCCGCTCAAGCCGTTGCGAGTAGTGTTTACGGTGATAAGCCAAAGCGTGATTTTCGCAGTCGCGGACGAGGGCGTTCCGATCGCCGTCAAAAAGATGCTCCTCGAGATGAGTTTGAGCAACGGATTTTAGATTTAGCCAGAGTAACGCGTGTGATGGCTGGTGGTAAAAGAATGAATTTTCGTGCCTGTGTAGTTATTGGCGACCGAAAGGGTAAAGTTGGTATTGGTTTAGGAAAGGGGGCGGACGTGACAATTGCCGTTAACAAGGCTGTTAACAAGGCTAAGAAAAATTTAATTACGGTTGCAATTGTCAATGACACTATTCCTCATGAAGTTTCTCAAAAGACTGGTGCCGCAAAAATTATTTTAAAACCAGCGGGAACCGGTAAAGGTATTATTGCTGGCGGGGTGGCACGTATGATTTTAGAGTTAGCGGGAATTAAAAATGTTACGAGTAAACAACTAGGAACTAACAATAAAATTAATAATGCTCGCTGTGCTATTGAAGCTTTAAAATCTTTAAGAAATAATCCAACCAAAAAAACAAAGAAAGTTTCTGTTGCTGAAGTTAAGAAAGATTTGGAGCCAGCGACTTCAAGTAAATAGTTTTTAATTATCATTATATTGTCTTATATGCTGTCACTTAACGAAATCCAAAAACCGCACCACCAAAAGCGCCGTAAACGCGTTGGCCGTGGTAATGCTTCCGGACACGGTACTTATAGTACCCGCGGTTTAAAGGGGCAAAAATCGCGATCCGGTGTTTCTAATTTGAAGCGTTTGGGTATGCGCATGCAGTTGCTTCAAACTCCTAAAATTAGAGGGTTTAAATCTGACAAATTAAAAAATCAGGCAGTTTCCGTTAAGGCGATTAATGCCTCTTTTAAAGACGGAGAAGTTGTTTCCTTGCTAACACTTAAAGAGCGTGGATTAATTGCGAACAGTAAGGTCCCAGCAAAAATTTTAGGTAAGGAGATCTTAACGGTTAAAGTAACTTTTTCTGGGGTTAAATTAAGCGCTTCGGTGGCGGCTCAAGTTAAATAATTTTTTAGTTTAAAAAATATGTTTGAAAAACTTGCTCGAGTCTGGAAGGTCAAAGAATTACGAAATAGTATTTTGTTTGTCTTGGCCATGTTGGCGGTTTTTCGCCTTTTTGCTCATATCCCGATTCCAGGAATTGATGCTAGCAATTTAAGAAGTTTTTTTGCTAACAACCCCTTGTTGGGTTTTGTTAATATGTTTTCTGGTGGTGGCATGGAGCGTTTTTCGGTGGTTATGATGGGTATTGGTCCTTATATTACTTCCTCAATTATTTTTCAGTTGTTAGGGATGATAGTTCCAAAATTAGAAGAGATGCAAAAGGAAGAATCTGGCCGACAGAAAATTAACATGTGGACTCGTTGGGCGACAGTCCCTTTATCGATTGTCCAGGCTTTTGGCATGTTGGCTTTATTGCGCCAGTCTAATGCGATTGATCTTTCTGGTTCAGCCACTTTTGATATTATGGCAATCGTGATTACAATTACCGCTGGTACAATTTTATTGATGTGGATTGGTGAATTAATTAGCGAAAAGAAAATTGGCAACGGGATTTCGCTTTTGATTTTTGCAGGCATTATTGCTTCTTTGCCGCAAAGCGTTAGTCAGATGATTCTTACCTTTGACCAAACACAGATATTTACGGTTGTCGCTTTTGCTTTGTTAGCGATTATTACCATTGTTGGCGTGGTTATAGTTAATGAAGGTCAACGTAATATTCCAATTCAGTATGCTCGTCAGATTCGTGGTAACCGTGCTTATGGTGGGACAAATTCTCACTTACCCCTGCGAGTTAATATGGCTGGCGTAATTCCAATCATCTTTGCTTTAGCGGTAGCGACTTTTCCGACGATGATTGCTCAGTATTTTCAGTATGCTAAAACTGAATGGATTGCTAATTTTTCTCAATGGATAATTATTACTTTTAATAATCAGTTGGTTTACGGAGTCTTGTATTTTGTTTTGGTCTTTGCTTTTACTTATTTTTATACCGATGTTGTTTTTCACCCAGATCGTATCTCAGAAAATTTGCAAAAGCAAGGTGGTTTTATTCCTGGGATTCGTCCCGGCAAGCAAACAGCGGAATATATTGGCAACACTTCTCATAAGATTATCTTTTTCGGGGCCTTGTTCTTAGCGGTGATTGCTGTTTTACCTCTTGTTGTCCAGGCAGCAACCGGTGTCCAATCAATGATTATTGGTGGTACTAGTATTTTAATCGTTGTTTCAGTTGTTATTGATACAATTAAGCAAATGGAAGCGCAGCTGACTATGCGTGAATATGATGGTGTTTAAGTAAAAAATTTAAAGAAAATTCCTAAAATTCCGCTCCTTGGGGCGGAATTTTTAATTGACCATGAAAATCAATTGGGGTAAACTGAAAGAGTTAAGGCTTTTAACTTGGCCTGTAATTAAGAAAAATATGCCTTTACATGATTTTTTAGAGAAAGCTAAAGATTCAAAGATTAATAAATATGAGTTAGATCGTCATTGGCGAGAGCTTAATTCAAAGCGTTATGCTTTAGAAAATCTTGATCAATCAGATCGAGAGTTAATCTATGAAATTATCAAAGAGTATCGTGAAGATTGGCTGAGCCATCGTTACCCTGCTAGCGTTGATTTAAGAAGAGCTTATAATCGTATTTACAGCCAACGTAAAGAACTTAAGCTTGATCGTGATGATTTAGACGATATTAAACAGGTTATTTATTCTTTTAAAAAATAATTAGGTTATGGTTTATATTAAGAATGAAGTAGAGATTAGGGCAATTAGAATGGGCGGGCGTTTGCTAGCTCAAATTTTAAATGATTTAAGTGCGGCGGCTAAACCGGGGGTTTCAACTAGAGTTTTAGAGGATTTGCTAGTGTCTAAAATTAAAGCTCTGGGTGGCCGGCCGGCTTTTAAGGATTATGACATGGGTGGCGGAGTAACTTTTCCCTCTGGTCTTTGCGCTTCTATTAATGATGAGGTAGTTCACGGCCCCGCCTTGCCAGGTAGAATTTTAAAATCTGGTGATATTATTGATTTGGACATTGGAATGGAATGGCCAATTGATCCGATTCTGCGAGCTGAACATGGTTTTCCTGAAAACCCCCACTCTCCTTTCGGAGGCTATTTTACTGATATGTGCCGCACTGTTGCTGTTGGTAAAGTTAGTCAAAGGGCTCAAAATTTATTAAAAGTAACTAAGCGTTGTTTAGATATTGGTATTAAGCAGGCTCAGCCGGGGAAGACTTTAAACGATATTGGCTCGGCTATTCAGAAATATGCTGAAGCAGCTGGCTATGGCGTGGTTAGAGATTTGGTTGGCCATGGTGTTGGTTATTTTGCTCATGAAGAGCCAAATGTTTTTAACTATTCAATTAGGCCTAATTCTAGAGAAAATATCACTTTAAAGCCAGGGATGGTGATTTGCATTGAACCAATGATAAATGAGGGGAGTTGGCAGGTGGAGGTAGCTGAAAATGATTACACGATTTTGACTGCAGATGGTTCTTTGTCGGCTCATTTTGAGCACACAGTAGCAATTAAAGAGAATGGTCCAGAAATTCTTACTTTAGATTAAATTTAGAAATAATTTAGCCTTAATTAAAGCAGTCTATGCTTAAATATCTAGGAATAGATTGGGGAGAAAAAAGGATTGGTTTAGCAAGCGGAGATTCAGAGACTTGTTTGGCTTTACCTTTTAAAACTGTCGCTAACCTAACTGACCTTTTGCGCGTTATCGATGAAGAAGATGTTGACGAGTTGGTTTTAGGGGTGCCTTTCAAAATGAGCCGCCCTGAAGATTCTTTGAATTCTGATTTTTCTTATTTCTACGAACAATTAGCTTCAAAAAGCCATCTCTTAATTCATCAAATGGATGAGCGTCTTAGCTCTCTAGGAGCAGATGCTTTAATTGGTAATAAAAAAACAAAAGCTGGTCGCGACGAGATTGCTGCGGCCTTAATTTTACAAACTTATCTAGACCGCTTAGCAAGATAATATGGCCGAGACTCAGCGCAGTCGCGCCCTAGTTCTTAAAAGATTCCCCTGGCGCGACTATGACAGTCGCGTAGTTTTATATACGGAGAATTATGGAAAAAAGATTCTTAGTGCTCGAGGGACAAAAAAAATTAGTTCTAAACTGGCCCCCCACTTGGAACCAATTACTCAAGTTGAACTCTTGATTTTAAATGGCCGTCAGAATGATTATGTTGGCAGTGCCCTGATGAGTGAAGGCTTCTTAAATTTGAAAAATAATCTCAACGCTCTTTATTACGCTGGTGCTGCAATAAATCTTTTTGATTCTTTGGTTAAGGAAAATTTAAGCGATCCAGAATTATTCAACTTTTTTAATATTTGGTTGCTCACTTTAAATAAGCAAGCCGCTAATCTAACTCGGCCCAGAGGAGAGCGCTTGTATCAACATTTTGTTTCTCGTTTTTTAACTCTTTTGGGCTATGAGCCGAATTTTAATAATTGTGCTCTTTGCCAGCAAACCTTAAAGCCTGGGGGAAATTATCTGTCTGGACCTGATCGAGGCTTAATTTGCCCCCTTTGTCGCCAAAATTCTCATTTTTCGGGAACTTTGTGGCCAATTTCGGACAATGTTATTAAAATTATGCGCCTGGCCTCTAAGGGGGATTTTTTGCCAGCCTTAGTGATTAAAAGTGAGGATTTAAAAGAATGGGGGCAGCTTAATAAAATAATGCTGGACTTTATGTAAAGATTTTTGATAAACAGCTCTTGACTTTTATTTAGATATGTACTATAGTTAAACGGAGTAGTAAGAACCTTAAAATAAATAAATATGGAAGTAAGGAGGGTAAAGCTTAGTTGGGGCATTGAGATTATTGTCAAAAAAGTTGAAGGCCCGCAGGTGACAAAATATGCAATCATTGGCGATTGTGATGTAGTTATCTATTTTACGAGTCTTGAAGGATATAATGATTCTTCTGCAATTACTCGCTTCAGAAATATTAAACGGGAATTTCTTGGTCTTCGTTTATACAAAAAAATTGGATCAGAAATTTTTTCTTTTTCCGATCGAACTGGGCGTTTTCGTAGAATCCCAAAAAAAGGAAAGTATTTCACAAAAAAAGAAGTTACCTTCGTTTAAAATTTATAAGCGACTGTACAAAAATTAGAAAATGGAGTCTGAAAAAGACTCTTTTTTTTATTTAAAGATAGATTTGAGCTAATTTTATATTCTTTTCTGTTCTTGCTAAATCATCATCAATAGGGTAAAATTTAGGGGTTATCTCTGCCGAAAATGGCGGAAAACTAAAGACTTTTGGAGATTTTTAATTTTTTATAAATATGTTAAGAACGCATACTTGCGGCGAACTAAATGCTGCTCAGGTTGGAGAAGTAGTAACTTTAAGTGGTTGGGCAGCTAGCATTCGCAATCATGGTGGTTTAATTTTTATTAACCTTCGTGATCGTTACGGTTTTACTCAAATTATTCTTGATCCGGCCAGTACTAGTCCGGAGCTAATTGCTTTAGCTGAAACCATTAAACCGGAGTGGGTTTTGCAAGTTACGGGTCCAGTTCACTTGCGAGAGGAGGGGCAACTTAATTTAGATATTAAAACTGGTGAAATTGAAATTCCGGCCACGGAAATAAAAATTCTTGGTCGGTCTAAGCTTTTGCCATTTGAATTAAACGAAGATAAAACAGGTTTGGCTAATGAAGCCTTGCGTCTTAAGTATCGTTATTTAGATTTGCGGCGTCCAAAAATTCAGGAAATGTTGCGTACGAAAGATAAAATGATTACTTTAATTCGTGAATATTTTCATGCTCATGATTTTACCGAAGTCCAAACACCGATTTTAGCTTTCTCTTCACCTGAAGGGGCGCGTGATTTTTTAATTCCTTCCCGCCTTCATCCTGGAAAATTTTATGCCTTACCACAAGCACCGCAACAGTTTAAACAACTCCTAATGGTTGGAGGACTTGATCGTTATTTTCAAATTGCTCCTTGTTTTCGTGATGAAGATCCGCGTCTTGACAGGCATTACGGCGAGTTTTATCAGCTAGATATGGAAATGAGTTTTGTTGAGCAAGATGATATTTTTAAGATGATGGAGCCATTAATGAAAGAGCTAACCGAAAAACTGAGCGATAAAAAATTAATCAACCTTTTGCCTGATGGTCGCTTTCCTCAAATTTCCTGGCGTGAAGCTTTAGATAGATATGGCTCTGATAAGCCAGATACACGCTTTGCTCTAGAATTACAAGATGTTTCAGAAGCAGCTCTTAAAAGCGAATTTGTTATTTTTGTTGAAGCCCTAAAAGCTAAGGGGGTAGTTAAAGCCTTAAAAATTCCTGGGGGAGCTAAATTTTCTCGTCGGGAAATTGATGAATTAATTGCCATTGCCAAAAAGCGTGGCGTCGGTGGTTTGGCTTATATTTTAAAGAGGGAAGAAGTGCTTAGCTCTTCTTTTACTAAAGCTGTTACTCCAGAAGCTTTAAGCTCGCTAGCCGAAACAGTGTCTTTGGCTGAAGGCGACTTAGTCTTTTTTGCGGCTGGTCCGTGGCGACCGATAGTTGAATCTTTGGGAGCGGTTCGTAACGAAGTCGGTCTTCGTTTAGGTTTAAAAGATAACTCTTTAGCCGCTTGGTTGTGGATAGTTGATTTTCCAATGTATGATTACTCCGAGCTTGAAGAGGGCCGTGTTGATTTTAGCCACAACCCCTTTTCTATGCCTCAGGGCGGTTTAGAGGCGCTAAACTCTCAAGACCCTTTTGATATCTTAGCTTTTCAATTTGATTTAGTACTAAATGGCTTTGAAGTTTCTTCTGGTGGTATTCGCAATCATGATCCAGAAATTATGTATGCTGCTTTTAAAGTTGCCGGTTACAGCAAAGAAGAGGTTGATTCTAAATTTGGCGCTATGATTAATGCTTTTTCTTACGGAGCTCCACCTCACGGCGGTAATGCTCCGGGGATTGACCGAATTTTAATGGTTTTAAATGACTGGGATTCAATTCGCGATATTTATGCTTTCCCTAAGGATAATCAGGGGCGCGATTTAATGTCGGATGCTCCGACCTCAGTTTCTGAGGCTCAGCTAGATGAGCTAAATATTAAAATAAAGCCTTTAAGAGGTGTTTAGCTTTTTCTTGCTTGTTCCTCTTTTAGGAATAAGTGTTTTAATTATTTTTACAATTGGCGCTTTCGCTGATTACTATAACTATAAATATATGAATAATTCTGCTAAGTATGTTTTCTATTATTTATTATCCCTTGTCGCTCTTGCCTTTACGGCTGTTTCAGTAGGCATGATTGCTTTTGGAATAATTAACGAAACAATGACTTCGCCATTATCTTCGTCTTATGACCCTTCTTCATCTTTTCGTTTTGCAATCTCAGCATTAGCGATTGCCGCTCCAATTTTCTTTGTAATCCAAAGCTTAATCTTCAAAGGTTTACGGAAAGGCGATTTACCCTTGGAGTCTCCAGTTCGACGCTGGATGACTTATTTAATTTTGTTTGTTTCGGCGGTCACAATTTTAGGCGTTTTAATTGCTGTCTTAAATAACTTTTTATCGGGCGACTTTACTTTACGTTTCATTCTGCAGATGCTGACAGTTTTATTTTTAGCGGGAATTATTTTTTCTTTTTATTTATTAGAGATTCGCCGTGCTGATGCTAAAGAAGGTCTTTTAACTATTAAGATTTTCTTTTTTTCTTCACTTTTATTAGTCATTGTCGCTTTTGTTTCTGCTTGGTTTTTTATGGAATCTCCGACACTTACTCGAGCAAAAAAACTAGATAGTAAATTAATAAACAGTATTAATTTAGTGGAAAATTCTATTAACTCTTATTATCAAGAGTTTGATAAATTGCCTGAAGATTTAAGCGTTTTAAAAAATAGTCGGACCGCATATTTTAGCCCACAAGATTTAGTTGATGCTGATACGGGCTTGCCTCTGGTTTATGAAATTATCGATGAAGGTAATTATAAGTTGTGTGCAACTTTCCGGACTGATACTGACAACACTGAGATTTATCGTCAGAATCACGTCTTCTATGGTCAGCCGCACGGGGCTGGTTATCACTGCTTTGATTTAAAAGTTTGGGAATTAAAAAGCCCGGCCACAACTGAAGAAAAGCGCTAAGTTTTATGCATGAGGTAAAATTGGAACAATTTACTGGTCCTTTAGGCTTGCTTTTGCGTTTGATCGAAAAAGAGGAATTAGATATTACCGAATTGTCATTAGCTAAAATTGCTGATAATTATGTCGATTATGTCCAAACCAATAAAAATATTCCCGATGAGGAATTAGCTGATTTTCTAGTTTTAGCTGCTCGTTTGCTCTATATAAAATCTAAGGCTCTTTTGCCTTATTTGGTTTTTGATGAAATTGAAGATAACGAAGATAATCTTGAGCGCCAATTAAAAATGTATCAAGATTTTATTGTCGCTAGCGAAACCTTAGCTGCTTTAATTGGCCGCAAAAAATTTCTTTTCACTCCGTCGGCGCTTAATCGTAATTGGCGGCGTCGTAAAGTTGTTAAGCCTAATTTTATTGCCCCTAAAAATTTAACACCAGAATTGTTGGCAGATCGTTATGAGGAAATCTTGAATCGTTTGGTGGCGGCTATTAAGTTTTTACCAGAAGAAAATTTGGAGGCAAAGATTAGTATTGATGAACGGATTGTTAGTATTCGTAATTTGTTAGGCAGGAAGCTACGTTTTAGTTTTTCTAAGTTTTTAAAAACAGCTAAAAATAGAACTGAAATAGTTGTTAATTTTTTGGCTGTTTTAGAGTTGGCTAAGCAGCACGAGTTAGTTTTTGAACAAGATGGCCTATTTGCAGAAATTCAAGTAGTCGCTATTAAACAATAATTTTTTATGAAACTTCAATCGATTTTAGAATCTCTGCTATTTATCTCTAATCAACCTCTATCACTAAAGGATTTAGCAAAGGCTGCTGATACCGATATTTTAGAGATAAAAGAGGTCCTAATTAAATTGGGCAGAGAGTATCAAGAGTCGGAGCGAGGATTTATCTTGGTTAATAATAATGATAAATATCAACTGACGACCGCCCCGCAAAATGCTGACTTAGTTAGTCGTTTCTTAAAAGAGGAAACTAGCGGCGAGTTAACTCCAGCCAGCTTGGAAGCTTTAACTATTATTGCCTATCGCGGTCCGGTTACAAAAGCGGAGCTAGAAATGATTCGGGGGATTAACTGTAGTTTGATTTTACGTAATCTCTTAATTAGAGGTTTAATTGAAGAGCTGCAAGACAAAACTTTAGGGGAAGCAGTTTATTCGGTAACTTTAGATTTTTTGAAATATTTAGGCGTTAGTAGCTTGAACGAATTGCCTGATTATGAAAAACTTCACGCTCGCGAACCCTTAAAAAATTCGGTCGAAGAAGACGACTTAAACTTAGAAACTAAAATAAATTAAAGATGTACTGGCCATTAATTATTAATTGTTTAGCAATTTTTTTATTTATTGATTTTAACCAGCCACAACAAGTGGTGGCAGCTTATCAAGATTGTTGTGGGGCGCTTACTACTGAGCATTTTCTACCAACCAATCCTGATAGAAAAAGATTTGTAAAGGATGATTCGGCCCCTAATCCAGAAATCTCCGCTCCAGCTGGCGTTGTAATGCTTGTTCAAGATAATTCTTTTTTATTTCTCAAAGAGGCCTCAGTAGCGCGACCCATTGCTAGCTTAACTAAGTTGATGACTGCGCTCGTTTTTTTAAACAACAATCCCGGCTTTGACCTTGAATATAAAATTACCCCTGGTGATTATGTCGCTGGTGGTAAAATTAATTTTTGGAGTGGCGATACGGTGACAGTTGCTGATCTTTTTAAATCTGCTTTAATTGGCTCTGACAATGTGGCTGCTCTTGCTTTGGCTCACTCAACTGGCTTATCAGATGAAGCTTTTGTAAGAGAAATGAATAATCAGGCCCGGCGTTTAGGAATGTTTTCTTCCAATTTTACAGAGCCAGTTGGGCTTTCTAGCGAAAATGTCGCTAGCGCTCAGGATTTGGCTCGTTTAGTTAAAGCCGCTCTTTCTTATTCGGAGATAGCTGAGACAACAAGTCTTTCCGCTTATAGTTTTCAGACTAAAGAGGGGAAGTTGAGGAGAGTTGAGACAACTAATGATTTATTGCGCGCTCCTAATCAAGCCTTGGTTTTAGAAGGGGGCAAAACCGGTTATACCGAAGAAGCTGGTTACTGTTTTGCGGCGGCAATTACAGAAGAAGGAGAAGAAACAATAATTACTGTTATTTTAGGCGCTTCTTCTAGTGCTGATCGCTTCCAAGATACAGAAGAGTTAGCTAATTGGACAAGTACATATTTTTCTTGGCGCTAATTAATTTATGAATTTTATTTTTAATTTTTTTAGTAAAATCATTGACCATTTTTTAAGGCGCTTTTTTCCGCATCTTTATTTGCATTATTTTAAAGATGAACGCTTTGCTCGTTTCTTAATTTCCTCGACTGTTGTTGGTGCGGTTAATCTTATTTTTCTTTTTTTATTCTACGACCTCTTGGGTTTAGGTTTAGAATTTTCTACTGCTTTAGCTTTTATTTTGGCTTTCTTTGTTAGTTTTTTCCTGCATCGGGGTTGGACTTTTAAAATTCAAGAAAAAAGAATCCCGAAGCAAATGACTCTTTATTTTCTAAACACCTTATTTACTCTCGGTCTTAACGTTATTTTAATGCACTGGCTAACTAACTATTTAAATATCTGGTATTTAGTATCTCAGGTTATTTCCAATCTTACTTTAGGTGTCTATAATTTTTTAATTAGTAAGTTTGTAATTTTTAAAGAGAACAATAATGAAATTGGTGATAAATAAACAAAAAGTCTTGAATTTTAAGCCTGATGATTTTTTGCGCCAGGCTGGCTGGGCTTATATTTTTGATAAGCGGCGTGAGCAAGAAAGTTATGTTAAGCGCTTAACTCGTGATTTTTATCCACGCTTGCATCTTTATGTAAAGGAGACTCCTGAGCACTTTACTTTTGAAGTTCACTTAGATCAAAAACAAGCTAGTTACCAAGGGGTGCGGATGCATAACGCTGAATATGATGGTCCAGTCGTCGAGGGGGCCCTTCAAACCCTCGTTCAAAAGTTAAGAGAATATTTAGGTTAAATTTTAGGTTTTTAATTTTTCGTTTCAGCAACTGCTTAGTTTCGCCCTTGCTTAAAAGTTATTCAGCGGTTAAGCTAATAAAAAGGAGATTTTTATGACCCCCGCCGAAGAGATAAAAGAAAAACTTGATTTAGTGGAATTCATTCGGGAATACATCCCGGTGAAGGCTGCTGGAGCCAATTTTAATGCTCTTTGCCCCTTTCATGGGGAAAAGACGCCGTCTTTTGTTATTTCTCCTGAGAAACGGATTTGGCACTGTTTTGGTTGTGGTAAGGGGGGAGATATCTTTACCTTTTTAATGGAAATGGAAGGCCTTTCTTTTAAAGAAGCTTTGCGTCAGCTAGCTCCAAAAGCAGGGGTAGTGTTAAAAAACGATTTTGTCCCTAAAGATACGGATCGTCGCAATCGTTTGTTAGATATTATGGTCTTAGCGGTTAAGTATTATGAATATGTTTTAACAACTAAAACTGGTGATGTCATGCGTTCTTATCTAGAGGAGCGCGGTCTAAACTCGGAGATAATAAAAGATTGGCGACTTGGTTATGCGCCTGATAGTTGGGACAGTTTAAGCAGCTTCTTAGTTGCTCGTCCTCAGTCAGGGAAAAAATATAGCCCCAGTGAACTAGAGGCTGCCGGCTTGTCAATTTATAAAGATGGGCGTACTTTTGATCGTTTTCGTGACCGTTTAATGTTTCCCTTAAATGATGTCGCTGGTAATCCAGTCGGTTTCTCTGGTCGTCTTAATCCTCATTCCACTGACCAGAAAGCTGGTAAATACATAAACAGTCCGCAGAGTGGAATTTATGATAAAAGTCGTCTGCTTTTTGGTTTAGATAAAGCTAAGCAAACAATAAAGAGCGAAGACTTAGCAATTATTGTGGAGGGGCAAATGGATGTTCTAACTTGTCATCAGTTTGGTTTTAAAAATGTGGTTGCGTCTAGTGGCACCGCCCTAACAACTGCTCAAGTGGCCCTTATTAAACGTTATAGCAAAAATATTGCTCTTTGTTTTGACGCTGATGCGGCTGGGCAACTAGCCGCTGACCGTGGGGTTGCTGAGGCTTTAGCTCAAGAGATGAATGTTCGAGTCGTCATTATTCCTAATGGTAAGGACCCCGATGAGAGTTTGCGCGCCAACAAGGAAGCTTTTGCAGCAGCTGTTAAAAATGCGCCGCCAATGATGGATTATTATTTTCAGAGACTGAGTCAGGGGCTTGATTTAAATGATGTTAAGCAGCGTGGGGAAGTAATTGAAAAAATTATGCCCCTTTTGGCGCTGATGACCAATAAGATTGAGGCGAGTTATTGGTTGCGCCGTTTTGCCGATCGTCTTGGGGTAGCGGAAACAGAATTGCGTGAATCTTTAAGTAAAATAATAAATAAAAAAGCGCCTAATTTACAAACAGCAAAGGTTGAAAAAAATCGAGCCCTAGTTTTACCTAGCCGGGAAGAGCAGTTAAGTGAAAGACTTTTAGCGATTATTATTAAATTTCCTGAACTTTTAGATTACAGCATTGCCAAGCTTAATTCCGCTTGGCTCCAACCTCAGAAATTAAGCACATTTTACAATAATCTAATTATCTATTATAATAAAGAAACTGATTTTTCCTATCAAAACTTTAGAAATTATTTAAGCGGTGATGAAGAGGAATTTAACTTATTAGACCGCTTAGTTTTGTTGGGCGATAAAGATTTTTACGCTACTGATTTTAAGGAAGTACGAGAGGAACTGATTCGAGTTTTAGGCGATTTAGAGGCTGCCTATTTAAAAAATCGTTTAGCTGTTATTGCCCGAGAACTGGGGGCGGCTGAAGAAGAAAAAAATGAGGAAAAAATTAATGTTTTAATGGAAGAGTTAAAATATTTAAATCAGGAAAGGCAACGTAATCAAAATCTAAGTTAAGAAGTTTATATGGCCTCGACTAAAAAGTCTTCGGCACAAAAAACTAAAAAATCGTTGACTGCAGTCAAAAAAACTGCAGCCAAGACTAATCCGATCAAAAAATCGGATTCAAAAAAAGCTCAAAGGCTGACGGTAAAAAAATCCGTCACCACTAAAAAGACGGCCGGAAAAAAACCGACAAAAAAAACCGCTCGGGCAACCGCGGTTAAGAAATCAGTTGCTTCAAAAAAGACTCTTAAACCAGTCACCGCTAAAAAAGTTTCCCTAAATTCAAAATCTAAAAAGGTGACTAAAAAAAGTAGTCAGGAGAAAATACCAACCAAAAAGACGCCAAAGAAAATTCTTCCACCCCGGGAGATTGTTTTTCCGAGCGAGGAAAAGAAGGAGCGCTTGATAAAAAAGGGGCGTACCCGGGGTTTTGTTACCGAGACGGAGCTCTTGGTTCTATTTTCTGAAGTGGAAGAATATATCTATGAATTTGATTTGTTTTTAGGTGACTTGCATCGAAATGGAATTAGAATCATTGAGGATTCTGGACACATCTTAGATAATACTCGTCGTGAAGAGGAGGCGCTGGCTAAGAGTGGCGGCCTTAGTTTTGATTTATCAAAAATGTCAGCTGATTCAATTCAGATGTATCTAAAAGAAATTGGTAAAGTTCCGCTTTTGTCTGGCGAAGAAGAAGTGGAATTAGCCAAGCGGAAAGAAAGAGGCGACAAAGAGGCTGAGAAACAAATGATTGAAGCTAATCTTCGTTTAGTGGTCTCAAATGCCAAAAAATTTGCGGGCGCTAAGGGTCTCTCATTGTTAGATTTAATTCAAGAAGGGAATATTGGTTTATTTAGAGCTGTGGAAAAATTTGAATACCGAAAAGGCTTTAAATTTTCAACTTATGCTACTTGGTGGATTCGTCAAGCGATTACCCGCGCCTTGGCTGATCAATCTCGAACGATTCGTATTCCGGTTCATATGGTGGAAACAATTAATAAATTTCAACAAACGCAGCGCTTTTTAGTCCAGGAGCTGGGACGTGAGCCGATGGCTGAAGAAGCGGCCGCGGAGATGGGTGAAGACTTAGAAAAAGTTCGTTATATCATTAAAATATCTCAGGACACAATTTCTTTACAAGCAGCTATTGGCGATGATGAAGAAGACTCCACTTTAGAGGACTTTATTCAAGATGTAAAAACAATGGCTCCGGACAGAGTTGCTGCTCTTCAGTTGCTTAAAGATTATGTCAAAGAAATAGTGGCTCAATTGTCACCGCGGGAACAGAAAATTTTGGAGTGGCGTTTTGGTTTAGTAGATGGAATTTCTCATACCCTAGAAGAGGTGGGGCGAGAATTTGAAGTGACCCGTGAACGTATTCGTCAGATTGAATCTAAAGCTTTGGAAAAAATTCGTCGTTTTAAAGGTTTAGAGAAGCTCAAAGATTATTAAAGAAAAGTTGAAGATTAGTCATTCTAAAATAGAAAAAATCTTTTTCAGTTTTGCCAAGCCCCCAAAATTGTGGGAGGCTTGGCATAATTGACAGAAAGTGAGTATTTGCTAAAATAAAAAAACAAAATGTGTAAGACATTTTTATTTTTTGTAGCTTAGCTGTAAGTTAATTTAATTCCCGGGTAGCGCAGCGGTAGCGCAGTTGGCTGTTAACCAATTGGTCGTCGGTTCGAATCCGACCCCGGGAGCCAACACATTTTTGGTGTAGTAGAC